>BNJT01000430.1_pt1 | contig 165629 bp, 245 predicted proteins | sample 8540491 | NCBI WGS metagenome assembly BNJT01 (sample SAMD00202455, study PRJDB9452) | human saliva metagenome | host: Homo sapiens
AGGTGATGATATGCCAATTAAGAGCAAAATTTGAGATTCTATTAATTACTGAAGTAGAAAAGAGTTTCAGACGGCCTAAGTGGTTATTATTCAATAAATAAGCCGGATTATTTTCACAATGAATCTGATTATTTTCCTCTTCTTCATTATGTAAATTGTCCGGCTGCTTTAGGTAAAACAGATTATTTGAACTGCTTGAAATATCTAAAAATACGCGGTTTTTGATTATAACGGTAATAAAAAATGATTGCTGCGGATGTGTGACCATGTCAGTTTCACGTGGGGTAAAAGCCACGCCATGTCAGCTTTTGTGGCTGAGGGATAAGCGTGTAAAAGTATTCGGTATCGTGTCTGCGGATATTGAAAATATCGCTCCACGAGTAATGGCGTTGCTGTATGCTGCCATTAAGGTGGTAGTCAAATTTGTTAGCTGCCCCAGTTGCGTGACCAGCTTGCACGCAAATTACCGTGTATGAGGATTCCGATAAATCTTTGGCATTTTCTCGTCCTCCACCGAAGCCAAATACAAAAATTGCTGAGGTGACGAACGGTAAAAGCAGGGATATGGATGCAGCATGACTTGCTCCGTCAAAGGTATTTACGTTCCTCATGTTTTTATAACCGCTCTGCCATGCGCTGAAGGCCTGCCATTGGGGTGACAATATGTACTGAATATCGCAATATGCCGCCTGTTGTATGCTGAATAGAGGGGTTGTTCCGAACCATCGTTTTTCAAAATAAGGCATGGCAGAAAACTCCTGTTTTGCGTTGCGCCATACTAAGCCAGTTTCAGCACGTGTGATCAAATCGTCATAATCATGAGCATCCCAATAGAATTTTCCGTAGGTTGATGTTTGTATGCGTGTTGCCCAGTGTCCTTTGATGGGAGTAGTTTTTGTGCGGAAAATTCGTAGCCGATGCCGTGTGCCGACCGCGGTTCGGAGAAGTACCAGTTGCCGTAAATCCGTTGCTCAGGAGAGCGACCTACATTGTTGTCTTGGATATAGTAGGCGTTGCCGTCAAATTGCCATTCACGTTCGCGTTTCAGGTAATGGGAAAACTTGCTTAAATAATCGGTAACAGGCTGGGGCAGATCAGGCGTCTGTCGTATTTTTATTTCTTGTTCAGCTTCGCGTGTCTGTCCGTTTTTGGGATGAGTGTAAGTGCAAGTTGCAGGCGAGATCGGAGCGTAATCAGGGTATTGGTTGATTAAGATACGCAAGTGTTTTCCGCATCCGTATGTTTTTCCGTCTTCTCTCATTAATATTGCTTCAGCATATTTGATGAGTACTTTATCCTGATTTTTGTTCGGGTAGTTGGCGGTAAAGTGGAAGTAGAAGCGGATATTTTTCAATGTGCTGTTGGTTAAGCGCGATGTCTAAGAGTTTTGCAACAAATCAGGGTTGTTGCAGAAGGTCTTCGCGAGGTCATGGACACAGGGTTTGGGATACATTTTTCGGTTTTGCTGCCGAGCTTCGTTTTCCGCTTGTTGGACTTGGTCACGTGTTAAATCGGGCGAAGAATCCAATGGCGTGGCAATAGGGGCGGCATTGACTGTATAGGCGACAAAGGGAGTATGGGAAAAGAGGCAAATATCGCATAGAGTTTTTCTTAATGTAGTTATCTTCAATGTTTGAAGGAGGCTTTAGACCTAAAACAGGAAAACCCGTCCGACAAGATTCTGCCAGACGGGCTGTAATCGTCAGATTATTGTTAGATGCGCCGAATGAACCTAAAACAGGAGTAAAACTGCTACCTTCAACCAGTTCTCCTTTGAATATTCCGCCTAATTCAGCGGCTTTGGGTCCATAGAAATTACCTTGCATAGCAATACCGTCTTTTTCACCGTTGAATGATGCGCCATTGATGGCACCGGCCAAAGGAATTGTAAAAGGGCCATGGGTAACCGAGACCATTGATGGCCTTAGCGCCAAAATCTACGTTGAATGATGAAGTACCCTGTTACGAAAGTGGTATTTTTAATGCCTAAGGTAGCCAAACCTTTATAAGCCGCCCCGGTAGTTGGAACGGCATCTGCGCCGCTGGTCGAGGGTGATGTTACCGATAACAAAGGCATAGTGGTTGGTACCATTGTCATTAATATTGGGTGTAACATCGGTTTGTGCGCCAAAACGCATATAGCTCAATGTTCGACCACTGGCAATAGTAATAACGCGCGCCTTCCGATGTTTGGGTAAATCTACCAGAGGTAATGCCAGGGACGGGCAACCGTAATTTGATGGCCATCGACTGTCACAACAGAATCTTTGTCACCACTGATTTTTACATTCAGAGCATTAGCCATATCATTTTAGTTGCTAAGTATACAGTTTCCCACTTGTTGGGTGCTTGGAGCAGTGGCGTTGCCGTTGTTGCTTGGAGCGGTGGCGTTGCCGTTGTTGCTCGGAGTGGTGGCGTTGCCGTTGTTGCTTGGAGCGGTGGCGTTGCCGTTGTTGCTCGGAGTGGTGGCGTTGCCGTTGTTGCTTGGAGCGGTGGCGTTGCCGTTGTTGCTTGGGCGGTGGCGTTGCTGTTGTCGTTACCAGTTGTGGCCAACGCACTAAAGGAGAACCATGGTTTGCCCGCTGCTGCTACATGCGGTTAAACCGAACAAGGCTGCACAAGCAAATGCAGTAAGTTTCATTTTTCATGGTGGAAAAATTCCTAGGAAATTAGTAAAAATAAGTCAGGTCTCACAACCTATGCTTATGATAACAGGGTTTTTCTTAAGTAAACAAAATAAATGATAAGTTGAAAATTTGTAATAGTATGAATAATGCCTATCGTGTTGTTTTATAGTATTTTCGAATAATTTACCTAGATTTTTCCCTCTGTTGTGAGAGATACGTCTTGTTCTGATTTAATATCATTGTCGATGTTGTTTTAAAATTTATTAGTTTATGTGAGTTATAAGAATGCGTAATTATGGCGTTGGCTTTTTAGTTTCTCTTTTTGAAATAAAGCCTGTTTTCAAGAGGTCGTCTGAGAAACAGAACGCAGTGAGTTTTCGCTAAAACCTTTTCAAAAGGAAAATACAGATGAAATTCAATCAAATCCATTTGTGTGTGTATTGCCGCAGTCTTGGCGCTTGACCAGGCTGCTAAAAAACACAGAAGTTCCGTTAAACAGTCAAGTTGAATTGCCACGGGAAACATTTACGCAGGATGCGGAGGCGAAGAGCGATGCGGACATCAGGGGCGTGGTGGCGGCAGTGGAATGATCCGGTGTTGAGTGGATTAATCGCGCAGGGGTTTGGCGCAGGGCATGATGTGAAAATCGCTGTCAGCCGTCTGAACGAAGCCGTGCCGTGGCGGGGGCGGCGCGTGCCGATTTGGGGCCGACCGTCCGGACTGAGCGGCAAGGTCAGAGGCAATTATGCAAAATGGATAATCCGCTCGACAGTAATGCCAGGGGCGTTGCTCTCGCGTTATCCGCAGTGCCTCGTCTTTTAAACGGCGATACCATCGAGGTCCACAGAGCACCAGCATGTCACGGCGGACTGACCGCTTCGTGGGGAGCCGGATATTTTTCGGCAGAAACGCAGCGATGCCGATGCCGCCCGTTATGCCGCACTCGGACAACAAGAGCTGGCATATGGCGCGCAAATGCTGGTGGCGGGCGATATTGCCGACAATTATTTCAAAGCGCGTGCGGCACAAGGCCGTCTGAAAACCGCCGACCAAACCGTTGCCACCTTGCGGCGGATGGTGCGCTATATCGAAGGTCGGTTTAAGGCGGGACATGTCAGCGGCTATGAAGTGAACGAGGCGAAAGTGCAACTGACCGCAGCGGAAGCCAAACGCGCCACGATAGGGGCGGAATACGCCGCTGTATGTGCAGTATCGCCGTTTTGACCGGCAACGTGCCGCAGACGTTTACGTTGCCCGAATCGTCTGTTGATGCGTTGGCGCGTCACACCCTCCGCACCAAGCGGGCAAACGCCGCAGGCTTGCTGGACCGCCGCCCGACCTGCGCGCGCAGGCGGCTCAAGTCAATGCCTACGCCGCTAAATTCGCCAGTGCCAAAGCCGATTTGCTGCCGCGCTTCACCATCAGCTTTGATGGGCAGGGGCGGACGCATCGGTAATGGACGGCGACCGTTCGCTGACCGGCTGGGCAAGTTTGCTGTCGGTGGGTATACAGACGCCGCTGTTCACCAACGGCCGCATCAAGGGCCAATATCAAAGCCGCCGACGCGCACCTTCAGACGGCATTGCTGGAATACGATAAACGGCTCCTGACCGCACTGGGCAGAAGTCGATAGTGCGTATCAAGGCGTGGAGATCGCTAAGCCGTCAAACCGAACTGCGCAAACCGCCCATAATCAGGCAGCACGCCATGCTGCCGATACGGAAAAATGTTCCGCAACGGCTGCAAAACGCTGGATGTCTCCCTCCGAGCCCATATCGCCGAAGATCAGTGCAGGAAAACCTGATTTCGGCGTGGCTGGCGAGGGCGCAGATGCTGGTGTCGCTGTATAAGGGCATTGGGCGGCGGCTGGTCGGCGAAATAGGAAAAATGGAATGAGGCTCGTCTAAAATATGTTTTTCAGACGGCCTCGCTTTGCATAATGACGACAGATTTTTGCGTTTACGAAAATTTAACTATATTGTGTGACTATTAAAATGCGGCAGAAGATTTTCAAGCGCATATTTTTCAGACGGCATGTATAAATCCGGAATCGCTTGATTCCATAAGCGGATAACCGGAAACCGAATTTTCTCCGTCCGATTTTCCCCTTTGCGCCGCAAACGGTGTAGCAAGGCCGGAGTAATGAGGAAAAAGCCGCCTCCGTCGCTGTCAATGAGGTGGAGCGTAAAAATGCGGCGAGGCCGTCTGAAAGCCAGACGGCGCGGTTTTCGTAAAAGTCAAGACTGGAAAGCGGAATAAAAATACTTTTATATTTGCATGGCTCAGAAGTTTTATACCTACCGTATCTTGTGTTTTATAACTGGAAGAACCGAAGATGAATGCACCGACTGATTTGAAAGTAACCAAGCGCGACGGACGTTTGGAAAATCTCGACTTAGACAAAAATCCACCGCGTTGTTAGCTGGGCGGCGGAAAGGCTTGAAAAACGTTTCCGTATCGCAGGTCGAGCTCAAAATCGCGCATCCAGTTTTACAACGGCATCCGCACCGACGACATCCCGCGAAACCATCATCAAGGCGGCTGCCGACCTGATTTCACCAGGATACGCCCGACTATCAATATCTCGCCGCGCGTCTGGCGATTTTCCACCTGCGCAAAATCGCTTACGGCGAGTTCGAACCGCCGCATCTCTTTGATCACGTTAAAAAACTCACCGATGCGGGTAAATACGACCGCCACATCATCGAAGATTACAGCCGCGAAAGGAGTTTGACGAGCTGAATGCCTATATCGACCACAGCCGCGACGTGACCTTCTCGTATGCCGCCGTGAAGAAGCTTGAAGGCAAATATCTAGTGCAGAACCGCGTGACCCGCCAGATTTATGAAACGCCGCAGTTCTTATACATTTTGGTGGCGATGTGCCTCTTCAGCAAATACCCGAAAGAGACGCGCTTGGATTACGTCAAACGTTTTTACGACGCCGTTTCCACATTCAAAGTATCGCTGCCTACACCTATCATGAGCGGCGTGCGCACGCCTACGCGCCAATTCTCAAGCTGCGTATTGATTGAATGCGACGACAGTCTGGATTCCCATCAACGCCACCACCAGCGCGATTGTGAAATACGTTTCCCAACGTGCGGGCATCGGTATCAACGCCGGACGTATCCGCGGTTTGGGCAGCGAAAATCCGCGGCGGCGAAGCGCGCAACACACCGGCTGCATCCCGTTTTTTAAAAATGTTCCAAGCGGCGGTCAAATCCTGCTCACAAGGCGGCGTGCGCGGCGGCGCGAGCAACTGTTCTACCCCTTGTGGCACATCGAAGCCGAAAGCCTGTTGGTGTTGAAAAACAACCGCGGCGTGAAGACAACCGTATTCGCCAGCTGGATTACGGCGTGCAAATCAACCGCCTGCTGTACACACGCCTGATTAAAGGCGGCAACATCACGCTGTTCTCGCCCAACGAAGTCCCCAGCCTGTACGACGCGTTCTTTGCCGACCAAGACGAATTCGAGCGTCTCTACACGAAATACGAACAAGACCCGAATATCCGCAAACGCACCTTGTCGGCTACCGATTTGTTCTCCACGCTGATGCAGGAACGCGCCGGAACGGGACGTATCTACATTCAAAACGTTGACCATTGCAACACGCACAGCCCGTTTTAACCCGCGCGTCGCGCCCGTGTACCAGTCCAACTCTGCATGGAAATCGCCCTGCCGACCAAACCGCTGGACAACATCAACGACCCGAACGGCGAAATCGCCCTGTGTACCCTGTCTGCCTTCAACTTGGGCGCATTAAACAGCTTGGACGAGCTGGAAGGGCTTGCCGATTTGACTGTGCGCGACTCGATGCCTTGCTGATTATCAAGACTATCGGTCGAAGCCGCCCGTACTGCGACCATGAACCGCCGCACGCTCGGCATCGGCGTCATCAACTACGCCTACTATCTGGCGAAAAACGGCGTCCGTTACAGCGATGATTCCGCACTCGGCCTGACCCACCGGACCTTTGAAGCCATGCAGTATTACCTGCTTAAAGCATCGGTAAACCTTGCCAAAGAATACGGTGCATGCCCGCTGTTCAACCAAACCGTTTATTCGCAAGGCAAACTGCCCATCGACACCTACAAAAAGACTTGGGTGCCGTGTGCAGCGAACCGCTGTTGTGCGACTGGGAAAAGCCTGCGCGCCGACATCGTCAAATACGGTCTGCGCAACTCCACCCTGACCGCACTCATGCCGTCTGAAACCAGCTCATGAAAATCGCCAACGCCACAAACGGCATCGAGCCGCCGCGCGGGTTGGTAACGGTCAAAGCATCGAAAAGACGGCATCCTGAAACAGGTCGTGCCCGAATTTGAAACCCTGAAAGACGCCTACGAAACCTGTGGCGGCTTCCAGGCAACGAAGGCTACCTGAAACTTGTCGGCGTGATGCAAAAATTCGTCGATCAGGCGATTTCTGCCAATACCGCCTACGATCCGGGCAAATTCGAGAGGCAACAAAGTTTCCATGAAACAAATGCTCAAAGACCTGCTGACCGCCTACAAATATGGCGTCAAAAACCCTGTACTACCACAACACCCGCGATGGCGCGGATGATACGCAGACCGATATTCAGGATGACGGCTGTGCAGCTTGTAAGATTTAGAGAGAAGATAAAGTTTGTTGTAATACCTTGAAGATTTAATTGCAAATGGAGAATTAAATTGCATTATAAAAGATTATTTAAAAATTAAGTGATGGTGATGTTGTGAAAGAATCATCACCTCCTGTTTTTGGCAAACATCTAGGACAGGAAGAAAAATATTCTTACGATGTTTTTAAATAAAGAAGGTATTTTAACTAGTAAAGTTATAGTTACAGAGCATACGAGCATAAAAGAAACCATTTAATACGACAATTCATATAGTACAAGCCGATATTGAAAATCGTGTTTTTAGTTAATAAGGTTATAAGGATTTGAATATAAAAATTTTGTTGCTCCAATATTGGTAAGTTCTAACTAATAATTTGTAATATTTTGAATCAGCACTATCTGGAAGCAAGTAGTGAAACAAATTATTTATATTTATTTCAAATAATTAATCTATCTTAGCCGAGTCAAAAGGTCGTCTGAAACCCGAATTTCTAAATTTAAATTAATCCGAGAAACAGCCATGTCCCTGCGAACACCTAGTCACTGTCATACAGCACTTTTTCCAAAACCAAAAACGACGCGCTTAAAGAGCCGATGTTTTTCGGTCAACCAGTAAATGTCGCCCGTTATGACCAGCAGAAATACCGAGTATTTGAAAAACTGATTGAAAAACAACTGTCTTTCTTCTGGCGGCCGGAAGAAATCGACGTATCGCGCGACCGTATCGACTACGCGAACTTGCCCGAACACGAGAAACACATTTTTCATCAGCAATCTGAAATACCAAACCCTGCTCGACTCCATCCAAGGCCGCAGTCCGAACGTTGCCTTGTTGCCTTTTAGTGTCGATTCCGAGCTGAAACTTGGATTGAAACGTGGAGCTTCAGCGAAACTATCCACTCGCGCAGCTATACCCACATCATCCGCAATATCGTGAATGACCCGTCGGTCGTGTTCGATGACATCGTGCAGAACGAATACATCATCGCCCGCGCCGAAGACATCGCCTGTTATTACGATGATTTAATCGAATACACCCAGTATTACAACCTGTTGGGCGAAGGGACGCATAATGTCGGGGGCAAGCTCGTTACCGTATCTTTGCGCGAGTTGAAGAAAAACTCTATCTCTGCCTGATGTGCGTCAATGTGTTGGAAGCCATCCGTTTCTACGTCTCATTCGCCTGCTCGTTCGCTTTTTGCCGAGCGTGAGTTAATGGAAGGCAACGCCAAAATCATCAAACTGATTGCCCGTGACGAAGCCCTGCACCTGACCAGCACCCAGCATATGCTCAACCTGATGCGCGCCGGTGCCGACGATCCTGAAATGGCGGAAATCGCCGTCGAGTTGCAGGGACGAATGTTTCAAACTCTTCAAAAAGCCGCGGAGCAGGAAAAGAATGGGCAGCCTATCTGTTTAAAGACGGTTCGATGATTGGTCTGAACAAAAGGAAATTTTGGCGCAATACGTCGAATACATCACCAACCTGCGTATGCGAGGCGGTCGGTCTGCCTGCCGGATTCGAAGGTGCTAGCCCAAAAACCCGATTCCGTGGATTAACGCGTGGCTGTCGTCCGACAACGTACAAGTCGCGCCGCAGAAGTGGAAATTTCTTCTTACTTAATCGGTCAGATCGATTCGGAAGTCAGCGCGGACGATTTGGGGCGATTTCGAACTGTAATCAAACTCGGCGGTTTTCCGCATTTCCATCATCAGAGGTCGTCTGAACAGGGTGTAGAAACGAAACTAAAGATTTCGGTTACACCGTGCAGACGGCCTTTCCACTAAACAGATAATAATGGCACTCATCGAGTACACACGACAAAACCTTCGAGCTTCAAGAGGGCGAAACCTTATTGGAGGGCTTGGAGCGCACCGGCCGACGGGTCGAATACCAGTGCCGCAGCAGCTGTGCGGTTCCTGCCGCGTCAAATTATTAGATGGCAGGGTATCGATGATGATTTCCCGCTGGCCTTTGTCGCGCCCGGCGAGATTCTGCCGTGTTGCTGTCGGGTACACGAGGACATCAAGGTCGATTGCCGCGGGCGGGTGAGCGAACCGGATTTGTTCGATGTCGGCTTGTTTGATGAAGAGGATTGAGGTTGCTGTTCCAAATGGTTTCAAAATACGAAAGGGCCGTCTGAAAAACCTTGCAACAGGTTTTTCAGACGGCCCTTTATGCTGATTCATAATTTAATTTCCGATACAACACACCTACGTCAGATCGTCATTCCCGCGCAGGCGGGAGATCAGACGTGGAATTGAAGAAACTGTTTTTCCCGATAGGTTTCTGTACAGATGAGCCTGAGATTCCCGCCTGCGCGGGAATGGCGAGGTGTAATAAACAAGTTGTGTCGAAGTAAGTGGTTTAACTATATTTGATTTTATTTTGTCACGGCAATTTTGTTCGGCCTGCTTACTGTTTCGTATTGCGTCGATCTCGTCGCCGTAATACAGCACGCCGAGTTTGATGGGGATGCGGCCTTGCGATTTGCGGTGGGCGTTGGAGTCGCGCAGGGAGTAGGCGCAGCCGCAGTATTCCTGCTGGTAGAAGTGTTCGCGTTTGCTGATTTCGATCATGCGCGCGCTGCCGCCGCCTTTGCGCCAGTTGAAATCCCAATAAACGACGTCGTCGTAAAAGGCGCGGCGGCGCGGTGGCCGCAGTCGTTGATTTGCGCCATGTTTTTCCAGCGGGAAATGCCCAGCGAGCTGGTGAAGACGGGGAAGCCGTTTTCGTGGGCGTATTGGGCGGCTTTTTCGAAACGCATGTCGAAACACATGGTGCAGCGGATGCCGCGTTCGGGTTCGAATTCCATGCCTTTGGCTTTGGCGAACCATTCTTTGCGGTCGTTTTCTCGTGGTCGTCGTCTTTGTCGATGAAGGGGATGCCGAATTTGTCGGCGAAGCGCATGTTTTTCTTCTTTTGCGCAACATATATTCTTTGAGCGGGTGGATGTTGGGGTTGTAGGGCAGTAGATGGTGTAGTCGATGCCGCTGGCGAGCATGGCTTCCATCACTCGCCGCTGCACGCGGGCGCAGCAGGAATGCAGCAGGACTTTTTGCATGGCCGCCGGGCGGGACGAGGACAGGACGGTCGATGGGGGGTAACGCGAGGGTATTGTGTTGGTTCATGGTGTGTTATTGCCTTTCAGACGGCCTTTGAAGCAGGCTGAAGGCACGTCTGAAAAAGAGTATTGGGATAAATGCTTATTTTTAACAGAAATCGGGCGGAACAGCCGCCATGCCCGCCGAAGGAATGTCTCCAGACGGCATGATTAGGGACCGCGATACTTTAAGCATATGGACAAGCCTTGCCGACTGATCTATCGTTCGATGCGCATATGCATCCGTCTGTCGTTTCCGGTGCGGCAGTGCCGCCAGCCGAGGGTTGTCGGCGAGACTTTTTATATTGACTACATCTGAAGAGGCTGAGAAACATGACTGTCCGTATCGAACACGATTTGCTGGGCGACCACAGGAAATCCCCGCCGAGGCGTATTGGGGCATCCATACTTTTGCGCGCGGTGGGAAAACTTTAAAATTTTCCAATCAAAAATTTCCGATGTGCCGCAGTTTGTCCGCAGCATGGTGATGGTGAAAAAGCAACCCGCGCAGGCAAACGGCGAACTGGGCGCGGTGAAGCCCGAAATCGCCGCCGCCATCGAAAAAGGCTTGCGATGAAGTGTTGCTTAAAGGCCGCTGCCTCGACCAATTCCCGTCTGACGTGTATCAGGGCGGCGCAGGGACTTCGGTCAATATGAATACCAGCGAAGTCATCGCCAACCTTGCTTTTGGAAGTGTTGGGCTACGAGAAGGCCGCTACGACATCGTTAACCCGATGGACCATGCGAACGCCAGCCAGTCCGCAACCGATGCGTATCCGACCGGCCTTCCGTTTGGCAGTGTATGACAGCGTCGGCGGGCTGCTGGAAAACTGGCGTTGCTGAAAGACGCGTTTGCCGCCAAAGCCGATGAATTTAAAGATGTGTTGAAAAATGGGGCGCACCCAGCTTCAAGATGCCGTGCCGATGACGGCGGGGCAGGAGTTCCAATCTTTCAAGTGTTGCTGGAAGAAGAGATTTTTGAATCTGGACCGCACGCGTGCCCTGCTGTTGGAAGTCGAATTTGGGCGCAACCGCTATCGGTACAGGTGTGAACACGGCCAAAAGGCTACGCGGCTTTGGCAGTGAAAAATTATCGAAGTCAGCGGTTTGGATTGCAAACTGACTGAAAACCTGATTGAAGCGACTTCCGATTGCGGCGCGTATCGTGATGGGTACGGCGCATTGAAGCGCACGGCGGTGAAATCTATCGAAAATCTGTAACGACTTGCGCCTCTTGTCGTCCGGTCCGCGTGCCGGTTTGAAAGAGATTAACCTGCCGGAAATGCAGGCGAGGCTCGTCGATTATGCCCGCCAAAGTCAACCCCGTGATTCCCGAAGTCGTCAACCAAGTCTCGCTTCAAAGTCATCGGCAACGACACCACCATCACCTTCGCCGCCGAAGCGGGCAGTTGCAATTAAACGTGATGGAGCCGGTCATCGCGCAATGTATGTTTGAAACCATCTCCCTCTTGGGCAACGCTGCGGTAAATCTTGCCGAAAAATGCGTTAAAGGCATTACCGTCAACTGCGAAATCTGCGAACGCTATGTGTTCAATTCCATCGGCTTGGTCACTTATCTGAACCCGTATATCGGACACGGCAACGGCGATTTGGTCAGCAAAATCTGCGCCCAAACCGGCAAAGGCGTGCGCGAAGTCGTACTCGAACGCGGCCTGTTGAGCTGAAGGCGGAACTCGACCGCATCCTGTCGCCGGAGAATCTGGCAAACCCGCATCGGGGTACCTGATTGATTCGGCTTAGAAATAAACGAGCGCCGTCCGACGTTTTTCAGACGGCCTTTTTCAATTTATCCGTTTACTGGCGGTAGCTGCGCAGGAAACGTTCCAGCTGTCCATCGCCTCTTCAATCTGGTAAACGTGCGGCAGCGTAACGATGCGGAAGTGGTCGGCCTGATCCAGCTGAAACCGCTGCCCTGAACCAGCACGCACTTTTCTCGCGCACCAGCAGGTCGTAGATGAATTTCATGTCGTCGCGGATGCCGTAGCATTTTCGGTATCGATTTTGGGAAACATATACAGCGCGCCCATCGGTTTGACGCAACCGACGCCGGGTTGGTTCACCATTTTCCCAAGCCCTTGTTGCGCTGTTCCAGCAGGCGGCCGCCCGGCAGGAATCAGCTCGTTGATGCTTTGGTAGCCGCCAAGGCCGTCTGAATCGCGTGCTGCACTCGGCGTGGTGGCGCACAGGCGCATCGAGGCGGAGCATATCCAGTCCTTCGATGTAGCCTGGCATGTTCTTTTCGGGCCGTTGAGCAGCATCCAGCCTTGGCGGAAGCCTGCCACGCGGTAGGCTTTGGGAGGCCGCTGAAGGTGATGGTCAGCAGGTCGCGAGCGCGGCGATGTGGTGGTGTACCGCGCCGTCGTAGAGGATTTGTAGTCGTAGATTTCGTCGGCGAAGATAATCAGGCCGTGTTGCGCGCCAACTCGGCGATTTCGAGCAGGATTTCTTCTGTTGCACACCGCGCCTGTCGGGTTGTTGGGATTGATGACGACGATGGCTTTGGGTTTTTCGGTGTGATTTTTCGGCTTCCATATCAGCAAGGTTGAAAACCAGTCGTTTTCTTCGTCGCACAGATAGTGGCGCACCGTACCGCCCGCCAGCAAGTGGCGGCAGCCGTCCACACGGACAGTCGGGCGCGGAATCAGGATTTCGTCGCCGTCGTTCAGGAGTGCCTGCATGGACATGGTAATCAGTTCGGACACGCCGTTGCCGATGTAAACGTCGTTTACCGTGATGTCGCGCAGGCCTTTGGTTTGGCTAGTAGTGGACGATGGCCTTGCGGGCGGAGTAAAGCCCTTTGGAATCGCAGTAGCCTTGCGAGGTCGGCGGGTTGCGGATAACGTCCACCAGAATTTCATCGGGCGCTTCAAAGCCGAACAGGGGCAGGGGTTGCCGATGTTGAGCTTTGAGGGATTTGGTGGCCTTCTTCTTCGAGTTACAGGGGGCTTTTTTGTACAGGGCCGCGGATGTCGCAGCAAACGTGGTCGAGTTTGGAAAGATTTCGGGAATTTTTCCATGGCGTGTGTTCCGTGAAATTGTCAACAATATTGTAAATGTACATTGTTTTGCCGCCGGATGGAAAGGCGCAACGGGGATATTTTATGTTAAGCCAGTGAGCGCCGTCTGAAGACGGTTTCAGACGGCCTCGTGATTTGAAATACTTTATCTCTTTTCATCGCCTTTCGGCGGAACGGCGCGGGAACCAGCCGACCAAGAGCGGCAGCACGCCGACGATGATGAAGGAGGCGATGCGCGGATGCCGCCGCTGTTGGAAAGCTCAATGAGGAAGAGCTTTGACGACGACGATTGCCATCAGCGCCGCGCCGGTTATCCAGAAGGGCGCAGTTTGCGTCGGTTGCCGTACACCATCAGGATGATGGCGGTAACCGCCCACACGACGGAGAGGCTGGCTTGCAGGCCGAAGGATTGGAGCATGATGTCGAGTCGCTAGGCGATGCCGTCGTGATGCACCATAGGCGCATCGCGCCCGCGCTGATGACCATGAACGCGAGGCGGCGACGCCGGCGCGCGTTTACGCGGCGGTATTGCAAAGGCAGGGCTTCGGGCAGGGACTTCGGGGCAACCACAGCATTCCGGAGCAGGCGAGCTCCAGCGGGTTAAGCAGCGGGATATACGGCAAGGGTGTGGGTTGGAACGTAGAGAAGTTCGTCCATATCATCCAACTTGCCGATGCAGGGGCGGCTATCGGCGGGGCGAAATGCTGATAGGCGGCTTGATGTCGTCTGAAAAAGCCGCGCTGCCGCTGCGTATGAAAGACGACCCACATGATCAGCGGTACGGCAAGCCACGAGAGCTGCGACCAAACGCCGTCGAGACGATAGCCTACATACATTCCCGACCAAAGCGACCAAAGGATGCCGAGCATGATGATGTTGGAGTTTGTGCAAGTCGATAGGCGCATTGGTTCGGCGGTTATTCAGGATGACGAAGTTCAACACGGTAGCGGCGGCAAGCGGCAGGGCTGCGGCGGCGGCTGTCCATAGATGTTCGAGGTGATAGCCGATGAAGTGCAGGGCAAACGAGGGCAGGAATGCCAAGGTCGTCTGAAAAAGCTCTTTCCAGTTCAAACGGTTGGCGCGGCAGCAAGGGTGGTGAATATCGGCACGCCCAAAGCTCGATAAACAGGGTTTCTTCGCCCGTCCATTGGGTATAGGTGGCGAAGCCGCCAACATCAGGGCGATAACGAGGATAGCCCAGCCCGCAATCTGCGAGAACGGGAGGGTTTGAGTCTTGTTTGTCTTGGTTTTCAGATGCTTCGGTTTTGGACGCGCGATATTGCAGCGCAGTAGGCGGCAACAGCAGCAGCGCAGCGGCGAAAAGATGCCAGTGTGTCAGGAAGCCGTAGGGTTCATCATTAATCGAGGCTTGGAAGATCAGGAGAAGATTGCACGTAGGCGAATGTGCTGAATGACGTCTGACTTGCCTTTTGCTTCGGCAGAACGCCCAAGCCGCCACCAAAGCAGAGAAAACGATGATGCTGCGCGTTCCGCGAGAAACAGTAAAGGCAGGATGGATGTGTAGAGCAGGGCGGCGCGAGGGTTGCGTCTTGAAGCGTGTGTTCCCATTGCGCCGAGCCTTTACGGCGGTAGAGATGCCACTGTGGGTAAAATTGCCGCGCCGCCGAACAGGGTCAGCAGGGTGGTGAACCATTGACCTTGCAGGATGGTGGATTCTCCCTCCTGATAACCGCTCAGTTGGATCAGTGCCGCCAGCAGATAAACGACGAGCGCACCCAAAGCGCATATGCGGACGCTGTTGGCGCAGTCCGAAGAAATACACGAGCGCGGATTCTACCGTCCACAGGATGACGGTGTTGCCGCGTTCAAAGCAGCGGAACGGCGAGCGTGAGGGAAAAAGCAGCGACAGGGCGAAAAACGCCTGACGCGGATATCAGCAAACCCTGTTGCTGTTTCAGCATCAGCGCGGCAAGCCCGTAAACGGCGGCGAAGCCCAGCGCGGAGAATGCGTCCGCAGACGGCCAGTGTTCCACCATGCGGTACTGCAGTCCGAACGCCGCCGCCATCGTGCCGAACAATCAAAAAGTATGGTCGAGGACGTGGACGCGCAGGCCGTGGGAGCAGAGGCTGTTCAAATTTCTTCCAGCGTCGCATTGTCGGCAACGGGCGCGAGCGTGTCTTCGCGGTTTTCCGTCAGCTTGCGGCGGGCGAACAGATGAGGCGATGAAGGCGTAGAGCAGCCAGTGGTAAATCAGAAAGGCTCGGTGGTGGCGAAATGCTGCGGCGTATGGCTTGCATGCCCCACAACGCGGCGATGGAAAGTTCCGGCGAAACCGTCAGGTTCCAGCGGCCGCCATGCCTTAAACCAGCAATCGCCGCTACGCCTGCATTGAGCAAGGAAAGGTAGGAAAACAGCACCAAATAATTGCCGCTGCCGCCGTCTCGATGTCAGGATGGGCGCCGCAGACCGCCGACCAAGGCAACCTGCGCCATAATCTGCGCGTTCTGCCTGATCGCCAGCAACGCCATCAATCACGACCATCGCCACCATCAGCACGAACACGATCGGTGCGGGCAGCAGCGGATGCAGTTTCAACGCCGCCAAAGAGGGTCAGATACATCACTGCCACGCCGAAGCCTTTGCAACGCAAGCCGTATTCGCGTTTGCGGCTTTGCAGCTTCCAGCCGCCGATGACCGCCGCCAGACCCGCGCCTGCAACTGTCAGATAACGGCATTTCCACCGGCACATGAATCCGCTCGGAAGCATAGCGCAAAGAGGAACGCCAAGCCGAGGAAGAGCACCACGATACCGGTTTTTTCAGCAGCGGATTGCCGCGTAGGAACCAAGCAACAATAGGGTTTTCGGAGAATTTGAGCCGTCGCTCTTTCGTCGGCGGGCAGGGCATTTTCAGACGGCCCCCGCTGTGCGGAAATGATCTTGTAAACAGGGTGGGCCTGTGCAGTATCTACGTCGGTGGATTCGGAAGCGGATTGTTCAGACGGCCTCGTTTCCGGTTCGAGTTCGGTTTCAGGAAGGGAGGCGGAGGCCGTCTGAACGCCGTCGGTGCGGGTAATATCGGGAATGCTGAAGGCGGGAGAAGTGTAGCTGAAGCCGCTTCGACTTCGGCTGTCATCTTCTACGGCGGAGGATTCGAGCAGGGACGAAAACGGCTAAGGATGGCGGCGGAGCCTGATTTTTCCGCCGCGTCGCTACCCTGTTCCAATACCGACAGGCGGAGCTTCAACCGGTCGATTTCGCTTTGCAATGTTTGGAACCGCTTTTTCCGTTTCGTCCGGATGAGCCTTTCGTCGCGCTTCGACACGGAGCCTCGCCTGCCTGTCCACGCCAGCCACAGTATCGAACCGACAACGACACCCGACCAGATGTCGTTTGCAATGTAGCTCGATGATGATGGGAATGAGCAAACTGAAATACTGCATGGGTTTCCCCGAATAAAGTCAATGGAATATCGGCATTGTAGCATTGCCGGTGTGCTGAAACGGAGATACCCGCGCCGCATCGGTACGGTTTGCAGACGGGCGGTCGGGATGGAGGGGCCGTCTGAAAAACGGTTTATCGAAAAATAAAAAGGCCGTCTGAAATGTTTTCAGACGGCCTTCCACGTTCAAACCGCTATCAGGCGGACATTCAATCAATACAAGCCTTCTCGTTCTCGCGGGTGGAGATATAGATATTTTTACCTGCGTGTAGGCGGCGAGCATCATTTTTGTGGGTTTCGCGGCCGATACCCGAAGTTTTTGTAGCCGCCGAACGGTGCGCCTGCGGGCGAGCGGTTGTCAGGCAGTTCACCCAGACGCGACCGGTTTCCAGCGCATTGGAAAACGCGCAGGCAGCGGTTGATGTCTTTGCTCCAAACTGCGCCGCCTCAAGCCATATTCGCTGTCGTTGGCCATTTTGATGACTTCTTCTTCGGTTTTGAATTTAATCACGGTGGCAACCGGGCCGAAGATTTCTTCTTGGGCAACGCGGGCGTTGTTGCTGTCGGCTTCAATCAAGGTCGGTTCGACAAATTCGCCTTTGCCCAACGCGCCTTCGATACCGCCGGTGATGATGCGGCAGCCTTCCTGTTCGCCGCCGATTTTGACGTATTTCAAAAATGGTTTCAAGCTGACCGGCGTTGACTTGCGAACCCATTTGGGTGTCGTCTTCCCAAGGCAGGCCGACTTTTGATTTTTGAACTCTTCAGCCAAGGCGTTGACGAATTTGTCGTAAATGCCTTCTTGTACGAACAGATGCGCGAACCGGCGCAGCACACTTGGCTTTGGCTGAACAAAATGCCTTTTTGCGCGCCTTCGAGCGCTCTGTCAAACGGCATGTCGTCAAAGAAGATGTTGGCGGATTTGCGCCCAGCCCAAGGTGGCGGGAATCAGCATTTCGGCGGCGGCGATGCCGATGTGGCGGCCGATTTCGGTCGAACCGGTAAAAAGGCGAGTTTGCATTTGAAGCCTCTTGTGGCGCAGCATGTATTCGCCGGATTTAGAGCCGCGTCCGGTGATGACGTTCAACACGCCTTTAGGCAGCAAGTGGTTGATTTTTGAGCGAACGACAACAGGGCTCAGCGAAGTGCTGGAAGACGGGTGGATAACGATGGTACAGCCTGCGGCGAGTGCGGGGAAGCGATTTTTCCAAGCCGCCATCAGGAAGGGAAAAGTTCCACGGAATAATCTGACCGACGACACCGATGGGTCTCGCGCAGAACGATAGACAGGTCTTCGGAGTCAAGCTGGGTGGCAGTGCCTTCTTCGCCACGAATCACGCTGGCAAAGTAGCGGAAATGGTCGGAAGCCAACGGATGTCGGCGGCTACGGGTTTCGCGGATGGGTTTGCCGTTGTCCAGTGTTTCCCTGCAAGGCGAACAATTCCAGTTTTTCGTCAATCACATCGGCGATTTTGTTGAGTATGGCGGCGCGTTCTGGTGGTGGTGGTTGCGCCATGTTTTGAACGCTTCTTTAGCGCGGCGGCAACCGCGGCATCAACATCGGCATCGGATGCGTCGGTAAATTTGGCTAACAACTCGCCGTTGGCAGGATTGTAGGAACCAAAAGCGCGCCGGGTTTTGTCCACACGCCGTTAATCAAAAAGGCCGTACTCTTTATCAAACACATTTAAATCTTTTGCCATGATGCTGTCTCCTTGGTTGTCTTCATTGGGGTTCTGGACGTTTCTGCAATGCCTTTCGGAATTAGCATAGTATTTTTCTCTTTTGGTTCAAGCACTAAAAATGATAATTTTCTCAAAGGCGGTTCGATGTAATTTTGCAAGAGCGTCTCAGGCTGTCTGAAAAACAAGATGGTGCGTAGGAATGAAATGAGTTCGTTAATATGTTTTAAACTTTCAGATGGCCTCATGCGACGATTTATAGTAATAAATTTTCACTGCAAAATCCTTTGTGAATAATTTGTTATGGTATAACATTTTATCCCTTATTTTTCAAAAAGGATAGGAGTTGACACAGTGAAACGAAGGGAGTATTCTCATTTATAGGTCGGGCGGCATCCCGCCGGCCGGACATATACTGCAACGCGGCAGCCAATCGGGCCGCCGCTAAATTTCACAGATTTCGTACGAATGCCAAGGAGAACACCATGAAGATGCAAGCAGTTGTTGTGAATCAAAATGTAGCAGGTGATGTGGAAGTTGTAGAACGCGAACTGCGCCCGTTGGAATACGGCGAGGCGTTGGTTGAAGTCGAATATTGCGGCGTGTGCCATACCGACTTCGCACGTTGCGGCAGGCGACTATGGCGAAAAACCGGGTCGTGTGTTGGGGCACGAAGGCATCGGCATCGTCACAAAAGAAGTCGCTCCCGGGTGCGAACGCCCCTGAAAGTCGGCGACCGCGTCAGCATCGCATGGTTGTTCCAAAGCTGCGGTTCGTGCGAATACCGTAATACCGGCCGCGAAACCCTTGTGCCGTTCCGTATTGAACGCAGGCTACACGCCGACGGCGGCATGGCGACCCACTGTATCGTCGATGCAGACTACGCCGTCAAAGTACCCGACGGCCTCGACCCCTGCGCAAGCTTCCAGCATTACCTGCGCCGGCGTAACCACTTACAAAGGCGTGAAAGTTTCCGGCGTGCGTCCGGGACAATGGATTGCCGTTTACGGCGCGGGCGGTTTGGGTAACTTGGGTGTCCAATACGCGAAAAAGTATTCGGCGCACACGTCGTCGCCATCGACATCAACGATGAAAAACTGGCATTCGCTAAAAGAAAGCGGTGCAGATTTGAGTCATCAACGCCGCCAAAGAAGACGCAGCCAAAGTGATTCAGGAAAAACCGGCGGTGCACACGCAGCCGTTGTTACCGCCGTATCCGCCGCCGCGTTCAACTTCTGCCGTGGACTGCGTCCGTGCAGGTGGTCGCGTCGTTGCCATCGGCCTGCCGCCCGAATCTATGGACCTGTCCATCCCGCGTCTGGTCTTAGACGGCATCGAAGTGGTCGGCTCGCTGGTCGGTACGCGCAAAGGACTGGAAGAAGCCTTCCCAATTCGGCGCGGAAGGCTTGGTCGTACCGAAAGTCCAATTGCGCGCCTTGGACGAAGCTCCGCAATCTTTCCAAGAAATGCGCGAAGGCAAAACTCACCGGCCGCATGGTTATCGACATGAAAAAGAATGCGGCTGCGGTCATCATTAATTTGATATAAGCAGTTGACTAAAAAGGTCGTCTGAAATCTTCTTTTTGGGGGTTTCAGACGACCTTGTTTGATTCGAACCATCGCGGATTCACACAATCAGAGTCAATCGGCGAGCCGGATCATCTCATGCCGCAGCGCGCAGGGCTATACCCGGATTTGACGTTTCCGCTTTATAACCAACGGCGGACGCGTCGGCGGTACGCTTCGTACTCAGCACCGAATTTCCGCGCCAAAACGCGTTCTTCAGGCATGATTTGGAAACGCGTCATGTAAGCGGCAAATACCGCCAAAAAGCCACGGCAGCGGATGCGCCAAGTATCCCGCCCATGCCGCCAGCCAGCAGCCCATGCCCGCATACATCGGGTTGCGGCTGAAACGGTACACGCCGTCTGAAACGAAGTGTCTCGGTTTGTTCGGGATTGAACGGGCTGACGGTCGTGCGCACGGCGAAACGCCCACACACCTGATACGCCCAACGCCGTCCCAAAACGCCATCAAAACAACCGACAGCATTAGAGAAAGCGCGGCAGTATGCCTGCCAGCGGATACTTTCTGCGCAGAGGCATACATCACAATGCGCAGATAAATATATCGCCGGAGGCGGGATTTCGGTTTAAATTCTATTATTGTCTTTATAAAACAGATATAGTGACGTTTTCAGACGACCTCTTGCCGTCATCCCCAAGTTCGTAAACCCAATCAAATCGACTCATCCGCCCGCAGATAACGCGATTTGCCGGGCGGCAGTTTGCCCAGTTTGATTTTTCCCATCCGAACTGCTTCAACCCGACGACGCGCAAAACCGACGAGTTCGCACATGCGCGGATTTGCCGCTTTTCGCCCTGTTTCAACACGAAACGCAGTTGGTCTCGCTTTTGCCATTCTACTTTGGCAGGACGCAGTTTTCTCGCCGTCCAGACTCAATCCGTGGTTAAGCAAAGCAAGCCCTCGTCCAATTTGCCGCGCACGCGCACCAAATATTCTTTTCACTGCCGCCGTTTTCGCCGGATAAGCTGCTTTGGCGATGCGGCCGTCCTGCGTCAACACCAGCAATCCGACGGAATCAATGTCCAGCTTCGCCGGCGGGCGCCAAGCCGAATTTGTGTTTTTCGCTGAACGGAATAAGTGAGCTGTCGTCGCCTTCCCCAACGGTTGTCGGCGGTAATCAGCTCGGCGGCGGATTTATAGCCTTTTTCCGCCTGCGCGCTGACGTAGCCGACGGCTTGTTGAGCAGGATGGTAACGCGCTCCGCCTGTTTTTCATGCGCCTGCCGGTTAAGGTCGATGGTCGCGTTCGGTTACTTTCTGACCGAGCACGGCGGTTTGCCCGTTGACCTTGACCCAGCCTTGCTCGATGTAGCTGTCCGCCCGCGGCGCGAGCATAAGCTCAATTGCGCCATACGCTTCGGAAAGGCGCATGGTTTCGTTTGAATCGTGTTCCATAATGGGTCGCTTGGTGGATGAGGCGGATTATAGCACCGTCGGTGGTCGGAGGCCGTCTGAAATATCCGCCGACACGGTTTCAGACGGCCCGGCAGGTTTCATGGTTTGGGTTTCTGCGAACCGAGATAAATTGCCGCCAGCGTTAGGCTGCGCCGCCCCATTGCAGCCCGTTAATCGGTTTAGTAGGAGAAACTAGTCGATTAGCAGTGCGGCGACAGGTTCGGAAAGCAGCAGCAGGCCGGTCAGCGAGAGCGACAGCATCGGAATCGAATAGGCAATCAGCCCCTCATGCGAAACATTGCATCACTGCACCGTAAACCAGTACCCATCCGATGTCGCGCAGGTGGTCGGATAAAGCGTGCCGCCGTCGAAAACAAGGGCGGGATAATCAGCGAAACCGCGCCGCCGAAGCTCAGAATCATCATAACGGGAAACAACGGAACTGGTTCGATTTGATGGGTCTTGCGCACGAATACCATCGACAGAGCCAGCATCGCGCCCGAAAGACTGCCGCTGACGAATCCTCAAACTGCGTTGCCGTTGTGTCCGAATTCGGGGCCGCTAATCAATGCAACGCCGACGACGGCCAGCAACAAAACTCGAGAACTTGCAACTTGTTTTAGGCGTTCTCGGTAAAAGAAAAACCATGGCGGAGAGGAAGAAAATCTGCAAGCTGTTCAGCAGCGTGGAAATGCCCGGTCCGACCGCGCGGATACTTTTCGTGCCACAACGCCAAATCAAAGGCGAGGAATACCCGGAGAGCAGGTGTAGGCGGCTTATGTTTGGGCAGCTTCTGCCCGGAAGAAAACGCGCCAGGAACCATAGGTCGGTGGCGATGGCCAAAACGCCAGAAGGCGATGGCGTAGGGAAACCCGACATGAATGAATCTCACAATCAGGCTGCCCAGCCCGAAAATAACGCAGCGCGACAACCAGCAACGGCGCGGCGTGGGAACGGTTGGTGGCCGGGCATGGTGTTTCTATGGGTTTTTCTGATAAGGGTTGATTCTGCTATAAAAATACGGGGATAAAAACAAAGGGGCTGTCTGAAAATGTTATTTGATATTTTATTAGAGCAGCTTTCGTTATTAATTGAAAATATAGTTTTCGTAGAATTATATTTTGTTTAGCATAAATGAATTGTTAAGAGGATTATGTCAACAATTCATTGAATTGTGATAGGTTAAAGCTTTTACTGTTATAATATTTATATTTATATTTAATTTTAAATTGAATTTTGATTAACGATTATTGTTCATTAGGTGCAGATGAAAATCATACTGCGATTTTCCCCAAACCCTTTTTGCGAAAGGATTAACTCGCGAAGTTAAACAAAGTTTATGCGACACTGTTTGTAAGTCTGGCAGTTATGGCAGGCAGTGCCCATGCTGATGCGATTGAGATGCACAATGCTGTTACGTCAGTCTTCAGTAAAAGTGTAAATACAGATGAACAGTTGGTTCGTTTACTAACGGTAGTGATGTGAATGCAAAAGCAAAAGCCAGCGGTTCGGGATCAAAAGCTATGGCTGGTGGTGTTGTTACAACGGAGGCGGTGGTAACGGATTGGTAAATACTAAAGCAACCGTAGGTGTTTGGATCGTTCGAAAGGAAAAGCTAAGGCTGAAGCGCCTGATGGTGCTGAGGCTTATGCTGGTGGTGTGGTTTCTACGGTAAAGATAAATAATTATTCGGACTTCATCTTCGGATCAGGCTTTGAGATGAAGTCTTGTTGGGCACTACGATTTTAAGTTTCAGTGTTTACTTTGCTTTTAATCGAAAGATTTTTCTTATGGAAGAATATATTGTTTGCCAATGTATTTGGATTATGCTTGTTTGGGATTGATGCCGGTATCTGATGCTTGGTCTAATTCTTTTACGAGATTATTGTGAAACAGGCGAAAGATGAGTGCTGTAAAAGCCCAGCAAGGTAATTTGATAATAAGCATGTAACCGGCGGCATATTTTAGTGGTGGTAGTCAGGTCAATGCCACGGCAACTGCTTCTGGCAAGGGTCTCTAAAGCCATGGCGGAGGGTAGTCAGCAGTACGACCAATAATAAGAAAAATGCGAAGGCGTATCGGCAACGGCCGATTTTTCGAGATGCCAGAATCGATGCGACCGCTACGGCATCCGGAGGGAAAAGTGCTGTATGCGGGAGGAAGGGTGATTACACCGGAGAGAATGATACGAAAATAGATTTCTTTGAAATGATGGTTCGATTTTATTTGATTTTGAGTACTGTTATGTCGAAATTTCCAGTATTTTTGTGTTTGTCATGCCGCTTGCAGTTTTGCTTCCCTGTCCTTCCATTACCGATAAAAGGTCCCGATTAGCCAAAGAGGTCTGTTGTTGCAGAAGGCAAATAATGTAAGGACAGAACAAATCAATATCAACGGCTTGCAGGAGGACAGGTCATCAATTCCGTGCAATAAATTGATTGTCAAAGGCGGGACGATAACGACGAAAGCCGGGCAAAAACCAGAATAAGCCGCTTATTGGAGATAAAAATCCCTAGAAATAAGGAAATCTATATTGAAAATACGCGCATCGTTACTGACGGATTTTCACAGGACAACAAAGACGGCAGTGCAGGCTTGTTGTTGTGGAAAATGGCAAGATGCGAGAGATACTTCTAAAATTCATAAGGAAAACGTGCATGTCGAGTCTAGAAACAGTGAAATTAACGCCCGTGCGACCTCTTCGAGCTGAGTGTCGCCTGTGCCGGTGTTGTGTGTACGGATGAAGATGTGATTCGAAAGTTATAGTTAAAATAAAAGGCAAGAATAAATTTACAGTGGATCGCAAAATGATAAAAACTCTTCTATGAAGGCCATTGCATTGATTGTTTTGGCCTGTTTTTCACTCTTCATGCGCCACTTTAGATTTGAAGATGACGCGTATATGTTCCGAAAAATATAGGAGAGGTTCAGGATATTGCAGATTTACGCTCCAGCAGATTAGCGAAAACAATACGTTTTACGGTAAAGAAGCTTCAATGTTTGAGCGATACGTATAAAGATTTCTTTATGGCGTCCCAACAGGCCGCATTGCAAAACGGAATAAACGACGGGAAACGGAAGTTTCGCATTTCGGTCGCTCCGATGCGGGATAAGACGGGAAGAAGTCGTTTGAAGGCAGTTCGACGTATTGTCAGACATGGTGATGGATTCGTTAATGATCAAACATTTTGATGTCGTTGAAACACCGCTCGCAACCGATAATTTGGCCGAATCTAGGAATAACTTTTATCAAACCCACTTACAACCTGCCGGCGGATTGATACAGGGTTTTGCGGCCACTATGACCTCTTTGCAGCATATGCCGATAGGGGGTGATGTCGTCCCAATTACTATATCAGCGGGGCGATAACCCAATATGACGAAACCAACGTTATCCCCAAATAAAAAGATATTAATGCCGATCTTGATGCGTACTAGTTTTCAGAGGTACGCGGCGATGACCGCTGCAGTGTCAATTTGCGCTTGATTGATTCTGATACCGGAAACGGTGGTCAGAGTGGCGGGCATGGACGATTTGGCGGGCGTCAATCTGACCAATACTCTATTCTGTGACGCCATAATTTCTTCCGTTTGATTGAACGAAGGATTACGGTATCGATTATTCGGTGCAGGTGGGGATCCGAAAATGGCGGCTGTTAAAGTAATAGACAAAGGGGTTTATGAATTATTGGATAAATTCCTGAAAAACCTTATCAGTGTATAAAGATCAGAACTGCTAATACCAAGGAGTAAATCAGTCGTTTGATAAATGCTTATTTTTAAGAAGACTATTTTTGGTTTCTGTATGGTGGTACTTTCATGTTTCGCATATGGGGGAGGTTCTGATCATCAACACACAGACGCTTTAGATCCCTGCTACGCTTACGGTTCAGCCTTCAACTTCAAAATGTTGGCACTAAAGGTCGTGAAAGTGCCCAGACCGGTAGCAAAGAAGCGGGAAGCCGCGCTCTGCGGTCTGATGCGTCTTTATTGACTCCACCAAGGCATTACTGTTGGAACGACGTTACGGTTATCAGGAAAATTCTGCCGCCGTTGCCTCCGCAGCAGGCTGATTCAAGATTTGTCTTAAAAATAGATGAAACGGCAGAAGTAGCGCGTCTGAAATGGTTTTCGAAGTTGAAAGGTATAATGAATCAACTCAATACTGAAAATCGGTCGTTCGAGTACGGACTTGTCTAAATTTGAATTGACGGAATTCAAACAACTGTATCGTGCGGACGCGCAAAATGCTCCAGTTGAAGCAATTGCAGGCCAAACTGAATAAAGTGCCGGTTGTTTCCGAGTGAGCAAACGGTAAGATATCGAACAAGAGGCCGTCTGAAAATACGTTTTCAGACGGCCCTGGTCATTCGGCGCCGCTTATTTTTCTTCGAACCCCGCAATCTCCAACTCCGAACTGGTCAGGCCGGTGAGGAGGAGGGTTAGCCTACGCATACGCAGTTTTTGACGTTCAGGTTGGCCCAGAATTTCGTGCGCCTATGCCGTAGCTTTTGCTGTCCCATTGAGAGCTTTGGTTGGCGCCTGGGCAGGGGTGCGGTCGAGCAGGGTGGCGCCGCTCTTCGGCACGGTGCATCAGGATGACGACGCCGCTGTCGGCCTGCTGGATGCGTTGCAGCGCGTCGGGAAGCGGCCACGAGTGGCGCGGATGGGCTGGATAAGTCCATCGCGCTGAAGGGTTCGTGTACGCGCACGAGGGTTTCGGTGTCGGCGAGGGCTTACCTTTGACCAGCGCGAGATGGGTTTTCGCTGGAGAGTTTGTCGACGTAAACGTGTTGTTGGAACTGCCCCACGGGTTTTGTACGGGCGTCGCCCATTTCTTCGAGCAGGCTCTTTGTGCGGCTGCGATATTCGATGAGGTCGGTAATCGTGCCGATTTTCAGGCCGTGGGTTTCGGCGAACTTCATCAGTTCGGGCATACGCCATCGTGCCGTCGTCGTTGATGATTTCGCAGATGACGGCGGCGAATCAGGCCCCGCTCATCCGTGCCAAATCGACGCCTGCTTCGTGGCTGGCGCACCAATACGCCGCCTGCGCGCGCAGCGGAAAAGATGTGGCTGGTTGACGATGTCTTCGCGGGTTTGGCTCGAGGGCGATACGGCGGTCTCGATGGTCAGGGCGCGGTCGGCGGCGGAAATGCCGGTGGTGATGCCTTGCGCCGCTTCGATGGAGACGGTGAAGTTGAAATTGCATTGGGCGCCGTTTTTCTGCGTCATCATCGGCAGGCCGAGGTTTTCGACCATTGTTCTTCCATCGGCAGGCAGATGAGGCCGCGGGCGTTTTTAATCAGCGAAGTTGATGGCTTGGGTGATTGAATTGTGCGGCCATCAGCAAATCACCCTTCGTTTTCGCGGTCTTCCGCGTCGGTGATGAGACCATCTTGCGGCTTTTGATGTCGGCCAGAATTTCTGGAATGGTGGAAATTGCGTCATTTTTCTGCTCCTTTCGGATTATTCGGTCCGGTTCCGGCGCGGCCGGTATCGTGGGGAGTGTCGAGCCACTGTCGGGCATGGATGCGGCCTGTTCGATTTTGCGGGCTTTTTCTCGCCGGAACGATTTGTTTTTCAGCAGGAGGAAAGCTCGCCTTGGTTGACGGAGGCAGCTCGGCGAAGCGCGACTGTCCGCGCATTGTCTGCAAATCCATTGCCGCAGGTTGAGGCGGCGCAAGTCGGTAATGGTCATTCTGCTCCTGTGGATGAAGGACACGGGCTGATTAGGTGCCTTGCTTTACCAAAAGCAAATTTGGTAAATTTTGTATTTTTATTACTTTTTATAAATGTAATGTGATGGGATGCGGTGTGTTTTCGGTTTAAATAAGCGTGAGGTAAACACCGTGAGGAAAGGCCGTCTGAAAGGTAAAACCCGTTTTCAGACGGCCTTTATGATTGAAATTTCTATCCGGTCTGCAGGCATATGCAGGCTGATGTAAACGATGAGGTTCAAGAGATGAGTTTTTCCTGCTGGCTGACGGTGTTATTGGCAGTGCCGCTGCTGCCCTGGCGGCCGGTATTACCACGATAGGGGCGGACGTATGCGCATGAGGTGCCGTCGCGCGAGGGTGTGCTGCTGATGCAGATTAAGAAGGTAAACCGGCTGGAAAGCACGGCGTTCTAGTATCGACACGATTATCCGCACCGAGAAAAAGGCAACCGCGCATGTTGTGGCAGGACGCGCAAAGCGGCATCTTTTATCGTGCGCGGCAAAGGTGCTGGCCGGTTTGATGGACAAGTTGACGGCTGAGAAATGTGAGATATCGTTGATGGCACAGTCTATTCTCAGCCTGCCGCCGAGTGGAAATCTCAGCGGATTTGGAAAATATCGAGGTGTACGACATGAAGACGGGTTCGTTCAATCGCTGCCCGCCGATAAAGGTGTGTTTAAAACCGCGCAGGAAAGGGCCAGGGCGCAGTGTTGCCAGTGCGCAAAGCGGATATTCTGCAACATGCAAACGGCGGCGCAGTGGAGTGGAAAATCTGCCTGCGCTGACGCAAACCGTGTCGGTTTATCCGCGGCGTTCCGTGTGAGTGGCAGATTGTTCGATGGTATTTGCGCCGTCTGAAAAACTGTTTTCAGACGACCTTTCGTGGCCGCTATTTGCGCTGTTTGCTGGGGACATAGGGCCGCTGCGTCTTGCACCAATTCTTCCACTTCGTCCAGCAGGCGCATAATCAGGCCGAGCGCGGGAATGCCGGCATCGAAGTCGCGGGCTCAGACGCTGGGCGCGGCGGATGCGGGCGAGTTGGAAACCGCTGGCAAAGTTTGTTCCGGGCCTGCCGCTTTACGCTGATGATTTCTTCCTCTATCAGCTCCAGCAGCCAATCGCGGCGGCAGCGGCTGGCAGCGAGGATTTCTTCGAAAGTCAGGGTAATGTCGGTGTGTTGCGTCATGGTTTGTCCTTTCAGCTGATGCGCTCTTTTGCCGTCAGCGGGCGGCAGCTGCGCCCATGCGGCGCGGTCGGCTTCGCTTTCGGCCTTTGGCGAGACGCTGATGCGGATGTTGAGGGGTACAAATCGCCCGCTTCTTTGGCGGAATGCCTTTTGCCCTTCAGGCGTGATGCTTTACCGCTTTTGGCTGTTGGCGGGCAGGTTGACCTGCAAACGTCCGGCTGCGGTGGGAACGATGATTTTGCCGCCCAATACGGCCTCCCCAGGCTTGACGTCGATGGTCTGGTATACGTCTTTTGGTGTTTTGACGTATAATCGGGTTTGTCGTGAACTTGATTTTCAGATACAAATCGCCGTTTGCGCCGCCGTTGTGGCTGGGCAGGCCCTGTCCCGCCAAAACGGATTTGCTGGCCTTCGGTAATGCCTCTGCGGAATTTTGACGTTGAGGTTTTTGTCTCGATAACCGACGCGGCCGTATTCGTCCACGGTCGGTACGTTCAGGGTCAGTGACGCCCGCGCCGACATAAGCGGCGTAAATATCGATACCAGTTCGGCGTGCTGGTTCGCCTTCAATCGGACCGTCTGGCCTTGCGTGCGGCATGTCTCGTGCAGCTGCGGCCGAAGCCGGAAAACAGATCTTCAAAATTGAAATCGCCCGCACCGAAAGGTTCGCCGCCGCGGTATTCGTGGTGGAAGCCGCGTCGGATTGCGCTGCCGAACGGATTGCCGCCTGCGCTGCGGCCGTATGGGGATTGGCCAGCAATTCGTCGTATTCGGCACGCTTTTTCACGGTCGGATAAGGTTTCGTAGGCGGTGTTAATTTTCGGCGGTGCGCTCGGCGGCGTCGGTTCTTTGCTGACGTCGGGATGGTATTTGCGCACCAGTTTGCGGTAGAGCCTTTTTGATGGTGTCGGCGTCGGCGGTTTTGTCCACGCCGAGAATTTCGTAATAGGTTTTTCCGCCATATCGTTCTTCCGTCTTTATCATGTTAACTATGCCGTATTTGCTAGTTTATACGGGCGGAAAGCATAGATTCAATACTCATGTGCACAAATGAACGGTTACGGATAGGATTGAGAGGCCGTCTGAAACGGGATCAGACGGCCTCTAAGGGGTATGTTGGATAAGGGAAGGTCCGATATGGTTACGCCGGATCGGAAAATGATTTGACTTCCGTTTTCGGCGTCGGCAGGCAGTTTAAGACAATCGCCAAAATAGCGCACAAAACCGACACCGGCAAAACTCAACGTACCGACGATCGAACCGCCGTGCCGCCGACGCCGACCGTCAGAACCGAGCTGACAATCACCAGATTTTTCGGCTGCATCAAATCTACTCGCATCTACCAGCGTTTTAATGCCCAAAGAAGCAATCGTGCCGAACAAAAAGCGGCATGATGCCGCCCATTACAGAGTAGAGGGATGGAAGCGAGAAAAGCATTGAATTTACCGAAAAACGCTATGGCAATGGCGAAAATCGCCGCCCAAGTCATAACAACCGGGATTGCTGCTTTTTCGTAATCATCACCGCGCCCGTTACCTCGCCGTAAGTCGTTACTGGCGGGCCGCCGATCAAACCGCCACACATACGCCCAAACCGTCGCCCGTGCATGCCGTATCCAAGCCCGGCCTTGCGTGTAGTCGTTCGTTACGACTGCTGATCGCCGCGATGCCGCCGATGTGTTCGATGGCGGGCGCGATGGCGACGGGCAGCATAAACAGCGCGCGGCTCGCCAGTTTACCGCGGTGTTTCAAAATGCGGCTCGGCAAACCACGGCGCAGCGGTAAGCCAGTGGAAGTATCCACCAGCCCCATCACCAAAGCCAAAATATAGCCCGCCGCCACGCCGATTAATATTGGAACCAGTTTCAATCATGCGGCTGCTGAAAACCGACACAACCACCGTAACGGCAAACGTAAAGCCCGACAAAATCAGCGCATCCGCATAGTCGATTACTCTGCTTTCCGCCGATTGCCATCATTACCCATTTCACCCTGCGGCTGCAGCGACAGACAAGCGTTGATGACCATAATCACAGGTCCGATAACCACGGGCGGCAACAGCCGGTTGATCAGGCCAGTCCGCGCCATTTAATCAGCGCGGCAAACACAAAATACATAAAACCCGCCGCAAACAGCCCGGAACATGGTCGAAGGCAGACCCCATGTATAATCGAATAGATAATCGGCGCAATAGGCAAAAGAAGAGCCGAGAAAATCGGCACTTTGCGCCTTGGTGACTATTTGAAAGAGCAGTGTACCGATACCCGCCCCCAAAAGTGCCAAAAGAAGGATTCAGTCCGGTCAAAAGCGGAACAAGCACCATCGCACCAAACGCCACAAACAAAATCTGCGCCGAAAACCGCCAATTTGCTGGTTCATCAAAAAGCCCTTCGTCAAATCAATTCAAATCAAACGCGGAATTATACTGTTTCACCCTTAAAAATGAACATTAATTTACATACAGCCTCAGACGGCTTTGCAGCTGAAGGCCGTCTGAAACCTGATAACAAGCAATTGGATTTGCGGGTGTAATTAGATTTAGGTCGGATTTTAGGGCGATATGTCCGCTAGGTTGATTCGCATGTGCAGCCGCTAATGATTTGAATATAAAATTCGAAGGGGGCGGAGTTTTACCTTTTGAATGTCGCGTATCTGCGCAACGGTAACCGCTCGCGCAGGAAGGCAGCAAAAAGGCCGTCTGAAATGTTTTCAGACGGCCTTCTTATGCTTGCCTTGCACGTTATATAATGCGGCCGACTTCTTAAAATTGCATGCAGCAGGTTTCAGATGAGAAGAATTGAGCATCAAACAAAAAGTAATTACCGACGGGCCCCAGTGCATCGGAAAAAGGAACAGTCGCCCCTGCGCATCGCTCAGGCTTTGGGTTTTGACTATCTGGACTCGCGCGTTATATCGTCTGACCGCGCTTTATGCGGAAAAACGGGGTGTCGGTTGGAGTGAAGAAGCCGTCGCTCAGTTGGTTGAGAACCTTCCCCGTCCGTTCTGAGGAAACGCGGGATTGCGTTGAATGACGAAGATGTTTCCGCACAAACCGCAGCGAGGCCATCGGCATGGGGCGTCCGCCATAGCGCAACTGCCGAAGGTGCGCCGCCCTGCTGTTGCAGCGCCAGCGTGATTTTCTGACTGAGAAAGGGCTGGTGGCCGACGGGCGATATGGGTTCGGTCGTATTCTGGATGCCATGTTGAAAGTGCTTTTGACCGCCTCGGCACAGGTCAGGGCTCAGCGGCGTGCCCGACAAACCTCGGTTTGCCGTGCGAAGGAGTGGAGTTCGACCGAATCCTGTCGGACACGGAACGAGGGACGAGGCCGACCGCCGCCGCCCCGTTGCCCCGCTCAGGCAACCGCCCGATGCCGTTTTACTGGATACTGACGGACTTGGGTATCGAGGAATCTGTAGAAAAGTGCTTGATTGGTATCACAAATTATAGCATTTGCTGTATAATGCTACTGTTTTACCGCTTTCAGACGGCCTGCCTCCGATGAGGCCGTCTGAAAATTATTTTAAGTATTTTTCTCAGCCTGCCGTGCCAGGACGGCAGATTTTGATCAACCAACCCTGCACCCCTTGGCGGTGTACCGAAAGAGTATATATGACTATGGAAAATTTTGCCCAACCGCTGGAAGAAAAAGCTTACCCGAAAGAGATGAACCCGGGCGAGGTGATTACCGCCGAAGTGTGCAACGATCAAAACCGTTACCGTCAATGCAGGTCTGAATCAGAGTCTTTGATTGATGTAGCTGAATTCTACGCTCAGGGCGAGATTGAAGTTAGAAGTAGGCGATTTTGTTACCGTTACTATCGAATCCGTTGAAAACGGCTTCGGCGAAACCAAATTGTCACGCGAAAAAGCCAAACGTGCCGCCGACTGGATTGTTTGGAAGAAGCAATGGAAAATGGCGACATCTTGTCCGGCGTTATCAACGGCAAAGCCGCGGCCTGACCGTTATGATCAGCAGTATCCGCGCATTCCTGCCCGGTTCGCTGGTGTGACGCGTCCCATTAAAAGATACTGCACTTTGAAGGCAAAGCAAACTGAATCAGTCACCAAGCTGGACAAAACGCAATAACGTCGTGGTTTCCCGCCGTGCCGTTTTGGAAGCCACTTTGGGCGAAGAACGCAAAGCCCTGCTGGAAAATCTGCAAGAAGGTACTGTTGTCAAAGGTATCGTTAAAAACATTACCGACTACGGTGCGTTCGTTGACTTGGGCGGTATCGACGGTCTGCTGCACATCACCGACGGCATGGCGCCGCGTGAAACATCCGAGCGAGGTGTTGAAGTCGGTCAGAAGTCGAAGCCAAAAGTCCTGAAATTCGACCAAGACAAACAGCGCGTTTCTGGGCATGAAACAGTTAAGAAGACTCCGTGGAACGGCCTGACTCCGCCGTTATCCGTAAGGCACCCGCCTGTTCGGCAAAAGTGTCCAACCTGACCGATTACGGTGCGTTCGTTGAAATCGAACAAGGTATCGGAAGGTTTGGTGCACGTTTCCGAAATGGACTGGACCATGAAACGTACATCCGAGCAAGTCGTACCAGCGATAGAAGTCGAAGTCATGATTCTGGAAAATCGACGAAGACCGCCGCTATTTCTTTGCATGAAACAATGCCGCTTAACCTGTGGGAAGAATTCTGCCGCCAACGCAACAAAGGCGACAAAATTCCGTGTGCTCAAATCCATCACCGATTTCGGCGTATTTGTCGGCTTGCCGGGCAAACATCGACGGTTTGGTGCACCGGTCCGACTTGTCTTGACTGAATCCGGTGAAGAAGCCGTACGCAAAAATACAGGCGAAGAAGTCGAAGCCGTCGTATTGGCCATCGATGCTGATAAAGAACGCATCTGCATCAAACAGCTCGAAGGCGATCCGTTCGGCAACTTTATTAGCGTAAACGATAGGTTCGCTGGGTAAAAAGGTACCGTGAAATCCGTTGATGCAAAGGCGCGGTATCGCATTGTCCGACGAAGCGGGAAGGCTACCTGCTGGCTGCGGAGTGGGTCCAGCGAACGCGTAGAAGATTTGCGCAATGTCGTTAAAGAAGGCGACGAAGTCGAAGCCATCGTTGCTACTGTCGACCGCAAAACCGCAGCATCCGTTTGTCTGTGAAAGCCAAAGATGCCAAAGAAAACCGTGAGGCCCTCAATTCGGTTAATGCTGCAGCCACCGCCAGTGCCGGCACGACCAGCTTGGGAGATCGTTCGAGCCAAAGCTCGTCCGGAGATCAGGAATAAGGTTGCGGACATGACTAAATCGGAATTAATGGTCCGTTTGGCAGAAGTATTTGCTGACGGTACCATCTGATGGCGAAAGACGGGAATACAGCGTAAAAGTTTTCTGCTGGATACCATGACCCGCCTGCTGGCCCGCGGCCAACGCATCGAAACCGTGGTTTCGCAGCTTTTGATCGAATCATCGGCTGGCCTCGTATCGGCCGTAACCCCAAAACCGGCGAGCGTGTGGAAGTGCCTGAAAAGCATGTTCCCCATTTCAAGCCGGGTAAAGAGTTGCGCGAACGTGTAGATTTGGCATTGCAGCAAACTGCCAATTAAATGCAGATGGAAACGCCGCAGAGATGCGGCGTTTTGTTTTGTCGGCAAGAATGAAGGGTTAATAGCTGCTGGAGGCCGTCTGAAATCATTTATAATGCCTGCATCGCAAAGGTAGGGATACTTTCGGCAGCCTGTCTGTTTTTTGAAGCGAAGCAAGGAAGAGTATCTGCAACCCGTAATTTGATAACGATAATATGAGGGCCGGTAATGAGACAGTGAAAATCTTTTGTCTCTGAGTTTGATAATCACAGCCCGCTGACTTGGTATCAAGCCGCTTCGCAAAAACCCGTGGTTTTATCCGTGACGGCAGGCACAGCGCGCGCCATTGAGCATCTTTGACCGCTGTGGACGGAACTGATGATGTTCAAAACGCAAACGTAATCGTTTTGTAGGACGCAGCCTGCGTCTTCGCAGGTGCCGCGAAAGGTTTGTATTTCCTACGGCGGAGCAGGGCAAAAGTTTTTGATGGACGCTTTTACGGCTGTTTGCCATATCGCCGTAAGCGCAGGGTGCACTTTTCGGGCGGCATTTATGGCGGAAAGGCACCAGCGTTTGAAAGCGGTCAGTGCGAGGCCAACCCGCTTAGCGGCAGCGGCGGAAATTGCCGAAGAAACGCGCGCGTGCTGTGCTTTTGACTGAATTTCATGTCAGCGATATTGCCGATGCGATGATTGGGCCGCCCGCTGGAAAACGGTTTGTTGAACGAAGCGTTTTTGGTGGCACCCAACTATGCACCGTCAGAGCTGTATCCACATGCGGCAGAACCGGCAGCAGCTTCTTACCGACGATCGCATTGATTGAGGCGCCAATCTGACGGTCTTAAAAGTCGTTGATGGCGGCGTGAGGATTACCGTCTGCGCACTTTTTGAAACCCGCAGAAATCGCACCCGGCAATGACGAAAACGAACAAACACTCGTCTTGATTTGTTTAAAAACATGTCGGCGGAGTCGCAGCCGAAGCAGGAATCAGCGTCATACACGGTGCAGGAAATTCTCACAAGGCAAAAATCAGCGCGGATTTGGTTTGATCTTTTGTGCTTTGTGTTTCGCACCGCGTTCGCAGGCGGATTACTTCTATTCTGGCGGAACACTATGAAATCGTGTTCCTTTCGGGATTGGAGCGGCTGACACCTCAGAAAAGCCGAGGCGCCGCCTGACTAGCTGATTGACGTCTTGTACGATTATCGGGTGAAGTTGTGTGCCACCAGCAAAGTTGGCGTCGACGATATTTATGTCGAAGGTAGTTTTGCGCAAGAACTTACATGCACAGCCAGCCGTATGGCGGAAATGCAGTCGGAAGCTCATTTGAAGCTGCCGCATCTGACTTTAAATGCGCCCAAATCCTGACGATTCATTTTCAGACGCCTTATGAAGCATTGAGGCCCGTCTGAAATATCGAGCCCGACTTAAAATGAAATGCAAATCCGCCGCTGTACCAAGGAAGGGGAATTTTGGTAAAATAGCCTGCAAGTGAAAAATTACCCGTTATGTTGTTGATACAGCATGATATAAGGACATTTATATGGCGATTGAGCGTACCATTTCCATTGTAAAGCCGGATGCAGTGGCATATCATCGGCTGAAATTACAGCCGTTTTGAGCAAAACGGCCTCGCGTATCAGCTGCAGCCAAAATGAAGATCTCGTCTCGTGCGCTGAAGCGCAGGATTTGTGCGCAGTAGCAAAGAGCGTCCTGTACGCAGACTTGGTTGCGTCTCTGACCAGCGGGCCGGTTACAGATTCTGTGCCGAAGCGTGAGCTGCGCGGCCAAAAATCGCGAGCTGATGCAACTCGATCCCGCAAATGCCGCTCGGGCACGATCGCGCTGACTTTTGCCGAATCTCTGAGCATCAATGCGGCATGCGTCCTGTCTGATAGTTTTGGAAATGCGGCACCAGGAAATAGCTATTTCTTTCAGCCATAGCGAAATTTGTCCGCGTTGAAGGTGGGGAATGACCGTTAACCGTCGAGGCCGGTCCAGAAAAGAGAGTGTTCTGGGCGGCTGGCGTATTTCGACGCAGTAGCTTTGGACGGCCTGCCGATTAGAATTATTTCGCCGTTTTGCGGGCGTGCGGTGTGGCGTCTGCCGAACATCCGATAACTCTTGCTTAACTTTAACAGGTTGCCAGACAGGGATTTCAGGCCGTCTCGAAACCCTGTTTTGACGTTATGGACGACATGAAAACCACTCACTGAATTACGGACGGAAGAGCCTCGACTCGGCATTTTCGCCGAAATGCGGCAAAACCGTCCGGCCAAAGTGCGATGCGTTGGATGCACAGGCGGTGCGCGCAGACTTTTGAGCGAAGACGGATCGATTTGGCCAAATCGCCGCGTCAAAACCGACTCGACGGCGCGACGATTGAAGTGCCGAAATTAATGGCCGCCCAAGAATCTTCACGTTGACGGTGCGCAAATGGCTGCTGGATGTAGGTACCGGCACTGGCGTGGAGGACCGTATTTATTCCCGGAAACCGACCGTGCGGCACGTTGGCGTATTTCTTCACAGGTCGCTGTGCAGCTGAACGCACTTTCTGTTCTACCGGCCGCCAAGTGGCCCAATCCGCAATCTCACTCGCCGCTGAAATCACCGGCCAACTTGGTGGGCGAATAAGGCGATGGGCGTTATCTGAAAAATGAACGGGTCATCTCCGATGTGCTGCGACGGGTAAGCAACTGATGGCGAATTTCGATAATGTGGTTACGGCATTGAGTATTATGCTTTGATAACCACGGTTACGGTCTGTGCTCGCCGTCGCGTTACCGTATCCACTTCCGCATGGTGCCGCAGATGGACAGATTGAGAGATGCAATGCCGGTGGCTTTTGGCTGTGTCGCTTCATGCCCCAATGACGAAGTGCGCGATAAAATTGTTCCTTTGAATATACCCGTTGAAGGAATTAATGGCAGCCTGCCAGCGCTATCTGGTCAAAAGCACCCCGGTGATTTTATTACTTGAGTATGTGGATGCTTGACGGTGTGAACGACAATGCACAACATGGGCGCAATTGATTGATTTGGTACGCGATGTGCCGTGCAAATTCAATCTGATTCCTTTCAATCCTTTTTCCTCATTCCGGCTACGAACGTCCGCAGAAAAAATCCGTGTCGTTCCGCGATACTTTTGCAACAGGCGGGTTTTTATGACGGGTGCGCAGCACGCGGAGACGAGATCGATATGCTGCGCAGGCCAACTGGCCGGGCCAAGTGGAAAGATAAAACCGCCGCCAGCAAAAATGGCAGCAAATCGTAATTCAACAACAGGCTGAACATGAAACTGAAAAATGCACCCCATTGCTGGTGCTGGCATTGCGCGGCCTGCGCGGACATTCCGCCCCAGTGCCTCGCGAGCGCGAGGAGCAGGTCTCCAATATCAGAACGCAGCTTGCACTGGAATATATGCGTGTCAGGATTATCGCGAAGGACGCGCGCCATCGAAGAAGCATTGAAAGCCAACTGCAAAATGTAGCATGGTTGGTGCGTGATTTATCAATTTGGAAAGTCGGGATGACAAAGCTAGCAGGAGAGTTTTCTCAAAGCTCTGCTTTAAAACCCGACAGCGCTGAAATCACAATAACTACGGATGGTTTTTGATGCGGCAAGCTCTAATAGGCTGTTCAGCTCATGCCTTATTTCGATAAGGCGCTTTCTGACCCTACCCTACCTGACACACTTTTTGTGGCAAATCTGAACAAAGCAGAATAGCAGGCGCGAAATGAGCAATACTTCTGTCAGAAGCTATTTGAATGAGCCTTACGCTAACGCGCAATTTACGCCAGCATTCAAAGAATGGCGCGTACCAAGATGATGGCGGGCACCCTGCATGATGCGGACTATTATTTCCGTCAATATCAGAGCAAAGTTGATATGCGTTGATGGCAGATGATTTTGCTGCTCGGCTGGAAGATTGCTCAAATGCTTTGGGCAAAGTTCAGGCTGCTTACGAATCACGAAGCGCAATTAAGAACAGAATTTCCCTTATTCCGAAGAATTACAAGCTGTTACCAAAAGTGCTATTGATACATGGATAATAAACAAAGCGGGCGGATTTGATGCTTTAGCTGCAAAACGCTACGGAGAGTTGCGGTCGATGCGCAAAAGCAGGGTATTGATACAGACACTGTTGCTGAACGACCGAAGTTGTCAACGAGCAGATAGAAGTATCTAGTGAATATTCCCCTGGATACCGCATTGTTTTGTAACTGGCTGACGTTCTTATGCCTGTTTGTTGAAATGGGACGAACAGGAATTTGCAGGCCGTCTGAAATGGTTGTTCCTGATGAAAGAGGGCATGTTTATGCGGTAGAACGCCAAGCGGGAGGCTTTGATTACTCGTCAAAATGAAAAGGCTGCTTTCCCGAAGTGGACTCTAGGTGGCAGGCATATTGTTTGGCGGTGGTACGGCTGCATGGCAAAACAAATCCAATCAGGAAACCGCATACCAGAACCAGCAGGATAGCAGCGCGGTACAGAACAGCATGCAAGCTCCGGCGCTCAAAGCCAGCAATGTTACAGTTTCTAAAATGCCTGATGAAAAAGATTGCCGATAAAGTTCAAGCAGCTAATGCTTCGAGGCTTTCCGCTGCCGTTGCTTCGGCGGAGGAAGCACCGGTTTCCGTAGCGCCGGACGATCGCAGCTTGACAGCACAATATCGCAGCAATCTGATTGTGAAAGATAAAATGGCAAAATGGTTTCAGTCAAACACTATTCCCGAAGGTAGCGAACGACGTTTTTCGAGGCGGTGCGCCGTCACGATGTCTGGATAGGGATCTCTACCGGCGCACAAGCTAATTTTGGCGGAAACGAAATTCCAGTCAAACCCTATAAGGCAGGAGCAAGGGTCGCGTCATTTATTGCAGGAAAAATAAATTATGAATACGCCCAAACGGCGCAAGACACATCAAGTAAAAATCGATCATATTATTGTCGGTTCGGATGCTCCTGTGGTTGTTCAATCTATGACCAATACCGATACGGCAGATGCGGCGGCAACCGCGCAGCAGGTAAAAGAATTAAGTGATGCTGGTTCCGAAATGGTGCGGATTACGGTTAATAGTCCGAAGCTGCGTCTAAGGTAGCTGAAATTAGGCAGCGCTTGGATGATATGGGGTATCACACCCGCTTATCGGCGACTTTCATTTCAATGGCGAGACTGTTGGCAGAATTTCCGGATTGCGGCAAGTCTTTATCTAAATACCGTATCAACCCGCACGTTGGTAAAGGTGCAAAAAGGCGATGAAAAATTCGCATATATGATCTCGACTGCTGCTGAAAACGATAAAGCGGTCCGTATCGGTGTAAATTGGGGTTCGCTCGATCAAAGTTTGGCGAAGCGGATGATGGATGCCAATTTAGCTGCTACATCTCCCAGACCTCCGGAAGAAGTAATGAAAGAGGCATTGATTGTCTCGGCGTTGAGTCTTCAGAAAAAGCAGTGAATTTGGATTGCTGAAGATAAAATTATTCTATCGCAAAGTAAGTTCCGTACAGGATTTAATACAGGTTTATCGTGATTTAGGTGGTCGCTGCAAATATCCATTGCATTTGGGTTTAACCGAGCCGGTAGGGGTAGTAAAGGTATTGTCGCTTCCACTGCAGCATTGTCAGTATTACTCAAGAGGGTGTCGGCGATACTATTCGCATTTCGCTTACTCCTGAACCGCGGGTAGTTCACGTACGGCAAGAAGTGATTGTCGCACAAGAAATCCTGCAAACGATGGGCTGCGTTCTTTACTCCAATGGTAACGGCTTGTCCCTGGCTGCGGCTGAACCATACAAGTACTGTATTTCAAGAACTTCGCACAGGATATTCAAAAATTATCTGCGTAATAAAAATGACAGTTTGGCGTGATCTCTATCCGGGGTGGAATCACTGAATGTGGCCGTTGATGGGCCGTTGTAAATGGCCCGAGTGAGCAAAACCGGCGGATATCGGTATAAGCCTACCGGGTACAGGTGAAACACCCATTGCTCCTGTATATAGATGGGGAAACGTAAAGTAACCCTAAAAAGGCGATAATAATGGCTGCTGAATTTTTGGCAATTGTTGAGGATTATGTCAAAACCAATTATGGAGAAGGTGAAGTAAACGTAATCAGAAACTGCATTATCTCCGATTCGAACCATTTGATTTTAAAATAAAAGTTAGTATTTTAGATAGGATTTGCAACTGGTACTCGTTACTTTTTAGTGATGTAATTAAAGCTTTATTTAATAACAAAGAAATAAGAGATTATTTCTTCATGCTATTTTTGTTTTTATTCCTTTTATTAGGTATAATTACAAAGTTAGCTATCAGCTATGCAGAAGGAAGCATCATGTTTTCTGAGCAAAAATTTAAATGTAGAGGTAGGTGGAATAGATATGGCGGCTTTATGACAGTTTAATGGTGTTTACCGGTAATGCGAATCCTGAATTGGCTCAACGTGTTGTGAAGCATTTAGGGATTTCAGGTAATGCCCCAGTTGGTAAATTTTCTGATGGTGAAGCTGCACAGAGCTATTGGAAATGTGCGTGTCGAGATGTATTTATCTTGCAGCCGACTCGGTGCTGGACAAATGATAATTTGATGGAAATTTTGACTATGGCGGATGCGTTGAACGTGCTTCGGCCGGTCGTATCACCGCCGCGCATCCCATATTTCGGATACGCTCGCCAAGACCGTCGACCCCTGTTCGGTACGTGTTCCGATTTCTGCCAAACTAGTTGCGGAATATGTTGTATTCGGCAGGTATTGATAGAGTATTAACCGTTGATTTGCATGCCGACCAAATTCAAGGATTTTTCGATATTCCTGGATAATATTTATGCTACTCCAATCTTACTGAATGATATTAATCAGCAACGTATTGAAAATTCTAACAGTTGTCAGTCCTGATATTGGTGGTGTTTTTGCGTCGTGCTGTTGCCAAGGCTTTGAATGCTGATTTGGCAATTATTGATAAGCGCCGACCGAAAGCAAATGTTGCTGAAGTGATGAATGGATTGGTGATATTCAGGGACCGTACGTGTTTGATTGTTGATGATATGATTGATACTGCAAATATCTATGTAAAGCAGCTTCAGCTTTAAAAGAACGGGGAGCTTTCTGCGGTATTGGCTTTGGCGTAACTCATCCTGTTTTCTCAGGAGAAGCAATTAACCTGCACTGTTTCTTCCGATATAGACCAGGCTGTTGTAACTGACACCATTCCACTATCTGATGCCGCTAAAACTTGTGGGCGTATTCGCAGCTAACGATTGTGAGGGTTGTTTTGCGGAGACAGTCCGCAGAATTAGTAATGAAGAATCTGTGCTACATCTTTTCAATGAAGATGTGATGATTACCGGCAGATATGTTGTTGCTATAAACCTTGCCGTCTTAAGCTGGTCGCCTGATGACGGTTTATTTATTATTATTGGAGTATTTTTATATGTCATATGAAATTCAAGCTGCTATTCGTGAGCAACAAGGCACTGGTGCGAGCCGCCGCCTGCGTCGCGAAGGCCGGATTCCTGCCATCTTATATGGTGAAGATCAAAAGCCGATCTCTATTTCGCTGATCACAAAACCATTTTTATGCATTGAGAAGGAATCGTTCCATACTGCATTAATTAAATTGGCCCTGAATGGTAAGACTTATGATGTTATTGTGCGTGATTTCCAAATGCATCCATTCCGCCGCGAGGTTCAGCATATTGATTTTCAGGTAGTAAAAGCTGATCAATTTTTGCGTATCCGTGTTCTTTTGCATATTGTTAATGCTGAAAACTCTCAGGCTGTGGAAATTACAAGGTGGTCGTGTTTCATTATTGAATACGTCTGTTGAGATTTTGGCATTGCTGTCTAATATTCCGGCTTTCTTAGATTTGGATTGTGCTTCAGTAGAGGCAGGGGATATTTTGCACTTGTCAGACATTAGTTGCCGGAAGGTGGAAAGTGTTTCACTTAAAACGTAATGAAAAATTTAGCAGTTGCTACTGTGACAGGTAAGAAACGCTGATTAATAAGAAAGTTTTAAAAGCCTCGTATAGAGATAATACTATGGGCTTTTTTATTCTGAAAATTCGAAATTTATATTTCTGGTTTTATATTTATTTTGTGACACTCAAAATAAAAAGAGGATTTATATTTTATATTACAATCTGATATAAATAATGACGTGTATATCCTACTAATAATCTTCATAGTTTAATTTTAGAAATTGAGCTTACGTTTGAGTATGCCGAAATAATGGTTTTGCCACTTGTTTCCTGCACTAACATTTACTGTAGATGTGTTGACACAACGTAATAGGATTTATCCAAATCCTATTACGTTTAGCGACAGCCGAACTGTTTTAGCACAATTTTAAGCACAGATTGCTGATGTTTTTAATGTTGATACTTATTGGTAGTTAGGTTTGAGGAGAAAAAGGCCTAAGGATTTGATTTGGCCTTTGGTGATTTTGTTTCTAAGTCGCAATGTAATTGATAGTCTGCAGCAGAATGAAAACATTCTTCACCTAACCCAGATGCAGTTTATCAACGTATTCCACTCCCCTCGGCTGCCCATTACTACGGCGACGCGCTGATGCAGGCCGATAGGTTGGATATCGAGCATGGTTTCTAGTGCATTGCTGGATGCTCCGCCGGCCTGTTTCAAAAATCAGGCTCGCGGGATTGGCTTCGCACATCAGGCGCAGTTTGCCGGGTTTGGCGGGGTCGCGTTTGTCTTGCGGATATATAAATACGCCGCCGCGCATTAGGATACGGTGGATTTCCGCCACCATACTGGCCACCCAGCGCATATTGTAGTTTTTACCGCGCACGCCGGTGTTGCCCTTCCAAAAAGTTCGGCAATGTATCGCTGCATCGTCGGGAACCAGTGGCGTTGGTTGGACATATTGATGGCGAATTCTTGGGTTGATGCGGGGACCCTGCGGGTTTTCTTGGGTCAATACAAATTCACCGTGTTCGTTTCAGGGTAAACACAAATACGCCGTGTTTCAGGGTAAAAACGAGCTGGGTTTGCGGACCGTACAGGACATAGCTGCTACCCACTTGGCTACTGCCTTTTGTAGGAAGGATTCAGTATTCAGACGGCCTCGCCGGGTTTTGTTTTAGGATGGAAAAAGATGGTGCTGACGGAAATGTTGACATCAATGTTGGACGAACCGTCAGCGGATCGAACAATACCAAATAGCCGCCGTTTTTCATCGGTTGAGACGAAAGTATCTTCTTCTTCGCGCCAATCCTGCAACATTCGGGTTCTGTTTCAGGGTTTCAATCAGAATCTCGTTTGCAATTACGTCCAGTTTCTTTTTGGTCTTCGCCCTGTATGTTGCCTGTTCCCGCCATACCCAGCACGCCGGACAATGCGCCCAAAACGGATTTTTTTCCGTTAATCTGAACGCAAGCGGCGATGATGGATTCCAAGACGCTGCCAAGTTCGGCAGGTAGGGCGTTTTGTTGCAGATGTTGCGGAAGCGAAGTTTGCCAATGTGTTCATTTTGAAGTGATTTCCTCGTTTGTCATGATAAAGGCCGTCTGAAACTATCATAAGATTTTTCAGACGGCCTGTCATCATTTTGTTGTCGGAGCCTGCATGGCACGTACGGCGGGTTTCTTTCAGGCAGACGAGCGTCGCTGTTGAGATTTTGTCGGCCAGTTTCGGGGTTGATATTGCCAGCCAAAATATTGGGCAAATCTTCGGCGGATACGGAATCTGCCAGCTTATCTGCGGTACAGGCACAAACTTGCCGTATTTTTATCTTTCGGCAAGCTGTTTTGTTGAGGGGCGTTTTCAACGCATTTTTCAGCAGCGGTTTCGATAAAGGTGGAACGGATGTGCTGTTTGAAAGAGCTGGCTGTTTGCGCCTGTTCTTTGTCGCCGCAACCGCAGAGCAGGAAAATGGTGGATAGGGTAAGTGAAAGGATGATTTTTGTTCATTGGACGGTTCAATCTTTTACAGCCGGATAATCCGAGCTTGTGCAGCAATGCTTTACAACCCGCGTCGACCAGCCTGAATGTTTCGTCGAAAGTCTCCGGTATACCAAGGGTCGGGTACGGCATGGTAGCCGCTTTTCGGGAATCAGGTCGGTGAGTTTGAAAATTTTTCGATGTCTGCCGAACAGGCGTTCCAGTTCGTTTAGGTTGTTGTCGTCCATTGCGATAATGAAATCGTAAAAGCTACCGTCAGTCTTACGGACTTTGCTGCTGGTGAAGCCGGAATGGTTGATACCGTGCTGTGCCAGAACTTTGCGTGTACCCCGATGCATGTCTTCGCCGTCGTGCCAGCCGGAAGTACCCTGCACTGTCGGCGCTGATGCGGTCGGTAACGCCTGCTTGCAGGGCTTGGTGGCGGAGTACGTATTCGGCCATTGGAGAGCGGCAGATGCTGCCGAGGCAGACGAAGAGTATTTTTATAGTTTTTCATGGCTCTTTGGAAAATAAAGGGTTGTGCCCGTCTAATTTCAGTGCCTGTGCATAGGTCGGCAGCTCTGCTGTTTTTCGGGAAGGGCATTGTCAGGTAATAAATATGTTCGATTTGGCATTCAACCATTAAATCGAGAAAATTTTGTTGGACGATGGCGATTTTTGTCGGTTGCAGCCAGCTCCCAAGTGAAAATCTGGGGCACGACTTCAAAGGCACTGTCGGTAGCGTTGAAAACCAAACAGAATCTGCCCGCCCGCCCGTGCGCCGACCACGACACCGACACGAGGACTTTTGCATCCGTATCGAACGGATGGCGTTGGTGGAGAAAACGTCCATCGCCACACGTTGGCGGGTATGGCTGCCGTCGGCCAAAGCTTTTAAGCGGGGTGTTCGGCGACAAGGGGTTGGTAAACAGGGTAGCACCCGTTAGGGCGAAAGCTTCTGCCAGACCTGCATCAAAGCGCAAGCCTGCCTGTTGCAGGTTTAAGTCCGAGTAGGGTTGACGTCTTGCCGCTGTAGCCCAGCGCATAGACAACGTGTACGGACTGACCGTTCGGCAGGGACAAGGGATGGTGGGAGAATCGTTGTAGGAATCGTTCGGCGGAGTCGGTATTTTGTTTGGCTCTGCCACCAATCTCCCGGTGTGATGCCGCTTAATTCGTCCGATTGAACCAAATACGGCAAACCAACGGGTATTTTTGGGTAAGGTTGCGCAGGTGGGGGTAGTTTTGCAGGCAGGCAAACAATGCCTCGGTCGGTAACCCCAGCGGCAGGCTTTTGTCCTGTTTGCAGCCTGCCACGATAACGATTGGCAGGGCGAACCATTGTATTTCACCGTCTTTTTCCGCCCGTAAAACCGTATCGACACCATCCATCAGGCTTTGGTAGGTTCCCTGACGTCGGGCGCCACTCGTCATGGCGAGCGACAGGTTGATATAGTGGTTTTGCGACAACATGCCGCGGATTTCGGTTTGCAGTTGTTCGGATGAAAGTTTGCGGGATGCCGCCGATGAGTTGTAAAGCCAATTGGCAGGCGTTGAGCAGCAAGAAATTTTTAATCGGGCTGGTCGGGTAGGGCCGTGTGTCGGGTAAGACGAATGGTCGGGTCATTTCAGGCTCTTGTTCTGCTTGAAGGTGTGAACCCGAATTATATCAATGTAGAGGCCGTCTGAAAAATGGGTAAAAGATTTTTCAGACGGCCTCTCGGATAAAATAAAAAGCACCGGATTCCAGTGCTTTTTGGGATTTGGCGCGGCGGACGGGGCTCGAACTCCGCGACCCCCGGCGTGACAGGCCGGTACTCTAACCAACTGAGCTAACTATCGCGCATCCGCTGTGTTAACAACAGCGAAAAAGAAACTTGGTGGGTGATGACGGAGTCGAACCGCCGACATTCTGCTTGTAAGGCAGACGCTCTACCAACTGAGCTAATCACCCGAAAGAAGCGACATTAAACCAAAAAGCGGAACCGGTGCAAGCGCCCGTTTGTCGAGTGATTTGTTATAGTATTGAAATTTAATCGAATAAATTTCAGACGGCCTGAGGTTTTCTTTTGACGGGGTTACTATTGTTCCGAAAATAGAAAATGCCCCAATTTTTCCGCTTTAGTATGCAGGTAACGTCTCGTTTTCGCTGTTTTCGCCGACTTGTAGCGGAATGCGTTCGACTATGCTGATTCCCGCCCTGTTGCAACGTACCGACTTTTTCGGGATTGTTGGTCAGCAGTTTGATTTCGCGCACGCCGAGATGGTCGTAAAATGTGTTTGGCCAGTGAAAAATCGCGTGCGTCCACCGGCAGGCCGAGTTTGAGGTTGGCTTCTACCGTGTCTAATCCTTGGTCTTGCAGGCGGTAGGCGCGGATTTTTGTTGATCAGGCCGATGCCGCGTCCTTCCTGGCGCAGATAAACGATAATGCCGCGTCCTTCTTTTTGCACGGCCTGCATGGCAGCTTTCAGTTGAGGGCCGCAGTCGCATTTTTGCGAGAACAGGGCGTCGCCGGTCAAACATTCGGAATGGATGCGCGACAATACGGGCAGGCCGTCTGAAAAAGTCTCCCCATGCTCAAGGCGATATGTTCCTGTCCGTCGGCCTCTTCAAATCCGGTGCATAGTAAATACGCCCCATTCGGTCGGTAAGCGGCAGGACGCGATGTATTTAATCTTTTATTCATAGCTGGTCCTCGTTTTTCTTCTATTTTCAGTAGGATTTTCATCGGTTCTGCCAGTGCCAGTGCCAGCGCGGTCCAATCGGTCAGTGCGGCTTCGTCGGCACGGTCTGTTTCGGGGTATTCGATATGAAGCACACCGAGAATCGTGCCGTTTTTCAGTACAGACGGGAGCGGAAATCTGGCTTTTGCCAGCGTGGTTGCGTCCGCCTTCCAGTTCTCCGGACGAAAAGCCAGCGGGGAATGTCGTTGGCGATGTTCATCCAGCCGCTTTGCGCCGTGCGGGAGGCAAGATAGGTTTGGCTGTTGTCGTCGGTTAGCTGTCCAGTTTCGTTCTGGTATTCTGCCTTGGTGTGTCAGCCTGATAAGCTGGGAAACAGGGTTTTCAGACGGCATCTTGGCATAAACGGTTGCGCTTTAGGATGTCGGGATTGCGGCCGAACACGGAATCGAGCGCCATAAAAATTTGTTTCAGCAAAGCTTCGTTTTCAGAAGTCTGTTCGATATGGTCGGCAAGAACCAGTTCGCCGTTGCCGAACCATAAAATCGAACGGTCGATGGATGCGTTGCCGTTGTTTGTGACTCGCCCGTGCGGCAAGATAGGCGATATGTACGCCTTTTCGGCAGGGCAGGCGCAGGCCCCTGTGTGCGGAGGTAGTCTCTAATCAGTAAGGCTGACATGTTTTTCTCTGGCGGTGTTTAGATTGAGGCCGTCTGAAAGCCATTGCGTTTTCAGACGTGCCGGTTTTGCTTGATGGACGCAATATGGCGCATTATACCGTTTTTTCAAGGCGCTCCGCGCTTTGCAGCTTTATAGGTTTATGTGTATAATCCGTTGCCTTGGATGCGGACGTGGCGAAATTGGTAGACGCACCAGATTTAGGTTCTGGCGCCGAAAGGTGTGAGAGTTCGAGTCCTCCGTCCGCACCACACAATAACCCTGAAAGGGGTTATTTTGTCTATTTCATGTCGGGAATGAATACGCGTATTTGTATGAGGCGTATTCCCAGAAAACAGACTATAATACCTATATGCGGGTTTCTAAAATAAAATAATATTAATTGTCATATAGTTATAAATAATTATTACGCACATGAATATCAGACGTTTACTCCTAAAAATTCTTTTCCCTCGTTATGCGGTCGGCCGTTTGGTCGTTTATTGCAAACTGATGCGCGTTGACAAACCGATTGGTACGTTGCTGCTTTTTGTGGCTGACCCACTGGGCGATGTGGGTGGCTGCGGACGGTTATCCGGGGAGTACGGTTTTGCTGGCTTTTACGGCAGGCGTGTTTTTTTATAGCAGCGGGCTGTGTGGTAATGATTTTTGCCGACCGGAATTTCGACGGTGCGGTGGAGCGCACGAAAACCGGCCGTTTGCGCGGGGGATGGTTACAGAATCGGAAGCGGTTTTGCTGGCGGTGATTTTTGTGCTTGTGTGCGGCTTTATGCCTGTTGCCGTTGAATTTGTTTACTTTGGTTTATGAGCCTCGCCAGCACTGTTTTCTGCAGTAACGTATCCGTTTACCAAACGTTTTTTTCCCTGCTGCCCCAGCTTTATTTGGGTGTGGCGTTTTTCGGTATACCGATGGCGTTTGCCGCCGTTACCCATTCTGCGCCGCCGGTGGCGTGGCTGCTGTTTGTCGCGAATATTCTGTGGACGCTGGCTTATGATACGGTTTATGCGATGGCTGACAAGGAAGACTGATTTGAAAATCGGCATCAAAAACTCGGCCGTTACTGGCGATCGTGATATTGAGGCCGTGATGCTGTGCCATTTCTGGTTTACGGCGTTGATGGTGGTGCTGGGCTATAAAAATTCAGGCATCGTGGCTCTTATTGGGCGGCACTGCCGTTTGTTGTGTGGTGGCAGATCGGGCAATGTTGCGCGATTAAAACCCGCAAACCGCCAGGTATGTTTTCAGTACTTTTTGGAAAACAACCGTATCGGGCTGGTTTGGTTTTTAGGGTTTGGCTGGACATTATGTCTGGATGTCAATTTAGCGGGAGAAGAATATGGCTGAGGCCGTCTGAAATCAGGCTATATCGGCATTTGGCGGGAGAGCATGCGGTGGAAAGCCGTGCAAATCGCGCCGCAGAGATTGAGATTTGCACTCGACTGTCGGTACAATTCCAGCTTGTTTTGCTACCTCTTGAAGAGAATCTTATGAGCCTGATTGGCGAAATTCTACCTGTATCCCATATCGTTTTTGATTTGATGTTAGCAGCAAAAACGTATTTTCGAGCAGGTCGGTTTGTTGCTTGAAAATGAAACCGGGTTGGCGCGTGCCGATGTGTTCGACTGCCTCGTTTGCCCGCGAAAAAGTTGGGTACGACGGGCTGGGGCAGGGCGTGAGGATTCCGGCACGGGCGCCATGCTTCCGTGAAAAAAAGCGGTGGGGCGTTTATCCGTACCAAAGAGCCGGTAGCCTTCGATGCGCCTGACGGCAAACCTGTTTCACTGGTTTTCGTGCCGCTTTGTACCCGAAAAATGCGACGGGGAACATTTGAGGTACTGTCTCAAAACTGGCAGGGAAGTTCTCGCAGAAAAACCGTCCGCGAAGCCTCTGATGGCTGCGGTTTCGGCGGAGGAAGTCCGCAATCTTCTGACGGCGGAATAACCATGCCCAGTGTTTCCGTCCGCTGCCTTTACCAAGACAACCAGCATAAGCTCCAACTGGCTTGGGCGGCGGGTACGGCGGGTGCCGATAATAGAATCGAGCGCTGAGGCCGACAAGCCCGTTTTGGCGCTGGTCGGCCATTTGAATTTTATCCATCCCAACTCGCGCAGGTCGGTGCGTGGCCGAGGCCGAATACCTGAAGCGCTTGAGTCGGGCGAGCTGGCTCACGATTTCAACGAACTGTTCACATCCCGATGTCTCTGGTCATCGTGGCCAACGGTTTGGCGGTTTCGCCCAAACTGCGCGATTTTTGCCATACCAACAATATCCCTTTGCTGACTTCCAAGTTGGAAAGCCCGTATCTGATGGACGTGTTGCGCATTTACCCTGCAACGCACGCTGGCGGTATCGGTAATCAAACACGGTGTCTTTCTGGATGTATTTGAAATCGGCGTGCTGATTACGGGTGATTCGGGTTTGGGTAAAAAGCGAGTTGGCTTTTGAACTGATTTCACGCGGACACAGCCTGATTGGTGGACGACGCGGTGGAATTGTTCCGTACCGGTCCGGAAATGCTGAAGGCCGCCGTCCGCCGATGCTGCGAGACTTTTTGAAGTGCGCGGGCTGGGTGTACTGAATATCCGCACATTTTCGGCGAAACCTCCATCCGCCCTAAAAACTTCTCAACCTAATTATCAATCTGGTGTCTGCCGACGACGAGTATATGAAGCAACTTGACCGTTTGAGCATACGCACGGAAACAGAGTCCATCCTCAATGTAAATATCCGTTCCGTAACACTGCCTGTGGCGGCTGGCCGAAACCCTTGCCGTACTGGTGGAGGCAGCGGTGCGCAACTATATCCTCCAGTTGCGCGGCAAAGACAGCACAAGGGAATTTTTGAACGGCATCAAACCCCTACTTAAAGAAAAACGAATCCAAGCATGAAAATAGTATTGATTAGCGGGCTTCCGGTTCGGGCAAATCAGTTGCACTCAAGCAGTTGGAAGATTTGGGCTATTACTGCGTCGATAATCTGCCGATGGAAATGCTGCCCGCTTTGGTGATGCACCATATCGGGCGCGGGATGAAACCCGTTTGGGCGTCAGCGTCGACATACGTTCGCGTATCGATATTGTCCAAACGCGGAACAAATCCGGTTTTTACGCGAAGAAGGGCATGAAATCGAAGTGTTGTTTTCTCGAGGCCGAAGAGAGCGTATTGATCCGCCGATATTCTGAAACCCGCCGCGGCCATCCGCTGGCGGGCAGAACATGACGCTGCTCGAAGGTCTGCAAAAAGAGCGCAAATGGCTTTGGCCGCTGCGTGATTTGGCTTACTGCATCGACACTTCCGGTATGAACGCGCAACAGCTCCGCTACGCCGTGCAGCAATGGTTGCAAACCGAGCGCAAAGGGCTGTTGGTGATACTGGAATCGATTCGGCTTTTAAATACGGCACGCCCAACAATGCCGATTTCGTCTTCGATATGCGCAGTCTGCCCAATCCCTACTACGATCCCGAACTGCGTCCTTACAACGGCATGGACAAACTGATTCAGGATTACCCTGACGGGTCAGAACTGGGCGCAGGAAATGGTGGACGATATTGACCGCTTCATGCAGCGTTGGCTACCGCGTATGGAGGAAGAAAGCCGCAGCTACATTACCATCGCCATCGGCTGCACGGGAGGGCAGCACCGTTCCGTCTATGTCGTCGAGAGGCTGGCGCAGCGGCTGAAAGGAAAATACGAATTGCTGGTACGCCACCGTCAGGCGCAGAACTTTGGCGGAACGTTAACTTAAACCCGAAAATTCGCGGCCGTTTGATTTTTTCAGACGGCCTAAACATAGACCAGGCCGTCTGAAAAGATAAAAACCTTTTTCAGACGGCCTCATTACACAAAAAAAGAGTATCCGAACATGGCAATCCAATGGTTTCCCCGGCCACATGAACAAAGCAAAAAGCCATCGCCGAGCGCGCCAAAAGCGTCGACATGGTGATTGAAATGTTGGACGCGCGAATGCCCGCCTCCAGCGAGAAATCCCCTGCTAGCCCAGCTTTCCAAAGGCAAACCCAAACTCAAAAATCCTCAACAAACAAGACCTTGCTGACCCCGAGACGCACCAAAATCTGGCTCGAACACTACAACAGCCGCCCCGACACCCGCGCCATCGCCCCTCGATTCCTCCGGAAACCGGCGCACACGGCAAAATCACCCAAGCCTGCTGCGCCATGATTCCCCACCGTCAAGGCATAGACAAAACCCCTGCGCGTCCTCATCTGCGGCATCCCCAACGTCGGCAAGTCCACCCTCATCAACGGCATGATAGGCAAAAATCCGCCAAAACCGGCAATGAACCCGGCATCACCAAAGCCGAACAACGCCCTCTTTCTCGCCGACGACTTCTGGCTCTACGACACACCCGGAATGCTGTGGCCGAAAATCATCGTCGAAGAAGGCGGTTACAACCTCGCGCCGGCGGCGCAGTCGGACGCAACGCGTTGGACGAAGAAGAAGTCGCCCTCGAGCTTTCTAGATTACCTCCCGACGCCACTACCTCAGCAATGCTGCAAGAACGCTACCAAGCCGACAAAGACCCCAGCAGCCACTGGGATGACAACTCATGGCTCGAGTGGATAGCCAAAAACGCGGCGCAGTCCTCAGCGGCGGACGGGTCAACTCACCAAAAAGCCGCCGAGAAATATCCTCACCGACTTTTCGCGAAGGCAAAATCGGCAGAATCACCCTGAAACGCCGAACCAATGGGAAACATGGCTCAAAAAGCCCGCCAGAAAGAAGCCGAACTCAAAGCCGTGCGCGAAGCCAGAAAGGCAGAACGCAAAGCGACAGAAGCCGTCTGAAAACTAAAGCTATTGATATGATATAATTCCCGAACTTAGACAGCCTTACTTTTTAATAGCAGGCCGTCTGAAAAACAATTTGACAATAGCGAAGGAGACCCATGAAAACCAAAAACATTAGCCGCAGCCCTTCTGCCTGTTGCTTGCAGCCTGTTCAAACATTCAAGTGATAGGGGAAAAGGATGCGAGTCAGATTCTCTATCTCTCGGTAAATTTCAATTACCCATACCGGCAGGCTATTATGAAGGTGTTGGATATATTGATTATAGTTATAACAAAACCAGACGAATATACTGGGTTGAGGCCAGGTAATCCCTCACTTCCTTATTGGATATTATTTATATCAACCACCCTGAAACGTGGTTGAAAGAAAAAAATTCAGAATTATTCAAAGTTAGATGGTTACCCTAATGCTAAATCATACAGCAGCCCACAACACATCCCAATACACTGCTTTTCCTACTGCAAAATCCCCAACACTATGGTTTGGTTGATGCAAGATTTACTATTGAATATCAACCTGCTAAAGGGAAAGAACCTCACCATATTAACATTATGTCTACACGTACAAATGCAGAAGGAAATCAGATAAGCACTACATCATATATGTTTTATAAGTACAACTATCTAAAAAAATGAAAACGAACCTACTATAAGGTCGTTTCAGTAAATAAATCATTTGAAAAACATAATCCTTCAGAAAGGAAACAATGAAAAGCAAACCGTTGACCGCAGTTTTTCTGTCTTTTGCTTGCTGCCTGTACCGTCATAGCACAACCAAGCGAAAACCAATTCTCCCTGAAGTCAAAAGGAATCCAAAGTCATGACTGATAAACAAGCCCAATCCAAATTCACGCCAAAGCAGATTATCGACAACGTACTACACCTGCTGACCACATCCGAATCGCCTGATGATTTTTACGCAAGATAGGTTGGTAAAATTATTTGGTTCTCCTACTTCACAAAAACAAGATGGCTCCTATGTTTTTTGATGGTAATGTTTCTTCTCAATGGTGGTATTCGTTCAGTAAATCAATTACCCCCCAGCCATTCTTTTTTTACTTTTGGGCATTCTGAACATATGGACGATAAGAATAACGACATGGAGGAAGTTTGTACCATCAGTTTAGACAATTTTGTCGAAAAATTGAAAAAGACGGGATTTTCCTCCTCAAATCGTATTCCTCTTAGAGGGTACTATATGACAAAAAGGCAAATTACATGTCTTGATTAAACCAGGCTACAGCGAAAAACTGCAAGAAAGCTGTATTGAACATTTGAGAATCTATTAATTTTTAAGGAAAAATATAATGGCTACCTCCTCTAAAAACAGCATAAGCAAAAATTGCTTGCCGAATTGCAGGAATATCAAAAGCAGCCCTGGAATTACAGAAAAGCATACCGAATTACTGAGAAATGCTCATTCTAGCCTCCCTTTATTGGCTGCGCAGATAACTGAAAGTTTGACCCGGCGCAATTCCAAAGGGGAGGTGTTACTAGAGGGTTTCAGAACGGAAACAGATAAAAAAACAGCGGTGGTAATTTCAGTTTTTCAAACCAGATTGCTCAGCGTCCGATCTGACCGTTTAATTAACGGAGAACAAAGCGAAGAGGACACAACTTTTATTTTAGGACATGAAATCAAACATTGTTTTTGATCAGGAGCGTATGAATAAACTGTTTGAAAAACCTGAAAAATAACCTTGAGGTGCAAATACGGCAAAAAGGGCCAACGAGACTACACTGATGAAATCAAGACTTTTTACAAGTAAGCAGAGAATTGGAAGCAAGGGCTGAAATTAATGGCTTTTAATGCCTTGGTCAGCTGCATGGAAACAGAAACACAATGGTTCCATACCAACTAAAGAGCAACTATTCGCACTAACGGATTATATGCATGATTTTATTGAAAGAAACCGAGATAAAAATGGTAATGTAACCTATCGTTTCAAAGCAGGCTTGTCTATAGACGAAAAGACGATGGAACTGAAAACAAACTCTCAAAACCTGAAGCTATGGGTAAGTTATTATTTCGATACACAACCGATTATGGAAGGGGCTTCGGACCGAAGTCAAATGCGAGTTACAGGGAATGGTATTCTATAAAGTTATTGCTGCCATCATTCAACAAGAGCAAAATACAGCACGGAAAACAACAAAGTCCAACTCGATTTGGAAGCTTGTGGCATCAGACCACAGATATTGCAGGATTTGGAAGTGGACATAAACTGTATCGAAAAACCATCTATAAAAAATGGTAAAAGTAACACCGTAGCAATAACCCCGTCCCCCTCTCACACCGCAGCCCTCATTGCCAAATACCAGGCCGCAGCTGCCGCAATGGATGCGGACAGCTCCAATGCCGCAACCGAAAATGGCGCGTTCCAATCCCACCGTACAGAAAAATCATGGAAAGATTCGATGCCGAACTGGAACGACGCCAGTCGCTGCGGGAGTTTGAAAACAGCCGCTACACGTTAGAAAATATGCCCGAACGTGCGCGGGATTTATATGCCCAGATTACCGACAAGCTGACTGCATACGTTAAAGAAAACAATCTGCCCTATACCAAAGAGGGGCTGCAAAACAGCATTACCGCCCTAACCGCCGAAGCATTCTGATCAGAAAATGACCCAAGTCGACCATATCGGTATTCATAACGACAAGCTGGCAGTACATCAGGATGGGCGGTTTATCCACGATTTCGCCGAAGTAGATGCTTTTCAATCCCGACTGACGCCTGAACGGGACAGCTTTTCAGAATATCGTTCAAGCAGAGCAGAAGCATGAACAGGAAGCACAGCAACGGGAAACGGAAAGGCAGATGGAGCAGTCACGCGGCATGGGGATGAGCCGTTAAGGCCGTCTGAAAGCACGGTGTCGGATCAAGTCAGTTGGTTTTTATAGGGAGTAGGCATGAATATTGAAAAAATCCGGAACAGCTTGATACGCTGCTCGAAGCAGCCATGATGCTGTTGGAAAAACAAAAAGAAAAAGAACGAAGAATATGCGGGACAGACGAGAAGGGAGTTTATCTCCCTGCTTGCAGGTATGAAACAAGAATTAACTGAATTTTCGAGAGAAAAATATCAAAACTGAATTGGATTCCGTACTAAAAGGGTATGTGAGCGATATGGAGGAAGTTCGTCAGAAAATGATTGAACAATCCAAGGAGTTTAACAGTTATCTTTATTATGTTAATAAGAAGAACAAACAGTTGGTATTCAGAAGTTGGTTGGCTGTATCGGTCAGTTTGGTTCTATTGCTGACGGGCGGCATTTGGATGGGTTACTATTATTCTCAGATTATTAGTCAAAAATAAGGCGGAAGCAGAAGTCACGCAGCTTATTGACAATCCGACTTAGTCCGTTGCGGTGACAATCTATGCGTAAAAAACCGGTAAAGTACAAAAAGATGGTTATCGGACCGTTTTAAAACGGTGAGACTGTTCAGAGTCTTATTCGATAGAATAATTAAAAACTTTTGTGAAAACCTCATGACTGAAAAACTCCCTCCCGACGCGCTGATCGAAGCTGCGCTTTTGACCCAAACCGAACCCCTTAAACGAAAAATCCATGCGCGAATTGTGTGCCGCCGCTGTCGCAGGACAAATTAATCGACGTGCTAGCGCAGTTGAAAACGCGTTGGCAGGGCAGGGCGTTGCAACTGGTGCATACGCACGAGGGCTGGCGGTTTCAGATTGCGCAGGCGGCCTTCGAGCGGCTGGGCAGCCTTCAGGAACAGCGTGCGCCGCGCTATTCCCGCGCTGTGATGGAAACGCTGGCGATCATCGCCTACCAGCAGCCGGTTACGCGCGGCGACATTGAGGGCATACGCGGCGTGGCGGTGTCGCAGAACGTGATGCAGACTTTGCAGGACAGGGGCTGGATTGAAGTGATCGGGACACCGCGATTCGGTCGGGCGGCCTGCGTTGTGGGCGCGACGACGGCAAACATGGAGCGATTTGTGTTGGACAGTTTTGGAAGAGCTGCCGCCGTTGACGGAGCTGGGCGAGTTGGTGTTGCCTGATTTGGTTGAAACGCCGCCGACGGATACGGATGAAGAAGAAAAACGATATGCTGAGGCCGTCTGAAAACGGGGAGTTACTGTTGAACTGAGCGGCTGTCGCTAGTCGGATAGGCTCGTCTGAAAACAGGTGCGGGAAGGAAACTTCAAAGTTCCCTTCCAGACCCTGTTTTTCAGACGGCCTTTTGATTTTCTCCGGCGGTAAAACGGTTGTTTTACCATGCTGCTTTATAGACTTGCTTTTTAGTGAAAAACCCGCAAAGGGCAGGGGAACCGGCGGTGCCGTCGACCAGTGAACTGCATAGATCGACGGCGGTAGCGGTACTCTTTACCATTGTAGGATTGAGTTAACCGGGATTAGTTCCAATCTGCGGCTCATGCCCAAAAATCGTGCGGCGCGTCCAAGACGGGTTTGACGATGCCGGTACGGACGGCGAAGTCGCCGAAGTCTTCGTCGTCGAGGCGGTTTTTGCGCCCAGTTTCCGACCCAGCCGTCCACGATTTCGATGGATTTCGGGTTCGGTAATGTTTTCTTTGAACAGGCGCGGGATGCGGGTACCCTCGCGGTTGCCGCCTGCGTAGAGGTTGTAGGCGACTGACGGCTTTGCCGACCAAGCCGATTTCAGCGAGCATGGCGCGGCCGCAGCCGTTGGGGACAACCCGTTACACGCAGACGATGTATTCGTCTTCCAGCCGTATTTGACGAACATTTCGTCGATTTTTGTCGGAGAAACGACGGCAGGAAGCGTTCGGCTTCCGCCATCGCCAGCGGACAGGTCGGCAGGGCGACGCACGCCATGGAGTTTTCGCGCTGATGGTGATGGATTTGCTGATTAGGCCGTGTTCTTTGGCGATTTTTGTCTATGGTGTCTTTCAGTTCGGGCGGAACGTTGGCGACGACGAGGTTTTGGTTGGCGGTTAGTCGGAAGTCGCCGGGGTGGATTTTGGCGATTTCGCGCACGCCGGTTTTTCAACGGCCTGCCGGGTAGTCGAGCAGGCGGCCGTTTTTCGATGAACAGGGTCAGGTGCCAGTTGCCTTCGAGGCCCTTTAACCCAGCCGATGCGGTCGCCGCGATGGGTGAAGGCGTAGGGGCGGATGGGTTCGAACTTGATGCCCATGCGCTGTTTCGACTTCTTCTTTGAACACTTCGACGCCGACGCGCTGGAGGGTGTAGCGGGTGCGCGCGGCTTTGCGGTCGCTGCGGTTGCCCCAGTCGCGCTGGGTGCTGACGACGGCTTCGGCGGCGTTGAGGGTGTATTCGAGGGGACGAAACCGAATCTCGTAGGAGGTGTTGGGGTAGGTTTTGGTGTTGCCGTGTTCGCTGGACAGCCCGCCGCCGACAAGGACGTTGAAGCCGACAAGTTTGCCGTTTTCTTCGATGGCGACGAAAGCCTCAAATCGTTGAATGGATGTCCACATCGTTGTCGGGCGGGATGACGACGGCGGTTTTGAATTTGCGCGGCAGATAGGTTTTGCCTGAAATCGGGCTCGACATCGTCGGCGATTTCTTTGTTGCGCGGCTCGGTCGGTTCGGTGGTGAACACTTTTTTTCGCCGTCCAGCCAGACATCGGCGTATGCCATGGTGCGCGGCAGAAGGTGCATACTGATGCGTTTTCGCCCATTCGTAGGCTTCTGGTGCAGCGGGCTTTTGAACGGGATTGCTGGTGCAGAGTACGTTGCGGTTGACGTCGCTGGCGGTAGCGATGGAATCGAGACCGAGTTTGTGCAGGGACTGGTGCGCCAGTTTCAAATCGGTTTTTAAAATGCCGTGGTATTGGAAGGTTTGGCGGTTGGTCAGGCGGATAGAGCCGTAAATGGTGTGGTCGCCGGCAAATTCGTTCATGCCCAGCCACTGCGCCGGTGTGATGATGCCGCCGGGCAAAGCGGCAGCGCAACATCATGTTTTTAAGGGTTCGAGTTTTTGATCGGTACGCTCGGCACGGATGTCGCGGTTATCCTGCTCGTACATGCCGTGGAAACGGATGAGCTGGAAATTGTCGGCGGTAAAGCCGCCGGTAAAGTCGTCGGTCAAATCGTCTTTGATGGTACCGTGCAGATAGTCGCTGCGGTCTTTCAGGGCTTCGTTGCCGGAAAGCGGGGTGTCGGGCAGCTTGGCGCGCGGGTCGGCGGTGGTCGTCATAGGGTGCTCCTGAGTTTATTTTTATTGCGTGCCTCCGATGTCGTGAGGGGCGCGGCCATAGGAAAACTTGCAGTTTTTCCTATATTTCTGATGACGCTACTTTTACTGAGGCCGTCTGAAAAAGGGAAAGAATGGTTTGTTGTATTTAAAGATGATTTCGTTATATTGAGCGGCCGGAATCGGTTTAAGGAAGGATGTTTGAGATATGTCAGCTTTATAACGCCTGTTGATACTATACTGTTTGCCAGAAGTAGGAGCCTTTTTATATCGGTAGGTTATCCGATATAAAAATATTATCAATGTAGCATAAACAACCGGAGGTGATTATGAAAATACATCTGTTCTTCTCTTTGCTGATGAGTGGCGTCGGTCGCGACAGTATCCGCGGCAAATCCTCAACCGAATTGGTCTTACACAGGAGCAAACGATTCGGCCCACTCGAAGCGATTTGAGAAGGATTTTGGTAGTCTGCAAAAACGGAAAACAGCAGTCCCCCGTGGATTTTCTCCTCTGCAAAAAGCGGTAAAAAGGCAAGCAGGTTGTGTACCGCTACGACACATCCGATTATAAAGTGGAAAATAACGGCCATACTCCTCCAAGCAACACCGCAGGGCAAGCCGCAGACCGTTATGATTAACGGCAAGCCTTTATGTATTCAAGCAGTTCCCATTTCCATATCCCGAGCGAACATACGTTTAAAGGCAAGTATTTACCGATGGAGGCGCATTTCGTCCATCAGGCTGAAGACGGGACTTTGGCTGTAGCTGCCACGGTGTTCAAAACCGGAAAAACAATCCCTGCCCTGACTGAGTTGGTGGCGAAAAAATTGAAAACGGGCGAATCCGTGCAGTTGAAAAGGCTTTGATATTCAAACTTTGCTGCCCGAAGACACCAAATCTTTCCATCTGAAAGGCTTCGTTGACCACGCCGCCTTTGCAGCGAAAAACGTTACTTGGGTGGTGTTTGAAACGCCGGTTCTAGGTGGGAGAAGCACAGATTAAGGCGATGCGGGCAATTATCGGCAGCGCCAACGACCGCCCTGTGCAGCCTTTTGAACGGCCGCGAAGTGAACGAGATTCAATAGTACCGCCATAAAAACTTAAAGGCCGTCTGAAAACGGCAGACGTAGCCGTAGGTCGGGAATAAAATACCCGACTTTATAAAAAAAGCACCCTCAATCGAGGTGCTTTTTATTTTCAGACGGCCTTTGACCGAACGTCAGACTTTTTATTGTTCAACGCAGCTTTGACAAACGCGGTGAACAAAGGATGGCCTTTGCGCGGGTTGGAGGTGAACCTCGGGTGGAACTGGCAGGCGAAGAACCGAGGATGGTTCGGCAGTTCGATGGTTTCGACCAAATGTTCGCGTCCGGCAGATACGCCGCCGATGACCAAGCCCTGCTTGTTCCAGCGTAGGGAACGTAGTTGTTGTTGACTTCGTAGCGGTGGCGGTGGCGCTCGCGGATGTGTTCGCTGCCGTAGATTTTGGCGGCGAGGCTGCCCGCTTTCAATTCAACCTCTTGCGCACCCAAACGCATGGTGCCGCCCAAATCGGCGGATTCGTCGCGGGTTTCGACGCTGCCGTCGGCGGTTTGCCATTCGTCAATCAGGGCGACGACGGGCGCGGCGCATTTGAAGTCGAACTCGGTGGAGTTTCGCGCCTTCAAAGCCCGCGACGTCGCGGGCGTATTCGATCAGCGCGATCTGCATACCGAGGCAGATGCCCGAGCATGGCACGTTGTTTTCACGGGCGTAGCGCACGGCGGCGATTTTGCCTTCCACGCCGCGCGAACCGAAGCCGCCGGAACGAGGATGGCGTCCATGTCTTTTGAGCATGGAAACGTCGCCGTTGTTTTTCTCGATGTTTTCGCTGTCAACAAAGGTAATCTGTACGTCGGTTTCGGTGTGGATACCCTGCGTGTTTCAAGGCTTCGATCAGTGATTTGTAGGACCCGGTCAAATCGACGCATTTTGCCGACCATGGCGATTTTTGACGGTGTGTTTCGGCTTTTGATGGCGTGGACGATCCACGCGGTCAAATCCGCCTGTTGCACGTTAGCTGCAACTGCTCGGTAATGATGTTGTCGATGCCTTGGTCGTGCAGCATTTCCGGGGCATTCGTAGATGCTGTCCACGTCGTAGCTGCCGACAATCGCGCGCTCTTCCACGTTGCAGAACAAGGCGATTTTGCGGCGTTCGTCCGCAGGCATTTTCCCTGTCCATGCGGCAAATCAGGATGTCGGGCTGCAAAAGCCGATGCTCAACATTTCTTTAACGGTATGCTGGTCGGCTTGGTTTTGATTTTCGCCTGCAGCGGCGATGTGGGAACGTAGCTCAGCGGCAAACAAGGGTGTTGTTGCGTCCCAACTGGCTGCGCATCTGACGGATGGCTTCCAAAAACGGCAGCGATTCGATGTCGCCGACCGTGCCGCCGATTTCGACGATGGCACGATCGTAACCCGCCGCGCCTTCGTGGATGCGGCGTTTGATTTCGTCGGTAAGTGCGGAATGACTTGAACCGTACCGCCAGAGTAGTCGCCGCGGCGTTCTTTTGGCGATGACGTTTTCGTACACCCTGCCCCGTGCTGAAGCTGTTGCGGCGGGTCATGGTGGCGTTGATGAAACGTTCGTAGTGTCCCAAGTCGAGGTCGGTTTCCGCGCCGTCGTCGGTAACGAACACTCTCGCCGTGCTGGAACGGACTCATCGTGCCGGGGTCGACGTTGATATAAGGGTCGAGCTTGAGCATGGTCACGTTCAGACCGCGCGATTCGAGGATGGTGGCAATAGAAGCGGCGGCGATACCTTTTCCCGAGTGAAGATACGACGCCGCCGGTTACGAAAAATAAATTTAGTCGCGATGCAGCACCCATGTTGGAATACGGGATTTTACCTGAAGCTAGTAGGGCTGGCAATGAGGCCGACGGGATCGCTATTGAGGCCGTCTCGAAAACCTGATTTTCAGACGGCCTCTTGCCGTGGGACGGAATCGGATTATTTGCCCAGCGCCTGTCTCGCGCAGTTCGCGGCGCAGGATTTTTGCCGACGTTGGATTTGGGCAGTTCGTCGCTGAACTCGATGTCTTTGGGCACTGTAGCCGGTCAGTTCGGTGCGGCAGAAGGCGATGAGTTCTTCCTTGGTCAGCGACGGGCTCTTTACCACGAACACTTTTAACGCTTCGCCTGTTTTTCGTTGGGCACGCCGATGCAGGCAACTTCCATGACTTTGTCGTTGTGGGCGATGACTTCTTCGATTTCGTTCGGGTAAACGTTGAAGCCGGAAACGACAATCAGGTCTTTTTGCGGTCGACCAGCTTGAACCAGCCTTTTTCGTCCATGACGGCGATGTCGCCGGTTTCCAAAAAGCCGCGCGCGTCAATGGCTTTGGTGGTTTCTTCGGGACTGGTTCCAATAACCCTGCATGACCTGCGGGCCTTTGACCCATAGTTCGCAGGGCTGTCCTTGCGCCACGGTGCCGCCGTCGGCGTCGCGCAGTTCGATTTCGGTCGAGGTATCGGCAGGCCGATGCCGCCGCTGTATGTTTCAATATTCAGCGGGTTGCAGCACACCCCCGGACTGGCTTTCGGTCAGGCCGTAGGCTTCGACGATGGGGGTGCCGGTAATGTCTTTCCATTTTTCGGCGACGGCTTTCCGCGTTGCCATGCCGCCGCCGAGCGTCAGCCGCAGGTCGGAGAAATCGACGGTGGCGAAATCGGGCTGGTTGACCATGCCGTTAAACAAGGTGTTGACGCCGACAAAGACGCTGATACGCTCTTTTTTGAGTTCTCCGATGAAACCTTTCATGTCGCGCGGGTTGGTAATCAGGATGATTTTGGAACCGGCGTTGGTAAAAATCATCAGGTTCACCGTCAGGGCGAAGATATGGTAGAACGGCAGTGCGGCGATGACGGTTTCTTTACCTTCGCGCAGTTGGTTTCTAATCCATTCTTTCGCTTGAAGCATATTGGCGCAGATGTTGCCGTGGCTGAGTACGGCGCCCTTGGCAACGCCGGTCGTGCCGCCGGTGTATTGTAGGAAGGCGGTGTCTTCGCGGGTGATGTCTACCTTGGTAAAAGGCAGCGCCGCTCCCTGTTTCATGGCCGTCTGAAACGGAACGGCATTCGGGATGCGGTATTCAGGTACGGCTTTTTGATTTTCCGCAGCACGAAATTCATCAGCGTGCCTTTGATGGCAGCGGAACATGTCGCCGACGCTGGCGACGATGACGTGTTTGATTTGCGTGCGCGGCAGCACCAATTCCAGCGTGTTGGCAAAATTTTCCAAAACGATGATGGTGGTTGCGCCGCTGTCTTTAAGCTGGTGTTCCAGTTCGCGCGGGGTATAGAGCGGGTTGGTATTGACGACGACCATGCCTGCTCTGCAAGGTGCCGAACAGGGCGACCGGATATTGCAGCAGGTTGGGCATCATGATGGCGACAGCTGCCGCGCGGCAGTTTTCAGTACGTTTTGCAGGTAGGAGGCGAAGTCGGTAATCAGCTTTGGCGGTTTCGGCATAGGGTCAGCGCTTTTGCCCATATTGCAAAAAGGCGGGTTTGCCGCCGAATTTTTGCGCGCTTTTGCTGAATACGTCGGTGATGGATTTGTAGCGAGTGATGTCGATTTCGGCGTTGACGCCTTGTTCGTAGCTGTTCAGCCAGAGTTTTTTCCATACATGGGGCTTTCTTTGGGTTTGTTGCAGGGCCGTCTGAAAAAGGGTTTTTCAGACGGCCTCGTGGTAACAGGTGAATCTGCGGAAACGGCCGGTACCGGTCGGCCGTCTGAAAAAGGTCAGCCGTTAACAATCAGCGGTTTGTCGGTGGCCATAATCACGCCGCCGCCCAGCAGACATCACCGTCGTAGAGGACGGCGGATTGACCCGGCGTTACCGCCCATTGCGGCTCGTCAAAGACAAGTTCGGCGGTGTCATCGTCAAGATAGCGCAGGTCCGCAGGGCGCGTCGGCCATACGGTAGCGGGTTTTGCAGGTGTAGCGTCCTTCTTTCGGGCGTTCGGGTAGCGTGAAGCTCAAATCGTTCATGACGAGGCTGCGGGTGTAGAGCAGCGGATGGTCGTGGCCTTGTACGACGATGAGTTCGTTTTTCGCCAAGTTTTTACCCGCGACGAACCAAGGCTCGCCAGCGCCGCCTCATTCCTAGGCCTTTGCGCCGTCCGAGCGTGTAGAACATCAGTCCGACGTGTTCGCCGACGGTTTTTCCTTCGGCGTAACCATTTTGCCGTTGTTGGTCGGCAGGTATTTTTGCAAGAACTCGCGGAACGGGGCGTTCGCCGATGAAACAGATGCCGGTGCTGTCTTTTTGGCGGCGGTAGGGCAGTTTGAATTCGGCGGCAAGGCGGCGGACTTCGGGTTTTTCCAAAACCGCCCAGCGGGAAAATCGCGCGTTCGAGCTGGAAGGGTTGGAGGCGGTAGAGGAAATAGCTTTGGTCTTTGTTTTGGTCGAGGCCTTTGAGCAGGTAGTGCACGCCGTTTCGACTTCTTTACGCGCATAGTGGCCGGTGGCGATGGTGTCCGCGCCTTGCTTCTAGGGCGTAGTCCAAAAAGCATTTGAACTTGATTTCGGCGTTGCACAATACGTCGGATTCGGCGTCCTGCCCGCGCCGTATTCTTTGAGGAAATAGGCGAATACTTTGTCTTTGTATTGTGCGGCGAAATTGACGATGTCGATGTCGATGCCGAGGATGTCGGCCACGGCGATGGCGTCGAAAGAGTCTTGTTTGATGCTGCAATATTCATCGTTGTCGTCGTCTTCCCAGTTTTTGCATGAATACGCCGTGCACTTGGTGCCCCTGCTGTTTGAGCAGGGCGGCCGTTACGGAGGAGTCGACGCCGCCGGAGAGTCCGACGATGATGTTTTGCGGTGTGTTTTCAATATTCATGCGTGGGGATGTGGGGCGAAAACGGATTTAAACGCTAATTTTAACATAAATTTAAACATTGAGGCTGTCTGAAAACCGACAGGCGGGTTTCAGACGGCCTCGAAAGACCGGAATCCGGTAGGGATTTTCACATCAGGCGGATTTGGTGGCGTGCGCACCGCCGCCGTGGTTGTGGAGTGCGCCGTCGGCCGCTTTGGGTGCACGTTTTAACCGGCACGTCGATGGTAATGGGTTTGGCTTTTTGAATTTCAGCGTAACTGGTACGGTTTCGCCTTCTTCAGAGGCTGTTTCAGGCCCATGAACATGACGTGGTAGCTGCCCGGTTTCAACTCGGTAACGGCTTTTTCGGCAGAGGGATGCCGCTTTTGACTTCGCGCATACGCATCACGCCGTTGTCGTTGACATGGGTGTGGACTTCACGCGCTCCGCTACGGGGCTGTTGCCGCCGACCAGAAAATCTGGGCGTTGGTGTCATTGTTGATTTTCATGAACGCGCCGCTCATTTTCATGCCTTCGACGGAAGCGCGCGCCCAAGGTTCTTCGACTTGATGCCTGCCGCCATAGCGGTTTGGTACAGACCTGCCAAAACCAGTGTTGCCAGTAGTTTCTTCATGTTTTTCCTTTGCAAGGGTTGGGGAAGATAGTGGTCATATTATACGTTAAGGCCGTCTGAATATTTGACTTAAATTAAATTTTTTACAGATTAATAACTAGATATAAATAACTAATATAATAATTTTTACATAGCTAAAAATATTTAGATGTAGGTGTCCACAGTGCAGACAGCCAAAGTTACCGCCAACAAGACCAAAGCCGCAGCTGTGCCGCCGAACCTGCGTCTTTGGCACGTTTGGCCAGTTCGTGCTTTTCGGTGGATGTATGATCGACGGCGGCTTCGACGGCGGTGTTGAACAATTCGGTAATCAGCGAAATGAAGGATGCGGTAATCAGCAGCAGCCTGACGGAAAAATCAAAGTTGAAGATGCAGGCGAGGATAACCAGCGTCAGGTTGAGCCAGCATACTTGGCGGAACGCGCTCCATGCCGGTAGGCGGCCTTGAGTCCGTCTTTGAATAGCCGTAGGCATTGATGATGCGTTTGATGCCGGTTTTGCCTTTTTTCTCGGATGCGTAGGATTCGTTGCGCATGGGTTTGTCTTTGTTTTTAGGTTTTCAGACGGCCTGACTGTTGGGTTACATCAATACAATGTCGTATTGTTCCTGCGTGTAGGCGGTTTCGACTGCCAGCGAAATCGGTTTGCCGATAAAGTCTATCAGCATCGCCAGCGACTGCGATTCTTCGTCGAGGAAAGAGGTCGATGACGTTGGGCGCGGCGAGGATGCGGAAGGATCTGGGCATCGTAGCGGCGGGCCTCGCGGACGACTTCACGCTGGATTTCGTAGCAAAATGGTCTGCGGCGTTTTCAGACGTCCCCTGCCCTGGCAGGACGGGCAGGGTTCGCAGAGGATTTGGCTGAGGTTTTTCACGCGAACGTTTGCAGGTCAGCTCGACCAAAACCCAAGCTGGTGAAACCGCTGAGGGTAACGCGGGTACGGTCGAAGGCGAGGGCTTTGGCTAGCTCTTGCAACACGGCTTCGCGGTGCGCTTCCTGCGCCATGTCGATGAAGTCTGATGATGATGATGCCGCCGAGATTGCGCAGCCCTTTAATTCGCGGGCGATGGTGTGGCAGGCTTCGAGGTTGGTACGGAAGATGGTTTTCGTCGAAGTTGCGCGCGCCGACGAAGCCGCCGGTGTCTCACGTCTATCGTGGCTCGCTGGCTTCGGTGGACTCGATAATCAGGTAGCTGCCGAAGTTGAGGTTGACGCGCGGTTGCAGGGCGCGGCTGATTTCGCTCGACGTTGTGGGTTTCAAAACAGCGGGCGTTCGCCTTTAAACAGCTCTATCCTGCCCAATGCGCCGTGGACGTATTGCTCGGCAAAAACGGGTCATGCGGCGGTGGTTTTCGGCTGAGTCGACCAGAATTTTTGCGTGTCGAGGTTGAACATATCGCGCAACACGCGCAGGCTCAAAGGCAAAATCCTCGATACAGCAGGGTTTCCGGCGGCTGGATTTTTGCTTGTTCTTGAATGTGTTCCCCAAACTTTGGTCAGGTAGTGGATGTCGGACTGAAGCTGCTCGTCGGTGGCGTTTTCGGCGTTGGTGCGGATAATGTAGCCGTGGCACGCGTCTTCGGGCAACAGATTAGTCAGGCGTTCGCGCAGGCTGTGGCGCTCGGCGTCGTCTTCGATGCGTTGGGAAATGCCGATGTGGTCTTCCTGCGGAAGGTGGACGAGGAAGCGCCCCAGCCAACGAGATTTGAGTGGAAAGGCGTGCGCCTTTGGTGTTGATCGGGTCTTTGATGACCTGCACCAAAAACCGACTGTCCCTTCAAAACAGCATATGCTCGATGCGCTGTGTTTCGTCGGGGTTGCGGCGTTGTTCGAGGACATCGACGATGTGCAGAAAACGCAGCGCGTTCCAAACCGATGTCGATGAACGCGCTCTGCATTCCGGCAACACGCGGCGCACCACGCCCAGATAAATATTGCCGACCAGACTGTGTCCCGCTGTTGCGTTCGATGTGCAGCTCGCAGATATTGTTTTCTTCCAACACCGCCACGCGCGTTTCCTGCGGCGTGATGTTGACGAGCACGGTTTCGGGCGGACGGACGGCGTCCTTCGGGATAGGGATTCCTGAAAGCATGATGGTTCCTGATTTTTGAATACAAAAAAACTTTTTGCAATCAATCTTTTCGGGAAACCGATTGCAAAAGCGCTTTTTGCTGCCGATATTGCGCCAATCATACTGGAAAAAGCCGTATTTACGCCATCGTCAGGAACAATCTGCCGATAAGGCCGTCTGAAAGAAAGGTTTGTCCGATACTCCGGCAGGCGGCCTTGTAAAATTCACCGTGTGCCCATATAGTGCGGAGAATGAAAACAGAAAGTACCCATGCAACCCGTAACCATGTATACAGGTCCGTCCTGCCCCTATTGCACGATGGCCAAAAGCTGCTCGCCCCACTGGGCGTAAGCGAAATAAATGAAATCCGCGTCGACCGCAATCCCGAAGATTTTGCACAAATGCAACGCCGCACCGGCCAGCGCAGCATCCGCAGATTTTCATCGGCGACACCCACGTCGGCGGCTTCACCGATTTGTACAGCCTGCATCAGCAAGGCAGGCTGGAAGCGTTGTTAAACCCGTAACCCCTTAATATAGGAAAACAAAATGAGCGAAGAACTGCAACCCGTATTCAGCATCGAACGTTCTGTATGTCAAAGATTTGTCGCTGGAAGTCCCCACGCGCCGCAAATCTTTTTGGAACAGGGCGAGCCGGAAGTCGATATGCGCGTATCGACCGCCAGCGAAAAGCTGGAAGACGGCTACTATTCCGTTGACGTAACCGTTACCGTAACCGCCAAGCTGGGTGCCGAGCGTACTATGTTCCTGAACGAAGTAACCCAAAGCGGTATCTTCCATCTGGAAAAACATCCCCGAAGACGACATCAAGCTGCTTCTGGGCGTTGCCCGCCCGAACATCCTGTTCCTTACGCGCGCAGCCATTTCCACCAGCGTAACCCGCGCCGGCTTCCCGCCGGTACTGCTGGCTCCGATTAACTTCGAAGCCATGTACCAGCAACAGCAGGAAGGCAATGCCTAAACGGTCCGTATGATCGAGAGGCCGTCTGAAAAAGGTTTCAGACGGCCTTTTCATATAAAATAAGGGCTGCAAACAGGACAAAGCCATGATGACGCCCGAAACCCAGAAACAGCTCAAAATCACCGACGTTTCCGCCAAGAAGCTCGACAAACTCAACCTCAACACCGCATGGGATTTGGTTTTGCATCTGCCGCTGCGTTACGAGGACGAGACGCACATCATGCCGATTAAGGATGCGCCGATCGGCGTGCCGTGTCAGGTTGAGGGCGAGGTCATCCATCAGGAAGTAACGTTCAAACCGCGCAAGCAGCTGATCGTCCAAATCGCCGACGATTCCGGCAGCGTCCTTTTCTGCGCTTCATCCACTTTTTACGCCAGCATCAGAAAGCAGATGGCGGTCAGGCAACGCATCCGCGCCGTGGGTGAAATCAAACACGGGTTTTCACGGCGACGAGATGATTCATCCCAAAAATCCGCGATGCCGAGAGCAGCGGTTTGGCGGAAAGCCTCACGCCGATTTATCCAACCGTAAACGGCTTTGAACCAGCCCACTTTGCGCCGCATCATTCAGACGGCGTTGGACATTACGCCGCTGCACGATACCTTGCCCGATGCCTTATTGCGGGTCGTCTGAAACTGCCGCACCTCGCCGAAAGCCTGCGCCTTTTGCATTCGCCTCCGCCGAGTTTTACCATCCATCAGCTTTCCGACGGCGCGCTTCCCTGCATGGCAGCGGCTCAAATTCGACGAACTTTTTGGCGCAACAGCTTTCCATGTGGCTGGCGCGAGCAGAAGCGCGTCAGCGGTACGGCGGCGGCATTGGGCGGCGACGGCACGCTGACCCAAGCCCTGCGCCACGCTTGCCGTTTGCCCCTGACTGATGCCCAAGAAAGGGTCGTGTCCGAAAATCCGTCGCGATATGGCGCAAACCCACCCGATGCACCGCCTGCTGCAAGGCGATGTCGGCAGCGGCAAAACCATCGTCGCCGCCTTGTCCGCGCTGACCGCCATCGAATCGGCGCGCAGGCGGCTGTGATGGCGCCGACCGAAATCCTTGCCGAACAGCACTTTCATCAAGTTCAAACAATGGCTCGAACCTTTAGGGACTCGAAGTCGTCTGGCTCTCCGGCAGCCAGCGCAAAAGAAAAGCCAAAGACGAAGCCAAAGCCAAACTCGCCGACGGCACCGTCAAAATCGCCGTCGGCACGCACGCCCTGTTTTCAGACGACGTCGAGTTTCCAAAAATCTGGGCTTGGTGATTGTGGACGAACAACACCGCTTCGGCGTCGCCCAACGCCTCGCCCTCAAAAACAAAAGGGTGCGACGTCCACCAGCTGATGATGTCCGCCACGCCCATCCCGCGCACGCTCGCCATGAGTTTCTTTCGCCGATTTGGACGTGTCCGTCATCGACGAATTGCCGCCCGGGCGCACCCCGGATTAAAACCCGCCTCGTCAACAACATCCGCCGCGCCGAAGTCGAAGGCTTCGTCCTCAACATCTGCCGCGAAAGGGCAGCAGGCATACTGGGTCTGCCCTGCTGATTGAAGAAAGCGAAACCCTGCAACTGCAAAACCGCCACCGAAACCCTCGAGCAGCTTCCAGGCGGCCTTGCCCGAACTCAACATCGGCTTGGTACACGGGCGCATGAAAGGCCGCCGAAAAAGCCGAAGTCATGGCGGAGTTTGCCGCAGGCCGTCTGAACGTCTTGGTCGCCACCACCGTTATCGAAGTCGGCGTAGATGTGCCCAACGCCGCCCTGATGGTGATCGAACACGCCGAGCGCATGGGCTTGGCGCAGCTGCACCAATTACGCGGGCGGGTAGGACGCGGCGCGGCAGAAAGCGTGTGCGTCCTCCTGTTTGCCGAACCCTTGAGCGAACTTCGCCAAAGCGCGGCTGAAAGTCATCTACGAACACACCGACGGCTTCGAAATCGCCCGCCAAGACCTCAACATCCGCGGCCCCTGGCGAATTTCTCGGCGCGCGCCAAAGCGGCGTCCCCATGCTGCGCTTTCGCCAACCTCGAAGAAGACCTGCACCTCTTGGAACAGGCACGCGAAATCGCCCCGATGCTGATTGAACAAAAACCCCGAAATCGTCGAAGCGCATCTGGCAAGGTGGCTTGCCAGCAGGGAAGGGTATTTGGGCGTGTGAGGCCGTCTGAAAATAGTAAATTGAAATGAAAATCCGCAAGCGCCGCATTCCTGCGCGGCGGGAATCGAAGGAACCAGAAAACCGGCCGGTATCGGCAGGGTTGTTTATTGAGGCCGTCTGAAAGGAAAAATCATGAATCCGGAAAAATACTTTGTGTCTTGTCGTTGATGTTCAGGAACGTCTGTTGCCCGTTTTGCACGGGGCGGACGAAATGGTCGGGCGTTGCCGCGTCCCGTTGCAGGGAATGCGGGCTTTGGGTGTGCCGTTGCTGGCGACGGAGCAGTATCCCAAGGGTTTGGGCAAGACCGTGCCTGCGGTGCAGTTGTTGCTGGACGGCGCACCGGTATTTGAAAAAGACTCCGTTTTTTCCGCCTGCCTGCCGCAGGTCGGGAAATCCTGAAGCAGAAACGGATTGCGAATGTGGTGTTGGCCGGCGCGGAGACGCATATCTGTATGCTGCAAACGGTATTGGATTTGCGCGCGGCGGGGCTGGAAGTGTGTGTGCCGTTCGACTGTACGGCCTCGCGTCATCCCGACAACAAGGAAAACGGTTTGCAGCAGATGCGCGATGCGGGCGCGGTGGTGTCCAATACCGAAAGCCTGCTGTTTATGCTGCTGGGCGATGCGGGCATCCTGCGTTTAAAGCCGTGTCCAAGCTGATTCGGTAACGGCGGCGGGCAAAGGTTGCGGGCTTTTTATCCGCATTGAAATTTCAGACGGCCCTCTCAGGCGTGAAACATATCGAGAGGCCGTCTGAGAAAATAAATTAAAAGCCGCGGTGATGCGGCCTGCCGCATTTTAGCGGGCCGCCCAGCTTTGGACGGCGTCGGCGAAACATGGCGGCGACGTCGAAATCTTTTTGCTTCATGATTTCTTGGAAGCCGGTCGGGCTGGTAACGTTGACTTCGGTCAGGTTGCTGCCGATGACGTCCAGACCCGCGAGCAGGATGCCGCGGCGTTTGGAGTTCGGGGCGAGGGTTTCGGCGATTTCGCGGTCACGTTCGCTCAATTCCTGCGCCACGCCGCGCCCGCCTGCCGCAAGGTTGCCGCGCGTTTCGCCGTTTTGCGGAATACGCGCCAAAGCATAGGGGACGACTTCGCCGCCGATAATCAGGATGCGTTTGTCGCCGTGGACGATTTCGGGGATGTAGCGTTGCGCCATGATGGTGCGGGAATCAAGCTGCATCAGGGTTTCGAGGATGCTGCCGATGTTGGGGTCTTTTTCGGTCAGGCGGAAGATGCCCATGCCGCCCATGCCGTCGAGCGGTTTGATGATGATGTCGCCGTGTTCCGCCAAAAATGCGCGGACGTCCGCCGAGCGGGTGGTAACGAGGGTCGGCGCGGTAAAACGGCTGAAAATTCAGGATGGCCAGTTTTTCGTTGAAATCGCGCATGGCCTGTCCGCTGTTGAAGACTTTGGCGCCTTGTTCCGCCGCCAGCGTCAGCAGTTGCGTGCGTAGAGATACTGCATGTCGAAACGGCGGGTCGGTGCGCATGATGACGGCGTCGAAGTCTTTTAAGGCCGTCTGAATTTTGTCTGCGGCGGCGAACCATTCGTGGTCGCGGTCGTGTTTGAGCGCCGATAAATTCAAACGGCGCGGCCTGCGCCGTAACCAGCCCCCTGCCGCACTCGACAATTCGCCGCTCAGGGCGTGCGAAAGCCGCCAGTCGCGCTTTGGCCATTTCGCGCATCATGGCGTAGGTGGTGTCTTTGTAGGTTTTGAAGGTGGACAGGGATCGGCGATAAACAGGATTTTCATGTCTTTTTCCTTGTGTGCAAACGCTGCAATCATACCCTTTATCGAGGCCGTCTGAAAACGTTTTAAAAATTTGGCGCGGGAGTTCCGTATCGGATGATGGCTATATAAGTGGTATTTTTATGAGATAAACGGTACAATCCAATATCATTAACAATGAATCGGAGAACGTAAATGATGAAAAACTGTGCCTGCTTATTGCATCGGTTGGTATCGGCTGCACCGGTATTCGCTAATGATTACGGTAACTAGCACGAAAGAAGAATTGCGGAAATTGTGCGAATTTCAAAAGCAGAGCATACAAAGAAAAATATAACGGTACGCCCGCGTGTGATGAATTAAGGCGCCGTGGTGGTTGATACTTTATCCGGCATTGCGCTTGTAATTAAGAGGCCGTCTGAAAACGTTTTCAGACGGCCTTTTGTCTGCGAGTTTCAGCCTGCGGCCAGTTGGAGCAGTTCGGCCGCGTGGCTGCGGGTGGTGTCGGTAATCGGTTTCGCCGCCGAGCATACGGGCGATTTCTTCGATGCGGCTCGCGCGGTCAAGCACGCTGATTCGGCTGACGGTCTGGCTGCCGTCGCTGTGTTTGTGCACCCTGCTAGTGGTTTTCGCCGCACGCGGCGACCTGCGGCAGGTGGGTAACGGCCGGTACCTGATGCTGCCCGCCCAGTGCGCGCAGCGCTTTGTCGACGGTTTCGGCCACGCCGCCGCCGATGCCGGTGTCGACTTCGTCGAATATCAGCGTCGGAACGCGGGTGTGGCGGCTGGTTACGACTTGTAGGGCGAGGCTGATGCGGGCCAGTTCGCCGCCGGATGCGACTTTGTTGAGCGGGCGCAGCGGGCTGCCGCGGTTGGCGGAAACCCTGATACTGCACTCTGCTCAAACCGTGTGCGGTCGGGGAAGAGGGCAGCAGCTCGATATGGAACTGCGCGCCTTTCGCGGCCAGATGCTGCATATGGCCGGTGGTTTCGTCGCCCAACCGTGCGGCGGCTTCGCGGCGCATGGCGGAGAGTGTTTGTGCGGCTTCGTCGTACTCGGCTTCGCTGCGGGCGAGGGCGGCTTCGAGGGCGGCAAATGTCGCCGGCGGCGTGGAGGTTTTGCAGGTTGAGGCCGATTTCTTCCAGTTTGGCGGGCAAATCCTGCGGTTCGACACGGTATTTTCGTGCCGCGCCCATCAGTTCGCCCATGCGCTGTTCCCTGTTTGGCCAGTTCGTCGGGGTCGATGTCGGTCCGGCGAGGCGACATCGCGCATGTTGGCGCTGATTTCACCGAGTTCGGCTTCGATGCTGGCGGAGCATGTTGAGGCTTTCGGCAAAGCGCGGTTCGATGGCTTGCAGGCTGCCGAGGAGTTTTTGGCAGCGGTATATCTGCCGCTGTATGCCGTTGTCGCCGTCTATGGTTTCGCCGGTTTCTGCGGCGGCTTCGCAGTTCGGCGGCATGGGCGAGGCTGTCGTGGTTTTGGTTGAGGGTTTCCCATTCGCCCCGCTTAAGGCCGAGTTGGTTGAGTTCGTTGAACTGCCATTCCAGCCGTTCGCGCTCGATGGCGGTGTTTTTCGGCCTGATTCCGCGCTGTGCAGGGCTTTTTGGCGTTTTCCGATTTTTGGTAGCGTTGTTCGACGGTTTCCGCCTGTTCCAAACTGCCGGCGAAGGCGTCAAGCAGGCGGCGTTGGGCGGATTCTTGATTGAGGGAGTGGTGCGCGTTCTGGCCGTGGATGTCGATAAGTTGTTCGCCTACGGTCTTGAGCTGGGAGAGTGTGGCGGCTCTGATTGTTGATGTAGCTGCGGCTTTTGCCTTTGACGTCGATGATGCGGCGGATGCTGAGTTCCTCCGAACCCTCGTCCAGCAGCCCTTGCGCGCGTAGCTCTTCCTGCAGGCCGGTCAGGCCGGAAAGGTCGAACAGGGCGGAGAGGCGGGCTTCTTTCGCGCCGCTGCGGATTTGGCTGTAATCGGCTTTGTCGCCCAAGAGCAGGCCGAGTGCGTCGAGCGTGATGGATTTGCCTGCGCCGGTTTCGCCGGTGAGTACGGTAAAAGCCGTTTTGAAAATCCAAATCAAGGGTTTCGACGATTACGAAGTCGCGTAACGACAGGGCCAGCAGCATAGGGTTCCTCGGTATACAGGCCGTCTGAAACCGGCCTTTTCAGATGCTTCGGATTATAACCAAGATTTTTCGTAGTTTGAATAAGTTTTTCTATATTAAAATTTAGTTTTTTCTTTATTTATTTTTATCTTGCTGAATATAAACATCTTATTTTAAACAGAGGCTGTCTGAAATTTTCAGACGGCCTCTGCCGATGTAACGAATCTGGACACGGGGAAAAACGGCTGATTACCCTACCGCCGCTTGAACAGACCGCCCGCCGGTCCCATAATTTCTTTTCGAGCGGTATCGGCCATAACCACCCACGCCCGACGCACCCACGCCTTTGCCGAAGAAGGCTGCCGACATGAAGGGAGCGTTCCCCCTGTTTGTTATGTGTTCCGTCTTTTCAGACGGCCTGTGTCTGAGTTTGCAGAGAGAGCAGAGCAAATGAAAAATTTTAATCGCACCGGATTCATATAAAGAGAGCTTGTCAGCCCTTCAGGTTGCCGACCATATCGAGAAGGGATTTAGGGAGGTCTTTCCCGATGCCGAATATGTCAAAGTGCCGGTTGCCGACGGCGGCGAAGGTACGGTAGACACGATGGTGGAGGCGACGGAGGCCGTAAAATCGAGTGTGAGGTCATCGGCGCCTTGGGGCTGCCGCAACGCGCCTTCTGGGGAATTTCGGGGACGGGGAAAATCGCCTTTTATCGAAATCGCTTCCGCCAGCGGTTTGGAGCAAGTGCCGCCGGAACAGCGCAATCCCCTGATTACCACGACTTACGGCGTAGGGCGAACTGATTTTTGGCGGCGCTGGACGAAGGCGTGCGCGGCATTTCATCATCGGGTTGGCGGCAGCGCCACCAACGACGGCGGCGCGGGAATGTTGCAGGCGCTGGGCGTCGGGCTGAAAGATGCCGACGGCAGGGAGCTGGCTTGCGGCGGCGCGGCTTTGGCGCAACTGGCCGAAATCGATGTCGGCGGGTTGGACGGACGGCTGAAGGAATGCCGTTTCGACGTGGCCTGCGACGTCAGCAACCCGCTGGTGGGCAGGCAGGGCGCTTCCCGTATTTTCGGCCCGCAAAAAGGGGCGACGCCGGAAATGGTCGAAACGCTGGACCAAGCCCTGAGCCGTTACGCCGAGGTGATTGAGCAAAGCTGGATGTCGAAGTCAAAAGACCTGCCGGGCGCAGGGTGCGGCTGGCGGATTGGGCGCGGCGTTTTTCAGGCGTATTGGGAGGCCGTCTGAAAAGCGGCATCGGCATCATCACCGAGTTTCTGCGTCTGGAAGAAAGCATGAAGGCGCGGCCTTGGTGATTACCGGAGAAGGCCGTACGACAGCCAGAGCATCAACGGCAAAGGTGCCCGTCGGTGTGGCGGCACTGGCCAAAAACACAACATTCCGGTCATCGGAATCGCCGGAAGTCTGGGGAGGGATGTCGAAGTGGTCAACGGCTGCGGCATCGACGCCGTATTCAGTATCCTGAACAAATGCTGCACTTTTTCCGGAAGCTGCGGCGGAAAGCGGCGGAAAATCTGAGTTGACCGCGCGCAATATTGCGAAACTGCTCAAAAATGAGCCTGTAACGGCCCGGATACGCCCCTATCTTTGTTCCGTATTTTTCCAAAAAGCCGTTTGGCCGGTTGACGGCCGAGCAGCGCCACGCTGTCCATGACCGAAAACAAGATTTCCGAGCTGGCCGTTGGACTTGAACCGCACCGACGCATATGGTTTAGCGGTTGAATAGCCAGAGGCCGTCTGAAAATCATTTTTCAGACGGCCTCTGGCTGTTTGGTTAAGTCGGGTTTAAGTTGTCAGCCGCAACCGCCGCATTTGCCGCAGCCGCTGCTGCAATCGTGTTTTTCGGTTTGAACAAGAATTTCCGCAAGAGGAAAAAACAAACAGGCAAGCATGATGATGCCGACGATAATATATTGAGTCATCACAGTATCCTCGAAGTAATTTGGTAAACCGCAAATGCGGCAAGGTAAGCCATTACGAACAAGTAGCCGGTAATGAGGAAGGTATCTTTGGCTGACTTTGGTTTTCGCGTTTGATGACTGCCAAAGTCGCGGCGCTACATGGGGGCATACACATACCAAGCCAGGAAGGCGAAGGCGGTCGGCAGACCCCAGTTGTTGTGTACAATCGGAATCAGCGCGATTTTGTACGGCGTCTTCAGACGACGCGCTGACGGCATAGACCGTACCCAGCGCGGCAACGACGACTTCACGCGCGGCAATGCCCGGAATCATGGCGATACACATTTCCCAAGTGAAGCCCAGCGGGTGCGAATAGCGGCTGGATGGCATGGCCGATGGTGCCGGCGAGGCTGTGAATCGATTGCCGCGCCCGTTGCGCCTGCGAGGCGGTTGCGGCCAGCTTACCAAGCCCCACAGGATCACGGTCAGCGCGAAAATAATCGTACCGGCGCGTTTCAGGAAGGCTTTGACCCCTGTCCCACAGGCTGGTCATGATGTGTTTGAAGTTGGGCGTGCGAAGGTCGGCAGCTCCATCAGAAGCGGGAATTGTTGCACGTTGCCTTTCATTCGCGCCAAGCGTTTCATAATGACGCCGCCAAAGCAGCCGACAGGATGCCTGCGATATAGAGGACGAACAGCGTCAGCCCCTTGCAGGTTGAAAAATCCCGCCCACCGTGCGGTTGGGAATGACGGCGGCGATAATCAGCGCGTACACGGGCAGCCGCGCGGAGCAGGTCAGCAGCGGGGCGACGGCGATGGTGACGAGGCGTTCGCGCGGGTCGTGGATGGTGCGCGCCGACATCACGGCGGGAACGGCGCAGGCGAAACTCGACAGAAGCGGGATGAACGAGCGTCCGGACAGGCCGCTTTTTCGCCATCACGTTATCCAGCAGGAACGCCGCACGCGGCAGGTAGCCGGAATCTTCCAAAAAGCAGGATGAAGGCGAACAGAATCGTAATCTGCGGCAGGAACACCAACACGCTGCCGGTACCGGCAATCACGCCGTTGACGAGCAAGTCGTTGAGGATGCCTGGCGCCACGTTTGCGCCGACCCATTCGCCCAGCGCGGTAAAGCCGCCTTCGATGGCGTCCATAATCGGCGCCGCCCATGTGTAAACCGCTTGGAACACCATAAACAGGATGACCAGCAGCATAATCATGCCCCAGACAGGGATGCAGCACGATGTCGTCGAGTTTTTGTGCCATGCGGGCAGCGTCATTTCCGTGCGGACGACCTGTGCCAAAATCGATTCGACTTCTTGATAAAGCTTTGTCGCTCTCCAGCGCATCAAGCGTGCGTTCGGCAGAGGCGGGCTGGCAGGGAAAGAGCGTTTGCGCGGCAGCTTGGCCACCGCCTCGCGCACCGCGTGTATGCCCGACGCGCTCACCGCCACCGTTTTCAAAACGGTACGCCCAGCAGCTCGCTCAGTTTGGCCGCATCGATATTCAAGCCCCTTTTTGCGGGCAACGATCGCTCATGTTCAGCGACACCACCACAGGCAGTCCCAGCGTTTTCAGTTCCAGAATCATGCGCAGGGTCATACGCAGGTTGGTCGCGTCGGCAGCAACGGCAATGATGGCGTCGGGTGGACTGCCCAGTTTGCCCACGGCTACATCTTTTGCCACCGCTTCGTCGGGGCTGGTCGTGCGCAGGCTGTATGTGCCCGGCAGGTCGATATGCGGACGGCCGCGTCGTCGAGGAAGCGCCTCACGCTTATCGACCGTTACGCCCGGATAATTGGCAACCTGGCATGGGCGCCGGTCAAGCCGTTGAACAGAACGGTTTTTGCCGCAGTTTGGCGCACCGATCAAGGCAAAAATAGCTTAGTTCCATGAATTAAATTCTCCTTTTTTGTTTGTGTGATGGAGTTGGGGTTGGATTTGGGGAAAGGGCGTTGAAACTGCGCTTTCAGACGGCCTAAGGCCGTCTGAAAAGGACATGGCGGTCAGATTTAATCCGCCTTTGCCGCATTTTTCAGAGTACGAGAAGCCCGCCCTGTGGGTAGGGCGAAAGTCAGCCGTCAATCACATGGCACATAATTTTTCCCGCCTCTTCCTGCCGCAACGAAAAATTGAGACTGGTTGCCCAACCGCACGGCAAACGGGCCGCGTCCGAACCGCCGACGGCAATCACCTGCAACGGCATCCCGCCGGAAAAGCCCAAATCGGCAAGGCGGCGCGTAACCAGCGGGTCGAGTTCGCCGAAAAGTCGGATTGGGAACAATAGAGTCGATGTGCGCGACCGCGCCTTTTACTGAGTTTTGACAATGGTATGGCAGACATAGGGTGTTTACTTTTCGTTGTCGATTGAAAAAAAGACAGCCATGTGAAAGACGAATTTGACACAGGGTAGGGCAGAGACGTATCCATCGCCTGTTCCCGCAAAAAGAAGTAGTTTTGATTGTTTATCGCTTTATTTTATTATGATAATAAATCTTGTTAACATAAAAATCAAATCTCAGCCGCCAAGTTCCTTTATTTTCAGACGGCCTCTTGCGACAAATCAAAGAAAGCGAATGATTCGTTGTGAAAGTTGGAAGGGCTATTGATAAGGTTTTCGCTTTGGATGTCTTTATAGAGCAGTAAGACAAAGGAGCGAATGATGAAAATCTACACCGCCGCAGAAATGCGCGAACACGAACAAATGGCAGTCGATAAAGGCACGACTTTCGAGCAATTGATGGAAAAACGCGGGGACAAGCCACCGCCGCGGATTTGCTGCGCCGTTTCCCCAAAAGCAGGGCGCGCGTTAATCGTTTGCGGCAAGGGCAACAACGGCGGCGACGGTTTGGTCATCGCGCGCGTGTTGTCGGAAACAGGATTGGCAGGCGGATGTTGTTTTTCGTCTTGGGAGAAAACTGTTGCCGCTGGCGCAGTTGAATCGCGAGCGTTTGAATCATTTGGACGGCGTCAGCTTTATCCGTCCCCGACGAACTGGAAGGCCGTACCACAGGCAGGGCTTCGCACTCTGAAAAACAGGTTGCGACCTCGTTATCGAAGGCATTTTCGGAACAGGATTCAGCGGCGCATTGCCCGAAACGGCTGCCGCCGTCTGCCGCCTGCTGAATCAGCCGACGGCTTCAAAATCACGTTGAGACATCCCGACCGGGCTGAACTGCGACACAGGCGAAGCAGACAAAGACACCTTCCGCGCCGACCTGACTGCGCCTTCGCCGCCTACAAACCGGCGCATATGACTGACGCAGGCAAAAGCATATTGCGGCGAAACCGTGTGTTTGGATATTGGGATAGAGTAGCCCTCTTTGGGGTTGGTTTGAGTAAAACGTCGTCTGAAAATACGGCATTAGCGAAAACCTGCTATGCCTGTTTTCAGACGACGTTGTTTTTGAGATTGATACGGCTGGTACGGTTGCGTCCTTCTTTGCGCCCATACCGGCCGGAAACCCTGTTTTTGAATGGAAACCTGTCTGAAAAAGAAAACGGACTTTCAGACAGGCATTTCATCAAGCATTAGAAATTCGAGCAAATGTTTTCCGCCAACTTTCAAGGCCTCCACAACACGTTGACTTTCTGTTGTTGCTCTTGGGTATGGCTTTACCGTATACAGCCAGCCTTTCAGGCGTAATGGTGTAGTTGATGCCTGCCGCCAACCGAGGTGGGGCAAGGCAGTTTCACTACCGTGCTGTTGTCGCCTCACGGTTGAGGTGGAGAGAGAAATCGGTGGTAAAGGTTTGGTAGCCTTCGTCTTTAAAAATTCAGGAATCTCACTGTTTTGCTTTGGTTGCCATCAGTTGCAGGCCGAGCAGGTGGCGGTTGGCGCCTTGGCCGAGTTTGCTGGCTTTGATGCGGGCTTTGGTGTTCAAGCAGTGCGGCATCCAGCGCTTCGCGGGAGGGTTTTTCCTGCAATAAGGTGCTGACGAAGACCAGACCGTTGGAAACGGGGCGCACACATTCGGTACGGCCGTTTTTGAAGTGGCTCACGTCAACGGCTTTCGTATGCTGTGCAGGACGCTGCCGTAGGTGGTGAGCTGGGCGTATTGCGGGAGGAACTGCATCAACGCATCTTGGCTCACGCCTTGGGGAATGGTTAAGCCGTTGAACGGGATGGTGATGCTGGTAACGTGCATCTGGTCAGCCTGTTTGGCATAGTTTTGCTGCCATTGTGCCCAGTTTTTTTCTGCAAAGTCGGCATCCAACTGCCATTCGTAGCGGTGGACGGCAGGGCGGGTTTTCTTGCCGCCGCGTGAGCCAGTGCTGGCAGCGGCAAGGGTCACGATGCCTTTGAGCGCGCCGCCGTCAGCCCAAGTGTGTTCGCAATGCAGATACAGGCGCTTGTGCTGGTGTTGCAGCAATAGGTGGTGGGTTTGTAGCACCAAACGTTTTGCTTGGGTTGGAAACGTGGTTTGCGCCAGATCGCCGTCGGCATCGAGGGTCTTCGCTGCTGATGCTGATGTGGAAACAGGTCTTTGTTCGATGTGTTCCAACAGGCGGGTGTTGTCGTCATGCTGTTGCAGGGCTTGTACACGCGGGCGGTTTCGTTGCCGCCCAAGTAGCAGGGTACGGCTACCGGATATTTGTTTCTGATGGGTATCGGAAAGGATTTCTTCAAATGCCCTGTCTGAACGCATCGGATGGTAGGCTTCAAATTGTTCGTCGAGCGCGGCAATGCGGTAGTAGAAACCGTTGTGCAACACGCCGACGTGGCGGCTGCCATTCGAAAAAGCGGAATCGTCGACTTCTGGCAGCGCGCGCGGCACCTTGCAAAATTTTTTCCATTGCTCCAGCGATACGGGCGTACCTTTGCGGCGTTTTGCGGCACGGGAATGCGCTGATGGTAATAATCAGCGCACACCGCAGCCAATGCCGATGCCCACTCCGCCAAATCCTTACCTTGAGTTTGGATGTTGAAACCTACGTTGCTGGCTAGAGGCAGCGGATTGCGTACGCGCAGATAGCTTTCGAGCCAAGCGTCGATCAACCAGCTGGTTTCGACTTCGCCGCGAAATTGCTGCAACGCGGCTTGCAATTCTTTTGCCTTTGCCCGATCTCGAAATTACGGGTGGTTGCTGCGGTTTCAAAAAGCTTCATCACTCGGCAGCGGGCGCACCAGTTTCAAATAGCGTTCGCAGGTTTCGGGCCAAACTGCAGGCACGGGAGGCGGGTGTTTGGGACATCGTGTTCTCCTAATCATTAGGGCGCAGGCGGTAATGCCCTGTCTGTAAAAGTGTTTAATCGTCTTTTTCCAAGAAAGGCCAGTTTGATGACATAGCATAAAGAAAGGCGAGAACCAAAACCATCAATACAGTTTCGAGAATGTTGTCTTGAACGCTCTGATTCAAATACATAATTTGTTTTTTTCCACGGTTTACTCCTTGTTTTTTACAGGTTCTTGGGCGGATGGACGCGGGGTATGTCGCGTTTGAGCTGGCGCCAAAGTGCGGCAAACCATAAATACATAATGAATACAAACGGAAGCCGGAGAATGAGCCGACAGCTTTAATACCTTCCATCTTACCGGTAACAATCACGGCGTAGGCGATAAGCGACATTAAGATAGCCCAAATTACTGCGCGGGTTTTGTTTTCACGGCGTCCGTCGTGGCTGGTCATAATGCCCAGAGAAATGGCGGAGCTGGTTACCGTAGTCACCACGAAGCCGAGGAACAGAACCACAGTCAGCGGTTTGGTTGCAAAAGACAGGGCAGCATGTTGAGCAGATAATAGAATGTGCCTTCGTAGTCGCCTTTATTGGTACTTCCGCCAAGCGTCCGCTACCTTCTACGGTGTCGAGAGCAGGCTGAAACCGGAGAATACGGAGAACCAGATTACCAAGAAGCCGACCGGTACCATAATCGAAGCCAGCACGAATTCGCGCAAAGTGCGGCCTTTTGGAAATTTTGGCGAGGAACACGCCTGCAAACGGTGTCCAAGTAATCCACCATACCCAGTAAGCCATCGGATACCATACCAGCCAATCGCGCGGTTATGGAACAAATAAAGTCTCGAAAGAGTGGTGAATGGTTTGAGTGGAGGATATTGCCGGATAGATACGACCAAATTACTGAGGAAGTAGTGGGTCGGGCCGACCAAGAAGACAAACTACCAGCATGAGCAAAGACAAAACCACGGTCAAATCGCCCAGCTCATTTCATACCTTTCTCCTAAATCGGCAATACGGCTTCCAAAGTATAAAAGGGAGGCGATAATGATCAGAACGACGGTTTGCCAGCCTATCATAAAGAAGTCCATTCAGGTGATGATTTTCATACCGGAAGAAATTTGCATGTGGAAGCCATGGCAATGGAAGATGGAAACCGACATGGCAATCGACACAATCGCTATGCCCGTAATCAAAATGCCCAAATGCTTTTCGTCCATTTTTGTGTTTGAACGCATATTCAGCGGCGCAGAGGGCGTACATTCTGGTTTTTATGCTGATACATGAGTATGCCAGCACCAGACCGCCGATGGTATAAAGCGACCATGCCGAATGCCATACATGCAGCGCAAGGCTCATCGCATTTTTCCACTGGTATTCAGGCAAGTTTTTCTGGCCTGTACCGATGGGCGAAATGATAATAGTGCCAGCGCCTCAATCGCCGAAGAACACAATACCCACGCCGATACCGCGCGGTAAACAGCATGTTCATCCAAGAAAGATGAATATTCCGGCTGGGCATCCTTTCCGCCCAACCGGATATTGCCGAAGCTGGGGGACAAAGCAACGACCATACACACGGTAAACGCCAAGAGAGGCAGCCACATAATCAGCTGCCAGTCAAAACTTCATATAGAAGAACTTACGACATCGGTAAATAATCGTGTGAGTAACAAAGTGGGTTTGACAACAGCTTAAGTAGCCAAAGGCACCTACTAAGGAGCAGTCCATAAAAAGTAATTGGGACGTTGGGTTGGGTTTCTTCGTTCGCGGACATACGCTAGCCTCTTTTATAGTTGGTTGATAATTTTAAATCGAACAAACAAGCAAGACGTTTAGCGTAAGATTAGCATTTTTTATTCGATTTCTATAATGCCCGTCTGAAAACAAAGGTGTTCAGACAAGCATTAGTCATGAGAATCTACTGTATTTGATATGAGTTAATCTTCAACCGGTTTTTCCGCAGCGTACTTTATTTATTAGGTGTGAAAATATTCATGCCGCGCTCGATGGATCTGCCGTATTCAAAATGCAGCCTGATAGGAGGCCGTCTGAAAACAATTCTATGCTTTTTCAGACGGCCTTTGTTTTAACAAACGGGAAATGCGTTGATATTAACGTGATGGCAGTGGCGGGCAAACGCTTAAAAGCAGTTGCTCGCCCCAGTGCAGTTTTTGGCGCAGGGTTTTGAAATATTCGTAATCGGTCGGATGCAGGATGCGCAGTGGACGCGGGTAGCGGCGGACGTGGATGCGGTCGAGGTTTTGGATGTCGACGAAAGATTGTCCGTCGAAGTGACGCGGGCGTCGCCGCTTTTGCTAATGAGCACTTCGATTTCGCTGGGTATCGGAATGGCAATCGGGCGGTTGGTCATGGACTGCGGGCAATCGGCACCAATGTAAAAGCGCGCAATCCCGCTCGGAATCGGAGCCGCCGGCCGCCAGCGCGTAGGCGGTCGAACCGGTGGGCGTGGAGACGATGAGTCCGTCCGAGCGCTGGGTGTAGACAAACCTTTATCGATAAACACTTCAAATTCAATCATTTGTCCCGCTCCGCCGCGGGAAATGACGGCATCGTTGAGGGCGAGCGACTGCTGGCAGATTTCACCGTCGCGTTCCAGCGATACTTCAAGCAGGATGCGCTCTCGGCGCGGTATTGTCCGGCCAGCACGGCACGCAGGCTTTTCGACCATGTTTTTCACGCGAAACTTGCGTGAGAAAGCCCAGATGCCCTGGTTGACGCCGATGACGGGCGTGCCGTGGGGCGCGAGCTTGCGCGCGACGGAAAGGAACGTGCCGTCGCCGCCCACAGACGATGACAACGTCGCACCGCCCGCCCAGCCCGGATTTGGCGGTGATGTGGCATCCGCCGGTGTCTTCGGGGAAGACGCTGCCGTCTTCGGTGCAGGCTTCATCGAGAAATACCGTCAGTTTTTCCGCATGCAGGAATCTGATGAGCGTGCGGGCGTTGGTCTGGATGTCGGGCGTGTTCGGGCGGGTAACGATGCCGATGTTTTGGAATTAGCTGTTCATTGTGTACGCGTGGACGGGCTGGTATCGGAAATTATAGCTGAAGCGGCGGGAAACAGACAGGGCGGGCTGTTTCAGGTCTGGATGTCGCGCTCGATCCGGTCGAGCCGCGCGCTCAGGCGGGCGACGTCGTCGCGCAGTTTGTCCACTTCCTCCATCCATGCGGCGATAGTGGCTTGGTCGGGAACGGAGATTCCGGTTCGCGGACAACTCGCCGATTTGTTCGGCGATGCTTTTGCCGATTTGTTTGACCGCGTCGCCGATGGCGGCGGCGCGGGCGCTGATGTTTTTCGGCGGCGGTTTCGCCGAAGATGCGGTAAACCAGGTCGTCGCCGGCATCGTAGCGCAGGCCGCCCAGTATCGGCAGCAGCGACATGCCGAGCATCAGGTCGCCGTCGATTTCAATGTCGCCCACCCTGGGTTTGCTGCCTTGCAGGATCTTTTCTGCACGGCACTGTTGCGGAAAGTGATTTCGGCATCCGCCTCCTCTGCGGTAGGCTCCAAAAACCGCTGCTGCCGATGCAGGCTTTGATGCGCAGGCCGGAAAAAGATTGATGCACAGGGTCCTGCTGCGCGAAATCGCGCTGTGCTGCTTTGGTGTTCCGGATTCTGCCGGATAAGGTGGTTGATAACGGGAAGTAAAGGCGGACATGGTTTTCTCTTGCCGGCCGTTCAGGCCGTCTGAAAAGGTAACGGCTGTGATTTTACAGGCTTAGTATACTGCCGAAAACGGTATTTACACTTTATCGCCGCTGCGGTCTGCCGAATCGAAATCGGGGCGGGAAGGCCGAGTTTGGCGGCTTCGGCGGCGTAGAATTCGGCACGGGCGGGTGGGAGGGTTCGACGATATTGCGGATGCGCCTGCCTTGGGGATGCAGGGCCGTCTGAAACAGGGCGGCCACGGCCGAATCTTTGGTGGATGTTATACTGACGGGCCGCCTGCCCCTGCGGATATTGTTTTTAAAAGCAGCCGGTTGAGCGGGTGGCGGGTTGCGGAATACAGGCCGCCCAGCCGCAGGATGTCGATATGGGGGATGTGGCCGGCGAGTAAGATTTCTTTTCTGCGGCGAGGATTTGCACGGCGGTTTCGATTTGCGGGTCGGCAGGGTGTTTTCGTCGCAGACGCGGACGGCGCTGCCGTAGACGCTGGTGCTGCTCTGTGTAAACGATATAGTTGTCACGCCCAGTGCTCGGGCCAGCGCCAGCCATTTCGCTTCAACGTGTCGGCGTAGTGCGCCAGCGGCGAGGGCGGCAGCAGGCAAAACCAAGTCGGTTTGTCTCGCCCAATCGTTGCCAAAAGGCCGTCTGAAAAACGTCGGGCGGTTGGAGGTCGGCGGTGTCGAGTTGAATCGGCAGGTTGATGTCGTCGGAGGGCGAGGCTCGCGTTTGACGGCGCAGACGCGGCTGCCGCGTTCAGTAAAGTTTCTGCGCCAGCGGCAGGTCGAGATAACCCAGGCTCGAGGATGGCGCAGTCGGGTGAGTGAATTATGTAGATCCTTTTTCAGACGGCCTGAAGGTTGCGGACGGGTATTGTCGTGTTGTTTTGCCGAATCGGGTCTTGAGGCCGTCTGAAAAATACCCGCGGCTTAAGAACTGTCGATGTCTGCCGCCGCGCTGATTTTACGGTCGAATTCTCTATGTATTGCGGTAGCAGATAAGGCCGCAGCAGGCTGAGGGTGCGGCGGATACTGCGTGCTTTTAAATCTTTGGTCAGCTTTGGCCCCTGCCGCGCAGGAGCTGTCGAAGTCGAACCAGTATTTCGTTATCATCCACATGTTAACGGCCAAGTCATTCATGCGCAATCTGGTCGGCGCGGATAATGTTGAGGCCGTTGAGCTGGGAGAGCAGGTTGACCAAGAGCGGCGAGACTTTTGGCTTGGTGAAATTGTTGTGTTCCCGCCCAATACTCGGAACTGCGCGCAAGCGAGGGTGTGTTGACGTCGCTGAACAGGAACGGTATTCCCACATGACGTCGTAAATGCCGGCGCATGTAGTTGATGGAGTCCCTCACACGCCGGAAGGCAGCGCGGTGTCGCTGAGGATATTCCAGCAAAGGCTTCGCTGTAGCGTTTGAAGAGTTGAACGATGATTTCGTCTTTGTTGCGGAAGTGATAATAAAGATTGCCCGCTGATGCCCAACATAGCCGCGATATGGTTGGTGCTGACATTGCGCTCGCCTCTTCTGCCGAAAAGGATGAGGCTGTCGTTGATGATTCGGGTGTATGTATTGATGGATTCTCGTGCCACGTCGTAGCTCCTTGCGCGCATCGGCAGAATGAATAAACAGTGTCGCTGCCGCTGTTTGGCAGGCCGTACGAAGCAGGCAGCCAATTGGCCCGGCGTCGTAATCTCTACCCGAAATCGAGTAAATACTGTATTACAGACATGCCGCGCCAGATGCCAAACGTCGTCTGAAGAAGCATTGTTTTTATTCACTAAAACCAAAGCCTCGCCTGTCGTGTACCGCCGCGCCGCCGATTTGGAAGCCTTTCAGACGGCATTGGTCGATCAGCCAGCCGGCGGCGAGTTTGACCGAACCATCGGGCTGCGGATAGCGCGCATATCGATGCTGCTGCAACAGGGCGTGGCGGCTTTTTCTCGCGCTGACGACGGGGTTTTTAAAGAAACTGCCGACATTACCAAGTACGTTAGGATTAGGTAGTTTACTGTTGCGGATTGCATCACACCGCATCGGAAACATCTTCGCCGTCGGCGTTCTGCCCGCGCTCGGTTCGCGGCAACGGCGCGCCAAATCGCCAGTAACCCAAATTCGGCTCGAAACGCTCTTTCAGGGCGAACACGACCGAAACAATCATCATAACTGCCCTTTGCCTTCCTGCTTAAACAGGCTTTCGCGGTAGGCGAAGCGGCAATCGGCATTGGCAAGCTCGACAAAGGTTTCCGTATCCAAATCGAAGCAGCGCACGCGTGAATCACGTCTTTCGCCTCAACGCCGTATGCGCCGATGTTCTGCACGGCGACGCGCCGACCGTACCCGGAATCAGGCTCGGGTTTTCCAGACCGTTCAAGCCCAGCGTGACAAGTGTGCAGGACAAAATCGTGCCAGATCTCGCCCGCCTGCGCTCTCTGATGCACACGAGTGCGTCTGAACGCGCAATCTCGCGTATGCCTTTGTTTTCCATGTACGACCAGTCCGGCGTAATCCCGCATCGAGAGGATGTCGCTGCCGCCGCCGAGCCATAAAACAGTATTGCGGTCGAACTCTCGGGCAGTCGGACGATGTCGCGCAACTCGTCGGCGTGTTCAAGCGCGATAAAGCGCTTTGGGCTTTGGGCGCGAAGGCCGAAGGTGTTGTAGGGGGTGAGGTCAGTTTGGTATTGATGGGTTGTATGGGTTTGACTGATATTTTTATCAAAATAAAAGATGAAACGGATTTATCGTGGTTTATCCTCAAGCTGTCCTTGATCAAAGTTTTTAATCGCCATCGTTGACAGTTATCCAAAAATTTTAATAGTGAATTTTTCTTTCTTTGGGCTGGAAAGTGCGTGTCTAAGACGTATCGTTTTGAAAACGGAGAATTGACCCGTGACTTTTTACCCCTTCAACTATAACAATCTAATCATTTCAATAGATTGTCTAGAGTTTCATTTTTCTGTATAAAGTGCATTTCGCCGATTTTCAGGACATGCATATGGTTGTCGGATAAATGTTTGCAGAGGTCACGTCATATGGAGCTTGTGCGGCTCCACTATTTTCTCGTATCCATTGTTTAGTGAACTGAATATTCCTACTACCTGCTAAACCATTGTCAAAAGTCTTTTCTCGAAATTGCCTCCTATCATGCTTGTTGTAATTCTCCCAGCATAATTCATTGTATGTAACTCCAACAGTAGGCAATTTATACGCCTTGAAATTAATCTCCCCAAGTTGGGCTCCAAGGAAACATCGCTCCAAATAAAAGCGTCTCTTTCAACACATTGCTAATTCCGTCCTTTCTAAAATATAACAGACCAACATTACTTAAATGAGGTGTAACCATATGAATGCGTAGTCACACTTGTTTCGTTTTTGAAATTTCTAATAACGCCTCAAGCTAATTATCTGGTTTGCCGCACGGATGTAAACAAAGCTCGCGTGGTTCATCAATAAACAAATAAAACGGCTCGGCTTGGACCTCGCTCTTCAGCATCGCGTGCCACCCTTCTGCAGACTTGAAGTAAAGCTAATGCGACTGAACGCTGCATTCCAATACCTTTTCAGACATTGAATGTCCACACCAACACTTTCTGTGATAAAAATAGATGAATTTTAAAGAATGAATCAATCACAATTCAACAAACTTAAAATGAATATCAGCCAGCCAAATTCTCTGTAAAAGATATTTTGAATTTTTGTTCAATATCAGCTATTTGTTGGCGTAATTCTGAAATTGGAGAATTAAATACTCGTAAACTCTCACGGAAACGTTGATATGCTGGGAATTATGTGTGCCTGAGCAAATCTTTTAGTAACAATCCACACAAAGTTGAAGCCAAAAGCGCCCCACCATTAATTTGTGTCATCAAATAAAATTTGTTTCAAAAAAGAGCCTTAAAGGGAGCATCAACAGTGAATTCTCATATCTGTAATTCGTTTTCCAAGATATAATTTCTTCCTAGATGCTGTATCTCGTTTCCAGCTTTCAATCTTTGTTCATCATCATGTAGCATTATTAAGGCAGATTGCTTGTTTTCGGAGCAAAGCAAAAGAATTGCATCATGAATATTTCCACAAAACGCTAATTCAACACGTAGCCAACTTCATCAGATTGTCTACCATTAGATAATTTGCGTAATTCTATGCATCATCTTCGTAATGACCACTTTCTTAGAGTCATAGCTGCGAAAACAGGAATTTCCCTGAATTATCGCGATAATGCTAACCACTACCTAGCGTAGTGCCATCAGGAATCTTAAAATTAATCTGCTGGTCATCTGATGCTCAAATCGATAGCGATACTATATACGTAACGGTTTCCTTATCTTAGGTTAGAAATAGAGATTAAGCTGAAACAGCAAACTCTCTCCACATCACTCTAAATCGTGCCCAGCTCAGCCCTGCCACATGATCTATTAATATTGCCATTTAGCGGAGGTCAGCTACACTTGAGAGTTTTGTCAGACTGGCGACCTTATGCGTTCTGACCATCTCTCCCTGCTGCACAATTCCAAGCACCACACCAAGGCGATGGCTGCGATGGTGAGCGAGGCGATCAATGCCGTCCAGAAGCCGTAAATGCCCATATCGAAACGGTAGGCGAGCAGGTAGCCCGGCAGCAGACCGCAGCCCCGAAGGCGGCGGCGTGGATGAACTATCGGCACTGAAGATCTTTGATAGCCGCGCAGGGCGTAGGACGCGATGCATTGGGTGAAGTCCGCCGGTTGGAACAAGCCGGCGAACAGCAGGACGGTGGCGGCGATAGCTTAAAACCGCCGGATCATTTGTTGTACGCATACTTGCCAGCGGCGAACGGAATAATACCAAAGAAAGTACGAGTAATCACGGCGAGCACCCCAGCCCGACACGCCAACGATACATATAACGCGCCCGCGGAAAATTGCGCCGCCCCAGCGAAAAGCCATGTACGCACCGTCGGCCGAGCCGACGCTGCGGAATCACATAGAATCCCGACAGAGCTGATGCCGACCTGCTGCGCCGCCATGCAATCCTCGCCGAAAGGCGTCAATCAAAAACACGATAAACGAAAATGCGCTGGCTTCAAAAATAAGACGGCCGATGGGCGCACCGATTTTTCCAAATCTGTTTGAACACCGCCCAATCCGGTTTGCCGAATTTCGCCGTCAGTCCGAACGGGCGGAAGAATTTTCCTGGCGATATAAATCCACAACGCCAGCGCGCTGAGACCAAAAACACCGCCATCGTCGCCAGACCTGCAGCCCGCGCCGCAAAGCGGGCATACCGAATTACCGTAAACGAAAAATATAGTTCAGCGGCACGTTCAGCACAAACGCCGCGAAGCTGACCAGCATAATCAGACGCGGGCGGTTCAGGCTGGAAGCGTAGGCGTGCAGCGCGCGGTGCACCATTGCCGCCGGCATCGCCAGACTGGTAAACAACATATACTGCGCCATCGTGCCTTCCACATAATCGCTCAAGGTCAGCCAGTTGCGGAACGGCGTAATCGCCGCCCACATCAATACCATGCCGAAAATCCCCAAAAACAGCCCGAACCAAATCCCTGCCGCCCCGTTTCGCCCACTTCACCGGTTTTACCCGCGCCGTAAAAGCTGGGCAATCATCGGTTCAGCGCCGCCATAATGCCATAAACGTAATATAAACCGTAGCAAACGCGCTGCCGCCCAAAGCCACCGCTGCCAAGTCCTCCTTACCCGCACCCACCCGCCATCACGGTATCGACAAGAAACCAATGCCCACCTGTGCGACCTGCGCCAACAACATGGGCAGGGCAAGGGCGGTCAGCAGGCGGACTTCTTTCAGGAAGACGGAAAAGGAAAAAGCGGTTGAGGTCGAGCAGCATAAAATCGGTATGTCGGGAAGAAAAAGGCCGTCTGAAACAAAACGGCTTGGTTGAAAACAGGGTTCCAGCCGGTACGATTGTTGGGGAAACAGAGGGAGGCGTTTTTAAATCGGATGCGGAGGCCGTCTGAAAACGTATGCTCCGCGCTCAAACGCATCAATCTCGCCGACTTTTCGGTGCGTAGCCGCTGCTTGTGTCGTGGCGCAGATCGAGCCAGATGTCCACCAGCGCCCAAGCGGCAGGGGCGGCGATAACGTTTTGCCCGCATACAGCACCTGCGCGTCGTGGTTTTCCACCGAGCCGCGTACCGTAACCAAAGTCGTGCGCGGTGGCGGCACGGATGCCGCGTACTTTTGTTGGCGGCGATGGCCGTGCCTACGCCCGTACCGCAAATCAGAATCGCGCGGTCGGCCCGTCCGCGGCGGCGACTTCGTGGGCGGCGGCAAACGAAAGCTGCGGATAAGTGCCGTCGAGTGGACAAATCGGTCAGCCTGCTGACGCGCGGGTCGGTTTGCAGGCGGGCTTTGAGGGCGTTTTGAGTTCGGTGCCGTTAGACGGCGCGAGCGATAACGATACGCATGTTTTTCCTTTCTACTGTTTCGGGAGGCCGTCTGAAAGAAGAGAAGATATGCCGTTTTCAGACGGCCTCTCAATCCCCAGTTGCCTTACAACGCCGCCAATGCCTGATTGAACGTTGCGCTCGGGCGCATGGCTTGGGCGGCTTTTTGCGGCGTCAGGGAGCGTAGTAGCCGCCGATGTCGGCTGCTTTGCCTTGTGCGGCGGAAAGCTCGGCAACGATTTTGGCTTCATCGGCGGTCAGAGTTTCTCGCCAACGGCGCAAACGCTGCTTTCAATTCCGCATCTTTATCCTGCGCTGCCAGTTCTTGCGCCCAATAGAGGGTGAGGTAGAAATGGCTGCCGCGGTTATCGAGAGTCTCGCCTGCTTTGCGTTTGGGCGGATTTGTCGTTCAACAGCAGTTTTTCGGTGGCGGCATCCAGCGTGTCGGCGAGGACTTGGGCTGGTGTTGCCGGTTTTTGTGCCAGATGTTCAAACGATACGGCAGAGCGCGAGGAGATTCGCCCAGCGAGTCCCAGCGCAGGTGGTTTCTTCGAGGAACTGTTGGACGTGTTTCGGTGCGGAGCCGCCCGCGCCGGTTTCAAACATACCGCCGCCGTCCCAGTTAATGGGAACGATGGACAGCATTTTCGCGCTGGTGCGAGTTCCAAAATCGGGAACAGGTCGGTCAGATAATCGCGCAAAACGTTGCCGGTTACGGAAATGGTGTCTTCGCCGTTTTCAGACGGCCTAAGCTGAACTTGGCGGCTTCTTCGGGAGCGAGGACGCGTATGTCGAGGCCGTCGGTATCCAATTCGGCAAGATAGGCTTTGACTTTTGGCGAGCAGGCTTTTATCGTGCGGACGGTTTTCGTCGAGCCAGAACACGGCGGGCGTGTTGCTCAGGCGGGCACGGTTGACGGCGAGTTGCACCCAGTCTTTGACGGGCGCGTCTTTGGTTTGGCACATACGCCAGATGTCGCCTGCTTCAACGTCGTGCTGCATCAGGACTTTGCCCGCCGCATCGATGACTTGAACCTGACCGTCGGCTTCGATTTCGAAAAGTTTTATTATGCGAACGTGTTCTTCGGCCGCCTGCGCCATCAGACCGACGTTGGGCACGGTACCCATGGTTGTCGGATCGAGACGCGCCGTGTTCGCGGCAGAAGTCGATGGTTGCCTGATAAACGCCTGCGTAACTGCTGTCGGGAATCACGGCTTTGGTGTCTTGCGCTTTGCCGTTTTTGTCCCACATGCGGCCGGAATTACGGATCATCGCGGGCATAGAAGCATCGACGATGACATCGCTAAGGGACGTGCAGGTTGGTGATGCCTTTGTCGGAATCGACCATCGCCAAATCAGGGTTGGCGGGCGTAAACGGCGGCTGATTTTTCAGCTTCAACGGCGCGCGCGGGTGTCGCATCCAGTTTGTCCAGATTGGCCAGCAGGTTGCCGAAGCCGTTGTTGACGTTGACGCCTGCGGCAGCGCAGTTTGTCGCCGAATTCAAAACAGGCGCGAAGAACAGCTTTTTGACAGCGTGTCCGAAGATAATCGGGTCGGACACTTTCATCATGGTGGCTTTCATGTGCAGCGAGAACAATACACCTTTTGCTTTTCGCGTCTTTTACATTGCTCGGCAAGGAAGGCGAGCAGGGCTTTTTGCTCATCACGGTTGCGTCGATGATTTCGCCGGCTTTCAGGGCGACAGGCTCGCGCAGCTCTTTTCTTGTTGCCTTGTTTGTCGGTGAACACGATGGATACGGAAGTCGCATCGGCACGGTAACGGATTGTTCGTTATGGAAAAAGTCGCCGCTTTGCATAGTGGCAACGTGGGTTTTGAGTCTTTTCGTCCATGCGCCCATGCTGTGCGGGTCGCAAAGTTTTTCACTGCCTTAGGTCGCGCGACGGTCGGAGTTGCCTTCGCGCAAAACGGATTGACCGCGCTGCCTTTGATGCGGTCGTAACGTTCGCGCACGGCTTTTTCTTCATCGGTTTGCGGGTCGGCGGGATAGTCGGGGACGGCAAAGCCTTTTGGCCTGCAATTCTTTAATTGTGGCGGTCAGTTGCAGTACGGACGCGCTGATGTTCGGCAGTTTGATCACGTCTGGCGTCGGGCTGTTTCACCAGTTCGCCCAACTCGGCAAGCGCGTCGGGATGTGCTGCGCTTCGGTCAGATGTTCGAGAACGCCGCCAGAATGCGGCCGGACAGAGAAATATCGCTGGTTTTGACTTCGATACCGGCATGGCGGGTAAATGCCTGCACAATCGGCAGCAGGGATTGAGTCGCCAGCGCGGGGCTTCGTCGGTGCTGGGTATAGATAATGGTGGATTTTTGAGTCACGGGATTATTCTCTCATGCAGGTTAAGTTTTCTTTTTCGGACACGCGGCACGGTGCGGCGTGTTCGGGCTATTATGGCATATTTCGTTAAGGAGTGCGCACGCAAAGATTGTTTGGACGGAATGCATAGCAAGGCCGTCTGAAAAACGTTTTCTCAGACGGCCTCCGCTCTCAAAGTGGCGGAAATATAAAACCCATTGCGCAAACAATGGGTATAAAAAGCTGGCGGAGTAAGAGGATTCGAACCCTCGATGCAGGTTGACCCCACATGCTTCCTTAGCAGGAAGTGCCTTCAGCCTCCTCAGCCATTACTCCGTTAAGGAATGCGCACTATAACTGCCGGTAGGTTTTGTGTCAAGCGTGATTGTTTGGGCGGCTGATTAAGAGTTTGAATTGTATGTTTGAATTATGTCGGCAGATAAAATGAGCGGTTTTTGAGGGGCGATATGGACGATTTGATTGCATTCAACAAAACCCTGCGGCGTGATTTGTCAGTTTTCCGAACATGAAAAAGCATCCCTGTTTGAAAGACTATGTGGATAGGCCGGGTTTTATCCGGCCGGCCGGTTGATACCGACAGCGAGGGTCTGCTGCTGCTGACGGATAACGGCTGCTTCAGGCGCAGATTGCCGACCCGAAGTTCACGCGGGGAAAAAGACCTATTGGGTACAGGTGGAAGAGTTCTCCGATGAGGGAAAGAAATTGGATTTGTTGCGCAACGGGATGGATTTGGGCGGTTTTCGTTACCCGTCCGGCCAAAGTGAGGTTGTTGGAAAGCAGGAGGGCTGGATATTTTATGGCCGCGCAACTCCACCAGTTCGCATGCGCAAGACCGTACCGGATTTCTGGCTGAAATCCGAATCGCTGAAGGTAAAAACCGCCAGGTGCGGCGCATGACGGCTGGGCGGGTTATCCGTGCCTGCGGCTGGTGCGCGTGGCGGTAGGCCGTCTGAATGTGTTTGATTTGGGCTGGGTTTGGGCGAATGGCGGTTTTGCGCCGTTTAGGCCATGTGGATTTGTTCCGACAGTTTTGATGCGAGAGGCCGTCTGAAAACGGGTTTGCTGTTTTCAGACGGCCTCTGTCTATGTGGCTCAATGATGGGAATGGCCGATTTGGAAAGTCAGGGTCGTGTAGTCTCGCCTGTTTTTGGCAGATGGTCAGGATAATCGGTTTTTGTGTTCGACGCTGGCTTTCCAGAAACCTTGCCGCAGCGGGGATGATGTTGACGGTGCCGTCAGCGGCTGTGGGTGTCTGAGAAGGCTTGGGCTTCGGTTTTGTGCGTTTTACTGCGGTCGCTGGTGTCGAATCCGTCGAAGGTGGCGGTTACGGTGGCGTTCGGCAGCGGTTCGCCGTTGAACAATACCTTCGCACTTTAAACGGTTCGCCGACATTGACGTTGGCGGGATTGTTCAGCGGTACGACTTTCCAGCGCCTGGCCGATTGGCGGGTACGACTTTCGTATCGGCGCTTTCGTGGCCGACATTGACGATGTTTTGCTCGTACATGCGGGTTTGTTCGCAATATGTGGCGTCGGGCATTTTGGTCATGTTGGCCTGTTTCCAGCCGTCTTTGTGGACCAGAATGTCGGGCGGTATTCGGCAGTAACAGGTAGCTGCCGTCTTTAACCGGTTTGCTGCTTTGGTATTGGTAATTGTAACTGCCTTTGCGGACGAGGTTTTCTTTGCCTTTTTCGGTGATAAGCTGCATCAGTTTGCTGAAAAATGTGCAGGCGGTCTTCGGCAATCGGTTCCAATTCAGGAAACTCGCCGTAGCAGTTCGGCCTTCAGATATTCACCGCCGTGCGTATGGGCGGTTTCAGCAGACGCGGTGGGCGTGGGCGGCGGTGGAGCAGGAGGTGCAGGCAAGCAGCAGGGGCTGTCTTTTGTTCATGGTGTTTTTCTCAATGCGGTTGGAAAACTGTTATATTATAACATATTTCATTTAGTGCAAAGCATTTTGAAAACAGGCCGTCTGAAAAATAGGTTTTTCAGACGGCCTCTTAAATAATGAAGGTCAAGATCGGGCTTCGACAGGGCGCAGTTGCAATACCAGATTTTGCGTTTTGACCTTGAACAGCAGGTCGATGTTCGGATGTTTGCCGGATTGGCCCGCGCATCGGCGGTATGTTCGGCAAACAGGGACAGGCCAGCGTTCGGCGGCGGCGGAGTCGAGCGGTTGTCGAATTCCTGCGCCAGTGCGTTGTAGAGTCTGAGCGAGACTCCAGTTTGCCTTTGTGCGGCGGGGATGTGGTGCCGCACCTCACCTTGTGCGTCGAGAACGTCGAGGCTGCCCATCGGGTGGGAAATATCGGGCATGGCCGAGAGGTTGTGTAGCGGAAGTTCATGGTTTTCCTTTTGCAGAGGCCGGGCTGTCTCGAGGTGCAAAAACGCACCGGTTGGTTTCAAAGCCGGTACGGTTCGGGAACTGGGGGTTTAGCGTGTGCCGAAGATTTTGTCGCCAGCGGCATCGCCGAGGCCGGGGATGGCGTAGCCGTTTTCGTTCAGGTGGCTGTCGAGCGCGGCGGTGTAGACGGTAACGTCGGGATGCGCTTCGTTGACGGCTTTTCACGCCTTCAGCGGCGACCAGCACCAACGCTTTGATGTGGCGGCAGCCTTTGGCTTTGTGAGCAGGTCGACGTGGCGACCATGGAGCCGCTGGTCGCCAGCATCGGGTCGATAATCAGTGCGCGGGGCGTTTTCCATGCTGTCGACGAATTTTTCAAAAGTAGGAAACGGGCTTTGAGGGTTTCCTCGTTGCGCTGCAGGCCGACCACGCTGATTTTCGCGGTGGGAATCAGGTCGAGCACGCCGTCGAGCATAACGCGCAGACCCGCACGCAGAATGCGCGGCGACGGTCGAGGGTTTTGCGCGCTTTGATGCGGTCGTCGCTTCAATCTGCCCGCACCAGCCGCCGATGATGTATCGGTGCCGAAGTCGCGGCTGGCCTCACCAGGCCATCAGACGCGCGAGGATTCGGTGCAGTCAGGAGGTGCGGAATTTCCGTGGGTGCTGCAATCGGCTTCTGCGCATCAGGGTAGTGTTTGTGTTTGACCAGCGGATGGTCGATGATGGTTACGTTCATTGCTGTCTCGGCGTGGCGTGGAAAGATGCGGCGATTATACGTTTTTGTGTTAAGCGCAAAGGCGCGGAAAGACACGCTGGCGCCGTCTGAAAAACGGTTTCTGCGACGGCCTTCGGTCGAAGCAAGCCTTGAATCAGGCTTTGAGCAGCTCTTACCGTAATTCGCCCGCTTCGTACATTTCCATCGCGGTGTCTGCGCCGCCGACGACCCGCTGTTGACGTAGAGCTGGGGATGGTCGGCCGGTCGCTGTATTCCTTTGATGCCCTGGCGGACGGCGTCGTTTTTCCAATACGCTCGGCGGTAATCGTAGTTTTTCGCAGCCGACGGCTTTCCGGGATTGCACGGCGCGGGATGAGAAACCGCATTGAGAAACCGTTTGGTGCCTTTTCATAAACAGTACGATGGCGGGTGTGTGGTAACGACTTCTTTTGATTTGGTCATGAATGGTGCGCGTTTGTTCGCTTAAAATGAACGGATTGTGCGGTTGCATCAAAATTCCCGCCATTATACGCGCTTTGCCGGAATTTTGAATGGTTCTTTCGGCGGACGGGCACGGAACCGGGGCCGTCTGAAATCTTTATATCTGCGCCCGCATGAGCGGCGGCGAAGAATCACGTCGGTTTGCGTTTCGCCGAAATCGAGGCGCAGGTATTTGCCGCGTTTCAAATCGATTTTCAAACCGGCGAGCAGCTCGGCGCAGTCGAGGAGTTCGATATTCCGGGTGTTCTTCTTCCAAAAAGCGTTCGACCTGCGTTTCGTTTTTCTTCGGGCAACACGCTGCAAGTGGCGTAAACCAGCCTGCTGCTGCAGGTTTGACCAGTTTGGCGGCGGCATCGAGGATGCTGTGTTGCTGCAAAAAGTTTAAGGCGACGGTTTCTGGCGACTGGCGGTATTTGAGGTCGGGATTGCGGCGCAGCGTGCCTAAAGCCGGAGCAGGGGGCATCGACCAAAACGCGGTCGGCTTTGCTGGTCAGGCGGGCGATGCGCTGTCGTGTTCGCTGCTGATGCGTTCGGTGTGATGTTGGGTCAGTCCGGCGCGGGCCAGCGGGGCTTGGAGGTTGGCAAGGCGTTTTTCGGCGATGTCGAAGGCGTAGATTCTGCCTTTATTTGCCATTTGCGCGCCGACAGCGAGGGGTTTTGCGCGCCTGCGCCGGCGCAGAAATCGACGATGATTTCGCCGCGTTTGGCACCGACGAGCAGGGCGAGGAGCTGGCTGCCTTCGTCTTTGGACTTCCAGCGTACCGTCTAAAAACACCCGTGTTTGTTGAGGGCGATTTTTGTTTTTCAGGCGGATGCCCCAAGGGGAATAGGCTGGCTTCTGCATCGGGCTTTTCGGCTTGAAGCAGCGGCAGCACTTTGTCGCGTCTGCCCTTGAGCGTGTTGACGCGGATGTCGAGCGGAGCGGCTTGGTTGATGCTGCGGCCGAGGCGAGGATTTCTTCCTCGTTTGAAAATGTTTTTGCAGTTGTTCCACCAGCCATTGCGGCAATTCGGCGGCGGTATGGAGGTCGTCTGAAAAATTCGGTTTTGCGTGCTTGAGGCCGCTGAGGAACTCGGTTTCTTCTTCGTCGAGCAGGTCTTTGATTTGATTAATGTTGGTGCTTCTGCCGAGGACGAGTGCGGCAAGCGCGGCTTTTCGCGGCTGGGCATGCGGGGCGGCGCAGGACGACGCTGATTTGATAATGGCGCAGGGCGGCGGTGGTTTCGGCGATTTTCGTGGCGGTCTTGCCTGCCGAGTGTGTGTTCGCGGAAGTAGGCGGACAGAACGGCATCGGCAGGCTGTTTTGAAAGTCAGCATTTCAGCCAGGACTTTTGGCGGTATGGTCGAGTTGTGCGGCGTTCATAATCAGCGGGTTCTCTTGAATAAATATAGATGGTTTTCAGACGGCCTTCATGATGCGTTCGGCCTCATGCCATGCCGTCGGGGCGCAATTCCAAAACAGCAATCAAACCATTGTCGATGCAGCGGATTTCGGTTTCGTTCAAAGTATCGGTTTCGGCGACCCGCGCCGGAGCGAGGTAGCCATACGGTCGAGCAGGTGGTAACGCGCTCGTACGCTCAAACGATATTCCGCCCAGTTTCGAATATGCACGCCGCGCCAGCCGTGGCGTTGAGTGGCGGCTCGAAGGCACCGAAGCCGTGTGGAAAAAGCCGATGCCGCGCACGACGGACACGGAAACAGGACTGTCCGGCAAAGCTTTCGCGTTGTCAGGGTTTCCGCCTTGCGGCGTGCGCAGCAGGGTTAATTGTTGAACCAGTTTGGCGGCTTTGGCTCGCCAGCGTGTCTTTGAGTTGAGGCCACGCAAGTCCTGCACTGGCCGCCGCGCCGTAGTATTTGCACGCCAGCTCGATATGGTAAACCTGTCGGTTGAGGAACGACAAAATCCGCCGCCCCAAGGTTTGAGCCGTCTGACGGGTAGGTTGCGTGCGTGCAGTTTGGCGTGCGGTGCGTGGGCGAACCAATGCCAGTAGCTCTTCGGCGTAAATGCCGAGCCGGTGTCCGAACGGGGCGCGTTGGGTGAGGTGTTCCGTCAGCGGCGGGGTCGGCGTCCAAAGTCAAAAGGTGGAAACCCTGTTCGCCCAGCAATTGCGCACGCTTGGTCTACAGCCGCTTTGCCACAAAGGCGGCGCGGTTAGCAGCGAAGCGAGATCGCGGACGGAAGGGGTGGTGAGTTTCACCATAATGCGTCTAGGGCGTAGTTCGCGTTTGTTCGAATATCGGGTCATGCCGTCTGAAAAGTTTGAAACGTGTTTCAGACGGCCTTTAATCAGTCTTTTGTTGCACGGTGGCTGACGGTATTGAAAAACCGCGCAGGATATCGATGTCTTCGGTTTTGTGTATTGGCGCGGCCGAACAGGCTTTCTGCATACGGCGCATCAGGCGTTCGCTGTTGCGGCGGTTGAAGAAGCCGATGTCGTCCATGACGCTTTCCATGTGGGCGACCATGCCTTTGATTTGCTCGTGGGTGGCGGCATGGTCTTCCGTTGCAGGTGGGCCGCGGGCATATCGGTTTGGCTGAAGATTTCGTAACACACGACCTGCACGGCTTGGGCGAGGTTGAGCGAGAAAATAGTCGGATTGCGTTGATGGTCATCAGGCGGTTGCACGCCCGCACTTCTTTGATGCTCGCCGAAGGTTTCGTTGCCGAAGACAGAGCAACTCTGTTCGCGCGCCGTGCCGCCTGCACAATTCGGGAACCAGTTCGCGCGGGGTTTGCAGCGGGCGGTGATTTCGCGGCGGCGGCTGGTAAGGGCGCAACTGATGGTGGTGTCGGCTAGGGCGTCGTCCAACGTGGCCGTGATGCGGGCATTGTGCAATACGTCCGCCGCACCGGATGCGAGGGTGAAACTTTCTTCCGGCAGTCTGAAATCCTGAGGGTTCTGCGGGTCGAATACGGGCGGACGACTGTCATCGGCGTGGACATCAGGTTCGGTGCGACAAGCACCAAATCGCTCACAGTCCCATGGTTTTCATGGCGCGGGCGGCGGAACCGATGTTGGCGGGATGGCTGGTACGGGTCAGCACGATGCGGATATTGTTCAGAAAATCGGGCAGGGCGGGTTTTAACTGGTTCATTTTATTTCGAAGCGACAGGGTATTTAGAGTATAATGCAGCTCGTTCTACATGTTTCCCAGACGGCCTTGAGGCCGTCTGAAAGCTCTAACAACATTGAAACATCTGTTTCAAAGTTCAGTCGCTGCGGCGCAGGTATGGCAGCCTGTGCCGCGCGTTATTGTACCCTGATTAGGAAGGAAAGCCATGAACCCGATTTCAAAATACCGCATTTTAAAGCCGCCCGCCGAGCTGGGCAGATGATGATCTCGCGCCTCAGGAAATCTGAGGCGGTAAAAATCGACAGCAAAGCCTTTTAACGATTTTGTTTCCAATGTTGACCGCGAGTCCGAAATGATTTTGGTCGACGCGCTCAAAGAAGCTCATCCCCATCACAAAATCACTTAGTGAGGAAAGCGGTTCTCACGGCAAGTCCGACGCCGAATACGAATGGATTATCGACCCGCTCGACGGGCACGACCACTTCCTCCACGGCCACCCCCAATATGCCATCTCTATGGCGTTGCTGCATAAAGGCGTGTTGCAGGAAGCACTGGTTTATGCACCCGAACGTAATGATTTATATATGGCGTCGCGTGGACAGGGCGCATTGTTGAACGACCGCCGCATCCGCGTTTCCAACCGCGTCGAGTTGAACCGTTGCTCGATTGCGTACGGGTTTCCCGTAGTCGACCAAAGTACGATGGACAGATACCGCCATCCTGAAAGATTTTTGTCTGAAAACCGCAGGCGGCCGCCGCGAAGGCTCGGCTGCCTTGGATTTGTGTTCGGTGGCGGTGGGCAGGCTGGACGGTTTTTCTCGAATTTCTAACCCAGAAACCCTGGAGACAGCAGCCGCAGGCGCTTTAATCGTGAAAGAAGCCGGCGGTATCGTAACCGACATGCAGGGCAACGATACTTGGCTGCAAACCGGCAAATATCGTTGCAGGTAACCCGAAAGAGCTGGCGCAAATGCTCCAGATATCGGTGCCCACAACTGATGATGAAATAGCGGCGTCTGAAAAATTTTCAGACGGCCTGCTTTATTTGTAGGCATGCAACACCGCAAAAACCCTTACAGCTTTATGTTATAAGCAAACGTAAATGTAATCAGGATCAACCATAGAATCAATAAAATGTCTGCATATCAAAAGGTTATGGTGAGAATGTCCGGATAAACAATCATCCGCGTAATATAAATCAATGACAGCATACTTTAGTGCGTGTATTTACCTTTTTGTCGCAAAAATGATGAGAAATGTTAAATAAAGTGATATGCTTCCCAAATCATCAGCATATCAGACGGTTTTCTTCTGCATTTTAAGACCGTTTTAGAGGCTGGTTATTGTGCACATATATGGATAACACTCGTTGTGAACCTTATGCAAAAATTCTGATTTTCAATAAAAACGCTGCTACATACAGGCAGATGGCTTATCAAAATTTCCGTTTGCCCATGTTTGCCTGTTGTCCATGCAAACCGCGGCCGCGATGCAGCGTTGAGGACATCCCAGCGATCTTTCGCTGAACGACCTTCAGTATTGGAAGCCAAAGCAACGGAAGATTCGGCGAAGAGTACGACCATAGGCGACCCGCGCCCGCCATTATCCGGTGTTGACGCTGACGGGCGTCCGAGTATTGAGCAGGATAACAAATATTCCAGCACGACCGCGAAAACGGAATAGGCGTGCGCGGTTCGATGAACCTCTATTCTGGGGCGGCATCCAAGCCGCCGTGCGCCGCGATAAGAGCAAGGAAGAATATTTCAAATACAAATATTTTGAAACACAGGAACAATTGGGCAGCGAAATAGGCAAGTTAGATTTGAATGCACTGCGTGCCAAAGAAATGCTGCTCATCAACCGTAAAAGTCTAGTGCGCCACAATAATCTGCTGGAAAGATTTGAATAAGTTATCGTGAAATACGATGGCGGGCGCCGTTCGGAGCTGATAGAAGCCCGTGCCCGCCAACTTGTAGGTCGAAACAACACTATCCCAACAGCAGCACATGGAGTTGGCCCTCAGCCGGTTGTCGCGCTATAGCGTGTAGAAAAATTGGGTTCTTCCGATTTACAGGACCCGTTCAAAAGCGAAACCGCTTCATCTCTGATTAAAAAGTACAAATCATCCGGACGGTAAACTGAGTCCCTCCCTATCTAGCACAGAGCCGAGCAGGGAAAGTGTAAAAAGGAGGAGTTGGCCGTGTCCAAATCTGAACGTCTGCCGGCCTCAATTTGAAGGCGTGGGCAAAAGAAAAGCAAAACAGCTCTGCGTCAATATGGTGAATGTTGGATACTGCGGCGCGCCACAATGTTCAAAAATGCACATGCTAGTCGCTGCAGAAGCCAAGTCCGAAACAAATATTGCGTGATTCAAGTGAAAAGGCACAGACGGCCGAAATAGATATGATGCAGAGCGAACAGTGCCGACATTACTGCACAAACATATCGAAGCCCAAAAAGACGTAGTCAAAAACTCACGAACTACAATTCAAAAATCGCCCGCCGTACATTAACGGACGTCCTGGCGCTTCATAACGAATTGTCGAGTATCGAACAGGAAAACGTTACTGCGCACAACGATTTCAGGGATGCTGCGCTGATTATCTGGTAGCGCAATCCCAAATGGCCGTGTGTGGCAGGATAAAGAAATAAGTCATAAATCCATAATCATTACGCGAAATAATTATCATGAAAGCCATAATTGAACATGTTGCGTTAGTCACCCGTCTGCTGGGTGCGCCTGTGTCCGAAGCGGCACTGTCGGCAGAGGTGGTTCGGGATAAGAAGCTCAATGTCAACTATCACTCTTGACCGAAGTACTGCGCAGTCACGGTTTTGAGAATACTTTGTCCAAACGTAGTCTGGAAGATATTCCGTCTTTGGCCGTACCGGTGCTGGCAATCCTTCATAATGAAGAGGCTGCGGTCATTACAAAAATCGAAGGTGCGGGTAAGGATAGAAAATACCATATCAGACAGGTAGACGGTTTTGGAACAGGAGCTTGATGCTGCCCAGTTGTCTCGTTCCTTCTATTTAGGTTATTGCTGGTCATCGCTTCAAAATGGTTTCCAGACAACCGCTCGGAGCTGCCGGAATATCACCGCCGAAAGCTACGGTTTTGGAAAGTCATTTGGCGTTTCCGCGGTTACTATTATCGTCGTCTGGCAACTATCATCATTAACCTTTCGCATTAGTCAGCTCGCTGTAGTGATGAATGTATATGACCGCGTTATTCGAACCAAGCTTATGAAACATTGTGGGTTTTGAGTATCGGTGTCGTATTGGCGATTTTATTCGAATTTGCCGCAAAAATGATTCGAGGCCACTTGACGGATATTGCGGGTAGCGGATTTGATTATCAGTTCTGCACTATTCCGTCGAGTCATGGCATTACGTTTGGCTGACCGTCCCGCATCCTCTGGTTCTTATGCAAACAATTTTGCGCGAATTTGAATCGGTACGTGATTTTTATGACCAGTGCCAGTTTGCTGACTTCAGGCAGATCTGCGTGTCTGCTTTTTATTCATTACCGTTATCGGTATTGTCGGTGGTAAATTGGCTTTAGTTCCTCTATTATTATTCCATGGCTGGTAATCGGTTGTTGGTACAGCGCCATTGTCCCGTATGGATCAATGAATCAATGAAGGAAAGCTCGCAGCGGTTCCGGTTTTGGCAGTCGAGATCACTGAAGCGCTATTGAGACCCTGAAAACCAATAATGCGACTTCTGGGCACAACAACGTTGGGACGAATACACGGCAAAAACCTCCGCCTCGTCTATTAAAAGTCAAAGATACCAGTAACTTGATGGTTAGACCGTTGCCGCCGCAACAGCTTGAGGACAGTACGTCGGGTATTGATTTGGTCACTTATCTGATTCTATGCCGAAAATACGGGCGGAGCGCATTACGATGGGTGCATTTGATTGCTCAGTGATTTTGTCTGGACGGGCATTGGCTCCGTTGGCACAAATTGCCGGTCTGGCGACTGTTTCCAGCAACGCCAAACTGGCTTTTGCAGGAGTGAATGATATCGTATCCGCCCCATTGAACGTAGTCCGGAACGCAAATATATTACGTTGGATAATGTTCAGGTGCGATTACATTTGAGAATGTTTTTCGTTCCAAGCTACCAGCAGGATTCTAGTTCCGCCGTCAGCGATTTGCGGATTACCATCAGGCCGGGTGAAAAAGTCGGTATTTTGGGACGCATTGGCAGCGGTAAAAGTACCATGCCGAAATTCAGCAAGCGGCCTGTATGACACTGAAAAAGGTAATGTTACTTTGGATGGTGTCGATATGCGGCAGTTGGATCCGAATTTCACGCAATCAAAGTCGTTCTGATGGAGTCAGGCTCCCCCGTTTGTTTTAGGCACGTTGCGTGAAAAACATGGATTTGGCGCGTACTGACGGCTATTCAACTGATCAGATTTGCTAGTGGCTTTAAAACGTTTCGGTTTGACAAAAATCATCCGCAAACCATCCGCGTGGTTTGGATAGGCGCCGCTGGGTGAGGACGGTTTGGGTTTGTCTGGAGGCAGAAACAGATTATTGCTTGGCGTATGACTTTGCGTGATCCGCGCGTGGTATTACTGGATGAACCTACGACCAGCCTGACCAAGCAACCGAACGTATCGCACTGAATGCCATCGCCCAATGGGGCAGAACCGCACAATGTTGGTTGGTTACCACCGCCCGCAGGTTTACGGCAGATTGTCAATCGAATTATCGTTGCGGACAACGGTAAAAGTTGTGATGGATGGCCCGCGTGATTTGGTATTGCAGAATCTGATGCAAAGTGAACAACAAAATAGGGCAAAACAGCAGGCCAATCATCCTGCCGTACAGCAAAATACGCAGGCTCAGCCTGCAAAAGCGGCGTCGGCCAACAGTTAGATTTGCCTATTCATAATAAAAGGCCGTTTCAGACGGCCTCCAATAAAATAACCCATCATAAGGTTCATCATTATGGGAGCAGTGAAAACAACGTCAAATCTAAGGATTTGCATTTAATTAACGACTTGAATGCCGCTTTGCAGAAGGAAAAGCACAGCGGTCAGTTTGGTCATTATCCTGTTTTTCATTTTTAGTCGCGTTCGTGATTTGGGCGTACAACAGTCCGATTGAAGAAGTAACACGTGGTCAGGGGTAAACGTTATTCCGAGCAGTCGGGAACAGGTCGTGCAGAGCCTTTGATCCGGCATTATCACTGAGATACTGGTCAAAAGAGGCGATATTGTCGAAAAAGATCAAGTGTTGTTGAAACTTGATGATACCCGTAGTTCGGCAGTATTGCGTGAGAGTGAAGCCAAAGTCCAAAACCTTGAGGCCAGTGATTGCCCGTTTGAAAGCAGAGGCTTATGGTAAAGAATTGAGTTTCCTGAAAAATGTCAGCAACGAGTTGCGTCAGCGGAACATGTCAGCTTGGTGTCGCACGCCGTCGTGCCGTTACCGATGCGGCTCAGCAGTCTGACTGCAAGCGAGGCCGCGCTGGACAGTGAAATTGAAATTACCGCGCCGATGGTGGCCTCAAGGGTAGTATCGGAAGAGAATTATTGCGTATGCGCCGCCAATCCAGCGAGCTTACTTTGCAGATTACTAGAGCGACGGAACCCGCTATATGGCTGATGCCAATAATGAATTGGTACAGGCAGAATCTGAATTGGCGCAGGCTAAAGAAAACATGGCTATGCGGGCCGACCCTGTTGATCGTTCCCAAATCCGTGCACCAATGCGCGGCATCGTAAAAAGATATTCAGATTAATACGGTAGGTGGCGTAGTGAATGTCTGGCCAGGATATTATGCAGATTGTACCTTGGACGACAAACTGCTGGTTGAGGCAGTATATCCGTCCCCAAGATGTTGCATTTATCCGCCCGGGCTTTGCCTGCCGTGGTAAAAAGTCAGTGCGTATGATTATCTCGATATATGGTGGTTTGAATGGAAAGGTAACTTTAATCAGTCCCGATACAGTTAGCAATTCAATGCAGAATCGAGCTAATGATTTGAAATTAGATCCGAATCAAGTTTATTACCGTATTTTGGTGCAGACTACGTCCAACAGTTTGAAAGACAAAAACGGTAAGGAAATGCTCGATTATTCCGGTATGGTGGCAACTGGTTGATGTGAAGACCGGTGAAAACTGTATTCCAATACCTTATCAAGCCGATTACCCGCATGAAACGAGGCGTTGAGCGAACGCTGATTTTGATAGATTGAAGATAGAGGCCGTCTGACACTTTCAGACGGCCTCTAATCTATATTGGCTCCAGTGCAAAAGATTTGAAAAGATTTAGACATTGAGCTGTTCTAACAAAGCTTTGTTTGAGTGCTGACTGATTTCTTGGGTTTTCTAAAGTCAGGGCTATAAATGATGAAATTATCTTCAACCCGTTCGCCCATTGTGGTACTTTTGCGTAACGCAGGTTGACGTTTTTGCGAAGAATACTGGCAAGATCGGCTAGTAGAAATGTTCGGTTTACTGCCGTAATTTCAACGGTATACCAGTCAGAATAATCTTCGTCTCGTGGTAATAGTAACACTTTGGGGTAATCGGCATATACCGTCCGCGGCGGCTCAGTCGCGTGGTTAGGTGCGGGTGGTTCTGCTGCAACGGTATATCCGTGGATAAAAACTGTTTAACCCGGCTTCGCGGCACTTTTGGATATTGGGGTAGTCGCTTGGATGGTGGCAGGACGGCATTTTGTACGATGAACGCATCTCATATGTAGTTGTGTTCAGTGATGAAAGCTCGTGCTGCGAGAATATCGAAACCGTGTCGGCTGGAAAATACGGCATAGGCGTGCAACAGCCGCAGGGCCGTTTGGCATGAAAAATCATGACTTGGAAATATCACTCTCAGGCAAAAATGCGGCTGCGGATAAGCGGTGTTTCTATATCATGAACTAGATTGGCGGTATGCCATAATATTTCGCGCGTTTGATGACGGACGAAATAAGCGGAACCCAGACACGCCACAGGTCTGTTGGGTTTCGGGGCACCAGTACGGCTGAGTAAATCCGCTGCTTCATGTTGGCGGCGGTTGAACACGGCATTCAAAACTGCTTGCCCCACTCGCTAAGATTGCGGGCGGCAGTAGCGAAACAGGGTTTCCAGCAAAACTGGCTCGCCAGTTGTTCCAAAGTTTGGGATTCGTACCGCGTATGTCGGCACGTCACGTAGATAAAGGGCGGTCAGACGTTTCGCGCCGATTCGGCTACAGGAAATTACCGATTACATCAGGGTTCCTGTATGTCTTCTTTTTGGGCAACGGTAGACATTAAAAGATGATTTTTCCACCAACCAGGCCAATAAATCACTTTTCTTCTTGGGAAAGGAAATGGTCGGCGGCGAATTTTTCTGGCATCGGCTACGCCCCTGTGAAGGAATGATTGCCGCCGCGACCTTTTGGCTATATCAGTGAAAAATGGCTGCCAGGTAGAGGATGTTGTTGCGGAAAAGACTGCATCAACGATGAGGCAAACGGATTTTCGTGACTGCGTGCTTCTATGCGCAAAAACGCCGAGATATGCAGCACAGTCAGGATATGGTCGTCCACCGGATAGATATGGAACAGGCTCAGTGTTGTAGCAGGCCTGTAGTTTTTCCCATGCAGGCAGACACGTCCCACGCCGTAGAGATTTAGCGCATGATATGGGTCAGACCTTTCCGTGTTTGAAGAAAACTGATGAATTGCCTGCGGTTGTCCGTGTTATAGAAATCGGGCGGATATTATGGCGGCCGACCACCAGCACGCAGAGTTTGCGGTTCGATGGAGGTACGTCATTACGGCGTTGTAGAATTTGATGATTTGAAAATCTGAATTGCTAAGTTGCAAAAGATACGACATCTCTTTGCTGCGCGACGTGATTGTTGATCGGTAGTAATCGTCATCGATCGCGAGTGACGCTCAGGCTGGGATGAATCCGGTTTGCAGCATCGGTAGCAGGATGCCGTTGAGCTGTTTACGGATCGCGGCGCGTATCCGCATCAGTTTTCGCTCCCGCTTTGCTATCGTCATGTCTGACTATGTTCGGCTACTTGATCCTGAAGGTCGAATACCAGTCTGTTCGGCACGCTTGGCGTTGATATGTAGGAGTGATACGGATAGCGGCGAGTGTTTTGTAACGTGCGCCAATGTCGCCGCTGGCGCAAGTGCGGACATTCTGTCTGATAAGCGAAGAAATTTCGGCATCCGGCTCTGCGCTAGCAATCCACAACATAGTACGTATGTCGCGCAGCCCGCCCGGGCAGCTTTTGATATTCGGTTCCAACGCAGCCCCGAGCCTTGAGTTTACCGGCGCAGCTGCATTTTCGACCAGCTTTGCTTCAACAAAGGCGGCAATATCGCTGCTGTTTGTCGACAGGGTAAATTTCTTCTGCGTTTGGGATTGCCGCAAAGAAAGCGGGCTTCTAGAAAAGCCGTGTCGCCGCTAATATCTCCTCGAATACCGGCGCATAGTTCGTCGAACGCTGCCGCTTTTTACAGACGGCATCAATTTGATGTCCCGCAAAGTTTGGATAAATCAAGCATTTTTCCTGTTCGCTTTCGAGATCGTGTCGGGTGCGACAATAGCCAAATCAATGTCCGGTCAGGCATAAAAGTTCTTTGCGTCCGATCCGCCTGTTGCCAGCAGGCAAAGTCGGTCGGTATCGAAGATTTCCAGCCATAATTCGGTCAGCAAAGTTTCCACCGCATTACCATATTCTTTTGAAAAATACGACGGATTGTCTTGTGCGTGCGACTGACATTTTTTGCCTTTTGGTTGAGAAATTTTCCAATATGCTTTGATTTTTGCGTGATACCATAAATTATTCTCAAAACGGTTCAGACGTGCTGTCGACATTTGCCGTAATAATTGCTGCGAGGCGTTAACAGTGATACATGGGGCAATTTGCAGTGCTATTGCAATCGATATTGGAAAGCGACATTCCAGCGTTTTGCGTTCGACAGCGGAAAGATAAGTCCTATCCAGACCGCATTGTTCGAAAGTTCTTCCTGCGACCAGCCTTTTCCCGCGAAAACACGACATATTATAGGCCAGCACCGCACGCAGGTCGTTCGTCAGGCAGAGTGTCCGCAAGGTCAGGGGTCATGCTCATGATTAATCCTAATATATTTGCTATTACGGATTTTTAATTCACGTTTGAATAAAATAAAGGGTAAAAGGGGTGGCCGAACAGCCACACCCAAAACACACACATCAAGAGGAAAGAGATAAGTAATGAAAGCACTTCACAATCAATACAACATAAACAATATTGCTGCAACAGACTATCATGGCAAAACATCTAGCAGGGCAGCAATGTTCGGAAACTCAATGACGGCAATGATAAAATGAAAATCGCTCTTGAGCTTTGATACAGGTCAACTTCCCTATTATTTGTAAAATAAATTTATATAATACAACAAAAGATGGTTTTGTAGAAAATGTGACGAAAGGCCGTCTGAAAATGGAAAAGCCTTGTTTTACTTGAGTCTGCCGCAAAATTCAACGCTACAATGTGAAACGTATCCAGCCTGTTGACTCCGTGAACCAGCTTATTTTCGATTTCGCTACCCGCGACGATCCGGCTTTTTGATAAATTCCTCGGGACATCGAATGCCGAACTGGTTTATGTCCTGCAAAACCGGCACGGGCAATTTATCTATGTGTGGGGCGAACAGGGTGCAGGGAAAAGCCATCTGCTTCAGGCCTGGATCGCTCAGGCGCTGGGAATGGGGAAGAATGCGGTTTATATAGATGCCGCCACTTCCGTTGACGGAATCAGTCCTTGAAGCTGACTACCTCGCCAATCGACCAAACGAAACCGGCAACGAAGAACAAGCCCTCCTGTTTGCCGTAGTTTCAACCGCTTCCGCAACAGCGGCAAAGGCTTTTCGCCAGCAGCTCCGAACACACGCCCCAACAGCTCGTCATCCGCGAAGACTGCGCGTACCCGCATGGCGTACCGCCTCGTTTACGAAGTCAAACCCTGACCGATCAAGATCGACGCGCTCGTCGGCAGTGGCGGCAGCGCGCCAAGTCACCATAGACCCCGAAATCTTCAAATACCTGCTCAACCACTGGCGGCGCGACAGGACAGCCTGATGCAGATGCTCGACACTGGACAACTACGCGCCGTTACCATGGCAACGCATTACCCCTGCCGCTTGCGCCAGCTTTTGAAACAACAGGAGCAATGAACCTCGCCATCTTCGACCTCGACAACACCCTCATCGAAACCGATTCCGACCACCAGCCGCAATACTCATCAAAAAGGGCTGGTTGACGCTGCCGAAACCGAAGCGCAAAACGAAAAAGTTCTACCCGACTACCAAAACGGCTGCCTCGACATCGACGCCTTCCCTCAAATTCCACCTGACGCCTCGTTACAGCAAAAGAAGAGCTGGCGAATTTCCGCACTGGCGCGCGAATTCATCACACCCCACATCTCGCCCCATGCAGCGGCTGGTGCAGAGCCACCAAATGGCGGGCGACGAAACCCTCGTAGATTTCTCGACCAACGAGTTCATCATCACCCGCATCCGCCACCTTTTCGGCATCACCAACATCATCGGCACCCGCTCGAAACCGGCGCCACGCCACCGGCAACTCATATCGCGCCCAGCCTCAAAGAAGGCAAAATCCCGCCTGAACCAATGGCTCGCCGAACGCGGCGAAAGTTTGACAGCCAGAGAAACCTATTTTACAGCGACCCAAAACGACCCGCTGCTGCGTCGAACGAACCCGTCGCCGTCAACCCTGATGCTGAGCTAGGAAACAGGAAGCCAAAAGCAAAAGGTTGGCCATATATTAAACTCCAATCAAAACCGCCCACTCGCTCAAACGGGTGATGGTGTGGGTCTTCGCCCACGGAAAACAAAGGTCGTCTGAAAACAAATGGCAGCAAAGTGTTAGCGAAAAACTTTTCAAACAAGGAAAACAACGTGCACCATCCGCGCCATCATTCTCGCCTTGTTGCTTGCCCCTACCCCGCCTGCGGCCGCGCAAAACGACAATCAGTGAAAACAAGCCTCGCTTCGAAAACTCCGTCATTGTCTTCTCCCGGAAGGCGAAGCCAAGAGATTAACATCATCGAAATCCGGTGGTTACAGCAAAATTTCGACAAAGTAGTCGTGGCGCTGCCCAAAAAGGAAACCATAACGCCACAGTGACGATGGATGAAATATCTCGCAACCGTTGAATTGAAACCCCAATAGGCTGTCTGAAATGCCCGCGTTCAAACCCGTCATCGTTACCACCACCGCCCCGACCCGCGAAGAAGCCGCGAAAACCGGCGGTTTGCTTTCGAAAAACACCTCGCCGCCTGCGTGCAATACGAAACCATCACCAGCCAATACCTTTGAACGGCGTAAACCGCCGCGACGACGAAAATCCGCATCACCATCAAAAACTCGCGCCACTGCTACCGCGAAAACTCCACATCATCGACAACCAGTAGCTACGACTGCCCGCAAATCCTGATGCAAAATGTTTCGCGCGGGTTTGGCCCCGTATCTGCGCTGGCTCATTGCAAACGGGCTGTAGCTTTAAACAGCTGTGGTTTCGATGCCGTCTGAAAATCGGTTACACATGCATATGAATTTGACGGGAAGTCCACTATCAGCGAACGTCGGCGGATTTTCGCATTTCGGCCTCGCTCCTGATACGTGGCAGGCCGCTTTGTAACCGACCCAGCATTTGATTTTAAAAGAGCCCATGTTCCGCACTCTGCTCGGCGGCAGATACATCGCGCCACCGTTACCGAAAGCCGACCTCAACCACGTCGGCAGCATTACCATCAGATGAAGATCCCTGTGTGACGCGGGTATCGCGTCAACGAAAAAGTCGCCATCGTCAACACAATAACGAGAGACGTTTTCGAGACCACACCATTGCAGGCAAAACGCGGCAGCGGGGTAGTGTGTTTGAACGGCGCGGCGGCGCGGCTGCGCAGAAAGGCGATATTGTGATTATCATGTCGTGTGTGATGTTGTCCGAACCTGAGATTCAGGCGCATCAGCCTAAAGTGGTCCTGGTGGACGGGGAGAATAAAATCCGCGATGTTATCTCTTACGAGCCGCCGCACGGTTTTTGTGATTGAAGGCGTCCGAAACAGCAAATCCGGTTTCAGACGGCCTGCGCGTATATTTGCAATTTCTTGTCAGTCAACACGAAAGGGTGGTTATGGATATTCAAATCAACAACATTACGGTCAGCAACGACAAAACCGTTTGTTTTGTTCGGCGGCGTCAATGTATTGGAAGACTTCGATTCTACGCTCAAGGCGCGCGAGCAATATGAAGGTGACGATAAACTCGTATCCCGTATGTGTTCAAAGCTCTTCGACAAAGCCAACCGCTCGTCCGCATTCTTTCCGCTGGCGTGAAGAAGGGATGAAGATTTTCAGGCGGTAAAGAAAAAGAGTTTGATGTGCCGGTGATTACGGATGTGCACGAACCGTACCGGGTGCCGGCCCGTTGCCGACGTGTGCGACGTTATCCAGCTTCCCGCTGGCGCGTCAGACCGACTGGGGTGCGATGGCGAAAACTGGGTAATGTCATCAACATTAAAAACCGCAGTTTTTGAGTCCGTCGCAGATGAAGAATATTGTGGAAAAATTTAAAGAGGCGGGCAACGACAAACCGATTTTATGCGAACGCGGCTCGAAATTTCGGCTACAGACAATCTGGTGGTGGACATGCTCGGGTTTTCGGTGATGAAGAGAAACTTGCGATGCGCGCCCGTGATTTTACGACGTTACCCACTCGTTGCAGAGACGCGCGAATCGGGTTCCGCTGCACGGGAGGACGCCGCTCGCAAGCATTGGAGCTTGCGCTGGCCGGTATGGCGACGGTTATGGGCTAGCGGAATCCACGCCAACCCGGATCGAAGTCAAATGCGACGGGCCCCAGCGCGTTGCCGCTGCCGCAGCGAGGGATTTCGTACGCGAAAGCGGTGGACGAAACGGTTAAATCCTTTGCGCCGCTGGAAATCAGCCGGATCGAGCCAGCGGTACTTTCTAGTAACGGTGAGGCCGTCTGAAAGTTACATAGCGTTTGTTTCATACCGTTGGAAAAAGGACGATTGCAGGTGAGCGAGAAAATAAAATCAAGGTAAACGATTGCCCGATGAAAACTCAGGAAGAAGTCGAGTTGCCTGTTATCAACGAAGACAACAATCGTGGCGTGCATAGCGAGGAGGTTAGCTGAAAGCCTGCGGCTGGCTAAACGTTGCAAAACCCGCCGGATGGAAATGAAGTGAAAGGAAGCCGTCTGAAATTCTGTTTTCAGACGGCCTTTTGCGCTTTGATTTCAGTGGGCGGCATCGCTCATCATGATCGCCTTCGTCGAAACCGCCTGCCCGTTCGTTTCGAGCACTTTGCCGTTGAGTTTCAACGCGCTGTTTGCGGTAATGTGCGTTTTCAAATTGCCTTCTTTGGACGGTCAGGGTATCCTGGCGGCCATAGATTTGATGGTGCTGTTTCACCATCAGGCGAGGGTTTCGTTGATGTCGATGCTGGTGCGACCCGCGGCCTCGCTCGTTGTTGACGCTGCCGAAGATGTTGCGCGCGCCTGGTTGACGGCAAGATCTTCAATCAGTTTCTGCAGGGAACTTGGAGGGTTGAAATCGGCATCGGTTTTTCAGCATGTCGCCCAGATTGTCCATGTCTTTGGCTGTCAGCCCTTAAAGGCAAGTCGTTGCCTGACGTCCCACCAGACCTGCGGCATGGTGATCTGAATGCTTTGACGTTGAGCACGGGTTTTGGGTAAACAGGCTTGACGCTAGCTTTCTGGCCGTCTGAATCAATTCGTTTTGAATTTGCCTCATCGTCCATATCGGCAACCGCGGCCAGCTTTGGGCTTTTGAGCGCGAGCAGGCCTTTGGGCGTCGAGGTGTTCGCGGCGATGTTGATGTCGAGCGGACCGTATTTGTCAGCACCAGGGTCAGCGTGTCAAACCGAAGCGTCCTTCGCTGTTGATGAATTGTGCCGATTCAGTGGTTTGGGTATCGGAAGCGCGCGTTTGCCGACTTCGATGGTGGTGGACGGGCAATCGGTGCCGGTCGGATTGAGCGAATGCGCCGATTGCAGTCGGCAAACGAGGTTGATCGATCGCTTTCAGTTTGACGTTGTAGTCTGCCTTCCTTCCATTGCGAGCAGAAATTTGTCGAGGGTGACGCTGCTTTTTCCTAACGACAGTTTGTTTTGGCCCTTCGAAGTTTCGGTTTACGGTGCAGGTTTCAGTCCCACGCCTGCCTTTGTCGCCAGTTTCGACTTGTAAACGGTCACGGGGCGGTGTAGTCGTGCGTGTAGCTTTTGGAATCCGCCCGATAGCCGGTTTTGCCGCTCAGACCTTTCCAGTCTGAGTTTGATGCGAAAGTCTCGTAATCGAAGGCGGGAACTTTGACGTCCATTTCGCCGCCGCCGTTAAGGTAAACGGTGTTGGTCATGGAGAGCGGGGTCTAGCTGCCGAGAACGCGCCAATACTGGTCGTTTCGTGGTATTTGAATTGGTTTCGATGTGGGGCGCGACGGAGTAAAAGCCGCCGGCAAACGGGCCATGTTCGATGTGGTTGACGATGGTAACCGGTTCCTGCAATACGGTTTTCAGGTCGTCGGGCAGAATTTTTCGGTATTTTTGCAGCAGGGTCGGTTTCAGTCGGATGACGGTGGTTTCCGTGGCACTCGGAACCAGCCCGCGTCTCGTAGGTGTGGGATTCGACGGTCGAAAACCGGATTCCTTCAGCAATTTTTGTTGCTCGGCCAGCGATTCTTCTGTTTTGATGCCCAGATAGTAGGGGCGGCTGACATGCCTGCAATGAACACGGCACGGCAGGGATGAGGAATTTTGGTCAGTGACTTTGGTCATTGCTGGATTTCGATGGGGTCGATGAAAGGGCAGATAGCATTTTTGGGTGCATTTTGTCTTGATACCGAATGAAACCTGCCTTGGACAAAGGGTTTGCGACGTGTTCGGCCTATGTGGCGGAACTGTTTGAAATTGCATGAAAGTGTCAACCTGGCTGTTTTTGCCCGCTTTACCGCTCCAGCATGTCCAGTAAGCCTGCCAGATGGCTTCTGCCTCTTCCTGCTCACAATCGGTTGCAGCCGCCTTTTGCGCCCCAAAATCTTGATGTCTTCCTCGGCATTTCGTCTCTGTGAAGCGGCTGGGTTCGGGGAACTGCCGCGCTCTGTTTTTTGCGCTTTGACGCAGTGGGTCACGTGTGCTGGCGCTTAGCGCGGGTAATGCCGACGTACATCAGGCGGGCGTTCTCTTCAACATTGTCTTCTTCGATGCTGTCGTTGTGCGGCAGGATACCTCTTCGCACAACGAGGAAGACGTAGGGTATGCAAGCCTTTGGGCGTGTGTGTAGGTTTAGAGCTGACGCATCGACTTCTTCTTCGCTTTTGCCTTCCAAGAGCGTCATCAGGGCAACGGTTTGGGCGAAGTTCGATGATGTTTTTGCCGTCTGTTCGCCTTTGCGCTCCAACCAGCCGGTCAGGTCGCTGACGTTGCGCCATTTTGATTTCGCCGGCTGCACTCTTCACCGGGCAAGCAGGTGGCTCGTGCGATCTTTTTGAGCAGGGCTGTTGATAGAGTTCGCCCGCTTCACTGGTTTCGGCTTTGGCGCGGTAGCCGCCGAACATATCCATAAAGGCTTGCAGGTGTTGGCGTTTGCGTTGTTCAGCAAGGCTTCTTCCGTTTTTGCGCGGCTTCACAGGCTACATTCGTGTTCGTGCGCTAGGTGTTGAGCTTGCCCAGCGTTGCATCGCCGATGCCGCGTTTGGGCGTGGTTACGCGCGCGCAGAAGGCGGATCGTCGCGGGGCTTGGCAAGCAGGCGCAAATAGGACAAAACGTCTTTGATTTCGGCTTTGTCAGGTGAAACTTCCGCCCGCCGGAGAGTTGGTAGGGAACGCGCGCTGCGCAGGGCTTTCTTCAAAAATCGCGCTCGATGGTTGCCGCGGTATAACACGGCGAAATCGGCGTATTGGGTTTTGTCGCCGCCGACCAGCTTCTGCTTGACGATTTGGCTTACGACCCAGTCGTGTCGGTGCTGCCGTTTTTGGCAGGCCACGACTTTGACGATTCGCCTTCGCCGAACTGGCGACCAAAGTTTTTTGCAACAGCAACGGTTGTTTTCAATCACTTTGTTGGCGATTTTGAGAATGCGCGCGTGGAGCGGTAGTTTTGCTCCAGTTTGATGACTTTCATCTGCGGATAGTCTTCCCTGCATTTTGCGCGGTTTTCCATGTTCGCGCCGAAGCGTAGATGGACTGGTCACGCATCGCCGACGGCGGTAAACACCTGCCCGCGCCGGTCACGAGTTTCATCAGCGTAAATTGGCAGGTATTCGTGTCCTGACATTCGTCAACCAACAGATAACGCAAATCGCGCTGCCATGTTGCGCGCTTTCGCTGTTTTGCTGCAACAGCAAAGCGCAGGCAGGCGGATTAAGTCGTCGAAGTCCACCCGCCCTGATAGCTTTTGCTAGGGTTTCCTGATAACTTGCATACACGCGCTGATTTGTTCTTCCCATGCGTTGGAGGCCGTCTGAAGCACTGCCCTCGGCGCTTTTCAAATCGTTCCACAGGAAATCTGGTGCTGCGCTTTGAATAAGGCTTCTTTTCCCGTGCCGCCCAAAAGTTCGCTGATGATTTTCGCGCTGTCGGTAGAATCGAGGATGGAGAAGTGTGAACCGATATGGTTCGCCTCTTCGCGCAGAATCTTCATGCCCAAAGAGTGGAACGTAAATCGTCAGCCCGCGCGTTTGCGATTTGGGCAGCATTTTGGCGACGCGTTCCTGCATTTTCCTGGCGGCTTTGTTGGTGAAGGTAATCGCGGCGACGGTATGCGGCAGATAGCCGACGTTGACAATCAAATGCTTGATTTTTGCGTAATCACGCCGGTTTTGCTGCCAGCGCCGGCGGTAAGACGAAGAGTCGCCGAGATATTGGACGGCGGCTTGCCGGTGGGGATCGAGTTTCATGGGGGAGGGATAAGGAAAAGGATGTGATTGTGTGCAGTCGGGCGGTAGCGCAGGCATGTTTTCAGTTCTAGCGAGCCGTCTGAAAACATGCGTTTTATTTTTCAGACGGCCTTAAGGCATCCTAATCCGCCCATTCTTTCAACGCAGCTTCCAAGCGTTTTCAGACCTTCCGCCATATCTTCATCGTTTAACAGCAGAAGGGCGAGGCGCACGACGTCGGCTCCGGCAAACCAATACCATCAGGCCGTGCTCAGCGCGGCGGCGGTGACTTTCGAAGCGCGGCCCTTGGTATTTCGTTTGCCCGAGCACGCAGCCGATGAGCAGACCCATACCACGCGTACTTCTTTGAACGCACCGGTCGCCGCACCTCGCAAGGCCGTCTGAAGTTTTGTCCTTGTTTTTCCACGTGCGCCAAGGTTTCGGCGTGTTGATGATGTCGAACGCGCGGCTGCCGACGGCGCACGCCATCGGATTGCCGCCGAAAGTCGAACCGTGCGTTCCCCGGCCCGAAGGTCGGAGCGATTTTGTCGGTGGTCAGAATCGCGCCGATGGGGAAACCGCCGCCCAATGCTTTGGCGGAACTGAGAATATCGGTGTAATGCCGTAGTGCTCGTAGGCAAACAGTTTGCCCGTAGTGCCCCCATACCGGTTTTGCACTTCGTCCAAAATCAGCAATGCGCCGTGTTCGTCGCACAAACGGCGCGCAGCTTGCAGATATTCCCTGCGTGGCGGGCAGGATGCCGCTTTCGCCTTGAATCGGCCTCGATAATCACCGCGCAGGTGTTTTCGCCGATGGCGGCTTCAATGCGGCAATATCGTTGAACGGAACGTGGTGATGCCTGGCGGCAGCGGCGCGTAGTCTTTTGCTGTATTTAGGGCTGGCCGCCGACCGATACCGTAAACAATGTGCGACCGTGGAAGCTGTTCAGGCAGGAGATGATTTCGGTTTTTGTGTCCGCTAAAATGATCGCGCCCGTATTTTCGCGCCAGTTTCAGCGCGGCTTGTTAGTTTCAGCGCCGGAATTGCAAAAGAATACTTTGTCGGCGAAGGTGTGCTCTACCAGCTTTTTGCGCCAATTCCCTGTGCGGGTCTGGTGGTGTAGATATTGGAAATGTGCCACAATTTTTGCGACTGCTCCGCCAGCGCGGCAACCAAATCGGGATGGCAGTGTCCCAGCGAATTGACCGCGATACCGCCCGACAAGTCGATGGTATTCGCGCCTTCGTATCCCAGACGCGGCTGCCGAGGGCACGTTCGGGAATCATGGGGCGAAATGAAAAATTGGGGTCAGGTAGTTTTTGCATGACGGGGTTCCTCCCTGGCCTTGATGGGTACAGACGACCGGATTATGCGCTGATTGCCAACGGCTTTCAATATCGGGCGGACAGGCCGTCTGAAAGCTGGTTTTTTATATTTGAGGACAAAGAGATGATTGATATTGAAGAGGCGCAACGCCGCTATGGGACGAAATCCAGTCGCTTTTACCGTGAATGGCTGCGGCTGCTGCCTAAGTTGGAAGCGGCGCAGGACGAATGGCGCAAGGCTGCGGAAATCGTCCGCAAGCTCGACGGATTTTACGGCAGGAATACAACCGCTATTACACCGAAATCGAAAAACGGATTGCCCGTTTCACTGGAAACCGAAGGCGAATACAGCGTAATGAACAAGACGCACTGTACGACGCGCGTTCGGCGACCACTACCGGCTGTCGTGGGAATGGATGCGGCTGGCGGTGGCGTCGCTCGATCCGAGACAAACGGTCTGGCTGAGTGGGCTTCACCGTTTCTCAGACGGCCTTGATTGTTGTTCCCGCGGGGGCGGTTTCACTATAATGGCCTTTGTCTATCTTTGTGAACGGACGTTATGACCTTTTGAAAAACATCACTTGGGCGGAAATTTTCCCTGTTTGCCCGCATACCTGCGCCGCGCTCACCCGTATGGTGCGGTACTCTGAGCAAACAGCGCAACGTCGGTACGGCGTTTTGCATGGCTGATTATCCTGTTCCCTGTTTCCCGTGTTCGGCACGATAGGCTACCTGCTGGTCGGCGAACCGTGGCTGGGTTCGGCGCGCACGAAGCGCATGGGCGAAATGAACCGTTTTTACAGCGGGTTTGCCGAGAAATATCTGAAAGAAATGTATTTCGACGTCGGCGACAAAGTGAAACCGCATTATCACGGCATCAGCCGCGGCGGCGCGCAGCACGGGTTTGGGCGCGACGCAGGGCAACGGGATGACGCTGCTGGCGACTACCGACGACATCATCGACACCATGCTGGCAGACATCGAAGCGGCCGAACATTCCTGTCTGCTGGCGTTTTACATTATCGAGCCGCGGGGGCGTATTGAAGAGTTGCTGGATGCGGTATTGCGTGCGGCGGAACGCGGGGTGGACTGCGCCATTCTGGCTGATGCGGTCGGCAGCAGCGGTTTTCTGGGCAGCGCTAGGGCGGAGGAACTGCGCGATGCGGGCGTGGGGAAGTGCATTCCGCACTGCCGGTGGGGGCCGTTGCGGGACGCTGATTACCCGCAGCGATTTTGCGCAACCACCGAAAAATCATGGTGATAGACGGAAAAACTCGGTTACACCGGCAGCTATAACCTCGTCGATCCGCGCTTTTTCAAAAAGGTTCCGGCGTGGGCGAGTGGGTGGACGTGATGATGCGCTGCACCCGGACCGCTGGTGCTGGAAATGTCGGCGGTGTTTTTCGCCGATTTGGCGGTGAAACCGACGAAAAACCCTGCAAGGCATCCAGCAATACCTGACTGAAACGAAGACCGTATCCTCGAACTGCTGCCGGAAAAACATTAATCGGGGCAGCGTGGTGGCGCAAAGTCATCCCGTCCGCGCCGGAGCAGGGCGGCGATCGGGTGACTTTACGAAACCATCATCAGCGCCATCCATTCCGCCACCAAGCGCATCGTCATCACTACGCCGTATTTTCGTGCCCGACGAACCGCTGCTGACTCGCACTGACCACCGCCGCCAAGCGCGGGTGGAGGTGCGCTGACTCTGCCGGCAAAAGTCGATTCGCTGCTGGTGCGCTACGCATCCCGCGCTTATTATCCGCTGCTGCTTTCGGCAGGCGTGAAGCTCGCCATGTTCGAAGGCGGGCTGTTGCACGCGAAAACCATGACCATCGACGAAGATTACGCGCTGTTCGGTACGGTCAATATGCGGATATGCGCAGCTTCTTTCTGAACTTGGAAATCAGTTTAGCGATTTACGACAAAACATATGACCAACCGGATTTACGATTTTGCAGCGCGGCTATCCGGGCGACAGCCGCCATATTTCGGTCAGGGCGTGCAGCAGCGGGTCGAAAATGGTGGGGGCTGGTCGAGAATACGGTCCGGCTGATGAGTCCGCTGTTGTAGCGGATATGGAAAACGTTAAGAGGCCGTCTGAAAAATGTTTTCAGACGGCCTCTTTAGTCGGATATGGACCTTTTTGCCGAAGTCGTTATTCCCGCGCGGGCAGGCCGAACCGTCGGTTCGGGAACCGTTATCCTGCTCGTAAACCCAAAAAGCTGGTCGATTTTCAGATTTTCGGTGTCGATGATTTTCGAATTTGTATCCCGCGCAAACCAGAAAATCGGTGCGTTTCGGGATTTTGCGCAGGGAATACATCATAAAGCCAGCGATGGTTTCGTAGTTTTCCGAATTGGGAAATCTGATGTCCAGCGCGCGCATTACGTCGGCGAGGGGTTGCGCCGTCCACCAGCCAGGTATCTTCGGTGCGGGCGGATGATTTGCGGCTCTTCTTCGGTGGCTGACCAAGCCTCGCCCATGACGATGCTCATCACATCTTTTCAGCGTCACGACGCCGACCACCAGCGCGTACTCGTCACCACTACGGCAAAGTCTTCGCCGCCGGAAAGTTTCAGTTGTCTAAGCCGATCGTAAAGCCGACAGCGCGTCGGGGATGAACAAGGCTTTTGCGTAACATCGCGCCGTGTCGGTCAGGCGGACGTCTTTTTCTTTGTGGTGAAACGTCGTCAGCAGCGTGTGCGATCTTCGATATAACCGGATGACGCGCTCCAAATCGCCGCCGTCGCACCAAGAATTTGTTGCGCGGTTTTTCCGACACCATTTCCGCAACACGGCATCGCTGCCGTCGTTTTTATCGAACAGTAGCGATGGATTCGCGCGTACCATGGTGGAAGTCACCGCGCGCCTCACGTCGAAAATATTTTCAAACTGTGCGGTGTCTTGCCCTTAACACACCCCTGCTCGCGCCTCGCATCGACGAGACGGCGTGGTGATGTCTTCCGCCGTTTTGGCGGACGGTGAAATTTTGTGAAGAGTTTGAATATCGCGTTCGCCAGTCCGTCAAATGTCCCAACTGAAAGGTTTTAGGATAAAATCAAAACATCATCGGTCGCACGATGCGCACCGCCACCGCTGATGGTCATCGCCAACGCGCTGGGGCATCAGGTCGGCAATCAGAATGAAGCTGCCGCCAGCGCGAATGTCAGCAGCGATGCGGCCGTACTGCCCGGAACCGCCCTGCTTGCCAACGCTTAGAAATAAGACGCACCGCCGCTTCGCCGACGATGCTACCGGCGAGAATGGCGACGGCGTTCAAACCGACGGATGACGGTGATGAAGTTCCGGCTGCTGCTGCGTATTGAGGCACGTCGAGCGCGCGGTGTCGCCGCTGTCTTTGCCATCACTTGCACCTGATTTTGCGCGCTAAAAGCCAGCGAGTTCGATAGAAACGAATGTGCTGATGACAATCAGCAGGACCAATAACAATAAGGCTTCGGAGTGAATATTCAAGGAAAACTGCGTTACCGTGGACAAAGTGCCATTTTAACATCAAAGGCAGGCCGTCTGAAAAGTGCCGCCGCTACTTCAAATGCGTCAGACTCCGTCTTCGCAGCTAATTTTTCCTTCAAACAAAGTCTGTTGACAGGGCGTCGTTTTGCGGTAGGCGCCGCCCGCCCGTAAGCCAGACAGGTATATCGCCCGCAAATTCCGGTTAAAGTTTCGGGTCGGCATGGTAGCAACGGCTACAAATTCGCTGGTTCCTCGCGCTCCCAGCTGACAACAAACGTTGCCGAAAGCTGTTGACCGCCAACGCAGAATGGTCGCGGAAAACCCGGCGCCGGCAGGTTTCTGATGCCTTTGTGTTTCGTGGTTGCCGGACAAGCGACGATTTTCGCCGGCAGGCGTGCACGTAGGGCGCAGCTCCTTTTCCTGATGCCTGTGCTGATACCTATAGAAAGGGCCGCTGTTTTCGAGCAGGGCGGCGGCGCGCTCGGTCAGACGCGCGAAAACCTGTATCAGAATGGCCTTGCGGGCGAGCTTGAGTGTCGGCAAACGGCGTTTGTTAAGTACGTCGCCGTCTATCAGATGCCCAGATGTAGTCGGATGAGGCGGCCGCGATGGCGGAAGCGTGCGATTCGGTGGCGCGCGGAAGCCGTCGTCGGGACGCCAGGAATGCTTCTCACCGGAACCGGACTGATGCGTTTGGAAAAGTATCGACGATTTCGGCGGTATCCTGTGCCGAACCGTCGTCGGCAACAGTGGCGATTTCAAGGTCGGGCAGGTGGGGTTTGTGCCAGCGCGGATTTGAGCACCAGTTCCAACGCGTCCGGACGGCTGTGGTGATGACCAAAGCGTGCAGTGATGGCGGTTGCGTTGCAGAGTTTGGACGTATTTGTAATACGAACCCTGTGCGTTGGCGGCAGAGATGATGAGGCCGTCCGAGCCGTAGGCGAAGCCGCGTTTGAGGAAGTAGTTTTCACGAACGATACGCTGCCGTGCAGGTGCCAGCCGGAGCGGTTTTTATAGCGGCCGGCGAAGCGTGCTGTACGATTTTCCGAATCAGCTCCGGCGCTTTCAAACGAATAATGCGTTTCCAGACGGCCCGCCAAAGATCTGCGCGTTCGGTATTTTCCGGCAGCTCTTCAGCGATTCACATGCACTTGGCGATTTGAAAACTGGGTGAAGCGGCGGTGGTAGAGGCGCGGGATGTCGGGATACCAGCCGCAGGCTTTTAACAGGCGGCCGTCGTAATGGTTGAGGCGCGACAGGGAAACACTTTCGCATACGGTTTTCCGCCACCGCGGTAAGGCGTGGCGCTTCCATCAGTTCGCATCGGCCACTTCGTCGCTGTCGATGCTGGAAGATCCAGTCGTTGCGGGCAAGGCGGGCGGCGAGGTCTTCATCGGGCCGAACTGATAAATTCGCTGTGTTTTACGATGCTGGCGTTTTGAACCCGCGGCGATTTAGCGCAGGTCGGCTCGAGCCGTTGTCCAGCAGCAGGATTTCGTCGAAAACCGTCGAGGCGCACAGACCGCGGATAGATAGCGTTCGGAATTTTTACCAGCATGGTGGCTGTGGCGGATTTTGGAGGTCATGAATTCCTGAGGCCGTCTGAAAGAGGTTGAGTAAATGATGTTGTACAATATCAGGCCGTCTTGGCGTGGTTTCAGACGGCCTTTTGCAGCGTTCCGGCCGGGTCAGGTAGGAAAGAAACCGATTCGGCTGTTCGCGGAACAGACCGTCCGAACGACTTCCGTTACCCAAAAAGCGTTTGGTGGTTTATCTGTCGCGCCGCGCTAGTCGACCGAACACGCGCCCAGCGACAGTTCGCTTTGCGGTTCTACATCGACGCGGCAGGCTTTTGCTGCGGAAGTTCGGGGAATACGGAGAAGGCCACCGCGCAGGGGTCGCGCGCGTCAGCTCTCCAAGCCGAACGCCTGAATGTCGTACCGTTCGTACCAGAGGATGTCCGCCAGCCGCGGGCAATATTGGTTGCCGAGCCTGCGCGCAGCATGTCCCGCAAGCGGCGGTAATTTGCGCCCAGGGTAACGTCCAGCGGCAGTATCGTAATCGGCGCGCCGCTTTGCACACAATCTGCGCTGCATGCGGATCGACGTAAAAGCACCTGGCGCAGGGAGTGATGTTCCCCGCCCCAAAGTAGCGCAGCCGCCCATCAATACGATATTTTCACCGCGTCCGCAATACTGGTGCAAGGCTGAACGCCAAGGCGATGTTGGTCAGCGCGGTCCGATGGGGTGAGCGTGTGATGCTGCCGCGTTCTGCCGCGAAGCGTGCGAATCAGGTAATCGACGGCATGAACGCTTTGCAACGGACATTACTCCTGGTCATGCAGCGCGACGCTGTCCAAAACCCGTCTGCCGTGTGTACCTCTTCCGCCGTTACCAATTGGTGCAGTAACGCTTGCCCGCGCCCGCATACACCCAGAAAATCGCCCTTCCGGCCCGCCCAGTCGCAGATAATCCGCGCGTTGCCGACGTATGGTTCAGCTCGACATTCCTCGCCACCGCGGTAAGGGCCATGAAGTCAATCAGTCCGCGTTTTGTTAGGGCCGCCGTGCGCCATATCAGGATGGCGGCGCGTCGTCCCGTCCGCTGTGGGTCGGTGTCGATAATCAGGCGGATTTTCCGTCCATCATGTTCTCTCTCGATTAGGCTGCAAGAGATGTATTCTAACCGATAGGAAGGCACAGGCTGTTTCAGTTTTTTTCTAGACGGCCTCATATTGACATGAAATTGGTTCTGGCTCTGATGCGAAGCGTCGGTGGACGATGTAATGCGCGACGGTTTCACGCGCGTATAGGCGGTTTCGGTCGAATGCGTGAGCGAGTTCGTACGGATTACGCAGCATACCGTGCGCTTCCTGCGGCAGACATGGCTTAAATACGTCCCCGAAATCAGTCAGTAACAAAATCCGAACGCCCCTGCACCGTGCAGCTTCTCGGCAGCGATGCGGACAATATGGCCGTCAACGCACTGGAAGCGTGCGCTTCGGTGATAAAATTGATCTGAATTTCGGCTGCCCCGCACCGACGGTTAACAAGCACAAAGGCGGTGGTGAAAAGCGCTAAAGAACCGGAACCATCTTACCGCATCGGGACCCCAGCCGCCGCCCGCCGCCGCACATCCCGCCATCGCCAAAATGCGCCTCGGTTACGAACACACGCCCGGGCATTGGAATGTGCCGCTGCTACGCCGTGCAGGCGCCTGCGCACCTGACCGGTACACGCCCGTACCAAAACGTGAAGGTTACGAACCGCCGCACTGGGAATGGATACGTAAAACTGGGTGACAGCGTCGACATCCCGTAACCGCCAACGGCGATGTTTTCACACTTGAAGATTATTTGGAAATCAAAGCAGTCAGCGGTTGCGTGACAGCGTCATGCTCGGTCGCGGTGCCGCGTCTGTCCCTATCTTGCACGGCAAATCAAACAATATGAAGGTGATGAAGCTGCGATGCGGATTTCGCTGAAATATCAGGCTGGATAAACCTTTTTGATTTAGGTACCGATGAAAGCAAAGCTAACGGTAAATATCCCGTCGCCCGTTTGAAACAGTGGCTCGGCATGATGAAAAGAAGAATTTGCGAGGCACAGGAATTGTTTGATGCGGTAGTGGTGTTGGCGATGCGGGCGAGGTGAAGCGGATTTGTCTGCCTTCGAGGAGAAAATGAGTACGTGAGAAAGGCCGTCTGAAAAATTTTCAGACGGCCTTGGGGTTTTGGCAGGGCCAATACGCGCGGGAAAAGAATTTCGTTTTCCAAAATGGATGTGGTCGGTCAAATCGTCCACCACCCGCGTGCCAGCGTGCGCTTGTCCAACCGCCGCTGGCAGGCGTTTTAACGGTCAGATTGCCGGTCAGTTCCAGCAGCAGTCTGGCTTACGGTCTGGTCGTGTTCCCTCATGCTCGCATCATCATCACGCTAATCGGCATCGCTGCCCCGGTGCCCGACGCCTTTCCAGCTTGACTGGCGGGAAACAGCATACGCTCTTCCTTCATCGCGTGTGCAGCATCAGCAGTTCATTATTTTTACATAAGCCAGCACCCGGCACTTCCGCCGGAAAAACTGTCGGCATGTACCTCCGGCAACTTTTTGCGCCAACGGAACCAGTTCTTCAAATTGCGCACGGTGTACGTTGTGGTAGCGTTGCAGGATATGGTCGATGGTTGCACCAAACGGCGCGGTTTCCATACGGTAAAATCAGTCATGGCAGCAAGTCCGATTTATATCCGGCCGGTATTTTTCAGACGGCCTTTTGAAAGATATATTTTTGATGAATGTATACGGTGGTTGAAGGATACACCTGAGGGACATTTGTATAGATGAAGCCAAGGTAAGCAACCGATTGAGAATGAAAGCAATTTATTTTGTGTGAGGAGGAAAGGTTGGGGCCGGCTTGCACCTTAATCGAGAGAGGAGATAGCCAGCCCGTCTTTATTGATCAGACGGGCCATCTCAGTAATCTCGGCAGAGAGGAAGGGATTCGAACCCTCGATACGCTATTCACGCATACACGCTTTCCAGGCGTGCGCGACTTAAACCACTCATCCACCCCCAATGACGGACTATTAGTAGAGGAATGCAGGCGGTTAGCAATTATTCCAACTAATCACAAAACCATTAAAACCGGTGGAAACCGGGAACATTTTTATATTTTTATGTATGGTGCCCAGGAGAAGACCTCCGAACTTCCACACCCGTGAGGATACTAGCACCCGAAGCTAGCGCGTCTACCACTCCGCCACCTGGGCAATCATCCGCATTTTTAAAGCAGCAGTAAACTTTGGTGCGTCAGGAGAAGACCTCGAAACTTCCACGCCCGCGAGGACACTAGCACCCGGAAGCTGGCGCGTCTACCACAATTCCGCCACCTGGGCTTTTGCTTTATTAACCGTTTTGGGGTAGAGTATCCACCGCTTCGCACAAAACGAAGACGTCATTATATATTTGTGTGGAAAGAATGTCAATCTTAAAAATGAAGAAAAATATCAAATTGTTAAATTTATTGCCGAGAAAAGACCCTCACTTTAGAACGCGAGGGGCAACGCTGAGCGACCATCCGTTGCTGCCGCGAGTGGATTGTCGCTGTTGCCCAAAAGGTGTGCCGCTGGCAAAATGGAGGCTTTGGCGCGCGAGTTGTCGATTACAGATGCCGAATGCGAGTTTTGAACGCCGTCTGAAAGCAATGGCACGCGACGGGCAGGTTTTGATTAACCGCCGCGGTGCAGTGTGTAAAGTTGCAAATAAAATCGACGTGCGAAATGCCGCGTCGCGCGCATAAAGACGGCTGATTCGCCGCACCGTTGCGGCCGATCGACGGCGCGATTTTATTCTGCACGAGCGGCAGATGCGCGGCGTGATGCACGGCGATGAGCCAGTACCGTCCGTCCCTGCGTAGACCGCAGGACGGCGCGAAGGTACGGTGCTGGATATCGCTGAACGCGCACAGAAGCAAGCGGTCGGCCGTTTTCATGTGGAGCGCGGTATCGCCATTTTGGAAGCGGAGGACAAACGGTTGACGCAGAGTATAGCGTTTTGAGCCTCGACAGCGGTGGCCGGCTTCGCCCGAATCGGGCCAGGTCGTCGGCCGAAACCGAAACTTATCCGGAACTGAACCGCTCCCGCCGTAGCGAAAAATCATCGCGTATTAGGCGATTATGCTGACAGCGGCATGGAAATCGAAATCGCCGCGTCCGCAAACACCACATCTGCCCGCTGCACCAGTTTAGCGGGCTTTGCCGGAAAAGCCGCGATCCCTCGATCGCGTGCGCAAAAGCGACGGAAAGCGTAGGTGGGACTTGCGTGCAAATCTGCTCAGTCGTAAACGATAGACGGCGAAACGGCGCGCGATTTTGACGATGCTGCGTTTGCCGACGGCAGAAATTACCGGCTGGTGGTGGCGTGATTGCCGACGTCAGCCATTATGTCCGTCCGCTGACGATGCTATTGATAACGATGCGCTGGAACGCGCGCTACCAGCGTGTAGAATATCTCCCGCGCCGCGTCATTCCGATGCTGCCTGAAAACCCGTCCAACGGTATTACTTGTTCGCCGAATCGATGTCGAGCGGCTGTGTATGGTGTGCGACATGATGGTTACTTATGCGGGCAATATTAAAGAACATAAGTTTTATCCGGCGGTATTGCGTGCGTTCGCATGCGCGCGGTTGACTTACAACCGTGGTTTGAGCTGGCTTTCAGACGGCCTGGAGATCCGTATAAAGAACAAATCGACACGCTTTTACCGCTTTGTTTGCATCTGCAGAAAAACGTTCCAGCCGAGGCAGCAGTGTGCAGCGTTGAATTTGAAAGCGCGTTGAGACGCAGATGGTTTTCGACGGCAACGGCAAAATTGAGAAAATCAACGCCCGTTAGGCGCAACGCATGCGCACAAACGACTGAAGAGTGTGGCGTTGGCGGCGACGTGCGCGGCGGAGTTGTGCTGAAAACAAACATACCGCCTTATTCCGCAAACCACATTGGGTCCGACTCCGGAAAACTGGCCACATTGCGCGAACAGCTTGCGCCGACGGTGGATTGGAGTTTGGGCGGAAGGGACAATCCTACGCCGAAAGATTTATGCGGTTTTGCCGAGTCATCAAAGGGCGGCCGGATGCCGAATTGCTGCAGGTTGCGATGCTGCGTCTCGCGCAGCAGCAGTTTACGCGAACCGAACTGCGACGGACATTTTCGGTTTGGCCTGCGACGCTTATGCACACTTCACTTCGCCTCATCCGACGTTACCCTGATTTATGCAACGCGTACATCGGGCAATCAAAGCCGTATTGGCCGGCGAAAAGACAATAATCCCGGCAAATCGTGGCAGGAATTGCGTGCACACTTCGTTTCTGCGAGCGCCGCGCCGACGATGCTTCGCGCGATGTTGAGAATTGAAGCCGAAAACCTATTATATGCGGGACAAAGTCGGCGAAGTGTTCGGCGGTAAAATTTCCGCATGACGAGCTCGGCATTTTCGTAACTTTCGGACGACATCCATATCGACGGTCGGCGCATATCAGCGATTTGGGGTGAAGACTGTTTTTACTCATCGTCCCTGAAATTATGGCCATCGAAGGCGAACGCAGCGGCGTGCGTTTCAGTATGGGTGATCGCGTCAGTGTGAAAGTGGCACGCGCGGACCTTGCACCACCAGTAAACCGATTTGTTGCTGATTAGCGGTGGTACTAGCCGGTGGTAAAAAGCGCGGTAAGAAAGCGGTGTCTGCGTCAAAAGCCCTTCTGAATCGGCTGCGAGGTGCGGTAAAGGCTGCTAGAGGCCGGAAGACATTGATCGGACATCAAAGAAGCCGATACTTTGAAGAAAGAAACCGGAAAATCTGATTTAGATGCAAAATCATGCTTCCGGTAAAGCCAAGACCGGCAAGTAGCTGGAAAAAGCGTTAAAGTGGTAGTGGGCAGTGGCCAAAGCCAAAAGGCAAACGAGAGCCGGAAGCTAAAGTCGTAATAGAGTTTGACTGTAGGAACAGGCCGTCTGAAACGGGATGATGAAGAACGTGTTTCAGACGGCCTTATATTTCTATCACCACACGTGGAGAGGAAACGGTGGTCGGTTCAGCTTTGGACGCCTCATGTCCTTGCGGCTGGCATTAACAACGGCTGACAACAACCAAACAACCGGAACATCATGGAAACATACGCAATCCGTTTTCATTTTTCGAGCGCGCCCGGTCAGTTTCTCGACCAAACTCCGCCGGATTATGCCGTTGCCGTGCCATTGCTCAGGCAGGCGGTGCAGGTGAAGGATACGTGGAGGCAGCGTCAGTTGTCCGGCCGCCTGATGAAACGGTTTGGGTGTGCGGGCGAATGCCGAGGAAGGTACTGCTTTGTTGGAGCAGGTGGCCGCCTCGTCGTGCGGACATCCGTATGCGCGCTACAACCTGGTTGCAACTTAAGCGGTGCTGGCGGCACGCCGGTTGCCGTGTTATTAGGTGCATATGGTGATTTGGCCGAACAAGGTATGGTTCAGGGCGCAGATGAGGCCGCTTTAACATATTTCAATGAAACCGGTAAAACCGATAAGGTATTGTATTGGGCAGCGGCTGCCGCCAACCGATCCGCAGGCGGCGCACATTATTTGGCGCAGTATTATCAAAATGCTGCCGAACCGGATATGGAGGCGGGCTTGCCGGTTATGTTGGCAGACAGGCCGCAGAGCAGCAGGATTGGTGGTGGCGGCGCATTGTGCTCGGTTTGCAGCATCTTTTACGGACAAGGTGTAGCCACAGGAACCACGAACAGGCCGCACGTTACCTGCGGATTGCCGCAGAGCAAGGTATTGCGGCGGCACAGACCGCACTGGCGGAAATTTTACCGCTCGGGCATCAGTAAGGAGGCATTAGTCTGGTTTCGAGACGGCGGCTCGGAGCAGGGGGATAACAATGCACATGCGGCTTTGGCGGAACTTTTTACCCGCTTCGGGCCGTTACGTTGAGAGAAATCCTTAGCAGCGCGTTCTCACGCGAGCAGCCGCACAGTCGGCATCCCGAAGCATGTGCGTCGCTGGGAGATATTTACAGTTACGGTTTGTAGTGGAGTGCCGACTCGATACCGCCCGTGGGCAGGCTACCGGCAGGCGGCAGCAGGCAGGCATGGCTGCGCAGCATCGTGAAACTGGTGCCCGACAGTGCTTTGTACGACCGGCAGAATTACAAGCGAATCAAAGAAACCGCTTTGCAACACAAAAGCTCAGAAGCAGCTACCAACAGGCATCTTCGCCAGTTATCACGGTTTGAACCAGATGCAGTGATTATCTCGAAGCCTTTGAATTTTACCCGCAAGCGGCAGAGCGTCGACACCGCAGTAGGGCGCAAGAGACGGAGCGGGCATGATGTATTACAAGGAAAGGAGGAGGAGGATACGGCTCGGGCGGGCATATGGTTTGAGTTCGGATGCGCGGCGGAAAATGAATGATGCCACCGCCCAATATAGTTTGGCCTGCCTGTGCATTTGTTTTAACGGTGAAGGCATTGAGAGTGAATATTGCCACAAAGCCTGTGCATTGAGTGCGGTACATCTGCAACGACGACATCCCCATAAAGATGCTTTTAATACCGTTGCTGGAACCAATGGCGGAGATGATGAGCAGTTTGAGCAGGCCGTCGGAAAAATAATAGTATGAAAGTTATGAATGTAGCTTGAGTGTGCGATGCCGTCTGAAAATTCTTTCAGACGGCATCTGGGTTTTGATGGCGGAGAAGATTGGTCAAATCAATCAGATTCCTGTTTTTACCTATCCGTTCGCAAAACTCCCTTGCCATCGGCGCGCGCTCAGGAAAAGGCTAAGCCGAAGCCGCATCCGTACACATTTGCAGGCCCCGCCCAAGCTGTCCGGTCCACAAGGCTTGCGTAGAACTCCGTATCCGCCTTCGGTGTCGCGGAAAGCAGGTAACGGCGGCTTTTGTCATCAGGAACAGAACCCGCAAAATCGTACCTGCCCGGCTATTTCTGGCAGTTGTTGACTTGGAAATACTGTAATTTATCCGAATCAATCTGTTCCCGGATTTTTAACAATATAGGTTCTGACATTGCGTTATCACACCCGTCGGCGTAGGCCTGGGACAGATAACCCCGTTCGATATACCGGTTGTGAAGAAGGCACGGCACCGGTTGCCAAAATACCGATGATAGCGACCGGTAATCAGCATTTCAACAAGGGTGAAACCGTAACCTGCTTGTTGCTTTTGCCATAGCGTTTTCCTATTCGTTGCTGACATAGGTATTGAACCATGACCGGTAGTATCGTCGGCTCCCCATGCTTTTGCCGTTACGCGGTAAATATTGGCTCCCGTCGAACTGGTTACCGACATATTCGATGATATAAGCGGCTGTTTTGCTTACGCCAGTTCGGTAAAGATACTTTGGCGTCTTTGGGATATTCTTTACCTTTTTAGTGTCAATGCAGAGTTTGTCACCGCATTTTCTCAGCCATGCTTTCAACGATTGGTGCGCTACCGGTTATTTGATGATAGAACCGGTTTCAGCGAGTATCGCAGCACGGCATAGGCCGTTTTCGCAATTATCATTGAAGCCGTAACCGGAATCGGGCAGATTCAAAAATGGCGTTCTCACCTTCCCCGTAAGGCCGATTCGGCCACCGAAAACGCCACAGTTTCCGGTCGGCATCGCTGGTGCTGATGCGTTGTTCGGTATTGTAAGACCGCATGGCGGCAACCACCAGCAGGGCAATGGCAAACCATCATCATCAATGTCAGATAAAGAGGGCAAATCCCTCGCTGGTTGCTTTTGGACTGAATCAAAGAGTGCGGTCTGGCATTGGTTTCTCCGCGTACCGCCGCGTCGTATGTTATAAATTTGGATGTTGTTATCGTTTCCGGCGTTAATTGAATCATTGAAGGTCGCTGGATAAGTGTCAAGGTGCCTTATCGTTTTTATGTTGTCTGTTTTGTTAAAGCGTTTTACAAGAATCGTCGCGTCATGGATGAAATTCATCTTTCATGGTAGAAAATACCGCGAACCACTACTGAGGAGTTTCCAAGTTTTACCATGTCATATTGGAAACGATATAGCCTCGGATTGCGCCATTATCGTAGGCGTGCCGACCATACATAGGCATTGACGACTAGTGCAAAACAGAACGACCGCCGATTTCGCGCATTTGCATTGGCGAGAGTTGGCCGCGGCTTGATTTGTTTTGGCGGTATCATCTCTTTTGACGGCTGAAACAGGAACCGATACATGATGGGGGCGGTGGGGAGTGTCTCTCTACGGCACAGGCTTTAAATATAAGTGCCTTCATTTGCGGTGCCGTAAATCCGCTTGTATTGAGGGTTTCGGCTGATACCGGTACCAAAGCGAATTAGCGACCGTTGCCAGTTTGAAGATTGGATTTTGATTATTATCGTCGGTTTTACATCACCCGCTTTGTGGGCAGACATGCTGAAACAGCCGAGAAAAACTGCCGGCCATGCGCGCAGCTCGCAGCCAATCATATTGATGCATTGCGCAGGTCTTGTTGCACGGTTAGGCGCGACGTGGCGGTGTTGTTCAGATTGCGGGCGGTAAACATGTGTGAACCGACCGCCATCAGTACAATCATGCTCAGGGCTGCGTCGCGATCCAAAATTCAACCATCAGGCTGAAGCCTTTTGATGCCGCTTCTTCGGTATGAGTAGAGCGAGATGATGTTTTATTTTTCCGCATACTCAGTTATCCGCAATTCCAGCGTTTGAAAGGTATATAGGACAATTTTATTGCCGTCTCTAGTCAGTCAGTCCGTTGGAGGATTTATCATCGGATGCTGTTTCCGCATCTTCGCCCGCGGCTTTTGATATAGGTTACATTCCCTTGTTCGTCGCAGTTTCCGTCAAATCTTTCCATCTTTGAGGTGGTCGGTACTGTACCTCGAATCAAGGCAGATAATGAATTGCAAGTCAGCGTCTCGGAACCCAGTGCGTTTCGCTGGATACCGTGAACCGGCAGATTTGGTTTTCTCTTAGTTGAGCTCGTCGTTACCACCGGTATCGGCATGGAGGAGGAGAACATGACGTGGCAGTTAATGGTTGTGCCATAGTGAAGTCAGTGTAGGATGGTCCAACCGGTAGCAGAGTCCGCTGATGCAAGGTCGGATTGATGACGATGCCTTCGATTATTAGATTTTTGGGCACTGGGCACGAGTGACTGGCTGCGGCCCGCGAACTCCGGACACGGCACGCAGTTGTACGGCCAGTAGCGCCAATACACCTCAAAGCCAATACGAACATACGGCAACCAATACTTCGTATCAGGGTCATACCGACTGTTTGGTTTTCAGACGGCCTTTGCCGCGCAAAAGATATTTGTAGGACGTTTTATTATTCACATCTGGAAACACTCGTTTGGCAGTCTTTATATTATTTTGTTGAATCGACACTGCAGACTGCTGGAATCTGGACGCGCGCAGATTTCCACGCGGCACGCTATTGTCAATCAGGACGACGCTGCACGGGCACTGCTTTGGTTGCGATGTCTTGGCGGCAGGCATCGGTCAGTGCGATTTTTCACGGAAACCATCTGCTACGGACGACGAGTTGATATTACTTCAAACTATCGGAGTGAGCAAACATGCCGTTGGGGAAGAATACCCAAAATTGTTGTCCCTTGCTTTCCTTACCTTGGGCGGAAACTATGTGAAACTGTGTTCTACCTGTCCGATTGTTGGTTACCGTTCAGAATGATACGTACGTACGAAATATCGGTTGTATCGTTGGTGTATGATCGTTGTTTTTGTCGGCGAAGGCGGAGCATACCTTGTCCGGAATAGGCGGATTTGCAACGCCGCTGCTTTTTCCGTCGCTTTTGATTTGGACGCAGACATAAACGGAAGATTGAGGCGTACGTACTTCGCTGGCTGGCGAAGCGCAGTAGGCTGGCGATTTTTGCTCGGCCTCGACGGGCGGCGCGCGGCGGGAGGCAATCCATTGGCTGGAGGTTGGGAAAGGCGACAGGCCATGATTGCGGCACTGCGCGATGAACAGACCAGCAATTCGACGAGCGTGAAACCTTTTTGTTTGGGAAACACGCGAGCAACCGTGCTTCGTATTGTTGTGGGCAACGTGTGGATTGTGTTTTTATTTCCGCCGCATTTTATGCGTTTGATTTATAAACGATGTTACCGTTGATGCCCAACAAAATCTGGAAATCATCAGACAAATGCGTTGCAGAAATATGTATCATCTTTCCCCATCATTGCCGCTTCGGGGACATAGGCGGCGTTTTCAAATTTCGTGAATTGGCCGGAAGAAGCGTCAGAAAACCTTGCCGGTAGGTCCGTTGCGGTGTTTGCCGATGATACATTCGGCCAGTCCTTTAAACTGGGTTTCGGCGTTGTAGTATTCGTCGCGGCACATGAACATACAATCAGGTCGGCATCCTGTTCGCTGGCGCCGTCGCCGGACTATGCAGGTGTGTCGACATCATCGGGCGTTTGTCGGTACGCCGTTCCACTCGTGCGGCCCGCTGCAGACAGGGCGATGACGGGAACTCTGCAGCTCTTTTGGCCAAGGCTTTGAGCGAACGGGAGATTTCACCCGCACCCGGAGGCGCGGTTGTGTGAGCGGCCGGAACCCGCCATCTGCTGCAGGTAGTCGACGACAATCAGCCCGGAGTTTGCCTCCGAACCAGCCTGGCCAGCTGAGGCGCCCGCGCCCGCAGTTCGAGAGCGCGGTCAGGTGGGGTTTCGTCGATAAACATCGGAGCGTCGGACAGCTTGATCCACCGCTTCGCCAGCTCAGATTTCGGCCCCAATGTTCGTCTTGGCAGACGTCCGTTTTCAAAACGTGCCGATCGAGCCTGCCGGACGGAGCCGAGCATACGCAAGCGACCAACTGGGCGCCGCCCACTCTCCATTGAGAATACGGCAACGGGCAATTTGCTTTCACGGCAACGTATTTCTGCACTATTGATGGAAAACGCGGTTTTGCCCATAGACGGGCGGCCTGCGACGATGATTAAACTCGGCCGCGGGCCGGAGGCTTATGGTGTCGAGATCGATGAAAACCGGTGGCAATGCCGCACTTTCGTCGGGGTTGTCGCGCGAATAGAGAGCATGTCGATGCGTTCGGACCACTCTCCCAGCAGTGCGGGCCTCGAGGAAGCCTTTGTTTGGATTTCGCCGTGCTTTTCGGCAATTTGGAAGACTCTTTGTTTTTCGGCTTCGTCCAAAAGCTGGCCTGCGTCGCGGCCTTGCGGATTGTAGGCGCTGCGGGCGATTTCGGCACCGACCGGCAAGTTGGCGCATGATCGAGCGTTCGCGCAACGATTTCTGCGTAGCGCGGCGGATATTGGCGGCGGAAGCGTGTTTTGCAGCCAGTGAAATCAGGTAGTTGAACCCGCCTCGCGGCTTCCAGCTCTTCGCTTGCGTTCCAAGGCTTTGAACGGTGTGATGACATCAGCCGGACGGCTATCGTTAATCAGGGTTGCGATAACGCGGAAAATCAGGGCGGTGCTTCGTGGCGGTAGAAATCTTCCCCGTTGACGATGTCGGCGATTCTGTCCCGATGCCGCATTTTCAGCAGCAAAACCGCCCACGGACTTGCTTCGGCCTTTATCGAGTGCGGCGGCAGCGATAGGGCGCTGACTTCGCGGCTTCGTACCGGCATATCGTTATAGCTTTCGGTCATGGGAGTGTGTCCTGAACGGTGAGAAACGGTTTGTTATTATAGCGCAGAGGATGCTGGATGGGGACTGGTGTGCGCGATTGCGCGGCCACAAAGGCCGTCTCGAAAATCAGACGGGTTTTTCCGGTATCGGCAAACCTTGATACTTTCCGATTGACGTGGCATCCTGTTTCTTTCGACGAGACGTTGCCGTCGGCGTCAACCGTGATGTAGCGCGGCAGGCTGGGCGGGGCGCGGTTTGCGCGGGTATACGGCGGAGGCGGCGATTCTGTTGCGTTTCGTTGCTGCGCTTTCCTGTGTCTTGTCTTTTTCTTTTTGTCGTCGCCGTCGGGAATGGCGGCGTTAATCACGGCACCGGTGCCTTTTACGGCCAGCTTTGCCGGCGGTAACGACCGTGGTTGTGGCGAAATCGACTGCTGCGCCGACGACGCAGCCGCTACCAGAATGAAGCAGGCGGCTAAGGGGGTAAGGTTTTTCAGCTTCACAGTGGCCGCACCCGCACGACCGTCGTGTCCGTGCGTCCGCTGCAACCTGCGGCGGCTTTCGTGCCATGAATCGTCGCGTTGCCGTCACTCCTTCCATTTCGTCAGAACTCGCCGTTTTCTCAATGCAACCAGTTCCGCTAGATTCTGCACCGCCTGACCCACAAGTACTCGGGCGGGTTGTCGGAGCGAGCAGGGCGTACCGTCGTGCCATGCGAGCCAGTAAACTGTTGGCGGTTTGCACAAACGCGGGAATCGCGATGATGAAATTTCACCGTCGGTGCCGGCCAGCATCCGTTCGGCTATTTCGGGTTTGGAAGGGTAGGATTTGCATGATGGACTCTTGGATGGAGTCATTGTGGCGCCATTGTAATAGGGCCGTCTCTGAAAATCAGAAACATCATTTTATTAGCATGAGCCGTCTGAAAACCCAGCTATGCCGTGTTTCAGACGGCCTTTTGCTATAATTCCTTTCTGAACCGAAAACAGGCGGCACATGGAAGTCATTCAATACCCAAATTTCTTCAACCCACCACCAACCCTTCCCGCCTGCCGGCGACCAGCCTACCGCCATTGCCGGCCTGCTCGAAGGGCTTTCAGACGGCCTTGCCTACCAAACTCGCGTGCTCGGCGTAACCGGTTCGCGGCAAACCCACACCATGGCGCGAACGTCATCGCCCGTAAAGCGGCCGCCCCGCCATCATCATGCGGCGCGCAACAAAACCCTTGCCGCCCAGCTCTACGCCGAAATGCGCGAGTCCTGAAAACGCGCGGTGGAATATTTCGTCTCGCCACGACTATGACTACCAGCCCGAAGCCCGCCGCGTGCCCAAGCCGCGATTTGTTCACTATCGAAAAAGACAGCGCGCTCAACGAACACATCGAGCAGATGCGCCTTTCCGCCACCGCCAAAAACCTGATGACGCGCGACGACGTGATCATCGCTGCTGCTCGTGTCCGCCATATTTACGGTATCGGCGACCCGACCGGAGTATCATCAACAAATGGTGCTGTCCGTAAAAGTAGAGGCGACACCATCGAGCAGCGCGACATCATCGCCACGCCTCGTTTCCATGCAGTACGAACGCGGCGATTTGGACTCAAACGCGGCAGCTCGCGCGCGGCGACGTGATTGACGTGTACCCCCGCCGAAAGCTCCGAAAACGCCTTGCGCATCAGCCTTTTTTGACGACGAAATCGACCGCCTCGATATGTTCGGACCCGCTTTCAGGCAGCTCGCACCAGCGCGTCGGGCGCCACACTGTCTTCTGTCCAGCCACTACGTTACCCCCGCGCGACACCGTATTATGCGCTCCGTGAGTCCATCAAAGAAGAATTGGTGCGAACGCATCGAATTTTTCGCCCGCGAACAACGACCCGTCGAGCAACAACGTATCGAACAACGATCCTGTTTTCGACCTCGAAATGCTCTACGAAATGGGTTTTTCTGCAGTATCGAAAACTACTCCCCGCCACTTCTCCGGCAGGAAGGCGAACCGGCACGCCCACGCTGATGGACTACCCGCCCGACAACGCCATCATGTTCATCGACGAAAGCCACGTTACCGTCACCCAAATCGGCGGCGCATGTACAAAGCGCTGACGCATCGCGCAAAGGCAAAACCCTCGTCGATTATGCGGTTTCAGGCTGCCTTCCGCCCGCGACAACCGACCGCTCAAATTCCACGAATTTGAAAAGTCATGCCGCAAAACCGCGTCTCGTTTCCGCCACCCCGCCAAACTACGAAGAAGAACACGCCGGCCAAGTGAGCCGGAACGTCGTCCGGCCCCACAGGCTGGTCGACCCCAAATCAATCATCCGCGGTCGCCACCCAAGTCGATGACTTAATGAGCGAAATCAACGACCGCATCCAGGCGAACGCGTACTCGTTACCACCCTCACCAAACGCGGCATGGCGGAGCAACTCACCGACTCATTACAGTGAACTCGACATCAGTGCGCCACCCGCACAGCGACATCGACACCGTCGAGCGCGTGCCGGAAACTGGCTAGAGATTTACGGCTCGGCCTGTTTGACGTACTCGTCGGCATCAACCTTGCGCGAAGGCTTTGGACATCTGAAAGTCTCTCGTCGCCATCCTCGACGCCGACAAAGCAGCGCTTCCTGCGTCACCGCAGCCCGGATCAAACCACAGCCGCTGCCGCGCGCAACGTGAACGGTGTCGCCATCCCGTACGCCGACATAAACCACCGACTCGATGAAAGCCGCCGCCATCGACGAAAACCGCCGAACGCCGACGCGAAAACAGATTAAATTAACGAAGAACACGGGCATCGTGCCACAGCAGATTACAAACAGGTCAAAGACATCATCGACGGCGTGTACGCGAAGAAGATGGCGGCAAAGGTCGTCTGAAAGGCAAAACAAAGGTTAAAGTCGGAGAAATCACAACGAAGAAGACGCGATTAAAGAAATCGCCAAACTGAGCCATGCCAGCAGGCGGCTAGGGATTTGCAGTTTGAAGAGGCGGCTGTGGATTCGGCAGACAGAATGCGGGGGAATTAAAGAGAGACTTTATTGTTTGGAAGTGCGAGTAGTCACTGGTTATTAATTCGTCTCATGTCTTCTTGTAAGGTAAATATATATGTCTCAGCTTTAATCAAAACGATAAAGCATTTGTTCCTGTTTCAAAATAAAAGGGATGGAAAATTACCTATTCCGCTTTTTATGAAATGCACGTTTTGGAAATTGCCGATAGAAAAGTATTTCTTTCACCAGGAGTGATGAAATGGATTGGCTTCACAGCCTAGTACAGAAAATATTGGGATTCTTGTTTTGGAAATTGGCGACTGCTAAACGGAAACTAGCTTGATTGACCCTTTGGCAAAAATCGGTGCTCAATATTGTCGTTTGTGCTTTTGCCAGATGATTATGTAAGATTCCATAAAAATTCGTTTCTTCCTAGTGAATTATCAACTATTTGGGAAAAGGAGAAGGATATATATTCGCATTGTATTAATAGGTCATGGCAAGAAAAATGGTATTACATATTTTCCAATCAAGGAGTTGTGCGTCCAAATGAAATTTCTAGTTGTTTAACAAAAGAGTAACACGGATAAAGTTTTTATTTCCCTTTTGTTGTCAAAACCGGTTATAAAGATATGTAATTTTTCAAGAATTATTTGACGTATGTAGTCATTTTATTGCACCGTTTCGCAGCATTGCCACGGGAGCGGAAGCATCCACAGACTTTGTACAGACTTTTCCAGCTTCATTCCTAGAGGTAACACTGTTAAAACGGCGTTTAACAATGCATACTCAAACTCCAGATGGTAAAACTTTTAGATTATGTGGGAGGGAGTTAAAAGCAGGTGCCGACCTCAGAAAAAGCAAGCGTAGCAAATCGTAGCCATCATCGCTCAACCACGTGCGTGTGGCTGCCATCACACCCTCACCTGCGGGCGGCATGAACTTTAAAACCGAGGTGTATGGTGTGTGCGGTACGCACGCACGCGTTCTCTTTTCTTTGAGGCAGCTGGCACCTGCGTAAGCATAAATGCTGACCATGCCCTCTGTGAGAGAAATCAGCCTGCACCTTTGAAACCTCTAAAGTGCAGGCTGCTTTTCCGTTGCACGGCATTTTCAGGTAAGCCTGCAGGCACGATTAGCCACAGCAAGCCGTGTAGCCTGCATCCCACCAACCGCGTGTGTGGCTACTCCATACACCCCACCTGCGTGACAGCACAAATGTAAACCCAGCGTGTAGGGTGTGTGCGGTGCGTACGCACGCGTTTCTTTTACCCCTTTTACATACTACATCTGAAAAGCCGTTATCCCAAAAACATATTCCGGCTATAAGTGAAAGCGGAGTCATAACATATTTTCTTCTTTCTTTCTACTTTTTGAAATGCATGTTCATAATAGTATTCAAAGATAGATAAGACGGCAAAGAAGAAACAAATATATTTAGTAACCTAAAAGAAACCACAAGGAAACAAAACCTCCGGTCTGTGCAAAATAATTATCATTGCAAAAATTTGGATGAGCCACCGAAATGACTCGCCGCAACTCCAAGTTTTCTAGGGTAAGATTACCTATGTTGTCCACCCATCGTACCCGCCCAAAGGGCAAAACCGCAAGCAACAAGCACTGTCATGAAGGTGCTATAACTCCAAATAATACTGCACCCAATATTGAAAACATAAATCAATATTCTCCTCGCAAACAACAATACATTTCAGTAACCGTGGTCGGATAATTGTGTCTGACAAAACCTCGTAACATTCCTGCTATTGCAACTCATTGCCTCAATTCAAACGTCGGATCTCGAGAAATCCGACCCACAAAATCATTCCGAGCATAATACTATGAAATCCGCGATGAGGTCGATTTTGTCTGCCATTTTCGATTATCTGCATCAATCCAGTCAAACATGGCTATGTGGCGCAAATTTCCGATTGGCGGTTTTCTTCTGTACGTTTTTCAAGGCTGTCTGAAAGTCAGCACAGCTGAACGAAAGCTAAAACCGCTTTTCAGACGGCCTTGTTTCTTTCATTTTCTCAAATCATCTGGTCATTCCCGCAGCGGAATCCAGGCTCGTCGGCATGGGAATCTGTCGAAAAGTTTCGTCGTTATCATTTCAGTACCCTCGCCTGCGCGGGAACGATGCGGCAGGTGTCGATTGGTCAAACCCCGACAAAACCGCCTCAACCTTCCGAAACATTGAATTTACCAATCCAACCTATGCGTTGCCTATGATAGGGACGTTAAAGTCGGCGTTGGTTTTCAAAAATTCATATGTGGTATATGTTTTATTTTACGTAAATTTTACTTTTGCGTGCGTCGTTTAAAGAAAGATGGAAATTTTAATATGCGGCGGATTCTATCAGCATGAATCCGCTTTGGTCTCGGATTCGTGTAATGTGTAAAGAGAGTTTATGATGAAAGTATTGGATAATGCGGCAAATTGTCTTCTCGTTTCGGCGGAGTGTTTTGAGTTATGCCTCAGAACTATAACCACGAATGGCAGAATATTTTGATAGAGTAGGCTGCATTTGAAAAGAGGCCGTCTGAGTGGTTTTAACCGTCGAAACCATGCTTGCCAGTCGGCTCGTTTGATACCGGACGGGAAGGGTGGCGACTGTTTATGGGCTAACAGTCAGCTTTCTGCCTTTTGTGTTTCTGCCTGGAAATCAAAAGCATCAGCACAATCGGTACATATCACACCTGCGACATTGGCGAAGATGTTGCTTGTCGCCAACCCATTTCGGCAACTACTATAGGGCTAGGCATTCTGCCGATGCGCGTCCGCACAGCCGAAGGGAAAGCCAGCGTAGCCTGGTGCGAGTGAGGGGGTGCGTGCCTGGCAGCGCGCGTTGTCGAAATTTTGTACCTGCGTGCGTGGACCCCGCCTTACGACCATACGAGGCGAACTGGAAACCAATGCGGAGGGGACTGCGGTACGCACGCGGCGGTTTGTCTATCTTCTTCCCCTGTTTGTGTGTGCCAGCCTGCACTTCCAAATTTCTAGCGTGCGCTGCTTTTCGGTACCGTGCGGCGTGTTCCGGCGGCCGTATCCTATTTCGGCTGTTGGAACATTAATCAAGCCTTCAACACGCCGTCCAGTCCGTCGTAAACGGAAATCTTGTCGATTTTCTCGGGTAACTCTTTCCAATGTTTGGCAATTCTTTCAGGACGCAGTGGCGCGTTTCGTTTTCTCCATCACGCGCGCGCGGTGTTCAGCAGCGAGCGTGTGGCGGCGGTTTCTTCTTCGCGGCGGCGGATGTTGTTGGCTTGGGCGGATTTTTCGGCTTCTACCATCAAAGCGCCAAGATGCTGCGAATCTCGCCCGCAGTGATACACGTCTTTCACGCCTGCCGTCGACTGCTCCGCGCCCCGCGGCACTTTGGCGCGAATGAGCGCGGTCAGCCTCGCATCCAAGCCCTGTCGTCCGCCAACAGTGTGTCCATATACTTTTACCGCCGATGAGCGCGCGGATGGCGGAACCGCACCCGCGGTAGAGATATTCTTTCGGGCGATTGATGCTGGCAAACCATTTGGGCGCGTCCGTAATCCGGTAGTCGACATACCACATTGGCGCGTGCGCACCTTTCGCTTCAGTCAGCAGCTCCTCGCCCCGATACTCGCAAGTCTGCAAACGCAATTCCGCCACTGGCCGCCGGGACCGCTTTGGTTTACCAGGCCGTCAGTGGTAACGCCCCTGCATCAGAGGCGGTTGCCGCACGCTGTCGATAGGCACCAAGCCTCCCGACGTGTCGCACGTTATACCGTATGCACCGCACGGTAAACACAGGATGGCCGCCGAAATTGATGTTCTGCAACTGCTTCACCACTGTATCCTGCATCGATTGCACAAATCTTGCAGATAAATCAATACGTTGGATTTCAGCATGGCTAGCGCGTTTTCGCCGCCAGAACCACGCCGCTTCTTTTGAGCGTGATCAGATTTTGCAGCTTCGCCGTCGCGAACGCTGGCTACAGCAGCACGGTTTTCGCTGGCTTCAAATGCGCCGCCTACGCTGCCGCCGCGAGTTCGGGATTTTTGCGCCGCGCATTGCGCCAGTTGCGCCGTATTTTCATACACGGGTATGCCGCATCGGCAAACAGGGCTTTCGCGTTCTTCGCGCCCGCCCAGCAGCGGCTATGCATCGCCTTCGGCCCAGCACGCGCGCATCAGTGCGGTTGCGCTCGCACCAGCAGGCGTCTCGCTGGCTTTAACGGCATATTTTTGCAGGGTTTGTCCGACGGCGGTGCGCCAGCGAAGCAGCCCTGCGCATTTTCGCAGCCAGTATTCGCCTTTCGGCTGACGTGCGTCTCGATTCACCATCAGCCAACCAGTCCGCGCGTTCGCCGCCGCCTTTTGCCACCGACCTCTCGCGCCAAAACTCCTGATGCCACGCCAACGTGTTTGCCCCACAGGGCCTTCCAGCACCAGCCACTGCGGATTTTCAGGCTGCTCTTCGCCCATTTCGCGCGCCTGCCCTACTGACGATACATTGCGTTGGCTGTGTACGCCGTTCGATTTCGATTTTCGTTATTTTTCGCTCGCCTTGCTTTTGCAGCAGATGGCCTGCCCTTCGCCCAGCATATCGCGCTGCAAAACGCCCTGTTGATGCGGGATGTTATGCAGGCGTTCGTGTTGTCTCCATCGCGACAAGCTCGCAGTTTGACGGCACTTGGTTGCGCGCCGCAGCGTTTCGCGTAATCGTTTGTCAGCAGCCAGTATTCGTTGTGCGCCAATGTGAGCGTATATTCAATTCGCCTTTTTCAGTCGGAAAACGCCCACAGTCCGTGGTATTGTCGGTCATGGCAAATACGGGCATTTTCATCGTGCCATACCAGTGCGTGGCCAGGCCCGGCAGGGTTATGCGACAATTTGCAGGAAATTTTTCTGCCTTTTTGCGTTCTGAAGCGATTTTCAAATAAACTGCTGATGCCGTTCCAGCAGCATGCAGCACGGTCGCGTCCTGTTTGTGTTTCCACTCCTTGCCCCATGCCACAGTGTGTTTCCGCATTAGAACGGTGTGCAGGCTGCCGTCCAGCAGAACGATAAGGCGTTCGGTGGGTTTTGATCGACGAAATTTTTGAACATGACGTAAAATGGATTGGCTGGGCATTTGCCGTTGCCCCTAAACCTCGTTTCAGGCCGCCTCGAAAACGGCAACCTGAAGAAATAGCAACCTGCCGCTGCCGCTTGTAGCAACAGCCAGAGGCGGCGGACCCTGTGTGCATCGGGGAGCATGCAAAGCAGCGCAGGGCTTGATTTCACATCTTGCCTAAACCGTTTTGCCGTGCGGTATCGCCCGCCTTTGCGCTGTCGGGCCGCAAGCCTTGCCCGTTGTCTTTGCAGTGTGGCGGCAGATAGGTTTCAGACGACCCCACGGTGCAGGCTGCCTGAAGCTTCCAACGCCACGCTGCGCAGAAAGCGGCAGCAGCAGGTTGGTGGTACTGCGTTTTTGGTTTTTGAGACCAATAAATGTCGGTTTTACAAACCATTTTCTATCGTGACAGGATAGTAGTCGGATAAAGCCCCCGACAGGTTTGGTTTGAATCACAGGAATCGAAACCTGTCACCCAAGGATTATGAGTCCTTTGCTCTACCCAATGAGCTCAATTCTAATGTTTGTGTCAGTGGGAATCGAACCCGCCACCGTCAGAATGAAATTCTGATGCTCTACCGAGTGAGCTCAAACACTTTCCATCAGCTGCGTGCTATGGGATTCGAACCCACGTTTGCGGACCTGCTCGCCCGCCGTCTTTCCCGACTAGACGAAACACGCTTTGCTTTGGTGTTGGTTTTCTGCTTTCCGCCACTCTTCGTAGCGCAGGATACGGAATCGGCACGCCGTCGCACAGTTCTGCCTGCCGTTGCAAACATGCAGAGCTGCCGCTAATCGCTTTGAAAAAGCATGGACGGATTGTATTAAAAAGGCAGCCTGAAAACAAAATATAGATTTTAGAAGTTTGAATTTTTCAGACGACCTTGGATGTCGTCTGAAAATTGACGGTCTCAAGTCAAGTATAGATACGGTTTACTTATCAATCTAAAAAGCCACCGTGTTTGGTTGTTTGAGCTTGTTAGGGGAAACACACCCACGTTACTTTTTCTTATCGCCAATAACGAATTTTTATAGGGTTGAAAATTATGCTTTGCTATATTTAACGGCTTGAATTTTATCTGCAATTTTGATAAGCCCAAAATGTAATCTTGTTGTTCTCCCTTAAAATATCCAACCCTAGAGAGGTATTCAAAATGCGTGCTTCCTTATGCACCCTTGCCGTTTTGTCCGCACTGACCCTGCTTGCCGCCTGCCAAAAAGAGCCTGAACTGGCACCGGTCGCGCCCGCTCAACCTCAGGTACAAAACCCAAACGCAACAAGAAGCTTCCAAACCTAATCCCGCACCGCCTGCTGCCGAAGCGCCCGCATCATCCAGTCCTGCTTTTGGTTCAAGAGCCGGCAGTCCCGGCAACAAGATCCTCGCCGCGCAGGCAATCGAGTCCAAGCCTTTTGGCGAAGGCACGCTGGCTTTGACCAAAGCCAAAGTGGTCGGTCAGATTCTCAATGTGGAATTTATATTCACACCGCCTAAGAAACCTATCGGTGACTATAAATTTACTGACGTGCATTCAGGCGAGTTAAAAAGATCGTGCTTTATATCGATGAAACCACCAGCAAACGCATCAGCCGCTGCAGGACGAAAAACGGCAAATACATGGCTGACCCCATCGGTGGCGCAGGGCGTAATATTGGACTCACGGGAACTACTCTAAAAATTATCGCCCTCAAATTCCCTGCCCCAGCCGAAACCACGCCGACCATCACTATCGATTTCCCCGGCGCAGGCTCGTTTGATTCAGTTCAGGTAAGCCGCTGATTTTTCCCGACCCTATCAGTGTGCAGGCTGCATTGGCGGTCTGCACACCGTCTAAAAACGCGAGGCTATTTATGAAAACATTGCGTTCTCTGACTTGTATCGCGGTTATTTCTGCACTATGCGCCTGCGGGCAAAAGCCTGACGAACCTGCCGCACAGCAACAACAGGCTTCTCCGGCGCAAGCTTCCGCTACGGAAACGTCGCAGACCCAACCGCGAACCTGTCGCCCCATCTGCTCCCTGCTCCTGCGCCAACCCCCTGCTCCCGTCAGCACCCGCCACAGCACAAAATAGCGCGCCGCCGCCCAAGGCAGCAGCCTCGACTGGACAAAGCAGCAGTTTGAGCGGTACGAAACAGGCTTCAATATCCAGATTAATTTGTCAACCGATGTCTTGTTTGATTTCGACAGCCGAACTCAAATCCGAAGCCGACAGCGAGCCGCAAAAGCCGCCGACATCATCCGCCAAAGGCAAAGGGCTGATTCTGATCAGCGGCTATACCGACAGCAAAGGCACCGACGCCTACATAAACGCCTGTCTTTGGCGCGTGCGCAGGCAGTCAAAAACTGGTTTGAAGCGCAAGGGTTGCATCAAAACTATCAAAACCGAAGGTCTCGGCGCTGCCAATCCCGTTGCGCCCAATACCAACGATGACGGCAGCGACAATCCCGAAGGTCGCGCTAAAACCGCCGTGTAGATCATCGTCAATAAAACGAAGCAGTTGGGCGAATAATTACATTCTCCACTTTAGACAAGAGGCCGTCTGAAAACTAATTTTGGCGTTTTCAGACGGCCTCTTGCTGATTTTTGGGCAGCGGATACGGTTGTTTTGCAGAGCTGATTTCCTCCAGCGTCCTGCCTTTCGTTTCTTCGCCTCAAAGCCAAAATCACCAATACAATCAGCATCATCACGCCGGCGAAAGACGATCATGAATATATTGCCGAATCCGCCGCTGCCGCCGACCATTTGGGCGCGACCACCATAGGCGCGAGGATGCCGCCGATGCGTCCGATTGCGCCTGCTCAGCCGGAGGCGAAGGCACGGAAGCGAGAGGGTAGAGTTCGGGTGTGTAGGTGTATAAAACGCCCCATGCGCCGAGGTTGAAGAACGACATCAGGCTGCCCGTCACGCCATGGCTTCGGCGGCGCTGCTGCTTTGCCCGAAAAACCACGCGCAGACGGCGCAGGCGGCGAAAAGTTCGCCAAAGTCGCTTTGCGCCCGACGCTTTCACCAATCGCCGCCGCCGCGATGTAGCCGGGCAGTTGCGCTGACGATCATCACTCAGCACATATTCAAAGGTTTTTGACCACCGTATTGCCTTGTTCGACCAAGAGTCTCGGCAGCCAGCTAAAAATGCCGTAATAGGAAAAGACGATGCCGAACCAAACCAACTCACAGCATCAGCGTGCGCCGTGCGAAAGGCTGTTGCTGCACAGTTGTACGAAACGGATGCGCTGTTTTTGCTGTTGCGGCGGTACGATGGCTGTTGCGGCGGGCGTAATTCCTGCTTCCTCTTCCAAGCGGCTGACCAGCCGGTGTGCTTCGTCCGTTTTGCCTTTGCGAGAGCAGGTAGGGTACGGATTCAGGGATGAATTTCAACACCACGCGGGATATACAAAATAGGCAGCGCGCCAATTAAAAACGCGCTGTCGCCAGCCGAATTTTGGGATAAAGAAATAGGAAGCGAGTGCGGCGGCAAGCCAGCCCAGCCCCCTGAAAAACTTTCCAGCAACACGATAAACCGACCGCGTACTTTCGGTGGGGCGTGTCTGCTGACCACATGACACCGCGACAGGGAGCTGTCCGCCCAGTCCCACGCCGTGACAAAAGAAGCGGCAGGTAAGCAGTGTCTGCAATGTCAGGTGCAAAGGCGCATAGTCCTGTCGCCGTGCTGTACACCGCCATGGTCGCGGCAAAATACGGCTTCCTGCCGAAGCGGTCTGCCAGCCAGCCGCTCGCCACCGCCCCCAGTGCCATGCCGATAAAGGCGATGCCGACTATCCAGCCCAGTTGCGCCGGCTGCAAACCCCATTCTTTGCCCAATGCGGCAATATAAAACGACACGATGCCGGTATCCATTGCAGTCAAACAGCCAACCGATGCCGACCAATACCAGTAATTTGTGGTGAACCTGCCCGGCGGCAATGCTTGCAGGCGGGAAAAGAATGTCCACTCTTGACTCTCCTTTGGGGTTTTGAGGAAGTATATATAGCAGATTCGCTTGATTTTTGATATGGTACCCTGCCAGCTGCCTCATTCCGCGCGCAGGCGGAAACCGTCGGAAACTTTGAACAACAGATATTTGCAAAAACGGTTGCCGAAATTGTGTGGATTCCGCGCCTGCGCGGAATGACGACAAGATGCTTTTTGATGACTTACAGTAGAGTGCGAAATTGGTGTTACCGGAAAGTAGGCCCGGTGCTTGAGTGTGTACTGAAAAATGGTTTGAGGTCGTCTCAGAAAACGATTGGGCAAAATCCGATATGTCCGTTTTCGACGACCTTTCTACTTTTCTTCTTTTGCCCAATGCTCCCTTACTCGCGCTTTTGCCGTCTGCGTCCAAACGGCGGTAAAGGTTGATGACCTCGTCGGCGGAGGCGGTGTTTTCTGGCTGCGCCGAGCAGGGAGCGCACAGCATCATCCGCTGGATGGTTTTTGAATATCCTGCGGCGATCTGCACCAGCCTGCCTTGATGCATCACGCCGATGCGGCAGGCGAGTTTGGCGGCTTCACCCATGTCGTGGGTAACGAAAACGATGGTGGTGCCGAGTTTTTGTGTATCAACGACACGGTTTCTTGAAGGAAGCGCGGGCGAGCGGGTCGAGGGCGGGAAAGGTGTTCGTCCATCAACAAAGCATGTGGGTTTTGGCGGCGATGGCGCGAGGATGCCAGGATCGCTGCTGTTCGCCGCCGGAGAGTTCGTGCGGATAGCGGTTTAGGTGGGTTTCGTGGCATACCGACCAGCTCGAGCAGTTCGTTCACGCGCGCGATGTGCGTTTCGGTTTGTCCCAGCCCAAAAATGTCGGGCATCAGCTCGATGTTCTGCCGCACGGTCATAGTGGGGAATAGGCGATTTGTTGCAGCACATAGCCGATGCGGTGGCGCAGCCCGCGGATGTTGTAATCTTTGATACGTCTGCCGTTGAAATAAACATCGCCGTCGGTCGGCTCGGTCAGCGCGTTAATCATGCGCAGCGTGGTGGATTTGCCGCTTCCCGAACCGCCCACCAACACTGAAAAACTCGCCTTGATAAAATGGTCAGGTTCAGTTCGTTCACGGCGGTGTGGTTGTCGTAGTTTGCTGACGTTTTTGAATTCGATCAGGTATGTTCAGGCTGCATCATACATATCCTTTGCAACTTCGACAACAGCGGCGCGGCTCACGTTCCAACAATTTCGGCAGGTCGTCTGGAAACAGCGGCAGTTCGCCTTTGGCAATGGCGGTGTGGTGGAAACCCATGCTTCAATTCCGCCAATCGGGCGTGTCAGGCACGCGGCTTTGCGGCTGGCGCGGCGCTTCTTCTAGGGTTTTCGTTGCGGTAGTGGTGCGGTTTGCCGGTGATTTCGGTGACGGCGGCTATTTCAGCGAAGTTTTAATGATTGGGAACCCGTCAGCGTGTAGGTCTGATTATCGGCGGGAGATTGCCGCATGCGATGTCGGCGATGACGTTTGCCGCCGCGGGCGACATCGCGCTGAGAAACGCAGGCAACGCGCCCGCCGTCGTCGGTGATCTGCGATGATGCCGTCTGCGTTGGCAATCGTTGCCATCATCTCCTGTAAAAATTGTCGCGCAGAAAGGTGTAGCGCATATTCGTTTGTCGGATTGCATTTTCGGTAACCGCATGGGCACGCGCCAGCGTGAAGGTGCCGTCCAACGCCGCCTGTGCAAAAAGAGAGTGACACAAGTTTTACGCCCGCTCCGAAGCAGCCTGCACCAAAGTCAAATGCCCCTGTTCGCGCGTCGGGCTGGCGGCGGACACCATCAAAACAGCACATCCACCCTGTTTAACGCCTGCGGCAAGCGCCAAATCACCGATAGGCAAACCGCCGCGCCTCGCAGTTCGGCAGCGGGCGCTTTGGCGGGTTGCGCAGTGGCTGAATCAGCGGCAGGCCGCGGGAGCTGAGGGTGTCGGACAACCATGCCGCCGATGTTGCTGCTGGAACCAGTGATGGCGATGTTCATGGGGAACTCCCTTGGGAAGTGGAGGAAAGACAATAGAAGGGTAGCTGGAAAAGTAGTGAGGGTGGTGGATTTTCAGACGACCTTTAGAGGTAGTAAAGGTCGTCTGAAACTGACATGGTGATCAGACGACCTACCTTTTGAATAGCTGTGTTTTAAATACACATGGCATTTATTCATTAATTTCACCATCAGTGTAGTCCAAAACCACCTTATGGGACTCGTGTTAAATTGGTAACGACAAGCTACATACAGATAATATAATCTAAAACATCCCTATACTCTGGTCTGTTATACCATTCATTTAAAACATATACATATTCAACCCGCCAACCCAAAGAGTGAACCAATTTTTGTATATTGTTTTCTCTTAAAGTCGCAAAGTTTGTAATTTCATCTACTGAACTAGGGGTTTGTTGGAATTTGATTTCAATAATAAATAAGGTATCACGGATGATGATAAATAAACCCATTGTCGGGTAGTAATCTTTAGACAGATGGTCTTTCCAATTAATATTGTATTCCGGTCTTTTCAAAAATCGGTAAAACTCATATTTTTTAAAACAATAAGCCTTCAATTCTCCATTAAACCAAACTTCATAACCGGCATTATCATCTGTTTTTCTTAAGTCGTACCCAGGAATTTCTTCAAACAGCTGTCGTAAGTCTGTGCGTTCTTCAAATCTGAGTCCCTGTTTGTGTTTTTGCACCGCCGATTCCACCAATAATCATTTTCTAACCTTTTTTGCTAATTCAAATCTCTCTCTACGTTCGAACCGCAAAAATTTTCGACCATGTTTTAAGGCAGCGACTCCTGTTGTCCCTCTGCCCATGAAAAGGTCAAAAATTAAATTCCGATGTTTGAGGCTGAGGGTATGCAGCGTTCAAGCAAGGCGAGTGGTTTTTGTGTCGGATGTTTGCCGAATGTTTTTTCGGCTTTATTTGGGAATGTCCAAACACATTTCATTTGTTTGCCGTCATTTTGTGTTTTCATAGTTTCATAATGAAACGTGTGTTTGGCTTTTTTATTTTTCTTTGCCCATAAGATGGTTTCTGTTGAATGGGTAAAGAAACGACAGGACAAATTAGGGGAGGATTGCTTTTTCCCTAAGTAATATTGTTCAAAAATATGGCATCCGATGGTTTGCATCAGGTAGCTGATTAAATAGATATTATGGAATGTGCCGCAAACCCAAATTGTGCCGTTTGGTTTTAATAAGGCGTAACACAGTCGGAGCCATTCTTCGTAGAATTCCAAATCTGCCGCCATTCCTTTGGATTTATCCCAGTTGCCCTTATTGACGGAAACCATTTGTCCGTTTTGACAAACTGGAAGCTGTTATTGGAAAGAAAATATGTGGGTGTGCGAAAATCATATCAAAACAGCCGTTTGGATGTTTTTCCAATATCTTCCGTATGACGTTAAGGGAATTTTCGTTGTAGAGGACAAGGTCGTCTGAAACAATTTTTTTCAAACGACTTTGATAAATGGCAGCTTCTTCAGCCAATTTGTCGAAATCACTCATAAATTGCCAATAATTCTCCGACTTTTTTACGACTGCTGCCTTTCGCGGCAATATTGCGTTGTACTTCAACCGTTTTCAGAATAGCAGAAGAATAAATATCCCTTGTGAATTCAGTATCATGATTTGAAATCAAAACGCCTTGAGAGTTAGGCGCAATTTGTTGGGCTGACTGGGAAAGACGGATTTGATCTTGTCCAAATTGAAACCTTTCTTTTGGCATAAGTGGTAAAATGAAGCGGCTGTCTTTAAAGGCGCATAAGGAGGATCACACAAACAGCATCCGGGTATTGTCTGCCACAGAGATAGGGGTCGTCTGAAAATCTCCGCACATTAATTCAACTCTGTACTGATGAACGAGACCCTCCATTTCTTGTTGTGAGTGCGGCGATCGTAGCGTCCGAACGGCACACATTGAATGCCCTTTATGGTGCTGTAACGGCATAAACCGTTAAAAGCATGGCGGTTCAAATAAATAAATAGTGCTGAACGTTCATGGTAGATTTTTGCTGGAATTGACCATTGTCCCCGCAATTCAGCAGAATCTTGAATCGCTATTGTTTTCGGAAGTAAAGAGAAAGATCGGCATAGTTGATGTGAGAATCCAGATTTTCTGCTTTCAGAATACGGAATAAGCCGATTACATTCAGCGTTAATATCATTGAACAGATAATGTTCGAAATCCAATGCAAGAGACAGCGCGGCAGAACCGCAAAAGGGTTCAATCAGACGTTTTCGTGCGGTAGTGAAGGGAGGTTGTAGTTCGATAGGGGACAAGTTTATGTTTGCCGCCTCGCCCATTTTAGGAAGGGTTTTGGCTTGGCCAGTGATGCCAAGTATAAGCGTGGTTGATTGGCTTGGACGTGCCAAAACATCGTGTGAGGAACAATACAATGGATTTATGTTTCTGGGGGACGTGGCATAGAGTTGTGCCGAGACCCGACAAACCGTTTAATCTAAAACGTTGGGTCGTCAAACCTAACCTTGCTGGGTGGAAATAGGCTATGGGCAGCTGAAAAAGTGGCTTTAGAGATTCGGTTTTCAGACGACCTGAATTACAAGACTTGTTTCCCTCGTTTCCGCTGCATCAGCCAATCACGGGCGGGTTCGAGCAGGTAGGCGTAATCAAACGAATGCCAGATGCTCCGCGCCTTGTGGGTGGTGTTTCATGGGAAACACCGTATTCGGTGCGAAGCGGATGAAGTTGATGCGTCCGCCTCGGGCAAGCTATTTGTTGGACTCTTTCGCGTTTTGTCTGTTCGGACTGCGGCAGTTTGGCGGACCGGTTTCTGGCGTAGTAGGTGACTTTGCTTTTGTTGCAGCATTTCGCCGACTTTGCGCCATGGCGCTCCGCCGATGCCTCTTTCGTCAGCGGCGGAAACGGTGTAGATGAATTTCGCCCGCGCGCGGTCGCTACGCCGATGTCCCATTACGCCGCCGATCATGGAGGCGGCAAAGAAATTCGGTTCGATGCTGTTGAGATAAAAGGAAACTCCGGCTGCCACCTGCATGGATTGGCCTGTGGTGCAAAACGCGGTCGGGGTCAATCGGTTTCTCAGATACGTCAGATCTCTGATGAGGCGCGCAGCCGCCGACTTCGTCCGTGGTTTGCACATTGCATCGACCGCCGTTTCGGTGTAGGGACGGCACGCCTATCACGAAGGCAGGGTGTCGTGCCCGCGCTTCGTCGGTTGCCCGCAACAATGCCGCCGCTGCCGTAGCCTTGCATCAGCGGCTTTCACGCCTTGCCTGCGGTGCTGGCGTCGGCAATGAACATCACCAGCGGCATTAAGGCGGCCGCTCGAGAGATTTTCTCGGCGCGCACAGGTTGTACTGCATTGCTTTGCCCGCTTTGCGGGTCTTTGAAGGTCAGCACTTCAAAACGAGGGCGATTTGTCTCGCGCAGGGCGAGCAGGCAGAGCGGTCGTAGGATCTGTCCGCGCCGCCGTATTGCTTGTCCCAAGCGGGATTTTGCGCGCTTTGGGCAGGCGCCGTTTTCAGCGGTGTTTTGCATGGCGCGGTGCAGCATGCCAGCAGCAGGCAGGCGGCGATGACGTAGGCGGTCTTTTTCGCGGAAACCCTTGAAAGATTGAGAACAGTTAATTTGTTTTACGCCCAAGCGGCCCGGCGCGTCAATGGCGCGGGCTGGAACATGGTCGCCGCGTGCGGCGGATTTTGACACCAGCGCACGGCTTTGGGTCAGCGTCTTTTGCCGTGCGCCAATGCCGCTTTCGTAGCAATAGCCCAGCCAGCATTGCTGGTGATGTCGCCCGCTTCTGGCTGCCTGCGTGAAGCAGGCAAAGCGGTTTGCGCAGTTTCGGCGACGCCTTCGCCGTTCAGATACATCAGCCCAGATAACGCGGCGCTTTCATATGCCCCGCCCTGCTGCGCCTGCTCAAAATAGCGTTTGGCGTGTTGGTAATCGTGCTTGATACAGGGCGATGCCTTCGTCCAGCAGGGCTGCGCCTGTTCGTTGCTGATGCGGAACGGCAGAACAGGCGGCGAGAAGGGCGGAGATGGCAAGCGCGGATAGTTTGATTTGCGGGCGTTTCTTTGGTAAAAGTGGGGAAGGGTAGTTTAGAAATATCATGCGGTTACAGCAAGAGGCGGGGGCAGGCTGCCTCTGTGGGGCTGGTAGCTCATTCGTTCATTACTCACCACTCTCCGAAATCCGTCCGCGCTTTGCGTAAAACGGTGGGCTCGAACCTTGTTCCCAATGCAAAACGCGTTCAATTAAAAATTTTCACATAAACTGCCGGATATAGTCAAAACATTGCATCCAGCTTTGGTTGCTTGCGCACATTGCCTGGCCAGTAAAAGGCGGTAAGACAGCTGCTGTGCCGGAGTTCGACAATCGGATCGCAAATCGTTCACGTGCCATAAGGCGTTACCGCGCTGCCCTGTATTGCAGAGACGATGCCGTGTTCGCCGATGGTGGGAGCAAAGACTCACGCAAAGTTGCCGGCCCCACCAATTTCGTGAATTTTGTCATAGCGCGTCGGTGTTGCAGTTTGCCGCGGCTTCGGTAATCACTTCGTCAAATCCAACCGCTTGGCAAACGGCAAGGCTTTGGCAGGATTGCGCGTTGAAACCGCAGCACAGATATGCGGAGTCGCTGTTTTGCCAGCTGTGCCCAAAAGGCTACGCCCACGCCGTTGCTTTCGGCATCACGCACCGTGTGCGTGATCTGCGGCGCACGCGCGAAGCCGCCGCAATGAGCCGAACAATCGCGGTGCAGTAGGCCTCGGAATTGCGGCAAGGGTTGTCCAATCCAAGTCGGCGAGGCGAACGTGCAAATCGGCTCGTTGGGCAGCATCAACACATTCGGCGTAGCTGCCGTCAAAGGCGTGCGCCCCATTTCGCCCATAATAGAGACGACCTTGTTCGACCGCCAGCGAGGGCGTGGAACTCGCGCCACTTCGCCGTCACACATCACGCCCAAAATGCGCGGAAATTGGACACAGACGGCGATATCACCTTCGCGTGAAAATCTCGAATGGTTGATGCCGAAGCTTTTGATTTTACCAGTGACCAAACCCTCTTTGATATATCAGGTGTTGGCAACGTCTTTGATGCAAATCAGTTGCTCCGGACCGCCGGCTTTGGTAGATTTTTACGGCTTTACTCCATCTCTTTCCCAACGACCGTTTTTCTCCAAATAATCCCGCACCACGCTTTCTGCGCTTTCGTCTTGTACTTTTACGCGGTAGTTTATTTTCGCCTGGTCATTCGATAAGTAGGGTAGTGGCGGCGTAAGCGCGGATAGTTTAGATTTCATGGGGTGTAAATTGGGGAAAGAGGTATTTTAGGAATATCATACGGTTGCTGCAAGCGGCGGGTGCGGCAAGCGTGATTGATCGAGACCCAGCAAAACCGCGTTTAATCTATCTAAAACGTTGAGTTTATCAACCCAATCTACCTACTTAGCACTGACAATAAAATTGGCTCAAGTCGCCATTATTAGATTTAGCTGTAGCGTGCGGTCAGTCTAGCAGTCCGCAACTTCATTTGAAGGTACGGACTGCTTTGTAGTTGGAATCGGTTAAGGCTGCATGTGGAAACAGCCCTGGTATCTACGACCGTTTAGCGGAATTCACTCCGAAATGTTGGGTGACCGTGTTGCGCTGCGTCTGAGATGCTGCGTGCAAGAAACTGCGGCTGCCGCAGAGCCACAGGTTGCGCTTTGACGCTATCGCGTGGACGGTTTGTCCGGATATGTCTCGGCGGTGAGCCCTTGAGTTTCGGAGGATATAGTGCGGAAATTGATCACTGGCTTCGCTGCGCTAAACTTTGCCAGTGGTGACGAGCGCCAAGTCTCGGCAGGCAGGTTTCTATCATCGGCACGAAACCAGTCTATTGGCTGGGTGGCGGTGGGCTGTTTGGCCAGTTCATTGAGTCGTGCGAGAGGTAAAACCGATACCGTTGCTGACCCAGCATCGCGCTTGTCCATCGGAAAAATCGAAAACGTCCGTATGCGCCGTCGATTTGCACTGGTGTCGCCGACATTCAGGCGCTGTGGCAGGCGGCTGTCGTCACCCAGACTTTTGATGATGACGTGAGCTGTTGGTTATCAGGCTGCCAGTCGAGGCGATGGTGAAAGGGGCGGCTTTCCGCGTGCGTAAAAGAGGAATTGACCCGCGCGGTGTCCTCGCCATTTTGGGGCATTCAGGGTCAGGGAAAGTAGGTTGCCGTTTTGATTTCAGGGAGGATACGGTGGCGTTTTGCGGGTTGCCGATGCGTTTGAATAGGGCAATCAGCGAGCAGGCGATGCCTGCAAGCAAGGCGGCGATGAGCAGCCAGCCCAGCGGTTGCGACCAATAGGCAAAATTTGCCAGTACGATGCGTGCCACACGAGCGCGAGATAAACGGGGACGATAAGGATATGGAGTTTGGCAAAACCAGCGGTAGGGTGCGTGTTTTATGAGTGCGCGACAAGCAGAACGATACATAAAGCGATTTCGCCAACTTCTTCGGCAAAGTGGCGTGGGGTAGCCAGCCAATCTTTTAACGTTAACACTTCCTGCATCGGCGGGCGCGGCGGCTTTTTGCCGTCAAACAGACCGAGCTTTACCAGCCATTTGGGGAATTGCTTGGTGTCCAATGCAGGATGCTGCCTGAAACGGGCACGATGCCGAACCATTTGCAGCAGGCGGTGACATTTTGTCCAGACCCGCCGAGCGGGTTTCGAGCATTTTGGGACGCACGGCGAGTATCGGGCAGGTACTCATCGGCCAGTATGCTGATAGCGCCTGTGAGTTGCAGCATTAGGTTGCGTACCGGATATACGCCCCACTGGATTCTGGGAATGATGTTGCAAGCAGCCATAAAGCAAAATATGCCGCCGAAAAATATGCGGCTAAGGTCAGTTTGATGTTTCTCATGGTTGGTGTTCCTGTTGATGGGAATATGAAGCGGTCTGTGCCGTTTGGTGGGATTGTATGTGGGGAAAAATTAGATGGAAATTATTGGTGTGGGTAAGGTGGGAAGGGGTTTACCTGTTGAGGTCGTCTGAAAAGTAGGCTGCTTTTTGCTTTTCAGACGACCTCCAAAGCAGCCTGCACCCAGGTGTTTTGGATTGACTAACGCGAGCTATCTGCCAAATACTTTCCGCCAGGCATTCGGATTGATTTTAACTTAGCTTTGAACTGCAAACGTAGGTTTTGCCGTCGCGCCGTCAAGCCGCTTTGTTCGGCGATGCGTCTCCATCGGCAAATCCGTATTTTCCAACAAATCCCGTACCCGCCATAGCTGCTCTGTGGTGAGCCACCACCGAAATTCATGCCTGTGGCTTTGAGGAAAAATGGCGGATAAAGGTTCGGCGGGAAACAGCTAATGCCAAATCGTCCAAGCGGTATGGGGTCGCAAGGTTTTGGCGCAGTTCCTCCAATAAGTGGTTGATTTTGTCATCGGCGGTACGACGTTCGACAGGTCGGTGGATAACCGTGCCCGCCTGCCTTCGCGGTGTGGTGCCGCAACCAAGGTACGGCAAGTCGTTGGCAACGGTTGCACCGTGGATTTTTGCGGATGAGGTACAGGCAGCAATCCAGCCCGCCCGCTGCACCTGCCGATGTTAAAAAGCTGCCGTCTTCCGCATATAGGCGGTTGGCATCCAGATGAATTTTAGGGAAACGGCGGACAAAATCGTCTCGGCGAGCCAGGTGGGTGGCGGCAGTTCTGCCGTCTAAAAGTCCTGTAGGCAAGGCGCAAGTGCCGCAACATAGGGCGGTGATATGCGCACCACCGTTGTACTGCTTTCGTAAATGTGCGCTCAACTCGGTGTCGGGGCTTCTTCAATATTGCGCCAGCCTGCGATGACGATGATGCGGCTTCTTCCGTCAAATCCCAAGCCGCCGTGTACGGAATGTTTGCGTCCAGTGCCGTGATAACGTCTTTGCTGTCATCGGAACAGATTTTCGGTCAAAGAGTGGATTGTTCCGATAGGTCGTCTGAAAAACGAAAAGGAATGTTGAAGACAAAATCATTCATGCCCGATTGAGCATATAGCACGATTGGGAAACATTTGATTTTTGGCGAAACTCGTTGCTGTTTTCAGACGAGGGTTTGCACCATCCTTGCGTTTGTTGGCTGCTTTAGCCGATACACCTGTTGCTTAAAAACACGCTCCATGATTTTTAAGGGAGCAACATCATGAAATCCAAGCAATTTATTCTTGCCACTGTTTTGGCGCGACAGCCTTTTTCCGCTTGGGCAGATGATTCATACCAACATATCCGTAACGCTACCGCCAAAGTCGAATATGCGGGCAGACGTTTTGATTGACCCGTTTTTCGCCCCCAAGCATTCCATGAACGGCTTTTGCCGGCACGTTCAATAACCAAGCCAAAATGCCGCTGGTCGGGCTACCGATGAGCGTGAATAAAATTTTTGACGGTGGTGGATGCAGTTATCGTTACCCATACTACGAAGACCATTGGGACGAAACCGCCGCATCGTTCCATTCCTGGCAAAAACCTGCCCGTATATGTGCAGCACCGCCGACGCGGCAAAATCCGCAGCCAAGGCTTTACTGATGACGCGTGTTGAACGGCAGCACTGTCTCAACGGCGTAACCATCAGCTAAAACCGGCGGCGTACATGGTACAGAAGCCATGTATGCCAACCCTCAGCTAGCCGAAATCTTAGCGATGCAATGGGTGTGGATTCAAAGCAGCGGACATAAAACCGCTTTATATCATGGGTGATACTGTGTGGACGGCAGATGTAAACAGCATTGGAACCGCTACAAACCCGATTATCTGATTATGAACACGGCGACGCGCTGATTTCAGGTATTGTCGTCTGGCATTATCAGGGGACGGCTGATGTATTAAAAGTCGCAGCCAAGTCATGGCGCTTATAGCCAAAATCATCACCGTACACATGGATACCGTGAATCATACCGCCGTCAGCCGCACCGATATGTAAATTTATACGTCCAAAGGCATTGAAAGCCGTGTGAACGTTCCGGAAGACGGAGAAAATCCTGAAACCGGATTGATAAACGACACATTAGCCTTTGAGCAGCCTGCACCTGTGCGCCAGGTGCAGGCTGCGTCGTGACGACCCCAAAAGCAGCCTGCACTTTAAAATTCCGAGTTGCGCCATCGGCTCCTCACTTCGCGCTCCGCAATCATCTCTCTCGCTGTCGCGCCACAATTTTTTGCCGCCATTTCCAAAAACAACTTTTGCTCGTCTGCCGACAGATCCGCCAAAGGATTCTTGGTTGATGGCTTTGGCAATTTCGGTGGAGCTTGATTGTAAAGCACGCGCGTGTTCTGTCAGCATAATCAAACGGCTGCGTGCATCTTCAGGATTAGGCTCCCGTGTAATCAATCCGTCTCGCTCCATCCGTGCCAGAGTGTTGGCAATCGTTGCCTGCTTCAAATCGGCACGCTCAACTAATTCCTGTTGGCTCAAAGCCGTCTTTATTCCATAGCTCGATCAAAAATTGGAAATTGTGCAGGCGCAATCCCCAGTGGTTTTAAGCCTTCGCTCAATAAAATGGCAAATTGGCGGGCAATATGGTTCATCAAATAGCCGGCTGATTGGTCTTTGAATGAGTCGTTCACTTTGTTTCCTTTTAAAACAGATCTTTATGAATTATAGCGCAAGTATAGCTTGCTATGTTAATCAATAGCAAGCTATACTTATTTTCTAATTTAATAGCTTGCTATATAAATTTCAGACGGCCTATCTCAAACATTCAAAGGAAACCATGATGAACCGCAATACTTTACGCAAAATCCACGCCGCCGCAGGAGCGGGCGCATTTTTATTCATCGCTTCGTTTTGGAGCAGCACCGTGTTCAGCGAACTCTTCGGCTCGCACGAAACTGTCGCCGCCGTGAAGCAAACCATTGTTTATGCGCTGTTCGGGTTGATTGCCTGCATGGCAACCGCAGGCGCAACAGGCATGAAAATGGGCGGCAAAAGCAAACATACTGCGATTTCCGCGAAACGCCGACGCATGCCGTTTATCGCTGCCAACGGAATGCTGATTTTTGCTGCCTTGTGCCTTTTTTTCTTGAATAACCGCGCTTCTGCCGGACAGTTTGACAGCGTGTTTTTATATCGTTCAAATCGTAGAACTGATTGCCGGTATGGCTAATCTGATGCTGTTGGGACTGAGCATGAAAGACGGATTTTTCTATCCGCAAGCCGGAAGAAAAGAAGCCTCATCCTTCAATTCTCCAACACCTTTGATATTAGGAGTTTGCCACATGAATACCCGCAAAAACTATTATCGCCGCCGCTGCCGCCACAGTTTTCCTTTGCGTTGCAGGCTGCACCCGCCAGCGTGAACAATCGGCGCGCACAACGCGAAGCTGGCGCATGTACCAGCGTTGTACTCATCAACACCTTTGAAGTGCCGCAGGGCAAAGAAGCCGAAACTTTGCTGCTTTCGGCAGAAATCACGCGATTTCTGAAAACCCAGCCGGGCCACATCGGCACACGTCTGCATCAAAATATTGACCTGAACGGCAAATACCATTTCGTCAATGTTGCCCGCGTTGGCGCAGTGCGGAAGAATTTAAAGCCGCCACCGCCAAAATGCACCAAGCTCTTGCCGGACACAACAAAACCGGAAGGCGTAAACGCTGCCAGCCCGGGTTTGTTTAAAAGTGATTGAAGTGATATGCCGCACGGCTTCGCAGACGCGGCGGCAAGTGAGGCGAGTAAGCGGCGGAACCGGCGTCGTTGAAGAAAGCAGCCTGCACCTTGCTTTGCAAGCGCAGGCTGCTTTTGGACTTTCAGACGACCTGAAAACCATGATCCGTTTTATAACGCTCTTGAATCGCACGATCATTTAACCAACAACCGTCCCTTGTCTCGCTGAAATTCAAAGTCGCCAGCAACAGCAACATCACCAAACCGGAGCCTGTGGTGGCGAGGAACAGCTCTAAAAACAGTAAACGCTCTCGGCAATCAAATGAAGCCGCAGCCTGTCGCCGCTGCCGCCAAACCGAACGAGAAACGCAAAAGTCAAAGCAACTCCTCTCCAGCATCCAAGGCGCAGAAGGCGCAGTGCGCAGCAGGAATTGCAGGCAGCCGCAGCCGATTAAGAGCAGCGCGAAGGCACGGATGTGTCCGCCCGATGGATAAGCGCCGCCAAGCCGACAAACGCGGGCGCAAGCTGAATACCGACAATACCGCGCACAGGGAAGCGACATGCACGGCGTCGCGTGCAAACGGTTTGCGAGTGGCGGCTCTGCGTTAAGCCATGAAAACAGCTGCGCCCAAAAACAGCCAAGCGTAACTGGACCAACCCACGCCGCCGGCTGCGTGTCGCTAGCACAAAATTGGTGGCAACGGTGGGCAGGTAAACAATCGTGCGTGGTGGAAACATAGAAAGTGGACGCCGCGCCACACGCCGCCTGCGCGGGTGCTACGGCAAATGCCAACTGTCCCGCCGTTCCCAGCAAAAATCAATACTTTTGCCGGTAGCGCTTTGCAGGGTAAGGCTGCCAAACCCGCCAGCATCGTGGTATCGCGGGAATCGCGCTGATAGAAACAGAGCACAGACCAAACCCCGCAAAACCTGCAGAAATCGCGGACGGATTTTGATGATGTAGGCACAACCAGCAGCAGCCAAAGCATAAAATGCGGCGGCTAACAGCGTTTCCCGCAGCCCACCCGGCAAAGCCTGACCGCGCGCCGTAACGCCGGCACGACAAACCGAGCGCGAAAAGCCCCAGCGCGTGCACGCCAGCGCTGAGGGGGATGGGAAATGGTACTCGCGATGACGTCGTGCGTAAAGGAAAGGCGGTATGTATAGCTGATTCAAATCGGTAAGCGCAGCTTGGAGTTGAGGTACTCAATAAAGACGCTAAATCTGTCCGGAGTATCGGATTTCAGCATGAGCCGGGCTGGCATTGATATTCTGATGTTTTGAGTTTGAGGTCAGGTTTTCAGACGACCTCGTCGAGGTTGGAGGTCGTCCGAAAAGCTAAAATGGAAGTGGCCGCATCAAACAGTGGTTTGCGGAAGGTGATGGTAAAAGCGTTGTTCCACAGCAGCCGCGTTTCTCTCTCCCGCACGGTTTCGGGATGCAGCTGATCGACGAAACTGCCCGAAATCGGTGTCTTGGAAGTAGTTACGCGAATAGGGCTGCATTGTTGTTGGATGAAGTCGGTGGTTTCGTCTGCAGATCGCGATTTTGGTGCCGCTTAAGCGACGCGCAGCATTTCGGCACTGGCTTTTTGCTCTGTCGCTGAAAATTGATGCCGCCCACACGGAACACGACGTCGAACATATTGTCGGCAAACGGTAAGTCTCCGGCGCGTTGCAGTGTACCAAATCCAAGCCTGCCGCTCGCATATACGTTGCGGCAGCGCTCCAGCATAACTGAGCGACAGGCTCGGCGCCAGTCGCAATCCAGCGCGCGAGAGGTCGATGTCGGCGGGCAGGTGGTTTAAATCGACACCGTAGCCGACGGAGACGTAGAGCGCGGTGCAGCCCTGCCGCCATTCCAGTTCGTCGCGATCAGCTGCGCCGCCGCCGCATTTTGTCGACGCTGTTGCCGCATCTGAGGCGGGCTATCCAGCGTTCGCCGAAATCGTACCAACGACAGCGGCGATTGCTGTACATGTCTCGCGTATTTGGCGTTGTCGCCCGCCGCGTTGTCGGAAGCCGAGAGGCACAACAAGATGCCGTCTTGTTCGGCGCGGAAGCTGATTCGCAGGGCGGGTTTGAGTGGATGAGTTTGGCGGAAGGCATGCGGTGTTTCTCCTGTTGAGGGTTGAACGATGCGTATCTCGGAGTCGGGATTCGACAAGGCTGTTATAGTGGATTAAATTTAAATCGGGACAAGGCGAGACGAAGCCGCAGAGAGTACGATAGTACGGCAAGGTGAGGCAACGCCGCACTGAGCTTTCTGAAAGTTAACACCATAAAACATTGGGTGCATCTATCCGATTTATCCGGCGCCGTCTGAAAGTCGGATTGTGGCGAGCAGGCGATTTAAGGTGGCTGCGCCGTTGCGTTCTGTTGATTGAGAATACAGCGCCGTCTGAAATCGTGCTCAAACGCCTTTGACATAGTTTTGCCAAGACAAGGATGGATTTAGAACTCGCTTTTGATGTCGTCAATCAGGTTTTCGGCTCTTTGCCTCGTCAACCGTAAACAACCTGCTCCCGCTTTGCCTCAATACGTCGCTTGCTCCTCAATGTCGGCGGCAACTTCTTTTGACTTTTGCCGATGCCTTTGTTGGATCACGCCTTCTGCTTGGAGTTTGGGATCGTCTCAAGAGCTCTGCGGCTTTTTACATTACCGCTGATCTGGTCTACCCTCACCGCTCGCGGTTTATTTCCTTGATGTTTGCCAAAGCTTGATCGAGTGACCCACTATAGTCTCAATCTGGTAGCTTTGAGCGCAACTTGGAGGTCAGTCTGAAAAACCCGCTTCTCAATAGTTTGAAAACCGTGTTTTCAGACGACCTGAACTCATCGGCTCCTTATCGTTAACCAAAACTGTCGGTCACAATCCCGCGCTACGTCCGCTTTCGGTTTTTCCGCCCACCTCACGCGGTAGTTCATTTCAGCTCATTTCGGCTTGCTGCGGATTTTGCCTCGCCAGCTTGTTCAATGCGTTCACGATGTCGGGATGCTGTTCGGGCAAACTCGTGTCGATCAGCGGCGCGCCTGCAGGAGGGAGGGCGATGTCGTCTGAAAGAACGGCGAGGCGGTGGTATTGTTTGAGGTCGCTGTCGGTGGAACAGGCTTCGATACAAGGTCAGATTTTGCCGCTTAGCAGGGCGGTAGCGCAGGGCGGCTCGAGCTGCCGAGGAGGTGGCTAAACCGGTATGCCGCGTTGTTGCAGACCTTTGCAGCCGTCGGCGCGGTCGGTAAATTCCGAGGTGTAAAGCCGGTGCGGATTTGGCTTTTGTCACGCGTTTGAGGTCGGATATTTTGTGCAGATTGTGCGCGGCGGCATAGTCTTGGCTGGACGGCGAGGGCGTAGGGTGTTTTGGCAGGTGCGCCATCGGCGCGGCAGTGTAGAAAGGCCAGCCGCGCTGCGGACGAGCAGGTCTTTGGCATGCTTCTGGTGAGCCCTGTTCGGGCGAAAGGCGGCGGTTTTTCAGTTCGGCAGGGACTTACTCAGACTTTACCGGCGACGGTACCGGTACCGTGGGTAGATGTCGATTTCGCTGCTGTTTAAGGCGTTGAACAGGAACGAGGTTTTGGCCGAAATTGGGTTTGAGCGCCACCCGGCGCGCGCGGATTATTTTCTTCGAATCAACTGTTTGCGCATATTGATGAGGATGTGTCGGCGTGCCGCCGCCGAGCTTGCCTGCGATGGTGATGTGCGGATGCCTCGTCTGAAAAATCGGTGCCAAACCGATGGCGATAAGGATGCGCAAGCAGGCGGCGGCGGTAATCGGCATTTTGTGCTTGACTGGTCAGCATGCCGATGCTCGCCGCTGACCATCGACGGCGAGCAGGGCGGACAGCAACGCGCCGGTAAACGTCATCGCCATGTTGTTGCGGTCGATGCCGCCGAGCAAAAATCGGTTGCCCAAACCGGCCCGCACCGATAAGTCGCGGCGAGTGTCGCCGTGCCGATAATCATCACGACGCGGTGCGGATGCCGGAAACCGGCGCGGCGGGCGCAACGCCATCGGCGGACTCAATGCGCCACAACGCCCGCCATACGGGACAAGCCGAACGCGGTGTGCGCTTCTTTGATGGCGGGATCGACTTTGGCTCAAAACCAAGATAGTGTTCTGTAAAACCGGCAAAGGGCGTAGAGCGTCAGCGCAATCAAAACCGGCGGCGAACCGATGCCGACAAAGGGAATCAGCAAAACCAAGCAGCGCGAGGGACGTGCATAGTTTGCAGGATATTGGTTATCTGCAAAACACCTTCCGCCGACGTCGCTTTCGTGTCTCGCCAGCCACACACGGCCAGCGGTACGGCAAGCGCGACGGCACAAAGCAGGCAAATCAGGGAGAGGCGGCGGAGGTGTAGCCAGCCGTCGCCCGCCACAGCTCGGCTGGCGGGACGGGAAGGAAATCGGGAGATAAGGGATTGGTCATGCACTGAAGATATTGCCGACAGTATAACGAGCGGTCGAGTGTGACAGGTTTGCGGGCTGGAGTTGGGACCATATGGCGTGATGAAGAGAGCGTCGTCGAAAATCGCTGCAACAGATGATTTCAGACGGCCTTCTGCCTTTCTACACCATGCGTCCGGAAACACCAGCTTCCCCGTTCTTCCATAATTCTGGCTGCTTACCACGGCGTGCTGACAATGGATCCATAAGGTTTAGGATGCGCTCACGCTGTTTGCGAGAATCTGTGAAAAAGAAATGCATATTTTATCAAAAATGCGCATGGTGGTAGCACATTGGGGTTGTCATGCCGACATGGTATTTGCTGCCTGCGATGCGTTGTCGAAACCGATTTAAACCGTAGCTGGCTGGCGGGTTCGAACGGAATCGGTTTTTGGTGGTTACGGATAGCTGCTGAAGCGTCTGAAAAATCGTCTCAGACGGCCTTTGCGTATGATTGCCGGTCATGCTTATGCGCGCCGTAAACGGGTGTTTGTCGCACAAGGCGAGTAACGGCTGTGCGAACTTTCGAAGCTAGGGTTGAAGCTTCGCCATCGGACCGCCACACACGTCGGCCACCAGGTTGGCCAGTTCGCGCGCGCCGGCTTCCTGTAAAGCCGCGGGTGGTCGCGGCGGCGGAGCCGATGCGGACGCCGGAAGCAACGAACGGTTTTTCCGGATCGTTGGGGATGGCGTTTTGTTGACGGTGATATGCGCTGTGCCCAATCGCGGTAAGGCCTCGGCGGCTTTGCCGGTGATTTTCATCGGTTGGAGGTCAACGAGGAAAATGG
>BNJT01002482.1_pt1 | contig 165572 bp, 185 predicted proteins | sample 8540491 | NCBI WGS metagenome assembly BNJT01 (sample SAMD00202455, study PRJDB9452) | human saliva metagenome | host: Homo sapiens
TTTTCAGACGGCCCTCATCTTTTCATCACTACATAAAACAAATTCGCAACACTCCTTATAAGACAATTTGTCGCACATCTGAACTCAATATATAATTTAACCATACAAGTCTTTATTTTTAAGCATTTTTCATTTTCAAAACATACATTGTCTACACTGGGAGAACCATCATGCCTCATCTAAACTTGGATAAAACGGATTTAAAGATTCTGCAGGTTTTGCAGGAAAACGGGCGGTTGAGCAATGTTGAGCTTTCTGAAAAGGTGGCGCTCTCCCCTTCTCCCTGTCTACGCCGTCTCAAACAGCTTGAAGATGCGGGCATTATTCAAAAATACGCGGCCCAGCTTTCTCCCGTATCTTTGGGCTTGGGTTTGCAGGCTTTTATCCGTGTATCGATTAGCAAGGCAAAAGATGCGCGCGAGGATTTTTCCGAATCTGTCCGCGCTTGGCCGGAAGTATTGAGCTGCTTTGCTTTAACGGGCGAAACCGACTATCTGCTCCATGCCTTTTTTACCGATATGAACGCGTTTTCCCATTTTGTTTTGGACACGCTACTTTCGCACCACGGCGTACAAGATGCGCAATCAAGTTTTGTGTTGAAAGAAATTAAAAACACGACCGCTCTGCCTTTGGTTCATTTGGTTCAGGATTGATGATTTGAAACTGATAAAGGCCGTCTGTTGTTCAGACGGCCTTTTAAATTCCAATGGTTTGCTTTCACGCCCATACACTTGTATACTTTTTAAGAATAATTCACATAAGCTTTTACTATGACAGACACCGCCCATCTCGATACCAATACTATTTCAGAACATACCAAACAATGGCTGGAAAAAGCCGTTATCGGGCTGAATCTCTGCCCGTTTGCCAAAGCGCCGCACGTTAAAAACCTGGTTCGCATCGTTGTCAGCGAAGCCCGTCATTTGGACGGTTTCCTTGAGGACTTGGATCGTGAATTGCAGCTTCTGGGCAATACGCCCGCTTCGGAATTGGAAACCACTTTACTGGTTCATCCGACGCTATTCCCTGATTTTGAAACCTTCAACCAAATGCTGGAAATTGCCGATGATGCCGTTGTAGAAAACGAATTGGAAGGCATTGTCCAAATTGCGCCGTTCCATCCTGATTTTCAATTTGAAGGCACGGAAGCCGACGATATCAGCAACTACACCAACCGCTCGCCCTACCCGACCTTGCATCTGATTCGTGAAGACAGTATTGCTAAAGCGGCTGAAGCATTTCCTGATGCATCGGCAATTTTCGACCGCAATATCGCGCTGCTGGAAAAAATGGGACACGAAGGTTGGGATAAATTAGACATTCCGCGTTGTCCATTTCCACATCACAAGCCGTCTGAAAACAAATAATTGGTGATGGGAAGATGGTTCGCTATTTGTTGATTTTTTGCGGCGCATTGTCGCTCGTCTTGGGTATTATCGGCATTTTCATGCCATTTCTGCCGACTACGCCTTTCATTTTATTGACTGCTACTTGCTGGGCACAGGCTTCGCCGCGCTTTCACAATTGGCTCTATCATCACCGCTATTTCGGCCCGATCATACAAAACTGGGAAAACAACGGCGCCGTGCCGCGCAAGGCAAAGTTTTTCGCTATCGGCATGATGACCTTTTCTTGCCTGTTGATGTTTTGGCGGTTTCCGGAACGCTGGTGGATTGGTGTCATATCGTCAGTCTGTTGCAGCTGCGTAGCTGTGTGGATGTGGTTACGGCCGGAAGCATAAAATAAAACAGGTGGGCATTTTCGCTCACCTGTTTTTTGTCTTCACACCTAATTTATCCATAAAAACAATCATTAAGAACCAAAACACCCTATTCAGCCCTCATTTTTCAGACGGCCGCCATTTATTCAATCAAATGTAAATTTTAGCTAAAATTAATTCAAAGCATTTTTTCGATAGTATTCTTTTCAGGATTTCAAACTCCTGTTTCAAAATCATTTTTTTACTACTTCCCACTACTTCCATCGCTTTTATTTCTTTATTTGTATCAACATTTCTTTTGATTCCAATATTCTAAACCATCCCTTAACACTTGCTTTGCGTTATACTTTCCCCTAACACAACCGCGCAGTTCGTCTGGATATTTTTTCAGACGGCCTGAATATTTCACCGCCGTGCTCTCTCAACGAAGTTCCTCACGGCGCAACAGAATAAAAAGGAAATACCATGCGCTATCTCTCATTTTCACTGCTTCTTGCCGCCCTTCCTGCTGCGGCATCCGATTTTGACGGCTCATCCGCAAGCCTGCTTTGGGGTCTGCCGTTTGCACTGATTCTCTTGTCTATTGCACTCGGGCCTCTGTTTTTCTCCCATACTTGGCACCATCACTTCGGCAAAATTACAGCGTTTTGGACACTGCTGTTTTTAACGCCGTTCATCGTAACCTTTGGTTTTGGAGCTGGCGTACATACCGTTGCCCATGCGTTGGTTGAAGAATATATCCCTTTTATCCTGTTGCTTTTGGCGCTCTATACCATTTCAGGCGGTATTTTTGTCAGCGGCAATTTGCACGGCTCGCCCAAATTGAACACAACCCTGTTGGCAGTCGGCACGGCTTTGTCTTCCATCATGGGAACGACAGGCGCGGCGATGTTGATGATTCGTCCGCTTTTGAAAGCCAACCATAAACGCCACTACCGCGTTCACATCGTGATTTTCTTCATTTTCTTGGTGGCGAATATCGGCGGCGGTCTGACTCCTTTAGGCGATCCTCCGCTGTTCTTAGGATTCCTGAAAGGCGTAGATTTCATGTGGACGGTCAAACACATGCTGATTCCTGTATTGATCAGTTCTGTGGTTTTGCTGGCCGTTTTCTACATCATCGACAGCCGACACTTCAACCGTGAACAAAGCGAACACCTTGCTCCTGCTCCTTCCGATAAAGAAGACAAAGTCAAAATCTACGGCAAATGGAATTTTCTGTTACTGGCCGGCGTAGTCGGCGCGGTTTTGCTGTCCGGTTTGTGGAAACCAAATCATCCGGGCTTTGAAATCTTGGGCAGCCATTATGCCTTGCAAAACCTGATGCGCGATGGCATTTTGCTGGTTTTGACCGCCGTATCTTGGATTATTACGCCCAAACAGGTACGCGCAGGCAATGAGTTCAACTTTGAGCCGATTGCTGAAGTGGGCAAACTGTTTTTGGGTATTTTCATTACCATTTCACCTGTTTTGGCGATTTTAAAAGCCGGTGAAACTGGCGCATTGGCTTCTGTTGTTTCTTTGGTTCACGACGCAGCAGGCAATCCGATTAATGTGATGTATTTCTGGATGAGCGGCATTTTGTCGGCATTCTTGGATAACGCGCCGACTTATTTGGTGTTCTTCAATATGGCCGGTGGCGATGCCCAAGCCTTGATGACAGGCCACCTGTTCCATTCGCTGCTGGCAGTATCCATGGGTTCCGTATTTATGGGTGCGCTCACTTATATCGGTAATGCGCCGAACTTCATGGTCAAGCCATTGCCGAACAACGCGGCGTGCCGATGCCTTCCTTCTTCGGCTACATGGTATGGTCGGTGATTGTATTGGTACCGCTGTTTGCCCTGCATACGATGATTTTCTTCGTTTGGCAGCTCTTTTAAACTTAGAGGCCGTCTGAAATTCAGACGGCCTTTTATTTTCAGCTATATCATCAAATATAGCGTTTAAATATCAATCAGTTAAAAATTATTTCTCTTAACACTCGATTACACAGTCCTACTTTTTTCCCACTTTTCCCGTAAAAATAAGCGTAAAACTGACATAAAGCAGCCTATACCTGATAAAATCTAAAGCTTTGTTGTTTGTGTTTATTCGTTGTTTTTATAGCAAACCTCTGCTTTTTTCAGACGGCCCATCCTTTGTTTCAAAGCATTACATGCCGTCGGAAAAAACAATCCGATATCCGAATCTCAACCCACCAAAAAGTAACGCATCCTTATGATTAAGATAAAAAAAGGCTTAGACCTGCCTATCGCGGGCAGACCGGAGCAAGTCATTTATGACGGCCCGGCCATTACCGAAGTCGCGTTGCTTGGCGAAGAATATGTCGGCATGCGCCCCTCGATGAAAATCAAGGAAGGCGAAGCCGTCAAAAAAGGGCCAAGTGCTGTTTGAAGACAAAAAGAATCCGGGCGTAGTATTTACTGCTCCGGCTTCAGGCAAAATCGCCGCTATTCACCGTGGCGAAAAGCGCGTACTTCAGTCAGTCGTGATTGCCGTTGAAGGCAACGACGAAATCGAGTTCGAACGCTACGCACCTGAAGCGCTGGCAAAATTGAGCAGTGAAGAAGTCCGCCGCAACCTGATCCAATCCGGTTTGTGGACTGCGCTGCGTACCCGTCCGTTCAGCAAAATCCCTGCCGTCGATGCCGAACCGTTCGCCATCTTCGTCAATGCGATGGACACCAACCCGCTGGCTGCCGATCCTACGGTCGTCATCAAAGAAGCCGCCGAAGACTTCAAACGCGGCCTCTTGGTATTGAGCCGCCTGACCGAACGTAAAATCCATGTGTGTAAAGCAGCAGGCGCAGACGTGCCGTCTGAAAACGCTGCCAACATCGAAACACATGAATTTGGTGGTCCTCATCCTGCCGGTTTGAGTGGCACGCACATTCATTTCATCGAGCCAGTCGGTGCGAACAAAACCGTTTGGACCATCAATTATCAAGATGTGATTGCCATTGGCCGTTTGTTTGCAACAGGCCGTCTGAACACCGAGCGCGTGATTGCCTTGGGCGGCTCTCAAGTCAACAAACCACGCCTCTTGCGTACCGTTTTGGGTGCGAAAGTATCGCAAATTACTGCAGGCGAATTGGTTGATGCAGACAACCGCGTGATTTCCGGCTCAGTATTGAACGGTGCGATTGCACAAGGCGCGCACGATTACCTCGGCCGCTACCACAATCAGATTTCCGTTATCGAAGAAGGCCGCAGCAAAGAGCTGTTCGGCTGGGTTGCGCCACAACCGGACAAATACTCCATCACGCGCACAACCCTCGGCCATTTCCTGAAAAACAAACTATTCAAGTTCAACACAGCCGTCAACGGCGGCGACCGCGCCATGGTACCGATCGGTACTTACGAGCGCGTAATGCCCTTGGATATCCTGCCTACCCTGCTCTTGCGCGATTTGATCGTCGGCGATACCGACAGCGCTCAAGCACTGGGCTGCTTGGAATTGGACGAAGAAGACCTCGCTTTGTGCAGCTTCGTCTGCCCGGGCAAATACGAATACGGCCCGCTGTTGCGCAAGGTGCTGGAAACCATTGAGAAGGAAGGCTGATTATGAGCTTGAAACATTTTCTGGAAAAAATCGAACCGCACTTCCTGCCGGGCGGCAAACATGAAAAATGGTATGCCCTCTACGAAGCTGCGGCGACGATTTTCTATACATCCGGCGCGGTAACGCGCAAAGCGGCCCACGTCCGCGATGCGCTCGATTCCAAGCGCATGATGATTTTGGTGTGGCTGGCTTTGTTCCCCGCCATGTTCTACGGTATGTACAACGTCGGCGTACAGGCATTCGGTGCGTTAACGCCTGATTTGCTGCAACAAAATATCGCCAACGACTGGCATTACGCCCTTGCCAACACTTTGGGCATCAATATGTCGTCTGAAGCGGGCGTATTGAGCAAAATGCTGTTCGGCGCAATTTTCTTCCTGCCAATTTACGCAACTGTATTTGTTGTGGGCGGCTTCTGGGAAGTCTTGTTCGCCACTGTACGCAAACACGAAATCAACGAAGGTTTCTTCGTGACTTCGATTCTGTTTGCTTTGATCGTTCCCCCTACCCTGCCTTTGTGGCAAGCGGCTTTGGGTATTTCTTTCGGCGTTGTGGTTGCGAAAGAAGTATTCGGCGGTACAGGTAAAAACTTCATGAACCCTGCTCTTGCAGGCCGTGCCTTTTTGTTCTTCGCCTATCCTGCGAATATTACCGGCGACATCGTTTGGACTGCGGTTGACGGCTATTCCGGTGCCACTGCTTTGGCGCAATGGGCGGCACACGGTGCAGACGGCCTGAAAAACGCTGTAACCGGCCAAAACATTTCTTGGATGGATGCGTTTATCGGTAACGTGCCAGGCTCAATCGGCGAAGTCTCCACTTTGGCGCTTTTAATCGGCGGCGCGTTTATCGTGTTTGCCCGCATCGCTTCTTGGCGCATTATCGCCGGCGTGATGATCGGTATGATTGCGATGTCTTCGCTGTTTAACTTCATCGGTTCGGACACCAACGCCATGTTCTCCATGCCTTGGTACTGGCACTTGGTGGTCGGCGGCTTCGCCATCGGTATGCTGTTTATGGCGACCGACCCTGTTTCCGCTTCCTTTACCAATGTCGGCAAATGGTGGTACGGCGCGCTTATCGGTGTAATGTGTGTGTTGATCCGTGTGGTCAACCCTGCTTACCCCGAAGGCATGATGTTGGCGATTCTGTTTGCCAACCTATTTGCCCCGATTTTCGACTATTTCGTCGCACAAGCGAACATCAAACGCAGAAAGGCGCGCAGCAATGGCTAAGAAATTCGATAAAGACAGCTTCAGCGGCACGCTGATTGTGGTATTGGTTGTCAGCCTAATTTGTTCCATCATCGTTGCTGGTGCGGTCGTCGGCTTGAAACCCATCCAAGAGAAACAAAAACTCCAAGACAAACAAGGCTATATCTTGAGCGTAGCCGGTTTGATGGATAAAAACACCGACATCAGTAAAACCTTTGCCGAGCGTATCGAGCAACGTGTCGTGGACTTGGCAACCGGCGAATACGTCGCCGATGCACCTAAAGACTTCAGCGCACGCGTTGCCGGCAAAGACCCTGCCCAAAGCATCCAAATCAAACCTGAAGACGATTTGGCAGGCATCAAAAGCCGTGCCAAATACACTGAGGTTTACTTGGTAAAAGGCGAAGACGGTAAAGTCAGCCAAATCATCCTGCCTATGCACGGCAACGGCTTGTGGTCTGTCATGTACGGTTTTGTCGCCATTCAACCTGACGGTAACACCATCAACGGCATTACCTACTACGACCAAGGTGAAACTCCGGGTTTAGGTGGCGAAATCGGCAACCCTCTGTGGCAAAAAAAATTCGTCGGCAAAAAACTGTTTGACGAACAAGGCAAATTTGCCCTGCACGTCGGCAAAGGCGCAAGTTCAGACAAAGAACACGGCGTAGATGCCCTCTCCGGCGCATCGCTGACGTCTAAAGGTGTGCAAGGTTCGTTCGACTACTGGTTCGGCGAAAACGGCTATATCCCCTACCTGAACAAATTGAAATCAGCAGGAGCACAATAATGGCTGACATGAAACGCTTGAAATATTTGATGTTTTCACCCTTTATCGACAACAACCCGATTGCTTTGCAGGTTTTGGGTATTTGTTCGGCTTTGGCGGTTACCACCAAACTTCAGACGGCCATCGTAATGGGTATTTCCGTAGCTTTGGTAACCGGTTTTTCCAGCTTCTTCATTTCATTGGTACGCAACTATATCCCCAACAGCATCCGTATTATTGTGCAAATGGCGATTGTTGCTTCCTTGGTAACGCTGGTTGACCAACTGCTCCAAGCTTTTGCCTATGAGCTGTCCAAACAGCTGTCCGTATTCGTCGGCCTGATTATTACCAACTGTATCGTGATGGGCCGTGCCGAAGCATTCGCCATGAAAGAGCCTCCTTTGGAGAGCTTGGTTGACGGTATCGGCAACGGCGCAGGTTACGGCATGATGCTGATCATCATCGCCACCATCCGCGAACTGATCGGCTCAGGCAAGCTCTTTGGCTACACCATTTTCCAAACCGTACAGGACGGTGGCTGGTATCAAACCAACGGCTTGTTCCTGCTCGCCCCTAGCGCGTTCTTCATCATCGGCTTCTTGGTATGGGGGCTGCGCACTTGGAAACCTGAACAGGCGGAGAAATAACACATGGAACATTACTTAAGCCTCTTTGTAAAATCCGTCTTTCTGGAAAACATGGCACTTTCCTTCTTCTTGGGGATGTGTACATTTTTGGCGGTCTCTAAAAAAGTATCCACTGCATTCGGTTTAGGCGTGGCTGTAACTTTCGTACTCGGCCTGTCCGTCCCTGCCAACCAACTGGTTTACTCGCTGTTGAAAGACGGCGCGCTGGTTGAAGGCGTGGACCTGACCTTCCTGAAATTCATCACCTTCATCGGCGTGATTGCCGCTTTGGTGCAGATTTTGGAAATGTTCTTGGACAAATTCGTCCCTGCCCTCTACAACGCATTGGGTATCTACCTGCCTCTGATTACCGTAAACTGCGCGATTTTCGGTGCCGTATCGTTTATGGCGCAACGCGAATACAACTTCGGCGAGTCCGTTGTATATGGTTTCGGTGCAGGTTTGGGCTGGCTTTTGGCTATTGTCGCTTTGGCGGGCATTACCGAAAAAATGAAATATTCGGATGTCCCTAAAGGCCTCAAAGGCTTGGGCATTACCTTTATCGCCGCTGGCCTGATGGCAATGGCGTTTATGTCGTTCTCCGGCATCCAGTTATAAGAAAGGAATCGGCATGGAGATTATTTTAGGTATCGTGATGTTTACCCTCATCGTCTTGGTTTTGGCACTGATGATTCTGTTTGCCAAATCCAAATTGGTGAGCGAAGGCGACATCACCATCAAAGTCAATAACGAAAAAGAGCTGACGATGCCTGCCGGCGGCAAACTGCTGGGTGCGCTTGCCAGCCAAGGCATCTTCGTTCCTTCCGCCTGCGGTGGTGGCGGCTCATGCGGTCAGTGTCGTGTTGTCGTGAAAAGCGGCGGCGGCGACATTCTGCCAACCGAGTTGTCCCACATCAGCAAACGCGAAGCGCGCGAAGGCTGCCGTCTGTCTTGTCAGGTCAACGTTAAAACCGACATGGACATCGAAGTACCGGAAGAAGTGTTCGGCGTGAAAAATGGGAATGCACTGTCATCTCCAATGACAACAAAGCAACGTTCATTAAAGAACTCAAGCTTGCCATTCCCGAAGGCGAAGAAGTTCCTTTCCGCGCCGGCGGCTACATTCAAATTGAAGCCCCTCCTCACACTGTTGCCTACAAAGACTTCGACATTCCTAAGGAATACCACGAAGACTGGGACAAATACAATCTGTGGCAGTACGTTTCCAAAGTGGATGAGCCGATTTTGCGTGCCTACTCTATGGCTTCATACCCTGAAGAAAAAGGCATCATTATGCTGAACGTGCGTATCGCCACGCCTCCTCCGCGCGTACCTGATGCGCCCCCGGGACAAATGTCTTCTTACATCTGGTCGCTTAAACCAGGTGATAAAGTAACGATTTCCGGTCCGTTTGGCGAATTCTTTGCCAAAGATACCGATGCCGAAATGGTATTTATCGGCGGTGGTGCGGGTATGGCTCCGATGCGTTCCCACATTTTCGACCAGCTGAAACGTTTGAACTCCAAACGTAAGATTACCTTCTGGTATGGTGCCCGTTCTAAACGCGAGATGTTCTATGTCGAAGACTTCGACCAACTCGCAGCAGAATTCCCGAACTTCACATGGCACGTCGCCCTGTCCGACCCATTGCCTGAAGACAACTGGGACGGTTACACAGGCTTCATTCACAACGTGGTTTACGAAAACCACCTGAAAAACCATGAGGCACCGGAAGACTGCGAATTCTATATGTGCGGCCCTCCGATCATGAACCAGTCCGTGATCAAAATGCTCAAAGACTTGGGCGTGGAAGACGAAAACATCCTCTTGGACGATTTCGGCGGCTAAAAACAAAAAGGAAGAAACCTCGGTTTCTTCCTTTTTTATTTCCAGGTCGTCTGAAAACCATACTTTCAGACGGCCTGAACCTTTCTTTTACGATACAATAAAGGTTTCAAAAAATAATCCGCAAAATCCCTTATGCCGTTTCTTTCAAATTCGTTTTACCGTCCGATAATCGGTTGTACCGTTGCCATCGTTTCCGCACTCACACTCTCTGCCTGCCAACCTGAAAAACAACAAACCATTACCCTGCAAGGCGAGACCATGGGCACGACCTATACCGTCAAATATCTTTCAGACGGCCAAGACAAACTCCCCTCCCCTGCCGAAATACAAAAACGCATTGATGACGCACTTAAAGAAGTCAATCGACAAATGTCTACCTACCAGACCGATTCCGAAATCAGCCAATTCAACCAGCTGCGCACCGTCAATCAGGCCATGCCCATTTCCAAAGACTTTGCCTATGTAACCGGCGAAGCCTTGCGTTTAAACAAACTGACGCACGGAGCACTGGACGTAACTGTCGGCCCTTTGGTCAACCTTTGGGGATTCGGCCCGCAAAAAGAAATCACACACGAACCAACCGCACAAGAAATCCAACATGCTTCAGAAATGGTCGGTACGGACAAACTCAAACTTTCCCAAGACGGCCAGCAGCCTACATTGGCGAAAACCCATCCCGAAGTCTATTTAGACCTATCCTCCATCGCCAAAGGCTTTGGCGTGGATAAAACCGCCGCCGAACTTGAAAAACTCAATATCGGCAATTATTTGGTAGAAATCGGAGGCGAGTTGCATGGCAAAGGCCACAATGCGCAAGGCAACCCTTGGCGTATCGGCATCGAGCAGCCCAATATCGTTCAAGGAGGCACCACCCAAATCACCATTCCATTGGACAATAAATCACTGGCCACATCCGGCGACTACCGCATTTTCCATGTCGATAAGTCAGGCCGCCGCCTTTCCCATATCATCAACCCCTAAAACCAAACAACCCATCAGCCACAACCTTGCTTCCATCAGCGTAGTAGCTGAAAACGCCACACTTGCAGACGGCCTTTCAACCGGCTTGTTCGTCCTCGGAGAAACCGAAGCGCTTAAACTTGCCGAGCAAGAAAATCTCGCCGTTTTCCTTATCATCCGAAACCCTCAAGGCGGCTACCATACTAAAATGTCCAGCGCATTCAAGAAATTATTAAACTAACCTTCAGGAATACACACATGAAAACCCTCCTTCTGACTTTCGGCATTTTTATCATTGTCATCCTCGGCATGGCAGTCGGCTATATTTTCTCCAAACGCACCATCAAAGGCAGCTGCGGCGGCATTTCCTCTCTCGGCATGAAGAAAATGTGCGATTGCGACACGCCATGCGATACCTTGCAAAAAGAGCTGGATAAAAAACAACATTCCGACAACCAAGGCATCAAGATCGATCATTAGTTCGATCATTAAGTCGTTGTTGAATGTTTACTCATGATTTAAGGCTGCTTATCCCCTATCAGGCCGTCTGAAAAATAAAAGAGCGTAATCCCAATGGATACACGCTCTTTTATTTTTCCTCTTACAAAGCAATCCAAAAATATCTTGCATACACAGTTGAAACAAGCCCTCAAACCAATCATGAAACAAAAAGAAAAGCTCCTGCAAAACAGGAGCTTTTTCTTGGAAGAAACCGGATTATTTCAATTTAGTTTCTTTGTAAATAACGTGTTTACGGGCTACTGGGTCAAATTTTTTGATTTCCAGTTTGCCAGGCATAGTACGTTTGTTTTTAGTAGTTGTGTAGAAGTGACCAGTACCAGCGCTGGACTCCAGTTTGATTTTATCGCGCATTGCAGTAATCCTTAATTAATGGTGTTTAAATTAAGCTTCGCCGCGAGCACGCAAATCAGCCAATACGACATCAATGCCTACTTTATCGATGGTGCGCAATGCAGCGTTAGAAACGCGCAGGCGAACCCAGCGGTTTTCACTTTCTACCCAGAAACGACGTGATTGCAAGTTAGGCAAAAACGACGTTTGGTTTTGTTGTTGGCGTGTGATACGTTATTGCCAGACATCGGGCGCTTACCGGTCACTTTGCAAACTCGTGCCATGGTTAGTCTCCAAACTTCTAAAATAGTAAAACGCGATTTATACCACGAAATCCGCCTTCAGTTCAAGTCGTTTGCTGAAAAAACGGGATTTGTGGAAATAAATCTTCTCAATATGTTGCATCTGCGAAACGGTATTTCGCAAAGCCTTAACTTTTTAATTATAACGGATTTCTTTAGAAAAATCATCTGTCGTTTGCGTGGTCGGCGAAATAAACAGGCCGTCTGAATATTTCAGACGGCCTGTTTTATCGTCATGCCTTTTTCTTCAATGCCGCATTCAAAATGCAGCCAAGTATAAAGCAGGCTAAAGAGGGAACAACCCATCCTAAACCGATATTGTAAAACGGCAATGCGCGCTCGATGGCAGTAGCGGTGTCGGCATTAAATCCAAACGCGGCCTTATAGGCATCAAGCAAACCGACCACAAGGGCCGCCATCATGGTGCAGAAATAGACAATACGGCCGCCGCCAAACAATTTATCCGTCAAAGCCAGCAGAATGATGACGATGGTCAGCGGATATAACAGCATCAACATAGGGATGGAAAACTGCAAAATCGATGACAGGCCTTTGTTGGCCAACAGGATAGACACCACCGTATTCAGTATCACAAAGGCTTTATAAGAGATACCCGGGCAAAGACGGTTGAAATATTCGGCGCATGAAGTAATCAAGCCAACCGCCGTACTCAGACAGGCAAGCAGCACCATAACGCCAAGCAACACAATACCGGCCGTACCGAAATAGTGCTGTGCGGTTTTAGACAAAACCGACGCGCCGTTTTCCTGCAAGCCGATACCGGCCACACCTGTTGCGCCCATATAGCCGATAAACAGGTAAACCACTGCCAAACAAGAGGCCGCCAACACACCGGAAATCGTCGTGGTCTTCAGCAGTCCGCGCGGTTGTCCACGCCCATGGCGCGAACAGCATCAATGACGATAATGGCAAACACCAGCGAAGCCAGCGCGTCCATGGTGCCGTAGCCTTCCAAAATGCCTTTAACCAACGGATGAGTAGCAAAATCGCCTTGCGCCGCCTGCGGCGCGCCCATTGGATTAATGGCGGCATAGCCGACCAATATCGCAATTGACAACAACAAAACAGGCGTGAGGATTTTACCAATACGGTCAACCAGCTTCCCCGGAGAAATCGACAGCCAATAAGTAATGCCGAAAAACACCAGGCTGAATACGGCCAATGCGATGTTTTTCCAAGATTCATCAATGAAAGGGGAAATCGCGGTTTCAAAAGACACTGTCGCCGTACGCGGCATGGCAAACAGAGGGCCGATTGCCAGATAGAGCGCGGTGGCAAAAGTCACGCCGTACCAAGGTGCAACACGAGAAGCCAATGCCTCCACATCACGCGAGCCGGAATAGCCGACGGCAATCACGCCCAACAATGGCAAACCTGCGCCCGTCAGCAAAAAGCCGAACATAGCCGAAAGCCAGTTATCACCGGCCTGCTGTCCCAAAAAAGCAGGAAAAATCAGGTTCCCCGCCCCAAAAAACAGGGCAAACAGCATTAAGCCCACCGCCCATAAAGAAGCTTTGTTATGACTTGTCGTCGAATTCATTTTAGTTCTCTTTTTTCAAATTTTCATAATCGGTTTCATCGGCTTCAAGGCCGTCTGAAAGCATTTCAGCTTCGTTTGTTTCCAAACCGTCTTTCAGGCTGATTTCGATTTCCCCATAATTTTCAGGCTGCACGATACGCACCAAGCCTTCTTTAGCCAATTCCAGCAATGCAATAAAATTGACCACCACATATGTCGCACCCTGCTCCGGCTTAAACAAATCGCTGAACTTGCTGATACCGCTTTCATTCAAACGGCGCAAAATTGCCGTCATCTGCGCGCGCACGGAAATGGTTTCCCGCACCACTTCATGACTGCGCGTATGCTTGGCACGCGACAAAATACCCAACCAAGCCTGCGTCAAATCGGCAACGTACACTTCCGGCAACTTCGCTTCGACCGCGATTTCCAGCGGCAAATACGCCCAAGCAAAATCTCGCCCCGCACGCGGCAACGCATCCAAGCCCTGAGCCGCCAGTTTCATCTGTTCGTAAGCCAACAGACGGCGCACCAACTCGGCACGCGGATCCGCCTCTTCATCCTCAACTTCTTCAGGACGCGGCAGAAGCAGGCGCGATTTAATTTCAATCAACATCGCTGCCATCAGCAGGTATTCCGCCGCCAAATCAAAACTGATACGCTTCCATTTGAGCAATATAGTGCAGATACTGCTCGGTAATCTTCACCATAGGAATATCGAGGACATCGATATTTTTGCTTGCGGATGAGGTACAGCAACAAATCCAACGGCCCTTGAAGCTGCTCAATACCACCTTCAACGCATCAGGCGGAATAAACAAATCCTGCGGCACATCGGTGACAGGCTGACCGAACACCCACGCAACGGTATGTTCAGACGGCGTTGCGGCAGTGGAAGAAATAAGGTGTTCAGAAGACATGGTTAAAGGGTCTTTTTCTTTTTAAGTTTAGTAAGAAGTTTCATCAACAAAAGGCCGTCTGAAACGGAGACGACCTGTTTTTAATATAAAAATCAGCGTTTTTTACGATTGATTTGCAAAGAAACAATGGCGACGGCAAAGGTCTGCGCCAAGGCTATACCCAACAGCGGCAGACTGGCGAAAACTGTACCCGTCAGTACCGAGCCAATATCTCGGGACAACACAAAACCATCCCTCGCAAGCATCGCCACGATCAAAGCGAACAACAGCAAACTTTCGCAGCCGACCAAAAGCCAAATTATTTTAACCGAACGGCGTTTGCGCCATTTCATAATACCGGCGTGCAAAAGGCTGAATATCACGACGGACAGAAACGGATAAAGAAAAGTGGTGAATGGGCGGTCATAACCGCTTTGCACACACAAATAATCGCCCGGCAGCGTATTGCATTCCATCACATCGAGAAACATCGGATCGACAGCATACATCAATACGCCGAACCATACCGCATAAATCAGACTGGCAATAAAGTAGGCTTTAAAAAATCGGCTCATAGGCAAAAAAGGTCGTCTGAAAAAATAAATTTCAAAAGGCTTAAACCCACATCAAATTTTCTGATTGGCATTTGCAGAAGAGTCCAACACACTCAGGGCTTGAACTGCTGCCATGCCATAAACAGGCAATCCAAAAAAAAATGACTCCCGTTATTGCCGTCCAACTACTATCCAGACTACTCCACTCCCACAGTAAAAAAACAAACCAAACAATCCACCATTCGATGATAGGCAAGGCAAGAGTCGTCAAAGTTGTACAGCGTTTGGTCCACTTCATAATGCCGGCATTGAGTAGGGACAATAACATTACAGATAAAAACGGAAAGAAGAAAAACTCCAAAGATGCTTTCTCAAAAGCCGACATTTCATGAGCTCGTGAACAATACTGTAGACTCTGTTCATTTTCAGGGTCAATATCAAAACAATCGAATCCTGTAAGCAGCAAATCGACACCGTACATCAACAAACCAAAGACAATTGCATAAATCAGACTACTGATAAAGTAGGCTTTAAAAAATCGATTCATCTCACTTCCGTCCCGCAATATGCTCCACCGCCGCCTGCGCACAATACAATCCAAACGAAGCCGTCACCAGCATACTCGCGCCGTAGCCCGCGCAGGACAAACCTTGCGGCGTGGCATCGGTCGAACACGCTTCGCCGGATTGTGGCGGCGTAATATTCTCGGTTGAATAGACGCAAGGCACGCGCATTTTTTCTTTGGTATCGCGGCTGAAGCCGTAGCGTTTGCGCAAGGTGTAGCGCAAATTGGAAAGCAGAGGATCGTGGGTAACGCGGCTCAAATCGGCGGTTTGAATCAAAGCCGGATTTTTTTGTCCGCCCGCGCCTCCGCTAATAATAAACGGTTGTTTATGTTGCACGAAATATGCCGCCATAGCCGCTTTGACACGAATTTGGTCAATGGCGTCGATAACGAAGTCAAAAGGCCGTCTGAAAAGCTCGTCCAGATTGTCTTCAGTAACAAAATCTTCAATTTCCGTCACTTCGCATTGCGGATTGATTTGGGCAATGCGTTCGCGCAAAGCGGTAACTTTTGCCTTACCGAAATCATCGGTCAAAGCGTGCAATTGGCGATTGACATTGGACTCGGCAACGTTGTCCAAATCAATCAGCGTTAAACGACCGATACCGCTCCTCGCCAAAGCTTCCACCGCCCACGAGCCGACGCCGCCGACACCGACCACGCATACATGCGCACGTGAAAAGCGCGCCAGTGCTTCGTCTCCGTAAAGTCTGGCAATGCCGCCAAAGCGGCGCGAAGAAAGAAAAGCGGCGTCCTGCATAAGTAACCTTGTGATATATCAATAAATTAATGAAAAACGCCACAGGCGAATCGGACCGATATTATACTTGAAAGCAGATGGGCTGTTGTACCCGCCCGAAAGAGTTTATAATCGTTTCACATTCAGACAAGTTCTGATTTCATATTAAACGAAAGTGCCGCTACTCGGCGCAAAAGGAGAATAAATATGTACAAACATCTGGTTGTAGCCGTTGACGGTAGCGAGACTTCCCTCAATGCATTGAAACACGCCGCCGAACTGGCAAGCCTCAACAAAGCCCAACTGACTTTGGTTCACGTTGCCAACCCTGCCGAATACATGGCTTTGGCTCCTGAATTCCTGCAACACGAAAGCTATGAAGCCGCCGCAGTGGCTCAAGGTAACGAAGTTTTGGATTCGCAGAAAAAACAGCGCGTGAAAGCGGCGTTGAAAACATCGTGAAACACCTGTTGGTTGCCAACAAAGGCGCGCGCGAAATGGCGCAAGACTTGGTTGACTACGCCGACAACAACGGCGCAGATCTGCTGGTACTCGGCACACACGGCCGCACCGGTCTGATGCACCTACTGATGGGCAGCTTCGCCGAGACCGTCATGCGTCAAAGCCACCTGCCTCTGCTGATTATCCGCAGCAAAGCCGAAGAAGCATAATCAAGCATTTATTTAAAATAGCGAAAGGCCGTCTGAATATTTTTCAGACGGCCTTTTTTCATTTCACATTACAGCTTCAGCTTTTATTTCGCCATTTCTTTGAACACTTCGTGTGCCACAGCAATGGTTTCGTCAATCAGCTCAGGCGTATGCGCGGCGGAAACAAAACCGGCTTCGTAAGCTGACGGGCCGAATGCGACATTGCGGTCGAGCATACCGTGGAAGAAATGTTTGAAACCGTCGATATTGGAACGCGCCATGTCGGCATAGTTTTGCGGCTTATGGCTGGCAAAATACAAACCAAACATGCCACCCACGCTGTCCGCCGTAAACTCAACGCCATGTGCTTTAGCCGCGTCGGCAATACCGTCGGCAAGGCGTTGGGTCAAGGCAGTCAGGTTTTCATAGAAGCCTTCGCGCTGAATGATTTCCAGCGTTTTCAAACCGGCCGCAACTGCAATCGGATTGCCAGACAATGTACCTGCCTGATATACGCCGCCCAACGGGGAAATACACTCCATAATGTCTTTACGGCCGCCGAACGCCGCCAAAGGCATACCGCCGCCGATCACTTTGCCCATGGTGGTCAAATCAGGTTTGATGCCGTGCAAAGATTGCGCGCCACCCAGCGCCACGCGGAATCCGGTCATCACTTCGTCGTAAATCAACACGGCACCGTGTTTTTCAGTCAATTCGCGCAAGGCTTTGACAAAGGCTTCAGACGGCCTAACCAGATTCATATTGCCGACAAAAGGCTCCAAAATCACACAGGCAATGTCATTGCCGCTTTGGGCAAAGGCTTCTTCCAGTTGGGCGATATTGTTGTACTCGAGTACCAAAGTATGTTTGGTAAAGTCGGCAGGCACACCGGCGGAAGAAGGATTGCCAAACGTCAACAGGCCGCTGCCTGCTTTCACCAACAGGCTGTCGGAATGGCCGTGGTAGCAGCCTTCAAATTTGATGATTTTGTCTCGGCCGGTAAAACCGCGTGCCAAACGGATGGCGGTCATCGTTGCTTCCGTACCGGAGCTGACAAGGCGTAGCTGCTCGACGGACGGCATGATTTTGGCGATTTCTTCGGCAATGACAATTTCGCCTTCTGTTGGCGCACCAAACGACAAACCGCCCAATGCCGCTTCGCGCACGGCTTCAATGACTTCAGGATGGGCGTGGCCTACAATCGCGGGGCCCCAAGAGCCAACATAGTCGGTATAACGCGTGCCGTTTTCATCCCAAACATACGCGCCTTCTGCCTTTTGATAAAGCGCGGCACGCCGCCGACGCTGCCAAATGCGCGCACAGGAGAGTTTACGCCGCCGGGAATAATGGCTTTGGCGCGGTTGAACAAGCTTTCATTACGGTTCATGGTCAATTCTTTCGTAAGAGGTCGTCTGAAAATCAAATCGGTGCCATTTTAACACCAAATCCTTTTCAGACGGCCCAAGCTTCAAAATAAGAATCGGGCGCAAAATCAAAATTATTCTTTAAAAACAAACACTCTATCCACATTTTTCCTGCTTGTGCTATAATCCGCGACCTATTGAAACAATAAAAGAAAAGCATCATGTTACGCGGATTCATACTCAGCCTCGCCCTTTTGGCATCCTCCCTCGTCCATGCACAACGCAGCCTGCCTGACGATATGGACGTGGCCGTTTTAAAGACTGTCGATCTGCCTTATCTGAAAGTCAGCAAAGGCGGTTTTTCTTGGACGCGCCTGCTGACCTTGGGCATTGTGGACGGCAACGCGGCCAAACTGCAAATCACCCGCTTCACCAAAATCCACGATGAAAACGATCGTTTCATCCCCATGGGCCGCTTGCTGAATCAAACCGGTAAAGCCGTTGCGTTCAAATACAACGAAGAAAGCCGCCTCGTCCGCGAAATCTGGATTTTGACCGACGCCGAAGCCGACAGGTTCATCGAACACGCCAAAAAGCAGAAAAAGGCGGAAGAATAATTTTTCAGACGGCCCAAGTATTTCACAGGCCGTATGAACCCTTTTACAACAAGCAAGTCAATCAAAACGAACCATGAAAAAAGTATTTATCCGCACCTTCGGGTGCCAAATGAACGAGTACGACAGCGAAAAAATGCTGTCCGTCCTCGCCGAAGAACACGGCGGCATCGAACAGGTTACCCAACCTGACGACGCCGACATCATCTTGTTCAACACCTGCTCCGTGCGTGAAAAAGCGCAAGAGAAAGTTTTCTCCGACTTAGGCCGTGTACGTCCGCTCAAAGAAAAAAATCCCGACCTCATCATCGGCGTTGCCGGCTGCGTTGCCTCTCAAGAAGGCGAAAACATCGTCAAACGCGCTCCGTATGTGGACGTGGTTTTCGGCCCGCAAACGCTGCACCGCCTGCCCAAACTCATCGTCGACAAAGAAACCACCGGCCTGTCTCAAATCGATATTTCCTTCCCCGAAATCGAAAAATTCGACCACCTGCCGCCTGCGCGCGTAGAAGGCGGCTCGGCTTTCATTTCCATTATGGAAGGCTGTTCCAAATACTGCTCTTACTGCGTCGTCCCTTATACCCGCGGTGAAGAATTCTCCCGCCCGCTCAACGACGTATTGACCGAGATTGCCGGTTTGGCGCAACAAGGCGTTAAAGAAATCAACCTCTTAGGCCAAAACGTCAATGCCTATCGCGGCGAAATGGAAAACGGCGAAATTTGCGACTTTGCCACTTTGTTGCGCATTGTCCACGAAATCCCCGGCATCGAACGCCTGCGCTTTACCACCAGCCATCCGCGCGAATTTACCGACGCGATTATCGAGTGCTACCGCGACCTGCCGAAGCTGGTTTCCCACCTGCACCTGCCGATTCAAAGCGGTTCCGACCGCGTATTGAGCGCGATGAAACGCGGCTACACCGCCTTGGAATACAAATCCATCATCCGCAAACTGCGTGCCATCCGTCCTGATTTGTGTCTCAGCTCCGACTTTATCGTCGGCTTCCCCGGCGAGACCGAGCGCGAGTTCGAGCAAACCTTGAAATTGGTCAAAGACATCGCCTTCGACTTGAGCTTCGTCTTTATTTACAGTCCGCGCCCTGGCACGCCTGCCGCCAACCTGCATGACGACACACCACATGAAGAAAAAGTGCGCCGCCTCGAAGCTTTAAACGAAGTCATCGAAGCCGAAACCGCGCGCATCAACCAAACCATGGTCGGCACGGTTCAACGCTGCTTGGTTGAAGGCATCTCCAAAAAAGACCCTGACCAACTGCAAGCCCGTACCGCCAACAACCGCGTGGTCAACTTTACCGGTACACCCGACATGATCAACCAAATGATCGATTTGGAAATCACCGAAGCCTACACTTTCTCCCTGAAAGGCAAACCGGTATAAGCACACACAAACAAAGGCCGTCTGAAACTGTTCAGACGGCCTTTATCTTGGTTCGGCTCAGTATCATCTGATTCATGTATTTTTATTACCCGAACAAAAGGCTTTTCAGTATAATACCGCCCGAAAATTCCCTTATCTGTTGAGAAGTTAAGGCCAAAATCCGAGCTTCCGGCAGCTAAACCCGCTGATGCCGTCCTTAAACGGCTTTCCCCAAAGGAATATCTCGAATGAGTTCTTTAAATCAAAGCGTTTTGGAAAAATTATTCAGCCTCAACGCCAATCAGACCAACGTGCGCACGGAAATTATGGCCGGTGTGACAACCTTCCTCGCCATGTGCTACATCATCATTGTCAATCCCCTGATTTTGGGCGAAACCGGCATGGATATGGGCGCAGTATTTGTGGCCACCTGTATCGCCTCCGCCATCGGCTGTTTCGTAATGGGCTTTGTCGGCAACTACCCGATCGCCCTTGCTCCGGGCATGGGTCTGAACGCCTACTTTACCTTTGCCGTCGTCAAAGGCATGGGCGTGGACTGGCGTGTGGCTTTGGGTGCCGTTTTCATTTCAGGCATCATTTTCATCCTGTTCAGCTTCTTTAAAGTTCGTGAAATGCTGGTCAACGCCCTGCCTATGGGCTTGAAAATGTCGATTGCCGCAGGTATCGGCCTCTTCTTGGCATTGATTGCGCTCAAAGGAGCAGGCGTGATTGTAGCCAATCCTGCCACATTAGTCGGCTTGGGCGACATCCACCAGCCTACCGCCCTGCTGGCAATGGCAGGCTTTGTCATGGTGGTTGCACTTGGCCACTTCCGCGTTAAAGGCTCCATCATCATTACCATTCTGACGCTGACTGCCATCTCCACCATCTTGGGCTTGAGCGAGTTCAAAGGCGTGGTCGGCGAAATTCCGAGCATTGTGCCAACCTTCATGCAGATGGACTTCAAAGGCTTGTTCACCGTCAGCATGGTCAGCGTGATTTTTGTATTCTTCCTGGTTGACCTGTTTGACTCTACCGGCACATTGGTCGGTGTTTCCCACCGCGCAGGCCTGTTGCAAGACGGCAAACTGCCGCGTTTGAAACGCGCCCTGCTTGCCGACTCAACCGCCATTATCGCAGGCGCCGCCTTGGGTACTTCTTCTACTACTCCTTACGTTGAAAGCGCGGCAGGCGTTTCTGCCGGCGGCCGTACCGGCCTGACTGCCGTTACCGTCGGCGTACTGATGCTGGCCTGTCTGATTTTCTCCCCGCTGGTTCAAAGTATCCCTGCATTCGCCACTGCACCCGCCCTGCTCTATGTAGGCGCGCAAATGTTGCGCAGCGCGCGCGAAATCGATTGGGACGACATGACCGAAGCCGCACCGGCATTCCTGACCATCGTATTCATGCCGTTTACCTACTCGATTGCCGACGGTATTGCGTTCGGCTTTATCAGCTACGCACTCATCAAACTCTTGTGCAACCGCACTCAAGACGTACCGCCTATGGTATGGATTGTCGCCGTGTTGTGGGCATTGAAATTCTGGTTCTTAGGTTAAACCACTTAAAAGAACAGGCCGTCTGAAAAGTTTTCAGACGGCCTGTTTTATTTTACCCAGCGTTTAAAGCTGTCGGTAAAAGATTATTTTTTCGCTTTTTTAGCAGCTGGTTTAGCGGCAGCTTTCGCGCCTTTGTCCAATGCGCAGAAGCGGGTAACGATTTGATCAACTACTTCTTGTTTGCCGTTTACTTCGGTAGTGCCGCGAATAGTCAGCATGTTGCCGTCAACTTTGTCTACGTTGGCTGCAGTGGCTGCTTCAGCAACCCAAGCGACATTGCCGCCCCAGAATGCGTTTACATCTTTGCTGCTGTCAGTGATACGGAACAGGTTTTCAGTTAATTGACCTTTGTATTTTACTTGTGCAGCAACAACTTCGTTGCCTTTGAAGCCGTACATTACGCTCAGCGGCTCTTTGCCGTCTTTACCGCATTTGTAGTGAACTTCTTTAGTACCGTCGATAGAGTCTACTTTCAAAGTATTAGGTACTGGAGCTTGAGCTTGTTGAGCTTGAGCTTGAGTTTGTTGTTGCGCAGTAGGCGCAGCTTTAGTTTCAGGTTTAGCTTTAGAACCGCTGCTACATGCAGTCAGGGCAACAGCCGCCAAAACAGCAGGAACGATTAATTTAACATTCATATTCATAATTGACTCCCAAATGGTTTCAATAAAAAACCGGCAAACGCCGGCTGACATTTACACATTAACAGAGATATTCTGTCTTGTCTTTATCTCAGACGGCATTTTTTAGGAAAAGTTCAAATAAATATTTTTATAATATAAAATCAAATAATTATAAATATGAAATCATGTAAATTCAGGTTTGGGAATTTTTAAGATGAATACTGTTGTCAATAAATTGGGTTTTGACAATGGTAAAATGAGATTGAAAAGCGTATATAGACGACAAAAAGTCTGGGCAATTTATTTTATAAACTTCTGCCTCTGGATTTGCTGAGCGTTTCAGATGATCTTAAACACACACAGCAAATACAATAAAAAAACGCAATCTGAAACAGATTGCGTTTTTTTGAAAACTGGCACGCCCACGGGGAATCGAACCCCGGTTACCGCCGTGAAAGGGCGATGTCCTAACCGCTAGACGATGGGCGCGGATAAATCTTGTGGCGCACCCGGAGCGATTCGAACGCCCGACCCTCTGGTTCGTAGCCAGATACTCTATCCAACTGAGCTACGGGTGCATCCTCATCACTTCGCTAGTGCGTTGTGAATCAAGAAGACCGAATAATATAGGCTTTGCTGAAACCTGTCTACTCTTTTCACAGATATTTTTTATATTTTTATTTAAACAATTGAAACTAAACAATATAAAATTAACGCAAAATCCCTACTCCTGACAAATCCTGCGCCATTTTAGCGGCGGAGTTATCGGTCATACCGCCGACAAAATCCAAAATTTTCATATAAGCCTGATACAGACTGTCTTCAGGAAGAATCGGATTGTGCTTTTTCAATAATTCCAACGCCAAAGACTGACGCGTTGCCAACTGTTTTTCAGCAATCAGGGCATAAGCGGCAGGGACGAGTAAATCCAAGATGGAGCCTAAACATGGGAACGTAGCGATCTCGGTCAAGAGCTTGGTGTGATGGCGGAAAATCCGTGTTTGCGCCAAATCTTTTGCTTTTGCCAAAGTGTTTTGCACTTGCGGACTACACAACGCAAGCAAGTCTTTGCCTTTGAATGTTCCGTCCAACAAGTCAGACTGATGCAGCATAAAGGTTTGTGCGACATCATCAATCGCCTTGCCGATCGCAATGCCGCGCAACATGGCGCAACGCTGACGGCTGGAGCTGGCGTGCCATGCGCTTTCGGCAAAGGTCAGCTCGGACAAAATACTTTCCACTTCCGTATCCGTGAGTAAATCCAATTCGACGGCATCTTCCAAGTCCAGCAAGGCATAGCAAATATCGTCGGCAGCCTCCATCAAATAAGACAAAGGATGGCGCGCCCAGCTGTCTACTCCCGCAGAAACCAGCCCCAATTCGTCGGCAACTTGTCGGATAAACGGCAACTCTGTTTGATAAATATTGAATTTCTTTCTGCCGTTTGGATGTTGCGTTGTCCACGGATACTTCAATAATGCACCAATAGCTGCCGCAGTCAGGCGCATTCCGCCCGCCTCCGGATACATTTCAAGGCTGGCGACGATACGCAGGCTATGCGCATTGCCTTCATAGGTTTGAATATCGTTGCGCTCCGCTTCGTTTAATGTGTTCAGATAAATTTGATGTTCAGGCCGTCTGAACCAATCACGTAAAGCATCTTCGCCGGTATGACCAAACGGCGGATTGCCCAAATCATGTGCCAAACAGGCAACCTGCACCACGGCACCAATATCGCTGGGCGTATTGCCCTGCGGCAGAAAACCGCCGTTGTGCAACATCACGCCCACGCGGTTGCCCAAGCTCCTGCCCACGCTGGCAACTTCAACGCTGTGCGTCAGGCGGTTGTGCGTCAAGTCATGTTGCGCCAACGGATGCACCTGCGTTTTACGACCAAGGCGGCGGAAGGCTCCGGAAAAAACAACCCGGTCGTAGTCGATGTGAAAATCCGTACGTAAGGCATCGGCACCTTCCTGAGTCGAAGGGGTAACGGTCGGCACGATTTCGCCGTTTTTGGTACGGAAGCGTTGGGTGGATAATAAGTTTTGCCAATTCATTCGGATGGTCATAAAGGTTCCTCAAGCAAAGTAAAGGCCGTCTGAAACATATTCAGACGGCCTTATGCTTATTTACCGCGCATCAATTCAAAGAAATCGTCATTGTTTTTAGAGTCTTTGAGTTTGCCCACCAAAAACTCGGTTGCTTCGATTTCGTCCATAGGATGCAGGAATTTGCGCAAGAGCCACATACGTTGCAACTGATCGTTCGGCACCAGCAATTCTTCGCGGCGCGTACCGGATTTGTTGATGCTGATGGCCGGGAACAGGCGTTTCTGCCATGCGGCGGTCAAGGTGCAATTCCATATTGCCCGTGCCTTTGAACTCTTCGTAAATCACGTCGTCCATGCGGCTGCCGGTTTCAACAAGTGCCGTCGCAATAATGGTAAGCGAACCGCCCTCTTCCACATTACGCGCTGCGCCGAAGAAGCGTTTCGGACGGTGCAAAGCGTTGGCATCGACACCACCGGTCAGAATTTTGCCTGAAGTCGGAACGACGGTATTATAGGCGCGCGCCAAACGGGTAATCGAATCCAGCAAAATCACTACGTCTTTTTTGTGTTCGACCATACGTTTGGCTTTTTCAATCACCATCTCGGCTACTTGTACATGGCGTTGCGCAGGCTCGTCAAACGTAGAAGAAACCACTTCGCCGCGTACAGAACGGCTCATTTCAGTCACTTCTTCCGGACGCTCGTCAATCAACAGGACAATCAGCTCGACATCGGGATAATTAGCGGTAATGGCGTGGGCAATGTTTTGCAACATCACGGTTTTACCGGTTTTAGGCGGCGCCACCAACAATGCACGTTGACCTTTACCGATTGGGGAAACCAAGTCGATGGCGCGGCCGGTCAGATTCTCTTCGGCTTTAATGTCGCGCTCGAGTTTGAATTGTTCGGTTGGGAATAAAGGCGTGAGGTTTTCAAAGGATTTTGTGTTTGCAGACTTCGGGCTGATCGCCGTTGATGGTATCGAGGCGGACAAGTGCGAAATAACGCTCGTTGTCTTTAGGTACGCGCACGCTGCCTTCGATGGTGTCGCCGGTGTGCAGATTGAAGCGGCGGATTTGCGTGGGCGAAACATAAATATCGTCAGGACCAGCAAGGTAAGAAGTATCTGCGCTGCGCAAGAAACCGAAGCCGTCAGGCAGGATTTCGAGTGTACCGGAACAGGTAAAACTGACGTTCTGCTTCATCATCTGGCGGACGATGGCAAAAACAAGGTCTTGTTTGCGGAAACGGTTGGCGTTTTCAATGCCATGTTCTTCTGCCATTTCCAAAAGTTTGGAAATGTGGAGGGTTTGGAGTTCTGAAACGTGCATAGTATTGATATATTTTGAATGGTATCAGAGAGATGGCACAAAGGCCGTCTGAAAGTATGAAATCGTACCGCAGGATACAGTAGATTTTTGAGAAAGTTGAATTTTAGGCAGTTGGAGGCAGGGTGTCAAATTTTTAAATCGAACACTAAAGCCGTGACTTGGTCTTATCCTGCAATAAGATTACGGCTGGAAGTAACGTGGCAACCGCAATCTTATCATCAAAAATCCGAGTATTTGCCCAACGCTTCAGACGGCCTTTTGCCCGTACCGCATCAACGTCATGCCGCCGACCGCCGCCGCACAACCTGCAACCAGCGAAATATGCAGCGGTTCGCCCAAAAACCACGCCGAAGACAGCACGCCGAAAATCGGCACGAGCGTAATATACGCTGCCGCACTGCCTGCACCCAAAGTCTTCACGCCTTCAAAATACCACGCATAGGCCAATACCGTCGCACCGATGACCAGCCACACCAAGGCTGTCCAGCCGCGCCCATCCATTGCCGCTATTGCCTCAAACGGCAATCCGTCCGTCCACAACGCTACCGCCGATAACATCAACGCACCGATGAACGAAGTTGCCGTCGTTACCGTCAGCGCATCTATCCCGCGCAAAACCGCGCGCCCGATTAAGGTATAAGCCGCCCAACAAACCACGCAGCCGAAAATCAACCACTCTCCTGCCTCGATGCCACCCGATAACACTGTCAACGGCTGCCCTTGCGTTACCACCATAATGGCACCACCGACCGCCAGCAGCATACCCGCCAAAATCTTCGCATTTAAACGCTCGCCGAAAAACCAAGTCGCCAACAGCAGCGTCAGCACGGGATTCAACGCCACGACCACTGCCGCCTTGCCTGCCGGCATAGTCTGCAAACCCAGCATAAAAAACACCGCATAGCCGCACACGCCGACGGAAGCGGCTGCAGTCAAGCCCAGCCATTGCCGCGCCGACAAAGCCGCTAAAGTTGCAAACCTGCTACGTGCAAACAACCAGCCCAACAACAAAACCGAAGCCAGCACAAACCGAACCGCCCCGCCCGTCAACGGCGGCAGCGACTGCCCAAGCATCCGCCCCATCGGCCAAGACGCACCCCACAACACCGCCATTCCCAGCAGTTTCAAATGTACAGAATAACGTTCCATCTCATCCCTTTTATCGACAAAGGCCGTCTGAAAACCCGATTTCACGTTTTCAGACGGCCTTCAATATAGCGACTGCAAACAGATTACTTAGGCTGCCAAGAATCTTTCAGCGTTACCGTGCGGTTGAACACCGGCGTGTCTTTGCTGTGGTCTTTGCGGTCGGTGACGAAATAGCCGATACGCTCGAACTGCCAACGGCTTTCCGCCGGTAAATCTTTTGCGACAGGTTCGGCGTAGGCGGTGATTTCCTTGATGGATTCAGGGTTGAGGAAATCGGTAAACGGCAGATAGTTGCCGTCTTCGCCGCGCACGGCATCGGGACGCTCGACGGTAAAGAGGCGGTCGTACAGGCGAACTTTGATTTCTGCTGCGTGTTCGGCGGAAACCCAGTGAATCACGCCTTTGACTTTTCGGCCTTCGGGATTTTTACCCAAGGTATCGTGGTCGATGCTGCATTTGAGTTCGACCACATTGCCTGCCTCGTCTTTTACCACTTCATCGCACTTGATGACATAACCGTGGCGCAAGCGCACTTCACCGCCGGGAATCAGGCGTTTGAAGCCTTTGGGCGGATTTTCGGCAAAGTCGTCGGCTTCGATGTAGATGGTTTGTGAAACAGGTACTTCGCGATCGCCCATTTCTTCGTGGTTCGGATGGTACGCGGCACGGCGGCTTTGGGTTTTGCCGGCTTCAAAGTTGGTCAGGGTTACTTTGAGCGGGTTCAAGACCGCCATCAGGCGCGGCGCGGAGTTTTCCAGCTCTTCACGAATCGCGCCTTCCAACACGCTCATGTCGACGATGTTTTCAGATTTGGAAATACCGGCGCGTTTAGCAAACAGGCGCAGGCCTTCGGGTGTGTAGCCGCGCCGCCGCATGCCGGAAATGGTGGGCATGCGTGGGTCGTCCCAGCCGGAAACATGGCCGTCTGAAACCAGTTGGTTCAGCTTGCGTTTGGAGGTGATGGAATACAAAAGCTCCAAACGGGAAAACTCGTATTGGCGCGGACGTGTGGCGTGCGGCGCAGGAATGTTGTCCAACACCCAGTCGTACAACGGGCGGTGGGCTTCAAATTCGAGCGTACACAAGGAATGCGTGATGCCTTCGATGGCATCGGAAATGCAGTGCGTGTAGTCGTACATCGGGTAGATGCACCATTTGTCGCCGGTATTGTGGTGATGGGCGCGGCGGATACGGTAGATGACGGGGTCGCGCATATTGATGTTGCCTGATGCCATGTCGATTTTCAGGCGCAGGGTTTTGCTACCGTCTGGAAATTCGCCGTTTTTCATGCGCGTGAACAGGTCGAGGTTTTCTTCGACGCTGCGGTCGCGATAAGGGCTGTTTTTGCCCGCTTCAGTCAGCGTGCCGCGGTATTCGCGCATTTCTTCGGGCGTCAAATCATCGACATAGGCTTTACCGTCTTTGATTAAGCCGACGGCGTAGTCGTAAAGCTGGTCGAAATAATTGGAAGCGAAACGCGGCTCGCCCGCCCAATGGAAACCGAGCCACTCGACGTCTTCTTTGATGGCGTTGACGTATTCGTCGTTTTCTTTTTCGGGGTTGGTATCGTCGAAACGCAGGTTGCACAAGCCGTCGTAAATATACGCCAAACCGAAGTTCAGGCAGATGGATTTGGCGTGGCCGATATGCAGATAGCCGTTCGGCTCGGGCGGAAAACGGGTTTGGATGGCTGTATGCTTACCGCTTTTGAGGTCTTCTTCGATGATGGTGCGGATAAAGTGGTTGTCCGCGAATTGGTCTTTATTCAACATAATATTTCTTTGATGGGAAAATGATTTTCTGTTTTCAGACGGCCTGGGCATTCAATCAGGCCGTCTGAAAGGAATGGAATGATGGCTTAATTGTACCCGACTTGGCTACTTTGATACAGGGTCGGCAACCTGCCACGCTACGCCGCGCTCATTTAGGGTTTTCTGCATGGCGGCGGATGGTGGGCGGTCGGTAAACAGCTTATCGAATGCGCCGATATCGCCCAGTCTGACCAAGGCATTGCTGTTGAACTTGCTGTGGTCGACGCCAAGATAGCGCACGCGGGCATTGTTCACCATTGCCTGCATGACGCTGACTTCCTTGTAATCGTCATCCAAAAGCGAGCCGTCGTTTTCTATGCCGTGGGTACTCATGATGGCATAGTCGACTTTGAATTGGTTGATGAAATCGACGGTCGCCACGCCCGGTAATACCGCCATCCAAGGGGCGGACCACGCCGGAAGCGATGATGACCGTGTAGTCGGTACGCGCCGCAGTGATGGAGGCGGCGTAGATGTTGTTGGTGATAATCCGCAGGTTTTTACGCTGTCTGACTAACTCGGCGGCGACGGCTTCCATGGTGGTGCCGATGCTGATAAAGAGCGAGGCATTGTCAGGAATGGTGGAAGCAATCAGCCGGGCAATGGCGTTTTTTTCCTGCTGCTGATGGTTGCGCCGCTCCTGCCCTGCCGTTACAACCGAAACGTCGCCCAAAGATGCGCCGCCGTGATAGCGTTTGAGTTGTCCGGTCTCGCTTAACTCCTGCACATCGCGACGTATGGTTTGCGGCGTCACATCCAAATTCGCTGCCAACTCTTCCACCGTCATAAAGTTATGTTCGCGGACAAGGGTGAGGATATGTTCGTGTCTTTGGATTTTGGGTTTCATGGCGTTTCGTTTTGTAGGGATAAACCAATGGCCGTCTGAATATTTCAGACGGCCTTGTTATTGTCAAACCGATTACATCTCGAGTTTCTGTTCCAAGCGTTCCATGCACGCGCCCAAGTGGCGGCGCATGACTTTGGTCACACGGTTGCGCTTACCTGCCAGCAACAAATCGAGGATTTCTCGGTGTTCATGGTGCGAATTGGAATCGATGTTGCGCTTTTCTTTGCGAAGCGGGTCGGAAACGGCCACAATCAATGAAGAGCGCGCGCACAAGGTATTCATGATTTCAAACAAGACATTATTATCCAGCAGCCGCGCCAATTCGACATGGAAGGCATTGGACAGGCGGTTCCAACCCACGCGGTCGCCGCTTTCGGAGGCTGCGCCCTCTTGCTCAATCATGGCGTAAAGCGGTTGCAGACGCGTTTCCAAATCAGGCATATCGATGAGGACGCTCAAAATCATGCTTTCCATTTCGATACGCGTGTTGAACACGTCTTTCATTTCTTTCAAGTCCGGCACATGGACAAATGCGCCACGATTGGGCTGCAAATCGACAATTTGTCGTGTGCCAAAAGTGATAATGCGCCACGCACGGTATTGCGCGAGCAAACCATTTGTCGGCAAAGCTCGGACTCGGTCAGTTTTTTGCCCGGCAACAGCAGATGGTCGGTAATGCCGTCCAAAATCGATGCGTACACGCGGAAAAGTTCGGAATCGTGACGCTCCTCCAAAATAAGCGATGAAGTTGCAGGCGCAACGTTGGTATTATTTTCGTAATCCATAATGTTTCCCCTGTATCCGTATTAAGGCGCAAGCGTTTACAAACCTGCATCTTTCGGGGTTGTTTAAAATATAATTAAAAATTGTTGACAATGTTAAACGAAACTTGCACAATGAGATCAACAAGCCAAGTTATAAAGGCTGATAGAGAGAGAAGAAAAAGGAATAAAAAGCAAGCAGATATATTCATGTTAATGCGTGAATATATCTGCTTTTTTTTGTGGGTAGCCGGTTCACGCTTCGGCACGCCCACCTTGAAACCGTCCTATTCTGTTTCGACAATCTCGAAGCTGTGGCTCATTTTTGCCGCTTTGCCCAGCATAATCGATGCGGAGCAATATTTTTCGGCAGACATCTGTACGGCGCGTTCAATCGCGCTTTCTTGCAAATCCCGACCATACACTTTGAAATGGATATGGATTTCGGTAAACACGCGCGGCGCGGTGTCGGCGCGTTTGGCAGTCACTTCGGCACGGCAGTCGGTGATTTTTTGGCGTTGTTTCTCGGCAATCATCACGACATCGATGCTGGAACAGCCTGCTACACCCAACAACAGCATTTCCATCGGGCTGGGGCCGCGTTTGACTTCGCCTTCAGCCGCCGCACCTTCCATCACAACGCTGTGTCCGTTTGCCGTTGTACCGACGAAGCACATTCCGTCTATCCATTTTGAAGTAACTTGCATGGTGTCTTTTTTATCCGTAAAAGCATTAATCCGATATTGTAAACAATTTCAAGTGATAAACCTAGTCAGGCCGTCTGAAAAATACAATCAATTACAATTGGTCTGAACGCATTATTCGTCCCGATACGCCCAGTGGTTGACCGGCCCGTGCCCTGCCCCGATGCCCAAAGGATGGGAAATGGCGGCGGCAATATAGTTTTTTGCCGTTTGAACTGCCTCGGGCACGCTAAACCCTTTTGCCAACTCGGCAGTGATGCAGGCAGAAAACGTGCAGCCTGTGCCATGTGTATGCGGCGTTGGGAAACGTTTGCTGTTCAGCTCAATGGTTTCGTATGGCGTAAACAGCCAGTCGGTACAATATTCGCTTTGGCTGTCGGCAAGATGGCCGCCTTTAATCACCACATTTTTCACACCCCAATCCTGAAGAATTTTGGCGGCGCGTTCCGCATCTTGGCGGTTTTCAATATCGATACCCGTCAATGCCTGCGCTTCGGGCAAGTTTGGGGTCAAGACGTCCGTATGCGGCAGCAGCAGGCGTTTCATGGCTTCGACGGCTGAATTCTCCAACAACGGCGCGCCTCCTTTGGCAATCATGACCGGATCCAACACGCGTTTGCTGAAGTCGCATTCGGCGGTTTGTTCCGCCACGCATTCGATGATTTCCGCCGTACCCAGCATGCCGATTTTATAGGCACGGATTTGAAAATCCTCCTGAATCGCGGCAATTTGCGCGGCAATCATGTCGGTCGGTATCGGATGCACTGCCGATACGCCCAAAGTATTTTGTGCGGTAACCGCGGTCAGTACGCTAGTACCGAACACGCCGCGCATCTGAAATGTCTTCAAATCCGCCTGTATGCCCGCGCCGCCGCCGGAATCGGAGCCGGCAATCGTCAGCGTTTGAATAAAAAGTTCGTCCATCGTATCCTCCTGTTTTTCAGACGGCCTTTTGCTTATCGTTACGGGAAGCCGTTTGGTTTTATTCGCAAAAAAAGGCATTCGCCGTCTATTTTTCCGAATACCTTATCCGTTGTTTTACCAAAAACAAATGTATGTTCTCGGGCGAAATATCTTAACAAACAAAAGGCCGTCTGAAAACTATTTTCATTTTCAGACGGCCTGTTCAATTTTAAACCTATTCAGGCTTAATCTTCGTATGCATCAATCGGCAAGCAGGAGCAAACCAGATTGCGGTCGCCATACACTTCATCTACACGTTTCACGCTCGGCCAGAATTTGTGTTCGCGGACGAACGGCAAGGGGAAGACGGCTTCTTCGCGGGAGTACGGATGCGTCCATTCGCTGGTTACATCAGACGCGGTGTGCGGAGCGTTGACCAGCGGATTGTCTTCTTTCGGCCATTCGCCGCGCTCGACTTTCAGCACTTCCTGTTTGATTTGTTTCAGGGCGGCGATGAAGCGGTCAAGTTCGGCTTTGCTTTCGCTCTCGGTCGGCTCAATCATCAGCGTACCGGCAACGGGGAAGGAAACCGTTGGCGCGTGGAAGCCGTAGTCCATCAGGCGTTTGGCGATGTCGGTTTCGGTGATGCCGCTTTCGGCTTTAAGCGGGCGCAAATCGACGATACATTCGTGCGCGACGCGGCCGTTTTTGCCTGCATACAGGATCGGATAGTCTTTGCTCAGACGTTTGGCGACATAGTTGGCGTTGAGCAATGCCCAGCGTGTCGCCTGCTCCATGCCTTGTTTGCCCATCATGGTCAGGTACATCCAAGTAATCGGCAGGATGGACGCAGAACCATATGCTGCGGCAGCCACGGCAGTTTGATCGGCACTGGCATTGTGCATATCGGTCACCACATGGCCTGGTGCGAACGGAGCCAAATGGGCTTTCAAGCCAATCGGACCTATGCCCGGGCCGCCGCCGCCGTGAGGGATACAGAAGGTTTTGTGCAGGTTCATGTGCAACACGTCCGCACCGACTTCGGCAGGCTGCATGATGCCGATTTGGGCGTTGAGGTTGGCGCCGTCCATATAAACCTGTCCGCCGTTTTCGTGAATAATGCGGCAGATGTCGCGGATGCCTTCTTCGTACACGCCGTGGGTGGACGGATAGGTAATCATGATGGCGGACAAGGCGTCGCGGTGTTGCTCGGCTTTGGCTTTCAAATCGTCAATGTTGACGTTGCCGTGTTCGTCGGTATCGACGACGACGACTTTCAAACCGAGCATGGCCGCAGTCGCAGGGTTGGTACCGTGGGCTGATTTTGGAATCAGACAGATGTTGCGGTGTCCCTCGCCGTTGGCTTCTTGGTAACGGCGGATGGAGAGCATGCCGCTGTATTCGCCCTGTGCGCCGGAGTTGGGCTGGAAGGAAATCGCGTCAAAGCCGGTGATGGCTTTCAGGCTGTTTTCCATATCGGCAAGCAATTCGCGGTAGCCGGCGGTTTGCGCTTCAGGAGCGTAAGGGTGGATGTCGGTGAACTCAGCCCAAGTAATCGGCAGCATTTCCGCAGTCGCGTTGAGTTTCATGGTGCAGCTGCCCAATGAAATCATGCTGCGGTTCATCGCCAAATCGCGGTCTTCGAGTTTTTTCAGGTAGCGCAACATTTCGTGTTCGGTGTGGTAACTGTTGAACACAGGATGTTGCAGAATGTCGTCCTGACGCAGCAATTCGGCGTTCAGACGGCCTTTGACATCATCGGCAAATGTGAACGTATCTTTGCCGGTAAACGCGCGGTACAAATCGACCAAATCTTCGTATGCCGACGTTTCATGGAACGCAGCCGCAACTTGAGTGTCGTTGACGCGGCGCAGGTTGTAACCCGACTCCAAAGCAGCGGCAAATACTTGGTCTGCTTTCTCTTTGCTGCCGAAATCAACGGTAACGGTATCGAAGAAGACTTTGTGAACCACATTCAGGCCGTCTGAAACCAGAGCATCGGCAAAGGCAGAAGCCAGCGCGTGAATGCGGTTGGCAATGCGTTTCACGCCTTCAGGGCCGTGGTAAACGGCATACATACCGGCCAAGTTTGCCAACAATGCCTGTGCGGTACAAATATTGGATGTCGCTTTTTCGCGGCGGATGTGTTGCTCGCGGGTGGACAAAGCCATGCGCAAGGCAGGTTTGCCCGATGCGTCTTTGGATACGCCGATGATGCGGCCCGGAGCGGAACGTTTGAACTCGTCTTTAAACGCGAAATAAGCAGCGTGCGGCCCGCCGAAAGCCCATCGGTACGCCGAAGCGTTGCGTATTGCCCAAAGCAATATCTGCGCCCAGTTCAGCCGGAGACTTCAGCAAAACCAAGCTCATGATGTCGGCGGCAACGGCCACAATTGTGCCTTTTGCTTTCAGACGGCCGATAACATCCTGCAAGTCTTGCACATCGCCGTCTTTGCCGACGTATTGGAGCAGCGCGCCGAAGTATTCGCCTTCATCCGCTTGGGCAAAATCACCGACCACCAGTTCAAAGCCGAAATATTTGGCGCGGGTTTTCATCACGTCCAAAGTTTGCGGATACACGCGCGCATCCACAAAGAAACGTTCGGATTTCACTTTGCCCACGCGGTGCGCCATCGCCATCGCTTCAGCCGCGGCAGTTGCCTCGTCCAGCAAAGACGCGCCTGCCACAGGGAAACCGGTCAAATCGATACACACTTGTTGGAAGTTCAACAAAGCTTCCAAACGACCCTGGGCAATTTCCGCCTGATACGGGGTGTAGGCGGTGTACCAACCCGGATTTCCAACACGTTGCGCAAAATCACGTTCGGCACGCGGGTCGGGTAATAACCCAAGCCGATATAGGACTTGTTGATCACGTTTTTCGACACAATGCCTTTCAATTTCGCCAACGCGTCCGCCTCGGTCAAAGCCTCGGGCAGGTCGAGTTCGGACGGCATACGGATGCTTTGCGGCACGGTATTGCCGACAAAATCATCCATGCTCTTCTCGCCGAGTGCTTCCAAAAGCGCAGCCTCGTCGCCAAAGCTCAAATGGCGCGCGGCAAATTCGTTCGGGTTGAACAATTCAGATAGTTTCATTTCTACTCCTTCGGTGTTATCGATATCAACACTGTTTTTTCTTGCAGATGTTGTTTCAGACGGCCTCCGCCCACTTGGGACGGCATGCCAATATTTCCCTATAAACCGGACAGGTTTCCACATGCGCGCCAGGCAGGTAGCCGGTACTCATCAGAAATTCGCCGACGATTTCGCCGCCGACAAATTTGAAATGTTTTTTAAACAGCTTCACCCATTCAGCCTTGTCGAGCGGATGGTTCGCATCCAGCCAGTTTTTGAATGAGCCGTATTCTTGCTGTATTTGTTTGATTTGTCGCGCGTTATAAATGGCTGCGTTGATTTTCAGGCGGTTGCGGACGATGTCTGCATCGGCAAGCAGCCGCTCAATATCGGTTTCGTCAAATGCAGCGACCGTATCGATGTCAAAACCTTTAAATGCCGTCTGAAATGCCTGCTGCTTCTTCAGCATCAGCGTCCAGCTCAATCCTGCCTGATTGATTTCCAACACCAGCCGCTCAAACAATTCATTGTCATCCTCAATCGGAAAACCGTATTGCGTGTCGTGATAATGTTTGTTGGGGTTGTCCGTATCGTCAGGAAGCGTGGCGACAAATTCACAGTAATTCATGTTTACTAAGGAAAAATTGAAACAAAGGCCGTCTGAAAGCATTTTTCAGACGACCTAAGACCTGCAATATCAAACAGGCGCAAAACCTGTTTGGATGTTTGCAAAAATCAAGCTACTTCGCCTGCGTATTGTTCGGCAGTCAGCAGACCGTCGTAATCGGCAGGGTTGGCAGGTTTGATTTTGAAGAACCAGCCTGCGCCGTAAGGATCGCTGTTGGCAGTTTCCGGAGCGCTTGGCAAATCTTCGTTGACGGCAACGACTTCGCCTGCAATCGGCGCGTATACGTCAGATGCGGCTTTCACAGACTCAACCACACCGGCTTGCTCTTCGGCAGCCAGGTTTGCACCGACTTCTGGCAGCTCGACGAACACGATGTCGCCCAACAGCTCTTGCGCGTGATGGGTAATGCCGACGGTGATGGTACCGTCTTCTTCAAGGCGCAGCCATTCGTGGCTGGCAACGTATTTCAGTTCTGCTGGGATGTTGCTCATGGTTTGATACTCCATTGATAGGGGGTTATTTTCAGACGGCATCTGCATGAATCAATATCCACAGATGCCTTGTTCAATGTTTTCTACAAACGTCCGTATCGGACGACAATTAAAACCTGCTTTCAGACGACCCTTAACAAATAAAGGCCGTCTGAACCGATATTAATCAAACTGTTTTTGACCGTTGCGGACAAACGGCAGCTTCAGTACGCGTACGTCCACTTCCTTGCCGCGCATCAGCACTTTGGCAGTATCGCCGTCAAAATCTTTCGGTACGCGGGCGATGGCGATGGATTGTTTCAGGCTGGGCGAGAATACGCCGCTGGTGGTTTCGCCTTTGCCTTTGTCGGTCAACACTTCCATATGCGCGCGCAGGATGCCGCCTTTGTCGAGCAGCAAACCGACCTGTTTGACGGCAACACCTTTTTCTTTCAATGCCAACAAGGCAGCTTTGCCGACGAAATCGCGGCTTTCGTCTTTCAAATCAACCGTCCAACCCATGCCTGCTTCGAGCGGGCTGGTGTCGTCGTCCATATCGTTGCCGTAGAGGTTCATACCGGCTTCCATGCGCAGGGTGTCGCGTGCACCGAGGCCGCAAGGCTGTACACCTGCTGCTTGCAGGGCTTTGAAGAATGCGACGGCTTCGGTACCCGGCAGAATCACTTCGACGCCGTCTTCGCCGGTATAGCCTGTACGGGCGACAAACCAGTCGTTGCCCAAATCCGCGCCTTGGAACGGTTTGAGGCCGTGAATTACGTCCGCCCATTCAGGTTTGACGGTCAGGAGTTTTTCGATGGCTTTCGGGCCTTGTACGGCGAGCATGCCGAGGTCGTAGCGCGGATTGAAGGCAACGCCGAACTCTTGGCCGACTTTGTGGAATTGCGCCGTGTCTTTTTCGCGGGTCGCGCCGTTGGACACGATGCGGTATTGGGTTTCGGCTTCGTTGGTGCGGTAAACGATCAAGTCGTCAATCACGCCGCCGTTGTCGTTGAGCAGCGCGGAATAAAGGGCTTTGCCGACGAAGGCGAGTTTGGCAACGTCGTTGGCAATCAGTTTGCGGAAAAAGGCTTTGGCATTTGCGCCTGCTACGTCGGTAACGAGCATATGGGATACGTCAAACATACCGGCGTCGGTGCGCACGGCTTCGTGTTCGGCGATTTGTGAACCATAATGGATGGGCAGCTCCCAGCCGGCAAAATCTACCAGCTTCGCGCCTGCATCTTGATGGGCTTGATGAAATGGGGTGGTTTTCAGAGCAGTCATTCTCAAGTTTCTCCGGATTTTTTGTTCAGATGCCGCCCGCGCACCTATGCGCGGATGACCCTATCTGTCCTTGAACCTGAGATTTTCGGCCGTATCCGCATGATGGCAAACCAGTCTGCTCACTGCTTTGCGCGGTTGTCTGAATGGTGGTTCAGACGGCCTTCTCCCCTTCGGTGGACGTTATTCTAACGCCGCTCTCCAGATTGTTTGTTTCAATGTGCAGTCCCTGATACCTGAGCGATTTAAGGGTGTCTGCGCCTTCGGTGGTTACATTGTAGTTGGTTGTAACACTCTCCTGCACATTTCCCGATTATGTCTTGAATCGGCGGTTTGGGCAAGTAGCCGATGAATATTTATGATGTGAATATTCATCTTTATTATTGGGGCGGCAAAATCTGAGCCGTTATAAAATTGTTAGCAATGCGGCAAATGTTTTTGCAAAAGTCTCAGGCCGTCTGAAGCCCTTACCCGTTTTTCCTATATAATTCTGTTTTTTCGATTTATCTGCGTCCATCATGAACCGCCTCAAACGCATCAAAACCATCCTCTGCACGCTCTACCGCTACCGCCTTGCCGAGCTGATTGCCTCGCTGGTCCGTCCGGGTTGGGCGCGGACTTTCCTCAATATGCTGCCGCAATCGTCCAAGTTCAAACACGAGACGCCTGCCGTGCGCCTGCGTTTGGCTTTGGAAAGCCTGGGGCCGATTTTCATCAAATTCGGACAGGTATTGTCCACGCGTCCCGATTTGATTCCGCATGATTACGCGGTCGAACTGGCAAGGCTGCAAGACAAAGTGCCACCGTTTGACGCGCAGCTTTCGCGCTCGCAAATCGAAAAATCTTTAGGCCAATCCATCGACACTTTATACGCGGAATTTGAAACCGAGCCGGTCGCCAGCGCGTCCATCGCCCAGGTACACAAAGCCCGCCTGCATTCGGGCGAACAAGTCGCAGTAAAAGTCTTGCGCCCCAACCTTTTGCCCGTTATCGAACAGGATTTGTCGCTGATGCGCTTTGGTGCAGGCTGGGTAGAGCGTTTGTTTTCAGACGGCAAGCGTTTGAAGCCGCGCGAAGTGGTGGCCGAATTTGACAAATACCTGCACGACGAATTGGACTTGATGCGCGAAGCCGCCAATGCCAGCCAGCTCGGTCGCAATTTCCAAAACAGCGATATGCTGATTGTGCCGAAGGTGTTTTACGACTACTGCACCAGCGATGTGCTAACCATCGAATGGATGGACGGCACGCCGGTATCCGATATTGCCAAACTCAAAGCCGACGGCATTGATTTGCACAAACTTGCCGATTACGGCGTGGAAATCTTCTTCACGCAAGTCTTCCGCGACGGCTTTTTCCATGCCGATATGCACCCCGGCAATATTTTGGTCGCCGCCGACAACCGTTACATCGCCCTCGATTTCGGCATCGTCGGCACGCTGACCGACTACGACAAGCGCTATCTTGCCATCAACTTCCTCGCCTTCTTCAACCGCGATTACCACCGCGTCGCCACCGCCCACATCGAATCGGGTTGGGTACTGCCGACACGCGTGCGGAAGAATTGGAAGCGGCTGTCCGCGCCGTGTGCGAGCCTGTGTTCAACAAACCGATTTCGCAGATTTCCTTCGGCTTGGTGCTGATGCGCCTGTTTGAAGTCAGCCGCCGCTTCAATGTCGAAATCCAACCGCAGCTGGTATTGCTGCAAAAAACGCTGCTCAACATCGAAGGCTTGGGTCGCCAACTCGATCCTGATTTGGATTTGTGGAAAACCGCCAAACCGTTTTTGGTGCGCTGGATGAACGAACAGGTCGGCCCCAAAGCCCTTTGGCGCAACCTCAAAAACGAAGCCCCCGACTGGGCACAAATCATTCCTTCCCTGCCGCGCAAAATCAGCGCGCTGATTGATGAAAACCGCCAACAGGAAATGCGCGATGCCTATGTGCATCTGGTCAAAGTACAGCAACGCCAAAGCCTGTGGCTGGGTGTGATTGCGGTTGTTTTGCTGCTGATTTTGCTGTTTAAATAAACCGTAATACAGCTTTAAACGACATAATAAAGGCCGTCTGAAATCTGATTTTCAGACGGCCTTTTATATGCCGACCTATTCTTTTTTCTCGTGCGGAACATGTCCGCTTTCGGCTTCAATATGCCGTCTGAAGCGCAAACCTGCGGCATGGTAAAACGGATGCGGCGAGAATTGGCGCGAGACTTGCGAAGCAAAGATGCAAGTCAACAGCATCCAAAACAATAAATTCTGTCCGCCCGTCATTTCCATTACCACCACGGCGGCGGTCAACGGCGATTGGGTCGCGGCGGCAAGGAATGCGGCCATGCAGAGCAAAACCGCGACATTGGACGCGTCGCCCAGTTGCGCGAAAGAAGCCATGTGTTCGCCTATCATCGCACCGATGGTTAACGACGGCGTGAAGATACCGCCGGGAATACCTGCCCAATAGCTGAACACGGTCGCCGCCCATTTTGCGGCGGCCAAGCCGAACGGCGCTTCATACGCGCCTTTAAGAGCGGCTGCGGCTTCGTGATAGCCCGTGCCATAGGTTTTGCCTTGATAAAACGTACCGAGCAGCGCCAACAAGATACCCATTACAAAAGCGACCACCAACAAATGACGGCGGATGAAACTGCGCCAGCGTACCGGTGCGAATGCCGCCGCGCCTCGATACAAAAAGCTGCCGAACAATCCGCCAGCCACGCCGCAAACGATACCCGACACTGCAGCCCACATCAGCATGTTTGGCAGCTCATGTCCTTGAAAACTGAAAAATACGGGTTATTGCCCTGTATCGCCACTTGAATGAAACCGGCCGCCAACACGCCCATCAAGATTTGGCGTTCCCAACGCAAAATCACGCCGCGCCCCAACTCTTCGATGGCAAACACCACGCCGGCCAAAGGCGCGTTAAACGCCGCCGCCAAACCGCCGGCCGCTCCTGCAGCAATCAAATCGTTTTCCTGCATACCCCTAAACGCCAGCCCGTGCTTTTTACACCACGCGCCCCAAGCGTTCATGACCGCCGCACCCACTTGTACAGACGGCCCTTCCCTGCCGATCGACGCTCCCAAAATCATGCCCAAAAACGTCAGCGGAATCTTAAAAAAGGTTTCGCCCAGACGAATCAAACGGGTTTTCTGCGCGCCATAAGGCAAAGACAAAGAAGCGATGACCTGCGGAATACCGCTGCCAGAAGTGTACGGCGCAAATATGCGCGTAAACCATGCCAAAAGCGGCAAACCCAGCGGCAAAGCCACCCACGCAAACCACGGATATTTTCCCACCAACAAAGCGTTCCACTCCAAAGCCAAATCCGCCAAGTACGCAAACATCAAAGCCGTCAGGGCAACCAGTGCCGAGCCTGCCAGCAAAAACAGAAAGGCAATGCTCTTTTTGGACAGGCGTTTGGTTTGGCGGATTTTGTGGGCGAGGCGCGCCGCCCAAGTCTGTGGAAATTTCATAATAGGCACGCAGTCAATGTGTTCAGACGGCCTTGATACTTTTCTCAAAGGCCGTCTGAAAACAAGGATAAAGGTTTTTAAGAACGGTAATCCGCGTTAATCGACACATACTCGTGCGACAAATCGCAGGTATAGACGGCCGCCGTCGTATCGCCGCGTTGCAAATCGATGCGGACGGTGATTTCCGGACGGTTCATCACCGCCTGTCCTGCTTCTTCGGTATAGCTTTCCGCGCGGCCGCCGTTTTCGGCCACCAACACGTCATCCAGCCACATTTTTAAAGCATCGACGTCCAAGTCTTCAATACCGGCATAGCCGACGGCAGCCAACAGACGGCCCAAGTTTGGATCGGAGGCAAAGAAAGCGGTTTTCACCAAAGGCGAATGGGCGACGGCATAAGCCACTTTGCGCGCCTCTTCGCGGGTTTTCGCGTTTTGCACTTCAATCGTGATGAACTTGGTTGCACCCTCGCCATCACGGACAATCGCCTGCGCCAGTTCCAAAGCCAGCGAACCGAGCAAAGCCTTGAGCTGCGCATAGCGCGGATCGGCGGTATTGTCGATTTCGCTCTGACCGCAACGGCCTGTCGCCATAATCACAAAGCTGTCGTTGGTACTGGTATCGCCGTCCACGGTAATCGTATTGAAACTCTCGTCCGCGATTTCTTGCGTCATCAGCTGCAAAATCGGTTGGGACACTTTGGCATCGGTGGCAATAAACGACAACATGGTCGCCATGTTCGGATGAATCATGCCCGAGCCTTTGGCGATACCGGTGGCGCGGACTGTGTGTTTCTCGCCGACCAAGCCTGTGCGCGAAGCGGCTTTCGGTACAGTATCCGTTGTCATGATGGCACGCGCCGCGTCCGACCAGAATGCAGGACGCACTTGCGGCAAAGCGGCCACGATTTTATCCACAGGCAGAGGCTCCAAAATCACGCCGGTCGAAAACGGCATAATCTGATTGGATTGGCAGCCGACCTGTTCCGCCGCCGCCGCGCACACTTTAATCGCGTCCAGACGGCCTTGTGCGCCGGTACCCGCATTGGCATTGCCCGTATTGATAACCAAGGCACACACGCCGTCTTGGTCAAACAGATGCGACTTGGCGATATGCACCGGCGCGGCGCAGAAACGGTTTTGCGTAAACACCGCACCCACCGTATGGCCGCCGCCCAACACCATCAGCGTCAAATCGTCGCGGTCTTGTTGCTTGATGCCGGCACGACCTGTAAACAGACGGATGCCGTCAATTTCCAACAATTCGTCTGCACGTTTTTCAGTCAAATTTACAGCCATATCATTTTCTCCTGTTTTACACTATTTTCAGACGGCCTAAACGCTATACGCCCAATAAGGGAATTAAGATAGGTACCAATACCGCCGTCAATACGCCGTTGAGCGTCAAGCCCAAGCCAGCATATGCGGCCATACGGCGGCCGTATTCCAAAGATGCCGCAATACCCATCGCATGTGAGGCCGTACCCAAAGACATTCCCACTGAAGAAGGCATATACAACGTCCCTTTCAACACTTTATATCCGGCCATCTGTCCAAAAAGTCCGGCAATAATCACCGTTGCCGCCGTAATCGCCGGAATACCGCCGACCGATGCCGTGATTTCGATTGCAATCGGGTTAGTCACGGATTTGGAAGCCAGCGACAAAATCACTTCGCGCGAAGCGCCCAGCCATTTGGCAAAATACACGCCCGTAACAATGCCTGTCACGCTGCCCGCCAACTGCGACAACACCACCGGCAACCACTGGCTGCGGATACGGTCCCAATTTCGATAAAGCGGCACCGCCAGCAACACGACTGCCGGTTTCAACCAAAAATCAATAAATTGCGAAGCAGAATGGTACAGCTCGTAATCGATGGCAAATACCTTCAAATAACCATCAACACCAGCGTACTGATCAATACCGGATTACACAGCACATTCCCCGTGCGCGCCCGAATCTGCACCGCCAAAGCATACACGGCCAAAGTCAGGAACAGCATGACCGAGGGCAGACGCAACAGTCCGTCTATATTCATCACATCCACCTCCTGACCCACTCATGCACTTTGCCGGTCACCAACAATACGCAGATCGTACTGCCGATTGTGGCCGTCAAAATCGAAAACCAGTCGTTTGCAATCACATCCAAATAGCTGATGACGGCCACGCAAGGCGGCACCAAAAACAAAGTCAGGTTGGCCATCAAAATGTCTGCCAGCTCCCCCACCCAAGACAATTTGACCCAGCCGGCCTGAAGCGCGGCAAACAGCAAAGCCATGCCGACAATACTGCCCGGCAGCTTCAATCCCAAAATCCAAACGGTTGCCTCGCCCAAAGCCAGGCAACCCAATACCACCAATAAAGCACGAATAATATTCATTAAGCCGGTTTCTCCTTATCCTTTTTCAGACGGCCTCAAAAAATTTATTAATCATTGAATCATATCGTGCCACAGGCCGTCTGAAAAGGGCAGAAACGCCTTCCTTCAAGTTTAATGAAAGATAAGTATGATTGCTCTAGCGGATTGGCTTAGGAATGTTGAAACCCCTACCCTGCTTTTTGTCTTTAACGGCCGCCGCAAACCGGGCATTCGGGATTGTGTCTCACCCCGTATTGCTGCCATTTTCCGCTCAATGCGTTATAGGTAGAAAGTTTGCCGTGCGACGGCGTACCGATACCGATCAGCACTTTAAGCGCTTCGGCGGCTTGAGTCGTTCCGATAACGCCGACCAATGCGAAAAAACGCCGAACAATGCACAAGCACCGTCGCTGGCTTGTTCGCCGTCAAATAGGCAGGCATAGCAAGGCGTATCGGGAAGATCGGGACGGTACACGGCGATTTGTCCGTCAAAGCCGACGGCCGCGGCGGAAACCAAAGGCGTGCGCGCGGCAACGGCGGCGCGGTTGACCGCCTGGCGCGTGGGATAATTGTCGGAACAATCGAGGATGATGTCGGCGGCGTTTGCCAATTCGACAAGCTTGGCCTCATCGAGAAATTCGGCGATGGCTGTAATGTGTGTTTGACTGTTGATTTGTTTCAGACGGCCTTGCATGACCGAAGCCTTGTTTTTACCGATGTCGGCTTCGGTAAACGTGATTTGGCGTTGAAGGTTGGTCTCGTCGATGGTATCGGCATCGGCAATCGTCAGGCGGCCGATACCGGCGGCGGCAAGATACGGCAAGGCCGCCGCACCCAGCCCGCCGCAACCGACAACGAGCACATGGACGGCTAAGAATTTTTCTTGGCCTTCGATACCGATTTCGTCAAGCAGGATATGGCGGCTGAACCGCAGGAGTTGTTGATCGTTCATCATAATAATAAGGCCGTCTGAAACCCAATGTTCAGACGGCCTGAGTGATTTAGAAATTAATATTTTCGTATGCGTTGTCAAACAGGAAAGGACGGCCTTCGCTACTGGTTTCAGATTCGAGGCGGATGCCGCTGAGCATCATATTACGGTCAACGTCTTTCATCATGTCGTAAACGCTCAAGAGCGCCAAATTGAGGCCGGTCAGGGCTTCGGTGGCAATGCTGCCGTTGCTGCTCGCTTGGACGGTCAGCGTGGCCTTCAGGCAGGCCAACTCAACGTTAATATCGAAATCAACCTGCACGCCGATGATGCGGCCGGGCAGGTGCAGCGGAATCAGGTTGGCGGTCTGTTTGATGCTCTGAATGGCGGCAACGCGGGCGATGGTCAGGATACTTGCCTTTTCGGTGGCATTCTCTATCAACACCCTTATCGCCTGCTGGCTCATGTTGATGGTACCGACGGCGACGGCGGTGTGTTGCTCAGGAAAATCGGGCTGGTTGGGAAATTCAATCATGGGTTTCTCGCCTCTGTTTTGATGGGCAATATTTTACGGCATTTTACAGACAGCGACCACGCGGCGGATACAGACGGCCGTTTTCCGGTTTGAAATGTATCGGATGTTACCATTGGCAGTTTATAAAAATCTGCTATACAATGGATTCACGATACACCCAAATTAACATTTAAATAAGAGAAAAATCATGCAACTGCATATCTTAAATAATCCCAAAGATGCCGCTCTGGCAGCGGATGCGGAATTTTTAAAACAGTCTCTGTTCAATCTGCTGCATGAGGAAGCATCGCCTTTGGTGGTCGAAACCGTTAAGTTATTATCGACTTCAGACGACAGCGCTGCCTTGATTGAGAAGGTGTTGCCGCAATTGGACGAACAACAAACCCACGATTTAACCTTGGCCTGCGGCCTGTTCGCGCAGATTTTGAACATCGCCGAAGACGTACACCACGAACGCCGCCGCCAAATCCACGAAGAGGCCGGACACAACAGCGCCGAAGGCAGCCTGACGGAAACCGTGCGCAAGCTCAAAGCCGGAAAAGTCAACGGCAAAGCGGTGCAACAACAACTGGACAACACTGTCGTTACCGCCGTTTTGACCGCGCACCCGACCGAAGTGCAACGCCAAACCGTCTTGAGCTTCAACCGCCGCATCCGCGCGCTGTTGCCGCAACGTGAACGCTGTACCAACCCTGACGCGCTGGCTCAGTTGCGCCGCGAAATCGACACTGTCCTTTTGGGTCTGTGGCAGACCAGTGAAACGCGCCGCCACAAACTCAGCGTCAACGACGAAATCAACAACGGTGTATCCATCTTCCCAATGAGCTTCTTTGAAGCCCTGCCCAAGCTCTACCGTACGATGGAACGCGATTTTCAGACGGCCTATCCCGGCGTCCGCGTTCCGAATATCCTCAAAATCGGCGGCTGGATAGGCGGCGACCGTGACGGCAACCCGTTCGTTTCTGCCGAAACCTTGCGTTTTGCGTTCAGACGGCATGCCGACGCAGTGTTCCGTTTCTATCGCGGCGAACTCGACAAACTCTACCGCGAATTGCCGCTCTCCATCCGCCGCGTCAAAGTCAACGACGACGTGATGACACTGGCCGCCCTCTCACCTGACGAAGAAATCGCCCGTACCGAAGAACCCTACCGCCGCGCCATCGCCTACATCATGGCACGTGCCATGGGCAAAGCACACTCACTCGGTTTGGGCATGGGCTGCAAATTCGGCTTCCTCGAGCCTTATGCTACAGTCGAAGAATTCCTCACCGACCTGAAAAAACTGCAACGCTCGCTCCAGGAAAACGGCAGCCAACTGCTGGCAGAAGGCCGTCTGGCCAATATTATCCGCAGCGTATCCGTGTTCGGCTTCCACATGATGTCGCTCGACCTGCGCCAACACGCAGGCAAACACGCCGATGTGGTTGCCGAGCTTTTCCAACACGCAGGCTTGGAAGACTACAACAGCCTGAACGAAGAGCAAAAACAAGCCGCCCTGTTGCGCGAATTGAGCCATCAACGTCCGCTGTACAGCCCGTTCATCACATACAGCGACCATACTCGTCACGAACTGGCAATTTTCAACGAAGCGCGCATAATCAAAGACGAATTCGGCGAAGATGCCGTCACACAAAGCATTATTTCCAACTGCGAACAACCCAGCGACCTGCTCGCCTTGGCATTGCTGCTGAAAGAAAGCGGCCTGTTGGTGGTGGAAAACGGCAAACCGCACAGCCGCATCAATATCGTGCCTCTGTTTGAAACCATCGAAGCGCTCGAAAACGCCTGTCCGGTCATGGAAACCATGTTCCGCCTCGACTGGTATGACACCCTGCTCGAAAGCCGCGGCAATATCCAAGAAATCATGCTGGGCTACTCCGACTCCAACAAAGACGGCGGCTACGTTACCAGCTCATGGTGTCTGTATCAGGCCGAGTTGGGCTTGGTCGAACTCTTCAAAAAATACGATGTCCGCATGCGCCTGTTCCACGGCCGTGGCGGCAGCGTAGGTCGCGGCGGCGGCCCTTCTTACCAAGCCATCTTGGCGCAACCTGCGGGCAGTGTTGCCGGACAAATCCGCATTACCGAGCAAGGCGAAGTCATTACCGCCAAATACGCCGACCCGGGCAATGCCCAACGCAACTTGGAAACCTTGGTTGCCGCGACTTTGGAAGCCAGCATCCTGCCGGACAAAAAAGACCCTGATGACAAACTGATGCAGGACTTTGTCGGACGTATCGTTCAAATACTACCGCGAACTGATTACCCACCCCGACTTCATCGACTACTTCCTGCAAACCAGCCCGATTCAGGAAATCGCCACCCTCAACCTCGGCAGCCGTCCCGCCAGCCGCAAAACCCTGGCGCGGATTCAGGACTTGCGTGCAATTCCGTGGGTATTCTCATGGATGCAAAACCGCCTCATGCTGCCGGCTTGGTACGGTTTCGGCAGCGCAGTGGAAACCTTGTGCGAAGGTAATCCCGACACACTGGCCGCCCTGCGCGAACATGCCCAAAACAACCCGTTCTTCCAAGCCATGCTCTCCAATATGGAGCAAGTAATGGCAAAAACCGACATCACCTTTGGCGGAAAACTATGCCGGCTTGAGCGAATCGCCCGATAAAGCAAAAGTCATCTTCGGCATGATTAAGGAAGAATACCAACGCAGCCGTAAAGCACTGCTTGACTTGCTGCAAACCGAAGAGCTCCTGCGCGACAACCGCAGCCTCGCCCGTTCGCTTGCCTTGAGGATTCCATACCTGAATGCCCTCAACGGCCTGCAAGTCGCCATGCTCAAACGCCTGCGTAAAGAGCCCGACAATCCGCACGCGCTGCTGATGGTTCACTTGACCATCAACGGCGTGGCGCAAGGTTTGCGTAATACCGGTTAAGGCAGCATGGAAAAAAGGCCGTCTGAAACAATTTTCAGACGGCCTTTAAACTAACTGCGAACCGCAGAAAAGGTTTTACCCACAAGCCTCATACTGTTTCTCAACCTGCTTGCCACTCTGACCCTATTCATTTAACTTACCCTGTATTTCAGACTATTTTGGAGAAATAGCAGATAACCCTCTGCCAAATCAATATGTTCACTGAAGCATAACAACCGCTTCAGCATGGTGGATGGTTGACCTACTGACATACCTTACCGCGGCACTGCCCCATATCGCCGCACAATAAGCTTTCAGACAACCCTGAGGCCGTCTGAAAAACAAAAACATCTCACACCAAGGCAACTATCAATATGTTTGACATTGTATTTATATTGTTATTTGGCAGGCTTCAGCCCCACAAAACACCCGACTCATCCGACACGCCCGTCCCTTTTGGGAGTTCGGCTGCAGGCTCAGCTTTAATTTATTTATGCATACGCATAGGGACAATCATCCTTTATGGTTCGATTTCCAAAGCCATTGACAGCCTCCCCCTCATTCTGTTTCAAACAATCTGCATGTTCGGCTGTTTGGTTTTGTATTTCAAAATGTTACGTACCGCATCCAACCCGAAACACCGTCAGATGATTTATTGGGTACTGGGCATTCTTTTGGGTTTGATCTTAAGCCTCCTATCCGAAAAATTGTTTTATTTAATGGCTTTATTCATTTACTCATTCTTCAGAAGCACAATAAGCTGAATGCCTGCTCCCTCTTTTTTCAGACGGCCTTTTATTATAAGAACACACCAGCATTGCGGCTGTTTTGAGTACCTCCACAATATGCTATAATCCGCCGTTAAACTTTTTATCTTTTCAGGAAAAAAACCATGAGCTTGAAATGCGGCATCGTCGGTTTGCCCAACGTCGGCAAATCCACCCTCTTTAACGCGCTGACCCAATCGGGTATCGAAGCGGCAAACTATCCTTTCTGTACCATCGAACCCAACGTCGGCATCGTTGAAGTCCCCGATCCGCGTATGGCCGAATTGGCAAAAATCGTCAATCCGCAAAAAATGCAGCCTGCCATCGTCGAATTTGTCGATATCGCCGGTTTGGTTGCAGGTGCGAGCAAAGGCGAAGGCCTGGGCAACCAGTTCCTCGCCAACATCCGCGAGACTGACGCGATTGTTAACGTCGTACGTTGCTTTGACGACGACAACATCGTTCACGTTGCAGGCAAAGTCGATCCGATTGCCGACATCGAAACCATCGGCACCGAGTTGGCACTGGCTGACTTGGCCAGCGTCGAAAAAGCCATCGTCCGCGAAGAAAAACGCGCACGCTCAGGCGATAAAGACGCGCAAAAACTGGTCGATCTGTGCAAAAAACTGCTGCCTCATCTGGACGAAGGCAAAGCCTGTACGCTCCTTCGGTTTGGACGCAGAAGAACTCGCCATGCTCAAACCGCTGTTCCTGCTGACCGCCAAACCTGCCATGTATGTCGGCAACGTTTCCGAAGACGGTTTTGAAAACAACCCGCACCTCGACCGCCTGAAAGAATTGGCTGCAAAAGAAAACGCGCCGGTTGTGGCCGTTTGCGCCGCGATGGAAAGCGAAATCGCCGAATTGGAAGACGATGAAAAAGCCGAATTCCTCGCTGAAATGGGCTTGGAAGAACCGGGCCTGAACCGCCTGATTCGTGCCGGCTACGACCTCTTGGGCCTGCAAACCTACTTCACTGCCGGCGTAAAAGAAGTCCGCGCCTGGACCATCCACAAAGGCGACACTGCGCCACAAGCCGCCGGCGTCATCCACACCGACTTTGAACGCGGCTTCATCCGCGCCCAAGTTATCTCCTACGAAGATTTCATCGCTTTAGGCGGCGAAGCCAAAGCCAAAGAAGCAGGCAAAATGCGTGTGGAAGGCAAAGAATACGTCGTACAAGACGGCGATGTGATGCACTTTCTCTTTAACGTATAAACCCAGCGTACCGCTTTTTCAGACGGCCTTTTCTAAGACATGAGGCCGTCTGAATTTATTTTCAGACGGCCTCATGTCTTGAAATATCAACAAAACATCATCTCCATAATAAATGCGGGCATAGCCCGTAATTTTTCTTTCTTAAAATCTCCCATTTCTTGCCGACACCTTACCTAAAAATAGCGCAAGATTACATCATCAATAACAATACCATTGATATGACAATAAACAATTAAACAATACCACATCGTATTGATTCATTATAAAAACAACATATTAAATATTGTGTTGAAACTATCAACTGTATTCCTACTCTAATCTATTACTATTCAAACGCATATCATCAGCAATCATTCTAAGAAGGCAACAAACTGCCCAGTACTGACAAACGATGGCTGACCTCCGAAATGCTGCCATTCTCGGCAGGAATCACTTTTCAGACGACGCCATCAAAATAAACTAATTAAAATCAAAATATTATGAGCAAAGTTTTATCTTACCGCCCAGATATTGATACATTGCGTGCCGTTGCTGTTCTATCCGTTGTCGCTTTCCATATTGAAAAAAACTGGCTGCCTGGCGGCTTTCTTGGTGTTGATATCTTTTTTGTCATTTCCGGCTTTCTGATCACGATGATTATCCATCGTGAAATGAGCAGCGGAATTTTCTCGTTCAAAAAGTTTTACATCCGCCGTATCAAGCGGATACTGCCCGCATTTTTTACCGTATTGACGGTAACGCTGATATGCGGCTTTCTTTTATTCACCAAAGATGATTTTTCCCTTTTATGGAGGACAGCCCTGTCCACCTTGGGGTTCATCTCCAATATCTTTTTTGCAAAGGGTCAGGGCTATTTCGACCCCATACAAGAAGAAAAACCTTTGCTTCACATTTGGTCTTTATCGGTCGAAGAACAATATTATTTCGTCTTCCCGATATTGCTGTTATTGGTTGTCCGCAAAAGCTGGCGCACTCAGTTTGCCTTCCTCATCACGCTATGCGTATTCAGCATTTTGGCTTCTTTTATGCCGACTGCACTGGATAAATATTACCTTCCCCATCTGCGCGCCTGCGAAATGCTGATCGGCTCGTTGACGGCAGTGTGGATGCAATATCGGCAACAACAAGGGATGGATACCGGCAATCAATATGCAGCGGCAGGCGCATTACTTTCCGTATGCGTACTGTTTGCCTGCCTGTTTGCCTATACGGAAAAAACCGCCTATTTCCCGGGGCCTGCCGCCATGATTCCTTGTTTGGCCGCAGCCGCATTCATTTATTTCAATCAATTTGAACACCGGCTGAAACAATTTTTCCAATGGAAGATTACTGTCGGTATAGGCTTGATTTCCTATTCACTGTATCTGTGGCATTGGCCTGTATTGGCTTTTATGAGATACATCGGTTCAAACAATCTGCCTTCGTATTCGACTGCGGTCGCGATTGTCTTAATGTTTGCACTCTCTCTGCTTTCTTATTATTTTGTCGAGAAGCCGTTTAAAAACTGGAAAGGCTCTTTTGCCCAATCTGTGACATGGGTTTATGCCGTCCCCATGCTTGTTTTGGCCATTACGCCTTTTCTTGCCATGAAGCTCCCGTTTATGGAGCAATACGACCGTATGGGATTGGCGCGTTCCTACACTTCTTGTCACAACAATACCGATAAACAGTGTATTTGGGGCGATACCGACAAACAGCCGGAATTACTGATTCTAGGCGATTCGCATGCCGACCAATATAAAACGTTTTTTGATACCGTCGGCAAAAAAGAAAAATGGTCGGCAGCGATGGTTTCTGCGGACAGTTGTGCCTATGTAGAAGATTATGCCGCACCCGTATTCAAGCAAAACGCCTCATGCCGTGCCGTTTATGAGTACGCCAAAGAACATCTGCCCCAATACTCAAAAGTGCTTTTGGCCATGCGCTGGGGAAGCCAAATGCCTGAAAACAGCCACTCCCTTGCTTACGATGCCGATTTTTTCAAAAAATTCGACCTCATGTTGCAAAAACTTTCTTCGGAAAAACAAGCGGTTTACCTGATGATAGACAACCCTAATCTGTCATACAACGGCTTGCGCGCCTATATTCTGTCTTACCGCATACCGGGATTTAGTCAGAATCTTGCCATTGATGAAACAGTCACCTCAAAAGGAAATGAACGCATCAAAGAATTAGCAGAAAAATATGCCAATGTGCACATTATCGATGCCACTGCCTATATCCCGGAAAATTTCAAAATCAACGGATTGCCGGTTTATTCCGATAGAGACCACATCAACCCTTACGGCGGCAGAGAACTGGCCAAGCGTTTTTCTGAAAAACACACGCTTCTTCAGTAAGCCATAGCCATTCATCCGATGAAATTTGTTACAATTAGCAGTTTGTAAAACTGCTAATTTTTTTGGAAGATAACAATGAGCGTCATCAAAGACCTACAATCGCGTGGCTTAATCGCGCAAACTACCGACATCGAAGCCTTAGACGCTTTGCTAAACGAACAAAAAATTTCCCTCTATTGCGGTTTTGACCCGACAGCCGACAGCCTGCACATCGGCCACTTGCTGCCTGTATTGGCATTGCGCCGTTTCCAAAAAGCAGGACATACGCCGATTGCTTTGGTGGGCGGCGCGACCGGCATGATCGGCGACCCAAGCTTTAAAGCCGCCGAACGCAGCTTGAATTCTGCCGAAACCGTTGCCGGCTGGGTAGAAAGCATCCGCAACCAACTGACCCCTTTCTTAAGCTTTGACGGCGATAACGCGGCCATTATGGCCAACAACGCCGACTGGTTCGGCAGCATGAACTGCCTCGACTTCCTGCGCGACATCGGCAAGCATTTCTCCGTCAACGCCATGCTGAATAAAGAATCCGTCAAACAGCGTATCGAGCGCGACGATGTGGGCATTTCCTTTACCGAGTTCGCCTACTCCCTGCTGCAAGGCTACGACTTTGCCGAATTGAACAAACGTCATGGCGCAGTCCTGGAAATCGGCGGTTCCGACCAATGGGGCAACATCACTGCCGGTATCGACTTGACCCGCCGTCTGCACCAAAAACAAGTATTCGGCCTGACTCTGCCTTTGGTAACCAAATCAGACGGCACCAAATTCGGCAAAACCGAAGGCGGCGCGGTATGGTTGAACGCGAAGAAAAACTTCTCCGTATCAGTTCTACCAATTCTGGCTGAAAGTCGCCGATGCCGATGTGTATAAATTCCTGAAATACTTTCACCTTCCTGTCCATCGAAGAAATCGATGCCATCGAAGCCAAAGACAAAGCCAGCGGCACCAAGCCAGAAGCGCAACGCATTCTCGCCGAAGAAATGACCCGCCTGATTCACGGCGAAGATGCCCTTGCCGCCGCCCAACGCATTTCTGAAAGCCTGTTTGCCGGAGACCAAAGCAGTCTGACCGAAAGCGACTTCGAGCAGCTGGCACTCGACGGCCTGCCGACTTTTGAAGTTTCCGAGAGCCTCAACGTGGTGGAGACTTTGGTGAAAACCGGTTTGGCGTCTTCCAACAAAGAAGCGCGCGGTTTTGTCAACAGCAAAGCGGTTTTGCTCAACGGCAAACCTGCCGAAACCAACAATCCGAACCATGCCGCTGAAAAACCTGACGATGCCTACATGCTGACCGACGAACACAAACGCTTTCGGCAAATACACCATCGTCCGCCGCGGCAAACGCAACCATGCTTTGTTGGTTTGGAAATAATCTTTAAACATTAAACGCATCGTTTAAAATAATTATGCCGTCTGAAATCAGCCCACGCTTTTTTTTCAGACGGCATTTTCTATTGATGATATTCAGTTTTTTCCCAAAAAGAAAGGACAGGTTTTGCACCTGCCCTTCTATTAAATAGTCCAATTCTTTAAGAAACTTTTATCTCGTGCTTACTGCAAACGCTCATTTTCTTGACGGACGGCATTCACCACATCCGCGCCAAACAAAGCGTTGACATCGGTTTCATCAAACACATACTTGGTATGACAGAAATCGCAATCGATTTGAATGCTGCCTTGTTCTGCCACCACACCGCCGACTTCCTGACCACCAAGCATCAACAGCATATCGCTGACTTTGCCGCGGGAGCAGGTGCAGGCAAATTCAATGGCTTCCGGTTCAAAAACTCGGGGCGGGGTTTCATGGTAAAGGCGGTAAAGGGCGTGATGCGCATCCAAACCGGTCAATTCTTGCGGAGTAAGCGTTTGCGCAAGCGTAGTCACATGCTCCCACGCGGCATCATCCAATTCTTCTTCCGGCAGACGTTGCAGCAATAATGCACCTGCGGCGTGGTCGTCGGCGGCAAGCGTAATATAGGTATCGAGCTGCTCGGAACGTTTCATATAGTTGACCAGCATTTGCGCAATGCTGTCGCCTTCCAGCGGGACAACACCTTGCCAAGGGTCGGCATCTTTTAGGCTGATGGGTCAAAACGAACACGCTGTTTTTCGCCCAACAGCGCAGTCAGGCTTTCGTCATCACGGATTTCAGCGTTTTCGTCCCAACGGGCGGTAGCGCGGACAGTATTTTCAGAAGTCGCTTCCACCACCAACATTTTCAGACGGCCCTGACCTTGAACCTGAACAATCAGCGTGCCTTCGTTTTTAAGGTTGGCAGACAATAAAGAACCGGCGGCCAACAATTCACCCAATGCGCGACGAATGGCGACAGGATAATGTTTTTGGTTGACGATGTGGTGCCAAACCTTTTCGAGGCGGATGTGCATGCCACGGATAGGCATATCGTCGAAGATAAAGCGTGTACGGATATCGCTGTGATTTTGTGTCATGTCAGTCTCTGAAAATAAATCAATGAATGCCGCTTATATGGTTGCAGCGGCGGATAAATCAAGCGAAACCGTGTTTGATGTTTTTCTAGTTTGTTTGGAAACAAGGGTTTAACGCAAAATAACAGCAGTTTTTTTGCCAAAAAGACGGTTTTTGAATACAATCAAGCAGATAACAAGAGAATGATACGGGATAACATCTCAGAAACCGGCAATGTGCCTGCAATCGGCAGGGAATGCCTTCTGAAACGGAAGTTTTTATAATGAATTTTTTACTCCGGCTCGCAGCAGTTTGGACTTCGGTCGCCATGCTCGCGAGCGTCAATTTTTCTTACGCCGATGATTTGGAAAACCTGATTACCACCCGTCAGCGTGTTTTAAACCAATTCAACGACAACGCCAACGTTTACGGCAATACGCGTCAGGCAACCCCTGTCCACCCCGTCAATACATACTCCGCCCCAAGCAACAATACGCGCGCACCTTCAGGTAATTCAGACGAATTGATCGGCAGTGCCATGGGCTTGCTCGGCGTAGCCTACCGCTACGGCGGCACATCGGCTTCTACCGGCTTTGACTGTAGCGGCTTCATGCAACACATCTTTAAACACGCCATGGGTGTAAACCTGCCGCGCACCTCTGCCGAACAGGCGCAAATGGGCGTTGCCGTAAGCCGTTCGGAATTGCAGCCGGGCGACATGGTCTTTTTCCGCACCATGGGGCGCGGCCGTATTTCCCACGTCGGCCTTTACATCGGCAACAACAATTTCATTCATGCGCCGAGAACAGGCAAACGTATCGAAATTACCAGCCTCGGCCATAAATATTGGAACGCGAAATACGCCTTCGGCCGCCGCGTGAAGAAAAACGATCCATCCCGTTTCTTGAATTGAGGTGCATGATGGCGATGCCGCAAATGCCTAAATGGTATGACGATGACGGTCAGATTGTTTCCTGCACCGAAAAAGTCAAAGTCATGACCGAAAACTTGAACGAACTGTACCAAATAGCGCAGGACGCATTTGAAGACGCGCTGCTGATGGGTTGTTCCGAAAAACAGTTGCGCGAATACTTCCGCGACTTAATGGCCGGACTGGAAAACCCTTATCAAAAAAACGGTTAGTTATTCGATCGCAAAAAAAAGGCCGTCGGTTTCGACGACTGTGGATTCGGATTTCAAGTGCAACGCTGTTATTGATGGTTGATTCAAAGAATAAACGCCCGGCGTTCGTAGCCGATGTTTCAGTCGATGGTTCGCTCATCTTGAACCCTGTATCTCGATCTTGATCATTGCGAAATCCGTTTTTGTTTGGAAGTATTGCCGGATAGGTCCGTTGATTGTTCTCATTCCTTCTCCCAAGAATGGTAAAGGCAAAAATAAGTCTCCGCTTTCGTGCTGGTTTATTTTGGTGTTGATGCGACTCTTTTGATTATCCATGGTGGTGTGCCCTGTCTTTATGTTGCCTTTAATGCCCGCAAGCAGCTACTTTGAGCGGTGTCTTCGCTTCAGGGCTATCAATTGCAGATGATGGTGCTGGCGGTAACGTGACTGAGAATAAATGCGCTCGCTGCCGACGATGGTTATCCGGCCTCCCAATCGATACAGGTTTTTGGTGACGACAGCGGAAGTTGATTTTCTATGCCGACACGGTTGGTGCCTCTAGTCCATGTGCTGCCGTGGCGTTTGCGGTAGGGTTTGCTGCATATTCAGGATGACACACAAAGTGCCGCCTTCTTTTGTCTTGGCGAAGGTAGCGTGCGTCGGTGCTATGGTGGGCGTGGTTGCTGGTGGTGTTTGTGCAGGTAGGCGCGCCGCGCAGGATAGGTTGCGAGCGGATAAGAGTGTGTCGATGTGTTGAATCGGCGATCGACTTATAGGGTTGTCGCCGCTGTTTGATGGTCAGCTTTGCCGCTAAACTTTCGGCACTGTATTGTTGCCTTGTAAGCAGTGCCGCTTCCGTTTATTTAGGTATGGTGCTTTGTGGCGGTTAAGCTGTTGGCGTTCGGTGAGGGTGCGGTGGCGGGATGGTGCGTGGATGTGGTATCGTTCGTCTGGGTCGGTTGTTGTAACCGCAATCTCTTTCTTGCAGGAAGGCCGTATGCTGCATGCTTCCTTTCTATTGAAGTTGCACTTGAAATATGATCCATGGCCTTTTTGTCGGCGATTCCTATTTCTAACATTCACGCACGGATACCGGGACGGCTTTTTTCTGCAAGGTAATGGCCAGGCCTGCGAGTGAGGTTTCTTTGTAGGTTGCCTTCATATCGCGGCCGGTTTGCAGCATGGTTTGAATCACTTCATCAAGTGAGACTTTTTTGTCTGTGCCATCTTCCAAAAGCGCGAGGGTGGCGAGCTTGAGGGCTTTTTCAGCGGCGATGCCGTTACGCTCGATACAGGGGATTTGCACCAAGCCACCGACAGGATCACAGGTCAAGCCCAAGTGGTGTTCCATGGCCATTTCGGCGGCGTTTTCCACTTGTTTCGGTGTACCGCCGATAACTTCGGCGTATGCGCCCGCCGCCATGGAACACGCTACGCCGACTTCGCCTTGGCAGCCGACGTCTGCGCCGGAAATCGACGCGTTGGTTTTGTACAAAATACCGATGGCACCGGCAGTCAGCAGGAAGTCCTCAACACGCGATTGGTTGGCGTGAGGATTAAATTTGCGGAAATAGTGCAAAACGGCAGGAATAATGCCTGCCGCGCCGTTGGTCGGGTGCGGTGACGACACGACCGCCGGCGGCGTTTTTCTTCATTGACTGCCATGGCGTACACCATCGGCCAAAGTTGGGTATTGACGATTTCGCTCTCGCGCAGGACTTTGAGTTTGGCCGCCAACTGCGGCGCGCGGCGGCGGACGTTCAAGCCGCCGGGCAACTGCCCTTCCGCACCCAAAGCCGCGCTTGATGCAGTTTTTCCATCACATCGGCCACGACAGCCACACGACGGCGGACTTCCTCCTCATCGCAACCTGCCAACGCCGCTTCATTGGCCAACACGACTTCGGAGATATTCAACTGGTTCAGACGGCATTGTGCCAGCAGCTCGTCGCAGTTTTTTTGTAAGGATATGGCACGTCCGAATTTTCCTGCGCCTCTTGTGCAAATCCCTTCGTCTGTTACGATAAAACCGCCACCGACCGAATAATAAATCTGCTCTTTCAGCTTCAGGCCGTCTGAATTGTAGGCGATAAAGTTCAAACCGTTCGGATGTTTGGGCAACACTTTGTCGCCGCGGATATCCAAATCTTTTTCAGGATTAAAGGCCATTTCACGGCCGTTGAGTTTTAAAACGTGCTGCGTACGGATACGTTCCAAGCGTTGGGGGATGTCTGCAAGCGGGATATCGTGCGGCAGGCTGCCTTCCAAACCGAGTAATAATGCGTCGAATGTGCCGTGTCCGATACCGGTCAAAGCAAGCGAGCCGTACACTTCAATGACAATGCGTGCCACTTGTGTATCCAAGTTTTCGGCATGCAGCAAATCGGCAAAAGCGGCCGCGGCCTTCATCGGGCCGACGGTGTGCGAGCTGGACGGGCCGATGCCGATTTTAAAAATATCAAAGATACTGATCATAAGGTTTTCCTATCATTGTGTGTGCGGGCTGGCTGTTTTTCAGACGGCCTTAAGTCCTAAAGAGGAATCTTTCGCACCGCTTGCCAATGCAAGTACCAAATGTCCGACAACCATCAAAGGATCGCCTGCTTCCGGCGAAGTGTATTTCAGCGTCAGCGGTTTTTTACGCAAGGGTTCGTAATGGCTGACTTCACACTGTGAAGCCTCTAAACTTGCAGAACCGGCACGGTATTTGTACGCCAACAGCCGTAAATTGTTCAAGTCCATCTTCATGCCGTTATCCAGCAATTCGCGCAATTGGTTTTCCCAGGCAATATCGGTGCTTCCATCTTTAATGGCAATCAGGATGGACTTTTCAAGGATTTTTTTGATGTGCTGATTCAAGGAGCGGATTGGGAAATGCCCCAGCCACAACAAATCGGTCTCTGCGAATTGTGCGGAAAACTGCTCGATAAACCAGGAATGTAAACCTCGATAATCCGGCGAATGAAACAGGGTTGATTTAACCTTGTTACCATCTTTATCCAACATGTAATGGCAGCCGATAATCACGCTGCAAGATTCGGCAGCCCATCTGGGGATAATGACTTTGGGGGTAAAGAGCGTTTCGAGGCGTTGCTCGGTAAATTGAGTGGTGAAATCGGGGTTGTATTGCAACGATGTCGGCAAATAGCCGCGCCAAAGGTACATGCCGATCCTGTTTTCGCCGATGACATCCAAAAGTTGTTCCAGCATGATACGGCTAGGACATGAAATAAATTCGTCCGCATCCAGCGGAAAAACGAAATCTATCGCTTCATCTTTTGCTACAAGCTGCTTCATCAGCTGGTTGACCAATTGCTCATGATTAAACTTGAGCGCTTGATATTGATAGATAAATATCGGCAAACCTTCTTCTTTCAATTGAATCAGGATTTCCCTTGTTCCATCGCTGCTGCCGTGATCGATGATGTGCATTTCATCCATCAGCTCGAGATTATGACGGACAAACGATTCGATCACGTCGTTTTCGTTGCGCACCATGCTGATGCTGATTAGTTTTTTTCCCATAAATTATGCAATGTATTGATAGGTTTTAATCATTTTTCAGACGGCCTTAATCCAGCCGGCAATGCGTTTTTCAATCGCTTCGGCACTCAAACCCAAGTCGTCCAACAGTTTTTTCGGGTCGCCGTGTTCGGTAACTTTATCTTCTACACCCAACAGCAACACCGGTTTGCAGATGCCGTGTTTCGCCAACACTTCCAACACCGCGCTGCCTGCGCCGCCTTGTTCGGCGTTTTCTTCGGCGGTAACGATGTAATCGTGGCTTCGGGCAAGGCTGACGATCAGCTCTTCATCTATCGGTTTGACAAAACGCATATCGGCAACGGTGGCGTTCAGCTTGTCGGCGGCGGTCAATGATGGGGCAACCATGCTGCCAAAGGCGATAACGGCAATTTTCTCGCCTTCGCGACGGATGATGCCTTTGCCGATTTCAACGGTTTCCAGGCCGTCTGAAACGGTTGCGCCCCGTGCCTGTGCCGCGCGGATAACGGACGGCGGACGGCGAATTTGCCTGATAGCAGGTTGAGAGCAGCAGGCGGCATTCGTTTTCATCGCTCGGTGCGGCAATAATCATGTTCGGCACGCAACGCAAAAAGCTCAAGTCATATAAACCGGCATGGGTCGGGCCGTCTGCACCGACAATACCGGCACGGTCGATAGCGAACAAAACAGGCAGGTTTTGCAAGGCAACGTCGTGCACCAACTGGTCGTAAGCGCGTTGCAGGAAAGTGGAGTAAATCGCCACGACAGGCTTAATGCCTTCGCATGCCAAGCCGCCTGCAAAGGTAACGGCGTGTTGCTCGGCGATACCGACGTCGAAATAGCGGTCGGGGAATTGCTGTTCAAACTCAACCAAGCCGCTGCCCTCGCGCATGGCAGGCGTGATGGCAACCAAACGCTCGTCCGCCGCCGCTTGGTCGCACAGCCATTGGCCGAACACTTGCGTATAAGTCGGTTTGGCCGCGGCAGGTTTGACTTCCGGCACAGGCACTTCGCTCGGCAACTTGGCGACGGCGTGGTATTTGACAGGGTCGTTTTCGGCGAATTTGTAGCCGTTGCCTTTTTTGGTGATGACGTGCAGCAATTGAGGGCCTTTGCGGCCGCGCAAGTCTTTTAATACGTCAACCAGATTTTCAACGTTGTGGCCGTCCACCGGGCCGGTATAACGGAAACCGAAGTTTTCAAACAAAGACAGCGATTGTTTGGCGTGTTCCGCTTCGCCTGCCAAGGTTTTGATTTTATTTTCGACTTTTTGGGCAAGCTCCATCGCGCCGGGCAATTTGTCCAACACTTTGCTCGATTGGGCTTTGATGGTGCTCAACAGGCCGTGCATATCGCGCACAACGTTGCTGGCGAGGTATTTCGGCAACGCGCCGACATTGGGGGGAAATCGACATTTCGTTGTCGTTGAGGATGACCAGCAAATCGACATCCATATCGCCTGCGCAGTTCAGTGCTTCAAACGCCTGACCCGCCGTCATGGCTCCGTCGCCGATGATGGCGACGCTGCGGCGGTTGTTGCCCAACTGTTTGTCCGCAACGGCCATGCCCAAAGCCGCGCCGATGGATGTGGAAGAATGCCCCACGCCGAACGCGTCGTATTCCGACTCGCTGCGTTTTGGGAAACCGGCCAAACCGCCGTATTGGCGCATGGTGTGCATTTGATTTTTGCGGCCGGTCAGGATTTTGTGCGGATAGCTTTGATGGCCGACATCCCAGACCAAATGGTCTTCGGGCGTGTCGTACACATAATGCAGCGCCACCGTCAACTCGACCGCGCCCAAGTTACTGGCGAAATGGCCGCCCGTCTTACCGACGGAATCCAACAGAAATTCGCGCAATTCGGCGGCGACTTGCGGCAGCTGTTTTTTCTCCAGACGGCGCAAATCCTGAGGCGTATCGATAATATCGAGCAAAGGGCTTGGGTTCATGATTTTTGGCGGTGAATTTTTGTGTAACGGACGATTATATCAAGAGATTGCACAACTTGTTACAAATGCTTTCAGACGGCCCGAACCTTTATCCTTTATAATACTGCCAACTGAAAACACAAGGCCGTCTGAAATGACCCAAAACGCAAACAACCTCTGCTGGCTCGATATGGAAATGACCGGCCTCAACCCGGAACACGACCGCATTATCGAAGTCGCCATGATCATTACCGATTCCGATTTGAACGTACTGGCGCAATCGGACGTCTACGTCATCCATCAAAGCGACGAGTTGCTCAACGGTATGGACGAGTGGAACACCGCCACCCACGGCCGCACCGGCCTGACCCAACGCGTGCGCGAATCCAAACTGACCGAAGCCGAAGTCGAGCAAAACCTGTTGGACTTCATGTCCGCATGGATACCCGAGAAATCCACGCCCATGTGCGGCAACTCCATCCATCAAGACCGCCGCTTCATGGTCAAATACATGCCGCGTTTAGAAGCCTATTTCCACTACCGCAACCTAGACGTATCCACGCTGAAAGAATTGGCCAAACGCTGGAATCCTGCCGTTGCCAAAAGCGTGGTCAAACGCGGTTCGCACAAGGCATTGGACGACATCCTCGAAAGCATCGAAGAAATGCGCCATTATCGCGAGCATTTCCTCAAATTCCCTTCCGAACAATAATCCCAAGGCCGTCTGAAACAGGTTTTATACTGTTCAGACGGCCTGATTGGCTTCCCTCATCTCATGAAAATTACCAAAATTTTTACCTTCGATTCCTCGCACATGCTCGACGGGCATGACGGCAAGTGCCAAAACCTGCACGGCCACACCTACAAACTCGAAATCACCGTCTCCGCGCCCGTTATCCAAGGCGGCGCAAAAGACGGCATGGTGATGGACTTTACCGACCTGAAAGCCATCGTCAAACAACACATTACCGACCCGTTCGACCATGCCTTCATCTATCACGGCAACAACGAACGCGAAAGCCAAATCGCCGCGCTTTTGGAAGGCTGGAACATGAAAACCCTGCGCCTGCCCTGTCGCACCACAGCCGAAAACATGAGCGTAGAAATGTATGGCCGTCTGAAAAACGCCGGTGTCAAAGTGTGCGGCGTGAAATTATGGGAAACGCCGACGTCGTGTGCCGAATATGAAGGGAAGTGATATTAAAACTACTCTTAAAGATTTGTTTGACTTGCTATATAAGCAATTGTAAAATTCAGTACTTCTTTTAAAAAAATCAACCGTAGCAAAGAATTTCAGGCATAATAACCATGAACACAACTAGTAGTATGACTCAAGAGGAAGGCATTCTTGCCGAAAGCATAGATGTAATTAATAAGTTCGTACAATTTCTTTTGAAGCTGTATGATGATTTTGGGATTGATGGGATGCATGATTTAGTTGATCCTGATTTAGATACATTGGAATCCATTGTGAAAAATTTACAACAAGAGGTTGATAAGCTTCCAATCAGCCCCAATGATTTTTCTTTTGGAAAACAAAAAAATTAGTCTAGCTCAAGGACTTCTCTACGCACAATCTATGATTACCAACGTTAGAAATAAAGATACTGAGGAATGTTCTCGGAATCGTTCTATGCTCGAAAATAATCAGTCGAGCCTTTATTAACAACAGCAAGGAGTTATTTATGAAATCAATGGATATCCGTTTCGCTCGCATTGCTGCATTAACGAAGCAACTTGCAGCTATTCAAAGACAAATTGAAAAACGAGCTTATAACGCAAAAGTTGCAACCATAAAAAAAGCAGCATGAAAAGCTTTTATTAGAGAAGCCATCCATAATGGGTGGCTTTTTTATTAAATAAAATTGGTAAAGTTTGTTAAAAATAAATCTTAGTACAGATTAAAGTGCTTACCCATGAAACTCCTCTCCACCCTCCTCGTTCTCTTCGTCGCTGTCGAACATTTCTACATCGCCTGGCTCGAAATGACGCAAATCCCAAGCGAAAAAGCGTCGGAACTGTTCAACATGCCTTACGAATTTATGGAACAAAAGCGCGTACAAACCCTGTTTTCCAACCAAGGCCTGTACAACGGTTTCCTCGCTATCGGCTTGGTATGGGCGCGCTTTGCCGCACCTGACAACGCGGTTTACGGAACGACCATCCTGTTCCTCGGCTTCGTCCTCATCGCCGCCGCATGGGGCGCGTTTTCATCCGGCAACAAAGGTATTTTGCTCAAACAAGGCTTGCCGGCATTTTTGGCCGCCGCAGCCGTCATTTACGCTTAAACACACCAGTCATTCTTTCCCCTCGAACTAACAGAAAGAATGGCTGCCTCAACCGATTTCTCAAAACGCTTCACCACAACAATTAAAACCCACACACCCAATATTCATGACCATTCAAATCACTCCGAGCAATCCCCAATACCGCATTGTCGAAATCTTTGAAAGCCTGCAAGGCGAAGGCTGGAATACAGGCATGCCCGCCGTTTTCATCCGCTTGGGCAAATGCAATCTCGCGTGCAGCTGGTGCGATACCGACTATCTCAAATTCGGCATGATGAGCCTGACCGATATTTTAGGCCGTCTGAAAACCTACACGGCGCGCAACATCATCATTACCGGCGGCGAACCCACCATCCAACCGTATTTGGATACCCTGCTCAATGCACTCAAAGCCGAAGGCTATTTTCTGTGTATCGAAACCAACGGCCTTAACCCTGCGCCACCACAAATCGACTACGTTGCCACCAGCCCTAAGGCCTGCTATGCCGCCAAATATGAATCTAGTTGCATCGAGAAAGCCGACGAAGTGCGCATTGTTGCCGACGGCGATGTCATTGAGTTTTGCCAAGAGATGGAACGCAAAATCCACGCCCAGCATTACTACCTCTCGCCTTGCGAACAAGACGGTGTGATGAATATCTACGACACCATCCGCCAAATCGGCGTATTAAACAGCCGACCCAACGCCCCCGTTCATTGGCAACTGAGCGTACAAACGCATAAATGGGCAGGAATAGAATAATTCGTTTGAAATCAATTAAAAACAAAACCTTTACAAAATATTGAATGTAAATACCATTCGATATTCGACCAAATGCACTACTGGCAATGCTCTCAGGCCGTCTGATAACCCAATTTCAGACGGCCTTTTTTGTTACAAAACTCTTGACCGATTACATAAGATTACGTAAAGTGTGCAACAGTTTTCATAAATTGGTAAAACCAATTTACCTGATAACTGGTTGCATCTAAAAAAATAGCAATCCTTATTCGAAAAACATTAACTACTCAACACATCGCATCAAACCTCCATTGATTGACGGTTATGATGCTTGTTGCCCCGAGGATAATCCCATGGCTCTCTTTCTCAGTATTTTTCCCATCGTGCTGCTGATCTGGCTGATGGTTAAGAAAAACAGTATGCCGTCCTACGTCGCGCTGCCGATTACCGCCGCGCTGATTTATGCCATCAAACTGTTTTATTTCGGCGACGACGCCATGTTGCTCAACGCAACAGCCGCGTCCGGCCTCGTCTCTACACTGACCCCGATTACCGTGATTTTCGGTGCCATTATGTTTAACCGCATGATGGAAACCACCGGCTGTATCGACGTCATCCGCAAATGGCTGGCTACCATCAGCCCGAATCCGATTGCCCAGTTGATGATCATCGGCTGGTCTTTCGCCTTTATGATTGAAGGTGCATCAGGTTTCGGCACACCTGCCGCCATTGCCGCGCCAATCCTGATGAGCTTGGGCTTCAACCCATTAAAAGTAGCCATCTTCACTTTGGTCATGAACTCCGTACCCGTGTCCTTCGGTGCAGTAGGTACCCCGACTTGGTTCGGTTTCGCACCGTTGAACTTGAGTGCTGAAAACATCTTGGCTATCGGCAGACAAACCGGCGTGATGCACTTCTTCGCAGGTTTCATCATCCCTGTTATCGGCTTGAGCTTCATCGTACCTTGGGCTGAAATCCGCAAAAACTTGGGCTTCATCGGCATCGCCGTATTCTCCTGTACCCTTCCTTATGTTGCATTGGCGATGGTCAATGAAGAATTCCCATCTCTGGTTGCCGGCGCAATCGGTCTGATGGTGTCCGTATTCGCGGCCAACCACGGCTGGGGCTTGAGCAAAGACCATCCGAAAGACCCGAATGCCGAAAAAGTACCTTTCGCCCAAGTTGCCAAAGCACTTGCCCCTCTGGGTATGCTTATCGGTATGCTGGTGGTTACCCGTATCAAACAGCTCGGCATCAAAGGCCTGCTGACCAGCAAAGAAGAATGGTTCAGCTTCCAACTGCCGTTTGATTTGTCCAAAATCACCGTCAGCGACTCTCTGACCATTACCTTCGGTAACATCTTCGGCCAAGGCGTAAACGCTTCCTACCAAACCCTCTACGTTCCGGCTTGGATTCCGTTTGTCTTTACCGTTTGGATTTGCATCCTGCTGTACAAAACCAAATTCAAAGATGCGTGGTCTTTCTACGCTGCAACCTTCAACCAAACCAAAAAACCGCTGCTTGCCCTGATGGGTGCGTTGATTATGGTTCAACTGATGATGGTTGGCGGCGACGACTCCATGGTGAAAATCATCGGTAAAGAATTTGCCAATATGGCTGGCGAACACTGGGTGTACTTCTCCCCATACCTGGGCGCAATCGGTGCATTCTTCTCCGGCTCCAACACTGTATCCAACCTGACCTTTGGTCCGATTCAACAACAAATCGCGCTTGATACCGGCCTGTCCGTTACCCTCATCCTCGCCCTGCAATCCGTCGGCGGCGCAATGGGCAACATGGTCTGCATCAACAACATCATCGCCGTGTGCAGCGTGTTGAACGTGAACAACGCCGAAGGCGCCATCATCAAGAAAACTGTGATCCCGATGAGCATCTATGGCATCATCGCCGTGACTGTGGCTGCAATTTTCTTCTTGTAAACAGCTTCATATCAAAGGCCGTCTGAATATTCAGACGGCCTTTTTTGTATTCTTTCGCTATATTTCTTAAAGAATCATTAATGTATATATTCCGCAACAACCCGCATCACCACTTTGCAACACCAAATCACAAACAACTTTCTATTAATAAACAATCGGGTAACCATAAGTAAACACTGTTTTGCAATTTACCTAATTGCCACTACCGACAAAACGCCTAAAATACGCTTCATCTGCAAACGAAAACTCTTTCTCACTTTGCAAGATAACACACAACCCTCATATGGAGCTTAGATCATGAAATTACTTTCTGTTATCACTGCAGCCGCATTGGCTACTGTTTCCTTCTCCGCTGCCGCTGCACCTGCCGGCTTCGTTTCTTACAGTTGTGACGGTGGCAAATCACTGAACGTGATGTACGGCTTTGACCGTAGTGGCCGTGCAGTTACTGCCGACGTAAACGCCGGTGGCAAAAAAGCCTCTTTGGTTGTCGACAAAAAACGTTCTGACAGCACTGGCACTACTTTCACCAACCGCCGCGGCTATACAATGTCTGCCGGTTTCATCGACAAAAACACCCACACTACTTCTGAAGTAGTTGGCGTGAACGCCCCTAACGGCTCATTCCTGGTGAAAAACTGCGAACCACGTCCACGTTAATCCCAGTTTTCCTATTTAACCGAATCATCCCGGTTTGATAGAAAGGCCGTCTGAAAAACAATTTTCAGACGGCCTTTTGATTCAAGCATATAAAAAAGAGCGTGTACCGTACACGCTCTTTTTGTTTGTTCAAACAACAATTAAATACGCATCGGCATCACGATGTATTTGAAGTTCGGATTATTCGGCACGGTAAACAGCGTTGAACGGTTGGCATCGCCGAAGGCAAGCTGCATATCGTCGGAGTGGATATTACGCAACACATCCATCAAGTAGCCGATATTGAAACCGACTTCGAGTTCTCCGCCTTGGTAAGCGATTTCCAGCTCTTCGCGCGCTTCTTCCTGCTCGTTGTTGCTACATACGACACTCAGCAAACCAGGCTGCAGGAATAGTCGGGCGCCGCGGAATTTTTCATTGGCAAGAATGGCGGCACGCTCGAGCGCACCCAAAAGCTGGGTACGGGATACGAGGAAAATCTTGTCGTTATCCAAAGGAATCACGCGGTTAAAGTCAGGGAACTTACCATCGATGACTTTGCTGACAATGGTCGTGCCATTGCATTGGAAGCGTACTTGATTGTCCAAAAGCTCAACGGTGATGGACTCAGACGGATTGTTCAACAGCTTGAAGAGTTCCAATACCGTTTTGCGCGGCAGGATCACTTCCGTTTTCGGCAGTTCTGCTTCAATTTGGCTGGCCGCATAAGCAAGGCGGTGGCCGTCGGTTGCAACAAGGCGCAGTTGGTTTCCTTCAACCTGCATCAGCAAGCCGTTGAGGTAATAGCGGATATCTTGAACCGCCATGCTGTATTGCACTTGCGAAAGCATGGTTTTGAAGGTTTCTTGAGTCAGCGAGAAAGTCGCGCTGACGTCGCTACCAACGTTCATCAATGGAAAGTCTTCGGCCGGCAGGGTTTGCAGGGCAAAGCGGGATTTGCCCGCGCGCAGAGTCAAACGGTTGTCCGCCCAATCCAGTGACACCAGCGCACTGTCAGGCAGGGCGCGCAGGATGTCTTGGAATTTTTTAGCGTTGGTCGTAATGCGGAAATCGCCTGCCTGACTTTCCGGGCCGGCGGTATTGATTTGGATTTCCAAGTCGGTTGCCAAAAGTTTGGTTTGTCCGTCTTTGCTTTCCAGCAACACATTGGACAAAATCGGCAGAGTATGGCGACGTTCGACAATACCGGTAACGGCTTGCAACGGCTTGAGCAGACTGTCGCGATCGGCTTGTAAAATCAGCATGTTCCATTCCTTTGAATTTGAAATCGGTTGATTTGGGTATTTTAAAATATTTTTTGTATTCAGACGGCCTCATATTGACCTCAGGCCGTCTGAAATTGCATTGGGTTAGTTCTGAATCAAAATCAGCAGTTTTTCGTAGTCTTGCGCCAATTCGGGATCTTCTTCGCGCAGTTTCGCCACCGCTTTGACACCGTGCATCACAGTCGTGTGGTCACGACCGCCGAACGCATCACCGATAGAAGGCAGGCTGAGCGTGGTCAGCTCTTTGGTCAGGCTCATGGCAACTTGGCGCGGACGGGCAATGTTGCGCGTGCGTTTTTTGCCCAATATATCGCTGATCTTAATACGGTAGTATTTGGCTGTCGCATCGATGATGATGTCGGCGGTAATGACTTTGTGTTTCTCGGCAATAATATCCTGCAAAGCCGTACGCGCCAAATCCATGTCGATGACAGGACGGTTCATAAAACGGCTGCTGGCGCTGACGCGGTTGAATGCGCCTTCCAGTTCGCGCACATTGGAGCGGATCAGATTGGCGATAAACAAAGCGGCTTCGTCTTCGATACTGATACCGGCTGCTTCTGCCTTTCTGCAAAATCGCCACGCGCATTTCCAATTCGGGTGGTTCGAGTTCCAAAGTCAAACCCCATGAGAAACGGGACTTGAGACGATCGTCCATACCTTCAATTTTGGCAGGCAATACGTCGCACGTCAGGATCAATTGTTTTTTCTCGTTGTGGAAATGGTTGTACAGATAGAAGAATTCTTCCATCGTACGGTCTTTGCCTTTGATGAACTGAATATCGTCGATAATCAGCAGGTCATACTGTTTGTATTGTTGCTTGAACACATCATAAGTGTTGTTGCGCACAGCCTTCATAAAGCTGCGGATATAGTCGTCCGAGTGCATATAGCGCACTTTGGCATCAGGACGGTTTTTCAGCAATTCATTGCCGATGGCTTGCACCAAGTGGGTTTTACCCAAACCGGTACTGCCGTATAAGAAAAACGGGTTGTAGCCCTGCCCCGGATTTTCAGCAATCGCCTGGGCGGCTGCGGCAGCAAGGCGGTTGCCCTTACCTTCTACCAAAGTTTCAAATGTATAGTCACGCGACAAATTAGTCTGTTCATAGCGTGCTTCTTCCGCATCGTGTTGCGCGTCGGTTTTGGCTTTGGCAACTGCTTTAGACTCAGCCGGAGCAGCAGTTTGCACTTGAGGCTCATGCGGCAGGTTTTTCATGCGTTGCGCCAAAATCTCGGCAGCCGTCATGGCAGCGGTAGGCTTGGAAACCGTTTCAGACGGCCTATCTTCTTCCATTGCAGCAGCAGTTTGCAAAGGCATTTGAACAGGCTCTACACACTCTTCAACTTCAATGACTTCTTGCACTTGCACCGGCGCAACAGTTTGAGCCGCCATTTCATAATGCGTACCTACTACGCCCGGCTTAAACGCGAAAGCAGCCTGCTGAGGCACCAATTCGGCACGCACGGCGTCAATTTTGGCGGCAAACTGGCTTTTGAGCATATTGCAGGCAAATTGGTTTTTACCATACACCACCCATACGCCGTTTCTTCGCCCACGGTCAAAGGCGCAATCCATTGCGCAAACTGCCCTGCAGGCAACATTTCGTGAAGGCGGCGAAGGCACAGCGGCCAAAATTCAGCTAACGTCATGAGATTAAGCTCGGAAAATGGAAGATTTGGGAAATACAAGAAGGCAGAGCAGACAGGCAATCCGATAAAAATCAAATTTTTACGATACTCCCGCTACTTTCAGACGGCCTTGTGCACAGAGAAAAGCAAGGTTGGGCGATTATACCCATTCCGCTCTTTTTTATCCACAACCGCCGCAAAATTTTATCCACAAATTCTATCAATGCATAAAACACATTGTCACACTTTGGCCAACGAAAAGTTTTTATATTGATTGACAAAAGCGGCAAATTAGAGTGTAATTCACGGTTTAATTATCTACCAATTTTTAGGAAACATCATGAAACGCACTTATCAACCTTCCGTTACCAAACGCAAACGCACCCACGGCTTCTTGGTTCGCTCCAAAACCCGCGGTGGTCGCGCAGTATTGGCTGCCCGTCGCGCCAAAGGCCGCAAACGCCTGGCTGTATAATTTTGAATTACGGCTTCTCGAAGCAGTATCGCTTATTAAAAACGGATGATTTTTCATCCGTTTTTGCGTTGAAAAACCGACGCAGCCGCGATTTGCTGCAAGTCTCCCAGTCCGCAGACAACGCACTCGGTCATCCGCGCCTTGGCTTGGTCGTCAGCAAAAAGACCGCCAAACGCGCCCATGAGCGCAATTACATGAAGCGCGTCATCCGCGACTGGTTCAGGCTGAATCAACACCAGCTGCCGCCGCATGATTTTGTTGTGCGCGTGCGTCAGGCGTTTAATCAGGAAACTGCCCCAGAAGCCCGAAACCAACTTGCCCAGCTGATGAAAAAACGCCGATGAATACCCTGCTTTCCAAGCTCCTTCTTGCACTCATCCGCTTTTACCAATACTGCATCAGCCCCCTCATTCCGCCGCGCTGCCGCTACACCCCGACCTGTTCACAATATGCAGTCGAAGCCGTCAAAAAATACGGCGCATTCAAAGGCGGATGGCTGGCAATCAAACGCATCGCACGATGCCATCCTTTCGGCGGACACGGACATGACCCTGTTCCATAATGCTGCTGTCAACCATTTAAAGAACACGATTTCCTTTAATTTCCCGTCGGTTTCTATATAATGCCGTCTGAAGCAGTTTTCATCTCGATTACCTATCCGTCAATTCCAGGAATCTCTTATGGATTTTAAAAGACTAATGGCGTTTTTTGCCATTTCAGTGGCAATCTTTGCCGGCTGGGAACATTTTTTCCCCAGCCCCAAACCTAATCCGGCGCAACAAGCCGCGCAACAGCAAACGGCCGCTGCTCCGGCAAAAGCCGCTGCTGAAGCCGCGCTTGCCCCGGCTTCTCCCATTACCGTTACCACAGACACGGTTAAAGCCGTCATCGATGAGAAAAGCGGCGACCTGCGTCAACTGACCCTCTTGCAATACAAAGCAACCGGCGACGAACACAAACCTTTCGTTCTGTTTAACGACGGCAAGGAATACACCTACGTCGCCCAATCCGAGCTTTTGGACGCACAAGGCAACAATGTTCTGAAAGGCATCAGCTTTACCGCTCCACAAAAACAATACAGTTTGGAAGGCGACAAAGTTGAAGTCCGCCTGAGCGCACCTGAAACCAACGGCCTGAAAATCGACAAAGTTTATACTTTTACCAAAGGCAGCTACTTGGTCAACGTCCGCTTTGACATTACCAACAGCAACGGCCAACCCGTCAACCTAAGTGCAGACTACCGCATCGTTCGCGACCACAGCGAACCTGAAGGCCAAGGCTACTTCACCCGCTCTTACGTCGGCCCGGTGGTTTACACCCCTGAAGGCGGCTTCCAAAAAGTCAGCTTCTCTGATTTGGACGACGATGCCAAATCCGGCAAATCCGAAGCCGAATACATCCGCAAAACCCCGACCGGCTGGCTCGGCATGATTGAACACCACTTCATGTCCACTTGGATTTTGCAGCCTAAAGACGGTCAAAGCGTATGCGCTGCAGGCGAATGCAACATCGACATCAAACGTCGCGGCGACAACCTGTACAGCGCAAGCGTCAGCGTGCCTTTAGCCGCCATCCAAGCCGGCGCAAAAGCCGAAACCGCCATCAACCTGTATGCCGGTCCGCAAACCACTTCCGTTATCGCCAACATCGCCGACAAACTGCAACTGGCCAAAGACTATGGCAAAGTACACTGGTTCGCCTCCCCGCTCTTCTGGCTCTTGAACCAACTGCACAACATCATCGGCAACTGTGGCTGGGCAATCATCGTTTTGACCATCATCGTCAAAGCCGTACTGTATCCATTGACCAACGCCTCTTACCGCTCTATGGCAAAAATGCGTGCCGCCGCACCTAAATTGCAAGCCATCAAAGAGAAATACGGCGATGACCGCATGGCACAACAACAAGCCATGATGCAGCTTTATAAAGACGAGAAAATCAATCCGCTGGGCGGCTGTCTGCCTATGCTGTTGCAAATCCCCGTCTTCATCGGTCTGTATTGGGCATTGTTCGCCTCCGTAGAATTGCGCCAAGCGCCATGGTTGGGTTGGATTACCGACTTGAGCCGTCCGGATCCTTTCTACATCCTGCCTTTGATTATGGCGGTAACCATGTTTGCACAAACTTATCTGAATCCGCCATCAACCGACCCTATGCAGGCGAAAATGATGAAAATCATGCCTTTGGTTTTCTCCATCATGTTCTTCTTCTTCCCTGCCGGCTTGGTTCTGTACTGGGTAGTCAACAACCTCTTGACCATCGCCCAACAATGGCACATCAACCGCAGCATCGAAAAACAACGCGCCCAAGGCGAAGTTGTTTCTTGATAAAGGTTTAGGCAACACAAAGGCCGTCTGTTGTTCAGACGGCCTTTTTTATTTCCTCAAATACAGTTTGAGATTGAACCCAATACAGTTTTAAGCGGCATGCAACACAAAAATCGTCGGGCGTTTTTTCAAATTCGGCATTTCTTTTCTTTTTCGCCACTGCGCAATCGTCTGACTGATAATTTCCTGTGTCGGCAAGGTCAAGTCCGTAGCCACACACAAACGCGTTTCAGGATACAGGTTCTCCACCGCATCAGCCAACAACGCATCGTTGCGATACGGCGTTTCGATAAACAGCTGCGTTTCATTCTGCTGACGCGAACGTTGCTCCAAAGCCTTCAAACTCTGAATCCGCTCATTTTTTTCAGACGGCAGATAACCCTTAAACGCAAAGTTCTGCCCATTCGCACCCGAAGCCATCAGCGCCAGCAACAAGCTGGACGGGCCGACCAAAGGTCGTACTTCAAAGCCGTGTTTATGCGCCAATGCCACCAAATTCGCGCCCGGATCGGCAACAGCCGGACAACCTGCCTCGCTGACAATACCCATACTGCGCCCTTCTTGCAAAGGTTTCAGCAATTCCGGCAAAGTCTTCAAATCCGTGTGTTCATTCAGCGTTTGCAGATTCAGCTCACGGATAGGCGTAGTCACGCCCAAATGCTTCAAATGCGCACGCGCTGTTTTTTCCGCTTCCACGACAAAATCCGTCAGCTCGACAATCGCCTGTTGTTCATGCGGCAACAGGCATGGCGTATCAGGCGCACCCAAAGGGGTAGGAATCAAATACAAAATCGGTTTCATTCTTGCAACTCCCAAAAATCTCAGGCCGTCTGAACATATTCAGACGGCCTCAAACTATAAAACTTCCACACCTTCGTTTTTCAAAAAATCAATCAGACGGAAAATCGGAAGGCCGATCAAAGCATTCGGGTCCGTACTTTCAATCCGCTCCAACAAAGCGGCGCCCAAACCCTCGCTCTTCGCCGCACCGGCACAATAAACCGCATCCGGCTCGCGTTCCAAATATCGGCTGATTTGTTCCTGCGTAAACTGCCGCATGGCAACCACCGTATGATCGACATGATGCTGAACCTTGCCCGTAGCAGTATTCAAAAGCACGATTGCGCTGTAAAATTCAATCCGTTTTCCGCTCAAGTCCGCCAGCATCTGTTGTGCATTTGCGACGTTCATCGGCTTGCCCAATTGCCGTCCTTCGCACCATGCGACTTGGTCTGCGCCGATAATCAGCGCGGCAGGAAAAGCTGCCGCCAATGAACGGGCTTTGCCTTCAGCCAAACGCAGCGCCGTCTCGCCTGCATGCTCGCCTGCAATAGGCGTTTCGTCAAAATCAGGCGATGCCGTCTGAAAATCGATACCCAAACGGCGAAGCTGTCCGCAGCGGAAAACCGAACTCGACCCTAAAACCAAAGGCAGTTTTACTTCCATATTTTTACTTAAAAACATTGACGTTAGACTGCCGAAATTATATCATACTCCGTTTATGTCATACCCTAATTTGATTGACCCAGAAGTTTTCGCCGCCGAAGGGCAGAATCTGCAAGGCAGCTTCCTGCTCGAAGAATTGGATGAACGAGTTAGTTCGCACGATTATCCGGCCGACAAACAGACACGCGTGTCGTTTACGCTGCAAGGCGGTCGCGACCGGCTGCAACGTCTGTTTCTCGATTTAAACGTCAAAGCCGACATGCCCCTGATTTGCCAGCGTTGCATTACGCCCATGCCGTTTCTGCTCGATGAAACCAGCCGTATCGTCCTGTTTGCCGATGAAGAGAGTTTGGACGAAGCCATGCTTGCCGATGAAGAATTGGAAGGCATGCTGCTCGAAAAAGAGCTTGACGTGCGGACTCTGGTTGAAGACCAAATCCTGATGTCGCTCCCTTTCTCCCCTCGACACGAAGACTGCGGCAACAATGGAACACTGGACGAAGTCAATCGGGACAAACCAAACCCCTTCGCTGTTTTAGCAGGTTTGAAAAGCAGTTAATTAGGACACAGTTTATTTATCTAGGAGCTTGAAATGGCCGTTCAACAAAACAAAAAATCCCCTTCTAAACGCGGTATGCACCGTTCACACGACGCTCTGACTGCGCCTTCTCTGTCTGTTGACAGCGCAACCGGCGAAGTGCATCGTCCACACCACATTTCTCCAAACGGTATGTACCGTGGCCGTAAAGTGGTAAAAGCTAAAGGCGAATAATCCGTTCGTCTGACTGAAAAAGCCAGAATATTGCCATGCAATGACTGGCTTTTTTGTATTGCACCCTGTATTTTCCTCTTCGGAAGCACACCATGAAACGTAAAATCTGGTACACCTACGACGACATCCACCGCGTAATCAAAGGATTGGCGGAAAAAATCCAAAACTCCGGCACCAAATACGATGCCATGATTGCCATTGGCGGCGGCGGTTTTATCCCTGCCCGCATGTTGCGCTGCTTCTTGGAAATTCCGATTTACGCCGTCACCACAGCCTACTACGACAGCGATAACGAAGGTCAAGTTACCGAGGAAGTGAAAAAAGTCCAATGGCTCGATCCCATTCCAGATACCCTGAAAGGCAAAAACGTACTGGTCGTTGACGAAGTGGACGACAGCCGCGTTACCATGGAATTCTGCCTGAACGAATTGCTAAAAGAAGATTTCGGCACCATCGGCGTGGCAGTATTGCATGAAAAAATCAAAGCCAAAGTCGGCAAGATTCCTGAAGGTATCCCTTATTTCAGTGGCATTACCGTTGAAGACTGGTGGATCAACTATCCTTGGGACGCGCTGGACATCGACGAACACAACAAATTGGCCGCGCAAAACCAATAAATCTGGCACGACCGTCGCAACAAGCCTTTTCATCTGATTTTCAATTCAATTTCCTGAAAATCAGATGAGAGTGCTTGTCCGATTGTTTGAGGCCGTCTGAAACACACAAACCGGAGAACAACATGATTACACTGGCCGTAGATGCCATGGGCGGAGATGCAGGCCTTGCGATGACCGTCCCCGGTGCAGTGGATTTCCTGAAACAGCAATCCGACGTACACCTGATTATGGTCGGAGATGAAGCAGCAGTCCGCCAAGCATTAAGCTCGGCAGGCGCGCCTATGGACCGCATTACCGTCTGCCATGCAGCGCAAGTCGTCGAAATGGATGAAGCGCCGCAATCCGCGCTGAAAAATAAAAAAGAATCATCCATGCGCATCGCCATCAACCAAGTTAAAGAAGGTAATGCACAAGCCGCCGTATCGGCCGGCAATACCGGCGCACTGATGGCGACCGCCCGATTCGTCCTCAAAACCATTCCCGGCATTGAGCGTCCTGCCATCGCCAAATTCCTGCCTTCCGACAGCGAACACGTTACCCTGGCTTTGGATTTGGGTGCAAATGTCGATTGCACACCCGAACAACTGGTTCAATTTGCCATCATCGGCAGCGAGCTGGTACACGCGCTGCACCCTGAAAAAGGCAGCCCGCGCGTCGCCCTTTTGAACGTCGGTACAGAAGACATCAAAGGTACGGATGCCATCAAACAAACCTTTAAACTGTTGAGCAGCAGCAAACTCAACTTTATCGGCAATATCGAAAGCAACAGCGTTTTGTATGGCGAAGCCGATGTCGTTGTCGCAGACGGATTTGTCGGCAACGTTATGCTCAAAACCATCGAAGGCGCAGTTAAATTCATGAGCGGTGCCATCCGCCGCGAATTCCAAAGCACCCTGTTCAACAAACTTGCCGCCATTGCTGCCCTGCCCGCGCTCAAAGGTTTGAAAGGCAAACTGGATCCGCGCAAATTTAACGGCGCAATCCTGCTTGGCTACGCGGCATCGTGATTAAGAGCCACGGCGGAACCGACGCAGTCGGCTTCCGTTATGCTTTGGAAGAAGCCTATCACGAAGCCAAATCTGCCGGCCTCGCTCAAATCGAACAAGGCGTAGCCACCCAGTTGGCCGTTTTGGAAGCCGCCAAAGCAGCAGCCGAACTGGAAGAAACCGCTACTCCAGCAACGGAAGCTTAAGGCTGATATACACAGGCCGTCTGAAACTTCAAAATGTTCAGACGGCCTGTTTTTATCTTTGATTACCGGCTTCATTCTTAATATTGGGAATTTTCCCATTTTCGCTTACAATACCCGACTATCTGAATCAATTCTCTAAAAAGGCCGTTCTCATGCAATATGCCAAAATTTCCGGTACAGGCAGCTACCTTCCTGCCAACCGCGTCAGCAATGACGACCTTGCCAAAAAAGTGGACACTTCCGACGAGTGGATTACCACGCGTACAGGTATCAAATTTCGCCATATTGCAGACAACAGCGAAAAAACCAGCGACTTGGCCGCCGAGTCAGCGCGCCGCGCCTTGGCAGATGCCGATTTGCAGGCTGACGATATCGATCTGATTATCGTCGCCACAGCCACTCCCGATATGCAATTCCCTTCTACGGCAACCATCGTGCAGCAAAAATTAGGCATAACCAACAGCTGCCCTGCCTTTGACGTACAAGCTGTGTGCGCCGGTTTTATGTATGCCCTGACCTCTGCCAATGCCTATATCAAAAGCGGCATGGCGAAAAACGCTTTGGTGATCGGCGCGGAAACCTTCAGCCGCATCGTCGATTGGAACGACCGCACCACCTGCGTCCTCTTTGGTGACGGTGCTGGTGCGGTTGTCTTAAGCGCATCTGACGAACCGGGCATCATCCACAGCAAACTCAAAGCCGACGGCAACTACCTCAACCTTTTGAACGTCCCCGGACAAATCGCCAACGGCCAGATTTGCGGTTCGCCCTACATCAGCATGGACGGCCCCGGCGTATTCAAGTTTGCTGTCAAAATGCTGGCAAAAATTGCAGATGACGTCATCGAAGAGGCCGGTTACACCGCCGATCAAATCGATTGGATTGTGCCGCACCAAGCCAACAAGCGCATTATCGACTCTACCGCCAAACACTTGGGCTTGAGCATGGACAAAGTGATCTTGACCGTCCAAGACCACGGCAACACTCCGCCGCCTCCATTCCGCTGGCACTGGATGTCGGCATTAAAAACGGCCAAATCAAACGCGGACAAAATCTCTTGCTCGAAGGCATCGGCGGCGGTTTTGCCTGGGGTGCGGTTTTGGTGAAATATTAATGTTTAGGCCGTCTGAACATCCCTTTCAGACGGCCTATTCTGCTCAAACCCATGAAATCCCTAACGTTTGCACTCTGCATCAGCAGTCTGTTTTTAAGCATAACGGCTGTAATATTGCCCAAACTGGCAATCGCCTATCTCGCACTGAGTACATACGTTTTCCTGCTTTACTACCTAGACAAACAGCGCGCACGTAACCACGGCAGACGCATACCCGAAGCAAAATTTCACCTGCTCAACCTGCTTGGCGGCTGGCCGGGCGGTTATTGCGGCAGCCTCGCATTCAGGCACAAAACCAGCAAACCCGGATTTGTCCGCACCTTCCGGCTGACCGCCGCAACCAATACTGTCGCCACCCTCCTTCTGCTGGCAGACACCCTCAAACATTCAAACCAATAAGGAATTACCATGTCTTTCGCATTCTTCTTCCCCGGACAAGGCTCACAAAGCCTAGGCATGATGAACGGCTTTACCGAGCAAGCCATCGTTAAAGCCACATTTGACGAAGCTTCCGCCGTATTGGGTCAAGACCTGTGGGCAATGATTAACGGCGAAGATGCCGAATTAATCGGACAAACCGTCAACACCCAGCCCATCATGCTGGCTGCCGGCATTGCCACCTACCGCGCCTACTTTGAAAGCCGGCGGTAAAACCCCTTCAGTCGTTGCAGGCCACAGCCTCGGCGAATACACCGCCCTCGTCGCTGCCGGCGCATTGGATTTCGCAGACGCGGTCAAACTGGTTCGCCTGCGCGCCGAACTCATGCAATCTGCCGTACCGCAAGGCGTAGGCGCAATGGCCGCTATTTTGGGTTTGGAAGATGAACAAGTAAAAGCCATTTGTGCCGAAGCTGCACAAGGCGAAGTCGTTGAAGCCGTCAACTTCAACTCCCCAGGCCAAGTCGTGATTGCCGGCAATACCGCCGCAGTCGAACGCGCCATGGCCGCCGCCAAAGAAGCCGGAGCCAAACGCGCTCTGCCGCTGCCCGTTTCCGTTCCCTCACATTGCAGCCTCATGAAGCCTGCAGCGGAAAAACTTGCCGAAGCATTGAAAGACATCACCATCAAACAACCGCAAATCCGCGTCATTCATAACGCCGACGTTGCCTCTTACGATGATGCTGACAAAATCAAAGATGCCTTGGTACGTCAACTGTACAGCCCGGTGCGCTGGACAGAAACCGTCAACGCGCTTGTTTCCGAAGGCATCACCGAATCCGCCGAATGCGGCCCCGGCAAAGTCCTCGCAGGCCTCGCCAAACGCATCAATAAAGAAGCCGCGTGCAGCGCATTGACCAATGCTGACCAAGTGGCTGCATTTATCGAAGCCCACTAAAACGTTTTCAGACGGCCTATCCTGTCAGGCAAGGCCGTCTGAAAAATCAGCCCACTCCAATCCGAATACATTATGAAAAAAACCATTATTCTTGCCGTTCCCTACATGTACGGACTGGATCAATGTATCGAAAAAAATCTGCGTTTTCTTGGTTTTGATGTCATTAATCTGTGCTATGACGACCGGGATTCCTATTACCCGAACTTGAACCTAAAATAAAAATTGAGGAAAAAAGAGGCTTTAAGGCTTCCTGCACCGGAAATCGATAGAGAAGTTGTGGAGAATTTAAATGTTTGACAAGGAAAAGCTGCTGACTTCTATAATTCCTCTCAGGACACACCAGCCAGCAGCAACCGTGCAACATATTGTTTATGCGGCCGATCAAAAACATCCGCCACATCGGCACATCCATGCTCTCCGTTTTGGCAAACAACCACTTTCCGATTCATTTTCATCTCTTGGTCAGCGGTTCGGAAAACTATGCCTTCGATATTTTCAACCAACTAGAAAATATCAATCCAAATTACACCGTAACGGTTTATCACCTGGATACAGATTATTTTTCTACCCTGCAGACAACCAGCTATTTCACCATCGCTATGTACTACCGAATGTGCATACCCGCCATACTTGGCGATATAAGCGATACTGCACTCTACTTGGACACAGACGTTCTCTGCTTAGGCGATATCTCAGAACTGTTTACCGTCAACCTTGATCGCAAACTTCTCGCAGCCGTTCCAGAAACAACACTTTACCGTACCTACATTAACAAATTAAATGTATTTGGTTTTAGCAGTACAGATCCCTACTTTAATTCAGGCGTGCTGCTGTTTAACAACAAATTTTGGAACGAATCATCCGCTTACACTATCCTGAGCGAGAAAATACGGCAGGTCGAACTCAGCAAATTGATCTTGGCATGTCCGGATCAAGATCTGCTCAATCTAAGCTGCAAAGGCAAAGTAGAATGGTTGCTGGAATCTTACAACTGGATACATTGGCACCATCAAGGAAACGAGCTGAACACCAACCCCAACAATATCCGGTTTGTTCATTTTATCGGCGGCACCAAGCCTTGGCATCATCTTGGCTTTCATCCTGTTTATGATTCTTTTTATAGAAAGTCTCCTTGGTATGATGGTTATCTCCATCAAAAGCCCAATATCGACTTACCCTTCCCGAATCCGCATAAGAGATACAAACAAGCTGCAAAACGCCTATTTAAACAAGGCGATAAAAAACAAGCCTGGCTATATTATCGGACATATTTATTAACAAAATTTCTAAGCCGTCAAAAGCAACCTTATCTTGCAGAAAAACCAATTTATTAAAACAGGGCAGCCTTAGCACGCAAAACATTTACAGACGGCCTGTAGACAAAAGTTAGATTAAAAAACCTATTCGTGGTATAAGGCCGTCTGAAACCATTTTTCCAATCGCAATTAAGGAATAAAACATGAGTACACAAGATTTGAGCGGCAAAATCGCTTTGGTAACCGGCGCGTCGCGCGGTATTGGTGCGGCGATTGCCGATACTTTGGCTGCGGCCGGTGCAAAAGTTATCGGTACAGCCACCAGTGAAAGCGGTGCGGCTGCAATCGGCGAACGCTTGGCACAATGGGGCGGTGAAGGCCGTGCATTGAATTCTGCCGAACCTGAAACCATCGAAAATCTGATTGCCGACATCGAAAAAGAATTCGGCAAACTGGATATTCTGGTCAATAACGCCGGCATTACCCGCGACAACCTCCTGATGCGCATGAAAGAGGAAGAATGGGACGATATCATGCAGGTTAACCTCAAATCCGTCTTCCGCGCCTCCAAAGCTGTATTGCGCGGCATGATGAAACAGCGTGCCGGCCGCATCATTAACATCACTTCCGTTGTCGGCGTGATGGGCAATGCCGGTCAAACCAACTATGCGGCCGCAAAAGCAGGCTTAATCGGCTTCTCCAAATCTATGGCGCGTGAAGTCGGCAGCCGCGGCATTACCGTCAACTGCGTCGCCCCCGGCTTTATCGACACTGATATGACCCGCGCCCTGCCGGAAGAGACCCGCAAAACCTTTGAAGCGCAAACTTCTTTGGGCAAATTCGGTGAAGCGCAAGATATTGCCGATGCAGTCTTGTTCTTGGCATCTGATCAGGCAAAATACATTACCGGTCAGACACTTCATGTCAACGGTGGCATGTTGATGCCTTAAACCGTTTGTTTATTTAAAGGCCGTCTGAATATTTCAGACGGCCCTTTTTGTCAATCAAAACACTACTTTACATTCTATCTTGATATAATCTTAATAATCCGTTAGATAACGCTCGAAACAGTAAGTCCAAATAAGCATGATACGGGAAATCAAATCGCAGAAATGAAATTCATTCTGTGCGTTTTTATTTGGGTTTGCTGTCGGTTTTCGACGTGTTTCAGACGGCCTATATAACAATAGCTACTTTTAACGAAAGGCCGCCCACTCTATGCACGAATTCTCCCTCGGTCCGATTGTCATTGTCCTGTTGGTTTCCGTCATTACGGTTATCTACTGTCGCAAGTTCAACATTCCTTCCATGCTCGGTTATCTTTTGGTCGGTTTTATTGCCGGTCCGGGTATGTTCAAACTGATTCCGCAAAGCCACGCTACCGACTATTTGGGCGAAATCGGCATTGTGTTCTTGATGTTCAGCATCGGTCTCGAATTCTCCCTGCCCAAACTCAAAGCCATGCGCCGCCTCGTATTCGGCTTGGGCGGTTTGCAAGTCATCATTACCATGCTCTCGATTATGGGCATTTTGATGGCAATGGGTACACCATTTAACTGGGCGTTTGCCACTGCAGGCGCACTAACCATGTCGTCCACCGCCATCGTCAGCCGTATTCTGTCGGAGAAAACCGAGTTGGGTCAGCCGCATGGTCAAATGGCCATGGGCGTTTTGCTGATGCAAGATATTGCTGTGGTACCGCTGATGATTCTGATTCCGGCACTTGCTGGCGGCAGCGAAGGCAACTTGTGGGTAGAGTTGGGCTTGGCCGGTCTGAAAATGTTGCTGACCTTGGGCATTTTGTTTGTTGTCGGCAGCCGTGTGATGTCGCGCTGGTTCAGACTGGTTGCCAAACGCAAATCGTCCGAACTCTTCATGATCAACGTTTTGCTGGTTACTTTGGGCGTGGCCTATCTGACAGAGCTTGAAGGCCTGTCTATGGCATTGGGCGCATTCGTTGCCGGTATGCTGCTTTCCGAAACCGAATACCGTATTCAGGTGGAAGACGACATCCGTCCATTCCGCGACATCCTGCTGGGCTTCTTCTTCATTACCGTCGGTATGAAGCTCAATATTCAGGCGCTGATCGGCAACTGGCAGCAAATCCTGATTTTGTTGGCAATCCTGTTGGTCTTGAAAGCACTGGTCGTCTTCATCATCGCTTTGCGTATGAAAAACCCTGTGGGCGACAGCCTCAAAAGTGCACTTTATTTGGCGCAAGGCGGCGAGTTCGGCTTCGTAATGCTGGCTATTTCCAGCAAAATCAATATGGTTTCGCCCGAATTGGAACAAGCAGCCACTGCTGCCGTCTTACTTTCCATGATTGCCGCTCCATTTATCTTGGGCAGCAGCGATACCATCGTCAGCCGCTTCGTTAAATCCGACTGGGACATGAAAGCCTTGGACTTGCACTCCATGTTGGTGGAAACCATGAGCAAATCCGAACACGTCCTGATTATCGGTTTCGGGCGCGGCGGTCAATCGGTTGCCCGTGTATTGGCGCAAGAAGGCATCCCCTACTTTGCCCTTGACTTGGACATTGCCCGCGTACAAGTGGCACGCAACGCAGGCGAACCGGTTTCCTTTGGCGATGCCAAACGCCGTGAAGTCTTGGAAGCCGCCGGCTTGGGACGCGCCAAAATGGTGGTCATCACGCTGAACAATATGCACGAGACCCAACATGTTCTCGGCAACATTATGTCCATGCATCCGAGCATGCCGGTTTATGTTCGCGCCACGAATGACGATTACGTTAAAACCTTTACCGAAATGGGTGCGGAAGAAACCGTCTCCGATACCAAAGAAACCAGCCTGGTACTGGCAAGCTATGCCATGTTGGGCCACGGCCTCTCCTACAATCATGTTTATCAAACCATAACCCACATCCGTCACAGCCGCTATGCATCTTTGCAAGACTTGTTTGTCGGCAGTGATGATGACAGCTTCTCCGACGAAGACAGCAAGGCCGTCTGCCGCCATGCCTTCCCATTGCAAGGCGAAGCACACGCCATCGGCAAAACCATCCGTGAATTGCCATTGGCAGCGCATTATCTAAAACTACTGTTTATCCGCCGCAATACCGGAAAAATCCAAGACCTTGACCCTGATTTCGTTCTGGAAACCGGCGACATTTTGGTTGTCGCAGGCAAGCAGGAAGAAATTATTTCCTTTGAAAACTGGTGCTTGCAGGGAGATATCTAATTATCGGCAAATAAATCTTGCGCGCATCAGGATTTTTTGGTTTAATAGCGTCTTCGCAATTTTGCGCATGGGTGATTAGCTCAGTTGGTAGAGCGTCTGCCTTACAAGCAGAATGTCGGCGGTTCGACTCCGTCATCACCCACCAAGTTTCTTTTTCATTGTCTATGACAGTGGATGCGCGGTGGTAGCTCAGTTGGTTAGAGTACCGGCCTGTCACGCCGGGGGTCGCGGGTTCGAGCCCCGTCCGCCGCGCCATTATTTAAAAATACTGATTCTTCAGTATCTCCCTTTTTCGGGTGATTAGCTCAGTTGGTAGAGCGTCTGCCTTACAAGCAGAATGTCGGCGGTTCGACTCCGTCATCACCCACCACTTTCCTTTTCATTGTCCCTGACAATGGATGCGCGGTGGTAGCTCAGTTGGTTAGAGTACCGGCCTGTCACGCCGGGGGTCGCGGGTTCGAGCCCCGTCCGCCGCGCCATCAAGTTAAAAATAAAAAATACCGGTTTTTACCGGTATTTTTTTCGTCTGTACCCTATGCCTTTTTATAAAAAATCCAGCTATTTTAGATAAAATAAAACAGGGCAACGCAATAAAGCAGACATACGGTTTAAACCCTGAAAGACCATCTATCTCAAGCGGATTCACACCAAACGCTTATTCATCAAATCCCTAAATCATCTTTCAAAATAGACATCAATACTTGCCTCCTCTTCTTACACAAAGGCCGTCTGAAAACGTCAATACATTTTCAGACGGCCCCTTTTAGCTTATCAAGCCTGATACCTAATCATGCAAGAAGCTTTAGCATCAATCCAATGTTCTCCACCGGGCTGAACAATTTTAGACACTAGCTTATCCAAGTCGCGTAAATAATCGGTTGATTTTTGGCTGTTGATAATGACGACAACCAGCAACGGCTTTTCGCCCAACCAATACCCTGCCAGTGCGCGGACATCTTTAAGCGTACCGGTTTTAAGGCGCAGGTTTTCACCTGGCTGTTTCAAGCGTGTTTTAAGCGTGCCGTCTTTACCGGCAATCGGCAGCGTACTGATAAACTCGTTTTTAAACGGGCTGAAGTAGGCTTTTTCCAACATTTGCGCCATCATTCGCGCATTAAGCCGTTCTACGCGGGACAGGCCTGAGCCGTTTTCCAACACCAGCCCTTCCGTATTGATACCGGCAACCGCCAGCTCGCTTTTTACGATAGACGCGGCCTTAGTCTGCGCCAGCTTGTAATCAGACATGTTTCCGGCAAATTTAAGGAAAACCGAACGGGCAATCAGATTATTGGAATGCTTGTTCATATCGGTGAGAATATCGATAAGCGGTTTGGATAGATGACTTGCCAACACATGCGCATCATGAGGCGCGACACCTGTCGTCAGGCCGTCTGAAACCGTACCGTCTTGTTGACGCCATTGGTTGACAAAACTTTTGCCGACAAATTCTTTCATGCTGTACATATTCAGATACAGCTCTTTGCCCAAGCAGCTTTCCGGCAGCTTGCCCGATACAGTCAGCGTATTGTTTTTATAGGCAGTCTTCATGTGGTTTTTTAAAACACTGCACTTCCCTTCCTTATCTTCAAGCGTCAATCTGTTTTGAATGTTCAGATTCGGAAGCGGCGGATTGGTACGGATGACCAAGCGTCCGTCTTCTTTTTCGGCACTAAGTTCAACGGTTTTATACGCCAACATATTGGGGTCGGGCGGCGTCATAAAGCTTTCGGCAGAATCGGAAGCAAAATCATCCGGATTCTTCACATCGCCCCACAGACTGCGGTCGAGTATCAGATGTCCATCAATATGGCGTATGCCCTTATCGCGCATCTGTTGCTGCATTTGCACCAGATCATGCTGATCAAACACAGGATCGCCGCTCCCCACCCAATACACGTTGCCTTTCAACGTATCGCCTTTGATTGAGCCGTTGGTTTTAAACTCCGTTTTCCAACGATAATCGCCGCCCAGCATACGAAACGCGGTAAACGCCGTTACCAGCTTCATGGTCGAAGCAGGATTGCGCAATTCATCGGCACGGTGTTCGGCAATCACTTTGCCGTTGTCCAATTCCTGCACATAAACGGAAATTTCATTTTCAGGAATACGCCCGAAATCCAAAGCCCATGACGGGCAAACCGCCATCATCAGGCTGATTGATAAAATACTTTTTAACTTCATTGTGTTACAAAATCTTATAAATTCTTACGAGGTACTTAGGCCGTCTGAACGTTTCAGACGGCCTTTTTATTTATTTCTGATGCGCTTTCAAACGCAAAGCAAACATGACGACCACAACACCGACAACCAAAGCGCAACCCATCGCCAAATGGATACCGTCCAGCATTGCCTGTTGCGGCATATCTGCGCTGGAAAGTTTCTCGCCGATATTGGTTGCACCGACAAAAAACGCCGCGCCGATGGCACCGGCAATCGGGTTGATGGTGGTCAGAATCGCCGCACCGTGCGGATTGAGCGTTTTCGGCAACGCGTTCAGACCATGGGTCTCGCCGGTTACACAAGCAGACACGGAAAGCGCCAACAGCGTAAACATCGCCGTCAACATCACTACTTGCGTATCAATCCGCAAAAACAGCCACAATACCGCCAGCGACACCACCAGCATCACTGTTGCAGGCAAGACGACAAAACGTCCGCCCTTTTTGTCCAACAATTTGCCGAACAAAGGCGCGGCAACCGCTTGTGCAATACTGGCAGGCATCAGAATCAGGCCGGTTGCCGTCCCGGTCAGCATCAACACTTGCTGCGTGTACATCGGCACCATCAGTTCCAAGCCCAAGAACAGGAATACCGCACCGGCCAAAATCACAACGCAATATCTGAACTGTTTGTATTCAAACGCACGAAGGTTCAACAACGGCGTAGCCAAACGGAACTGCCGGTGCGCAAACCAACCCACCAGTACAACGGAAGCGGCAAAGAGCAGGATAAATTCCAGCAGCGGTATATGGGCAAAATTACTGCTCGCATAAACCAACCCGCCGAAACCCGCAATCGACAGCACAGCTGACAACATATCGATTTTTGGACGGCTGATGTTGCTTAAATTGACTGTCAAATATTTACCCACCAGCACCATCGCCGCCAACATAAACGGCGCAGTAAAACCGAACAGCACGCGCCAATGCGTATGGTCGATGATGATGCCCGACAGCGTCGGCCCCATTGCGGGCGCGGCGGTAAACATCATGGTAATCACACCCATCGCCGTTCCGCGCTTGTTGGGCGGAAAAATCGACAACACGCCGTTAAACAGAAGCGGGACAAAGAACGCGGCAGACACTGCCTGCACCATACGCCCGACCACCAATACGCCAAACGTCGGTGCAAACGCGCAAATCAGCGATCCTGCTAAAAACGTTGCCTGCGTAAACAGCACCATTTTGCGCGTTTCAAACCATTGAATCACGCCTGCCGTAATCGGCGTAAATGCCCCCATGACCAGCAAAAAGCCCGTCGTCAGCCATTGGACCGTGGTCTTATCGACACCAAAATCTTTCATAATCGGCGTGAGCGCGACATTCAGCAGCGTGTCGTTGAGATAGCCGAAAAATGCGCCGATGAATAAGGTGGCGACAATGGTTTTAGCAGGAAAGTCGGGATTGTCGGCGTAGTATTCGTGTGCCGTTTCGCCCTCTTGCGAATCAGAAGCGTGCATAATAATTTGAAATATCAGCGAAACCGTTATTTTAGCATAAACCATTTTGACAGGCCGTCTGAAACCTTGACCGCTTCCCCAGATAACACTAAAATTTAGAATTGTTTTCATTTTTATTATTAAACAGGAGAAAAACATGTCAAAGAAAGTCAGCATCTTGGTCGGCAGTCTGCGTAAAGGCTCGTTTGCACGAAAAATCGCACAAAACGTCATTTCCATGTTCCCCGAAGGCTACGAAGCGCAAATCGTCGAAATCGGCCATTTGCCTTTATACAACTTCGACTACGACGATCCTGCCGTTACCGACTTCCCTACTCCGTCCAGCTATACCGAGTTCCGTGAAACCATCAAAGCCTCTGCCGGCGTATTGTTCGTAACTTCCGAAAACAACCGTACCGTCCCCGCCTGCCTGAAAAACGCCATCGACATCGGTTCCAAACCCAATGCCGATGTTGCCTGGAAAAAAACACCTGCCGGCATCATCAGCCATTCTGTCGGTAAAATGGGCGGCTATAGCGCGCAAAAAAATCTGCGCCTTGCCCTTTCGTATTTCGATATGCCATTGACCGGTCAACCGGAAGTGTTCCTCGGCAACTCGCCTACCCTGTTTGACGACAACGGCCAGCTCATCGAATCCGCGCGCGGCTTTGTTCAAGGCTATATCGACCAATTGGTTGCCTTGATTGAGAAAAACCCTAAATAATCGGAATTGAAGCATACAGGCCGTCTGAAAAACGAATTTCAGACGGCCTCATCTTTTGCAAAAAATCAGTTTTTCAACCCTTCCTAAATTTTTACTAATTGAGTGCGGTTATAATCACTGTCCACCCATCCTCACGGAGAACTTCCATGCGCGTATTATTGGTTGAAGACGATGCCATGATTGCCCAAGCCGTCAGCGCCAACCTGAAAGACAGCGGCTACGCTGTCGATTGGGTCAGCCGCGGTTCGGAAGTTGCCGCAGCAGTGGCTGCGCAAGCATACGATTTGCTGCTCTTGGATTTGGGTTTACCCGGCAAAGACGGTTTGGACGTATTGGCACAAATCCGCAACGGAGGCTGTACCGTCCCCGTCTTAATCGTGACCGCGCGCGATGATTTGCACAGCCGACTCAACGGCCTAGACGGCGGCGCAGACGACTACATCGTCAAACCCTTCGACATGGCGGAACTGCAAGCCCGTATGCGCGCCGTATTGCGCCGACACGGCGGACAGGCGCAAACGCTGCTGACCAACGGCATCATCATGCTCAATCCTTCCACCCATCAGGCAGAAGTGGTCGGGCAAGAGCAGGCCATCATGCTCAGCAACAAAGAATTTGCCGTCCTCCAAGCCCTGCTGCTGCGTCCGGGCATGATTCTGTCGCGCAGCGATTTGGAAGATAAAATCTACGGCTGGGGCGAAGAAGTCGAAAGCAACGCCGTTGACTTCCTGGTTCACGCCTTACGCAAAAAACTCGGCAAAGAAGCGATTCAAAACGTCCGCGGGGTCGGCTGGCTGGTTGCACAAAACAACCAGGCCGTCTGAAAAACCAAAACAATATCAACACACAAACCATGCAACGCCTTATCCACACCATCAAACAATCCCTGCAAGTCCGGATCAGCCTCGCCCTGATCTGTATGCTCTTGCCCCTCTCCATTCTTGCAGGCATATTTTCATATTACGATACTTATCACGAGACCCAAGAGGTTCAAGACGACCTGTTGCGCCAAGTCGCGAACTATCTCGACCCGAGCGATGCCGATGACGAGAAACACTCGCTCGACAACGACAACAAGATTTCCGTTCAATTTCCCAATACGCCCAACCCCATTGTCAGCCTGCCTGAGAAGATTTCAGACGGCCTGCACACCATTCAGGCCGATGACGACGACGATTACTACCGCGTTTATACCCGTAATACCAAGCAAGGCCGCATCGCCGTCATGCAGGAAAGCGACTACCGCGAAGAGCTGGCCGAAATGGCCGCCGTGCAGAGCATCCTTCCCATGCTCCTCGCCCTGCCTCTGATTATCCTGCTCACCGTCTGGATTACCCATCGCGCCATGCGTTCCGTCAAAACCCTGTCCAACGATTTAGAACAGCGCCAAATCAACGACCTCTCACCGATGGACACGAAAGCCATTCCCAGCGAAATCCAAGGCTTTGTCGTCGCCATCAACAACCTGTTGCAACGTACCGACGAAAACGTCCGCCAACAGCAACGCTTTATCGCCGATGCCGCACACGAATTGCGCAGCCCCATGACCGCCCTTTCCCTTCAGGCAGAGCGGCTCAACAATATGCAGCTGTCCGCCGAAGCGCGCGAGCAGTCTACCCTGTTGCAACAAAGCATACAGCGCAACCGCCACCTGCTCGAGCAACTCCTTTCCCTCGCACGCGCCCAAGCACCCGAAACCCAACGCCCCAAAACCCTGATCAGCCTGCAAAACCAGTTCCGTCGCGTCTTGCAGGAACTCATGCCGCTGGCGCTGGCCAAAGGTCAAGACATCGGTGTCGCCGTTGAAAACGACCGCCAAATCCACGCCGACGATACCGAAATCTACACCCTCATCAAAACCTTTACCGACAATGCCATCCGCTATACCCCAAAAGGCGGCCGCATCGATTTGGGCTTTGACGAAACTGCCGAATACCTCAACATCTGGGTGGAAGACAACGGCCCCGGCATTCCCCCAAGCGAGCGCCAACGCGTTATCGACCCCTTCTACCGCATTCTCGGCACCGAACAACAAGGCACTGGCCTGGGGCTTTCCATCGCAAACACCATTGTCAAACGCCATCAAGGCCGTCTGAAACTGGCCGACAGCCGACGCTTTGACAGCGGCTTGCTGATTATTGCCGAGTTGGATAAAAAGACGCTTTAAATAATCGACCCGCTCAAATTGATTTATCTAGCTTTAAGCCGATGAATCAAAACGCTTAAAAAACCAAAGGCCGTCTGAAAATAACTTTCAGACGGCCTTTTTATATTTTAAAGCAAACCTCATTCATTCTTCACAAATACGGCTGCAAGGTTTGGCGGAGGATTTCCATATCGGTAATTTCAGTGATATTGGCTTTGCCCAAGTATTCCAAACCGACAAAACGCATGATGCCGCTGCTGACTTTTTTGTCGTGGCTCATGTGTTCAATCCATTTTTCAAAGGAGAAAACAGGCGGCACAGACGGGAGGGAGGCGGCTTCCATTAAAGCGGCAATGCGGTCGGTATCGGCTTGTTGGGTTTTGCCCAGAAATTTGCGACAAACGGGAAGCAAGGACGCAACCGGCGGCAACGGCTTCGCCGTGCAACCATACGCCGTAGCCCATTTCGGCTTCGATGGCATGGCCGAAAAGTATGACCGAGATTCAGCCATGCGCGGATGCCCTGCTCGGTTTCGTCTTGGGCAACAATATCGGCCTTCATTTTGCAGCAATGATAAACGGCTTCTGCCATTTTTTCTTGATGTTGCGCCATCAGGTCGGCCATATTTTCTTCCAACCAAGCAAAAAATTCAGCATCGCCCAATGCGCCGTATTTGATGACTTCGGCCATGCCTGCGGAAAGTTCGCGTTGCGGCAGCGTTTGCAGGGCGGTCAAATCGGCCAAAACGGCTTGCGGCTGGTAGAACGCGCCAATCATGTTTTTACCGAGCGGATGGTTGATGGCGGTTTTACCGCCGACCGAAGAATCGACCTGGCTGAGCAATGTGGTCGGCACTTGGATAAAAGGTGCGCCACGCTGATAAGTCGCCGCGGCAAAGCCGACCATATCGCCTATCACGCCGCCACCCAAAGCGATTAAAGTGGTTTTGCGTTCGGCACGGTTTTGCATCAGGCCATCGTAAATCAGGTTAAGCGTCTGCCAGTTTTTATACTCTTCGCCGTCGGGAAGGATGATGCTGAAATGCGGCACGCCCAGTCTGTCTAAGGCCGTCTGAAGCTGTTTGAGATAAAGCGGCGCAACGGTTTCGTTGGTAATGATGGCTGCTTTTTTGCCTAAATAGGGCTGAAGCAGCGTATCGGCCTGCTCAATCAGTTTATGCCCGATAAAGATGGGGTATTGATGGGACGGGGTTTGGACAGTCAGTGTGCGCATGGTGTTCCTTTGCAAAGCGTTTTTATTCGCCTAAAGCCTGTATCAGGCGTTTGAGCGTTTTGTGACAGCTGTCGGATTCGATGACGAGATGGGCGGTTTGACGGTACAGCGTATCGCGTTGGTCATACAGCTCTTGCAGTTTGGCCAAAGGGTCGGCAACTTGCAACAGCGGCCGGTTGCTGTCGTAACGGGTACGCTCCAGCAAGGTTTCGGGGCTGGCATGCAGATAAACAACTGTGCCGTTTTGGCGCAAAATCTGTCTGTTTTCACTGCGTAATACGGAACCGCCACCGGTCGATAAAACGATGTTGCGCCGGGAAGCGAGCTTCTTCAGCATATTGGTTTCGCGGTTGCGGAAGCCTTCCTCCCCCTTCCATCTCAAAAATGGTCGGAATGGTTACGCCCGAAGCAGTGCATATTTCGTAGTCGCTGTCGTAAAACGGGCATTCAAACATTTGGGCAAGCTGCTTGCCCAAAGTGGTTTTGCCCGCGCCCATCAGCCCGATTAAAATTAAATTACCGTTGATTTTTTCCATGTGGGTCATTTTATACGATATGGTGGTTTCGTGGAAAAGTTCATTGTTTTTCAGACGGCCTTTTCATCTCAGGCCGTCTGAAAAACAAAACAGGCATACCTTTGCAGATATGCCTGTTTGTCATTTTAAAAATCAGTAGCGCAGATTGTTACCTACATTATCCATGATGCGCGGCGTGATGAAGATCAACAGCTCACGGCGGTTTTCACGTTTGCCGCGTGATTTGAACAGATTGCCGACAACAGGAATATCGCCCAAAACAGGTACTTTGTTCACTGCATTGGTGCTTTCTTCTTCGTAAATACCGCCGACAATCAGCGTGCCGCCATCTTCAACCATGGCTTGGGTATTCAAGTGTTTGGTGTTGATACACTTGGTTGTCAGAGAATCCACGGTACAGTCGATCGGGGTATCGCGATTAATCTTCACAGTCATGATGATTTGACCGTCAGGCGTAATGTTCGGCGTTACGGTCAAGCCCAAAACGGCTTTCTTGAAGGTAATCGAAGTCGCACCGCTGGAAGAAGCCTCTTGGTAAGGAATTTCCGTACCGGATTCGATTTTGGCTTCTTTGCGGTCTTGCGTCAGCACGCGCGGATTGGAAATGGTTTTGCTCTTACCTTGTTCTTCAGACGCGCTGATTTCCAAGCCCAATGCGCCGGACGAGAACGCACGCACCAGCGCAATACTGTTGACTGCGGCTGCGGTCGGCAGACTGACGTTCGGATCCAAAGTCCATGTGCGGTAGCCTACGTCGCCACGATTAAATGAGGCATTGGTATTGTAGTTGGTTTGTGCATTGCTCCAGTTGCTGCCCCATGCGTTACGGCCACTTGCACCACCGGAACCAAATTTAACGCCCAAGTTGCGGAAGAAGGTATCTTCTGCTTCCACAATACGCGCTTCCACCATCACTTGACGGGTTGGAACATCCAATTCATCAATCAGTTTGCGAAATTTCTCAATCACGCCGCGGTTGTCGGTTACGATCAGCGTATTGGTGGCCGGATCGATTAAGGCGCTGCCTCGATTGCTCAACAGAGTATTGCGGGTATTGGAATTATTGCTGTCGTATTCTTCCAGACGCAGAATTTTGCGGAATTCTTCCACGTTTTTGTATTTCAACTGGAAGGTTTGAGAATACAGCGGACCCAATTCGGCAATCTCTTTTTCAGCCTGCAAGAAGGCTTTGTCTTTTGCCAACAATTCATCGCGAGGTGCAATATTAATGATGTTGCCTTGACGGCGCATATCCAAATTACGCGCCTGCATAACCAAGTCTAAAGCCTGATCCCAAGGTACATCTTTCAGGGACAAGGTCATGGTGCCTTTGACGGTATCGCTGGCAACAATATTCACGCCGGATTCTTTTGCCAAAATCTGCAAGATGGTACGAACTTCTACATCTTGGAAATCCAAAGAAATTTTACGGCCTTTGAACGATTTGTTTGCATTTTGGTTCAAGCCGCCGGATTCGGTATTGACGGCTTTAGGCGATACTTCAAATACAAAACGGCCGGAAGAGGCTTTGGTATTGATGTCCCAATTCGCATTATTGTTGCGGATAATGAGCTGGGTAGAATTGCCGATACGTTTGAGCGTAACGTTTTGTACAGGCGTATTAAAGTCAGCCACATCCAAACTGCGTTGCGCTTGTGTCGGCAGCGTATGGTTTTTCAAGGTCACAACCACGCGGTCGCGCTGCTGTTTAATGTCCGGCTGTCCGCTGAAACCTGGGGCGGACAATTCAATAATGCCGGAATTGCGTGCGCCTTTGCGAAAATCGATATTGGCTGCTGAAACGGCTTGATAAGTCTGAGCAGCGCGCGCGGTAGACGGCGTAGCCGCACGTTCATTTGCAACAGCAGCATTGGTTTGATCAGTAGATTCGTTTACAAATACCCAAACTTCGTTGCCGCGAATTTCGGTATTGTATTGGCTGATTTTGTTCAAGCCCAAAACCACGCGTGCGCGGTCATTGTTTTGCGCCGCAGTAATTTGATTCAGCAATGGGTCGGCATATTCCAAAACAGGCTGAGGCAAACGGATATTGGTATTGGCAAAATCCAATGCGATACGCGCCGGAGTAGATGTTACAAAACCATGAGGTGTGGTGACGTCTTTGTCGAAACGGATTTTGATAATTTTTTGGTTGTCAGGCAAAGTGGAAACGTTGATATCGGTAATATTGCCTGCAAAGGCCGTCTGAACAGCGAGGGCAACGCTGAAGCCGGCAAATAATTTGTCATGTGCTTGGTTTTCATAATCGAGTGAGACCCCTAAATTAATTTGAATTCGAACTATCTGAGCTATTGGAAGAATCCGCCTCTTTACTGCTCAATGGCAATTCGGCCTTCCGGTACACCCAGTTGCCGTAGCTGTCTTCAACTTGCTCGGTCAAGATAATTTTATCTTCGGTAATACTTTGGATTCTGCCGTAATTCTGACCGATATAGTTTCCTGGATAAACGGTATAGACATGGTCGTTGACCTTGATAAATCCGGAAACTTTGCCGCCGCTTTGAAGCGTTCCGACGAAGGCCATGTTTTCCAAACTGAAGGCTTCCAATGTTTCTTTCGGACGGTTCACATCCGGCGCATTGCCGCCTTTAGGGGCAGTGTCCAAACGGCGTGAATCAAACGCATTTAAGCCTTTAAAGTTCGGAGGGCTATACGGCTTAGGCAATGTAACCGTCGGCTCTTCAAACGGAATAATCTTGGATTTTGCTTCCTGACGGGTTTGCGTCATCCATTGAGTCAAATCTTCATAGCTTTGCGTACAGGCTGCCAAGGGAAGCAGACTTAAGAGTAAGATGATTTTTTTCATGATTTCCCTATTCTTTTATTTTTGCTCATTCTCGGCAGGTTTGCCTTCTTCTTGTGCCTGTTGCGCAGCCAATTCGGCAGCAATCTCTTCGGCCGGACGTGCTTTGTAAGTCGTTGCAATCGCGCTCAATGTCAACTCGCCTTTATTGCCTTTGCCTTCTTTGTCCTCGCCTGCATTCACGAGTTTCAAAGAATCTAAAGTAATAATGCGCGACAAATCGCCTACATCACGGGTAAATTGGCTGATCTGTGAGTATTTGCCTGTGATGGAAATCTGATACGGCAGTTTTTGAATCGGACCATCGTTTTCAGGTTGGAGCGGTGCAACGCTATCCAAACGCAGTCCGTTGGTTGAACCTGCCTGATGCAGCTCTTGAATCAGGTTCGGAATTTCCGCATCGGTCGGCAGTTGTTTCAACAAAACGTCAAATGCAGAACGGATCGAAGCCAATTCAGCCTTCAAATTGTTCAAGCTTGCCGCCTGAATGCTTTTACGCGTAAAGGTTTCCTTCAGCTCTTCTTCTTTAGCTTCCTGCGTATTCAAGGTTTCAATCTGATCTTTAAATACGCCGACATAGCCCAAAGCCAACATACCGACAATCAATAAACCTGCCAGCAAAAGTTTTGAAGGCATATTGAGCAGGTACAGGTTTTGTACGTCCAATTGTTTCAGGTTTTTAGATGCCATTATTGAGCCTCCGGAGCAGGTTCGGCCACAGGTTCGGCCGTTTCACCGCTGCTTTGGGCAGTCGGTGCAGGAGCCGGCGTATTTACTTGGTTAATTGAAGATTTCAAAGTAAATTCTTGGTAGTTATCTACTTTTTTAATGCTCAACAATTCAGGCTGCAAAAAAATACCTGTGCTTGGCAGGGAGCGCATCATAACGGCGATTTTATTATCGCTGATGGCATGGCCGCTGATTTTATAGCTGGTCGGGCTTTCTGCTTCCAACGCAGTCAAATAAGTATTATCGGGCGTAAGCGCATTCAAAGAATCAAGGATATAGGCCGCTTGATAGCGTTTTTCCTGCAACTCTTCCACTTTCAGCTTTTTGGCCAAGAAGGCTTCTTTTTCTTGCTGAAGTTTATCGATTTCGCCCAATTCTCTATCAAGTCTGTCGATTTCGGTTTGCAGGAAGTTGTTGCGGCCTTCTTGATTGCTGATGGCGCTGTCAATACCGAGATAGGTAACGGCTGCCAAGCCCAAACCCACTGCAAAAGCGCCAAGCATCAATACTTTGAATTGCTGCTGCTTGCGCTGTTTAATCTCTTCCCGATACGGAAGAAGGTTGATTCTGGTTAATTCGATCATGTTCTCAAAGTCCCCTTAATGCCAATCCGAACGCCAAAGTCAGTGACGGCGCATCAATTTGAAACTGCGGCAATTCTACTTTGGACTGCGTTCCACATATGAAATCGGATGCAGATATTCTGTTGCCGTATTGGTTTGCGAGAAAATGCTTTCCGCCAAACCTGCCTGTTGCGCGGTAAAGCCGGTCAGCAAGATGTGTTTGATATTGGCGAAAGAATCAGTGGCCTGCGTGGTATAGTAAAATTGCAAAACACGCTGAACTTCTTGCGCAACCTGTACATTAAAACGGTCGGCAATCTGAGACTGGTAGTCGGAAGGCTTGTTTTGAGAAGCCATCATCTGCGCGGCTTTTTCTTCCGTTACCTGATAAGTACGCTGAATCAGCTGATTGAGCTGCTCAGTGCTGACCGGTGTTTCTTGTTTGTAGAGAATGCGGCCGTTTTGCAAAATCAGGGCATACATTTGCGTCGCATGAATGCCGAACACGGCAACTTTTTCCTCTGCCATTTCGGGAGCATGCGTATTCATCCAATAGACAAAGGCATTGCGTTGCGCTAGCAAGTCCAAATCCAAAGCGGACAAAGGCAAGCCCGCATTCTCAAACATTTCAATGCGCGGCTCCACATCGTCTTTTTTGGCGGCAACAGCTAAAACATGCTGGCCTGAACCGACTTCTTCAGCTTGAAAGTCGTAGTTCATTTCTTCAATAGGCGCAAATTGGCCGACTTCCGCCTCGACAAACTCTTCCAAGTCCAAATCGGTATCACGCGGGTTGTAAATAATTTGCTCGACTGTCGCCAAATTTTGTGGCACTGCAGCAACAATATTTTTGCAAGAACTGCGTAATTGTGTGTAAGTATGTTGGATGTAAGTAGCAAGCTGATCGTAGTCTTGAATTTTGTTGCCTTTGACAATATTTTTAGGCAATTTGGTAATAACGTATTTTTCCAGCTGAATTTGGTTTAAACTACGGCCTGTCAGTTGTACCATCTTAATGGCATGTTGGCTGATATCGACGCCGATGGCAGAGCGGTTATTCAATCCGCTAGAAGCCTTGCCTGTTTTGGTATCTTTCGTGCTTTTAAATAAGCGCATGATTTGACTTCCCTGTATCATTTAGGAGTGAGTAACTGTTTCGTTATCCGTAAAGGACTTCTTATTCTTTACACAGTATTGACTGTGGCTGATAGAAATCGTTTCCCATTTTACTTTATTTATCGCCATTAATGGCAAAATTATTACTTAGTCATGATTAAAAAGATTATAACGACCTGCATGGGTCTCTTATTAGGACTGGCTCTTTTCGGTGTAGGTCTGATTGCAATTGCAATTTTGGTAACCTATCCAAAACTGCCGTCTTTGGACTCTTTACAACACTACAAACCAAAAATGCCGCTGACGATTTATTCTTCAGACGGCCAAGTCATTGGCGTTTACGGCGAACAACGGCGTGAATTTACCAAAATCGGCGACTTCCCGAAAATTTTGAAAGACGCCGTGATTGCCGCCGAAGACAAACGCTTCTACGACCACTGGGGCGTGGACGTTTGGGGCGTGGCGCGCGCTGCAATCGGCAATGTCATGGCCGGAGGCGTGCAATCCGGTGCCAGTACGATTACGCAACAGGTTGCCAAAAACTTCTACCTGAGCAGCGAGCGTTCGTTCACCCGTAAGTTCAACGAAGCCCTGTTGGCCTACAAAATCGAGCAGTCTTTAAGTAAAGACAAGATTTGGAGCTGTACTTCAACCAAATCTATTTGGGTCAACGTGCTTATGGTTTTGCCTCCGCCGCCCAAATTTATTTCAACAAAAATGTTAATGATTTAACATTGGCCGAAGCCGCCATGTTGGCAGGCTTGCCTAAAGCACCTTCCGCCTACAATCCGATTGTAAACCCTGAGCGTGCCAAATTGCGTCAGGCTTATATTCTGAACAATATGCTGGAAGAAGGCATGATTACCCTGCAGCAACGCGATCAGGCCTTGAAAGAAGAGCTGCATTACGAGCGTTTTGTACAAAACATTGATCAAAGCGCCCTGTATGTTGCCGAAATGGTGCGTCAAGAACTGTTTGAAAAATACGGCGAAGATGCTTATACACAAGGCTTCAAGGTATATACCACCGTCGATACCGCACACCAGCGCGTGGCTACCGAAGCCCTGCGTAAAGTTCTGCGCAATTTCGACCGCGGCAGCAGCTACCGCGGTGCAGAAAACTACATCGACCTGAGCAAGAGCGACAACGTAGAAGAAACCGTCAGCCAATACCTTTCTACACTTTACACCGTCGATAAGATGATTCCGGCAGTTGTCTTGGAAGCCTCACGCAAAGGTGTACAGATTCAGTTGCCGAGCGGCCGCAAAGTCACGCTGAACAGCCACGCTTTAGGCTTTGCCGCCCGTGCCGTCAATAACGAAAAAATGGGCGAAGACCGCATCCGTCGCGGCTCCATCATTCGCGTTAAAGGCAGTGGCGATACCTTTACCGTCGTTCAAGAGCCTTTGCTGCAAGGTGCATTGGTGTCTTTAGATGCGAAAACCGGTGCAGTCCGTGCATTGGTCGGCGGCTACGACTACCACAGCAAAACCTTCAACCGCGCAACTCAAGCCATGCGCCAACCCGGCTCGACGTTTAAACCGTTCGTTTATTCCGCCGCTTTGGCAAAAGGCATGACTGCTTCCACCATGATTAACGATGCGCCGATTTCCCTGCCGGGCAAAGGTGCAAACGGTAAGCGTGGAACCCGAAAAATGCTGACGGCCGCTATGCCGGTTACATCACGCTGCGCCAGGCTTTGACCGCTTCGAAAAACATGGTGTCCATCCGCATCCTGATGTCTATCGGTATCGGTTACGCGCAACAATACATCCAACGCTTCGGCTTCAAGCCGTCTGAAATTCCTGCCAGCCTGTCTATGGCTTTGGGTACAGGCGAAACCACGCCGTTGCGTATTGCAGAAGGTTACAGCGTCTTTGCCAACGGCGGTTACAAAGTGTCCGCACACGTCATCGACAAAATCTACGACAGCCAAGGCCGTCTGAGAGCGCAAATGCAGCCTTTGGTAGCCGGTGAAAACGCGCCTCAGGCCATTGACCCGCGCAACGCCTACATCATGTACAAAATCATGCAAGACGTTGTCCGTGTCGGTACCGCACGCGGTGCAGCCGCGCTCGGCCGCTCCGACATCGCCGGTAAAACCGGTACTACCAACGACAACAAAGACGCATGGTTTGTCGGCTTCAACCCTAGCGTTGTGACTGCCGTCTATATCGGCTTTGACAAACCGCGCAGCATGGGTCGTGCAGGTTACGGTGGTACAATCGCCGTACCGGTATGGGTAGAATACATGCGCTTCGCCCTGAAAGGCACCAGCGTCAAACCAATGAAAGCCCCTGAGGGCGTGGTTTCGAACGGCGGCGAAGTGTATATGCGCGAACGCATGACCACCAGCTCCGACCTAGCCTTGGACAACAGCGGCGTTGCACCACGTCCTGTTCAACCTGCCCGTCGCGCGGTTCCGAATGAAAACCGCCGCCGCACCGAGAGCGGCAATGCGCCAGCCCGTGAAGAATTAGACGAAACCCCAGTTCTGCCAAGCAATACCGGCAACAACAAACAACAACTGGACTCTCTGTTCTAATGTTCTAAAGCAAGGCCGTCTGAAACGTTCAGACGGCCTTTTTTGAGAAAATTCAAAGCAAAACTATGATTGATTTACACTGCCATTCGACCGTTTCAGACGGCATGCTGTCCCCAACCGAAGTTGTCCGACTTGCCCGTCAAAACGGTTGCACCCTGCTCGCCCTGACCGACCATGACCATACCGGCGGACTTGCCGAAGCACGCGCCGAAGCCGATACCCTCGGCCTCCCCTTCGTCAACGGCGTGGAAATATCCGTCACTTGGCGCGGCCGCACCATCCACGTTGTCGGCTTGGACTTTGATGAACACAATGAAGCCCTGCAAAACCTGCTTGCCGAAGTCCGCAAAGGCCGTCTGAAACGATTGGAAGCCATTGCGGCCAAACTGGAGAAAAAAGGCATAACAGGCGCGTATGAAGGCGCGCTGGCATTGGCCGCCAACAAAGAAATGGCCAGCCGCACCCACATTGCCGAATTCCTCATCCGCGAAGGCCATGTCAAAAACAAACAGCAGGCATTTACCAGATATCTGGGCGACGGCAAATCCTGTTCCGTCAGACACGAATGGGCCACACTGGAAGACTGCGTAGCCGCAATTACAGGCGCAGGTGGCATGGCCATTATCGCCCACCCGATGCGCTATGAATTATCCGCCACCGCCAAACGAAACCTGTTTCAAGAATTTAAAAATCTCGGCGGCGCAGGGATTGAAGTACACAGCGGCAACTGCTGTAAAAACGACCGCCTCAACTATGCCCTGCTTGCCGACCGTTTCGACTTTCTCGCCAGCGCAGGCAGCGACTTCCACCGCCCCAACGACTTCAGCGGCGGCATACTCGGCGCCTGTCCCGACTTACCCGAACAATGCCGTCCTGTCTGGAAACACTTTAAGGCCGTCTGAATTTTTGACAGCAATTTTTCAGACGGCCCGCCAAGTATGAGACAGTTATAAACATATCACACTCTACATATTGAAACTGCCTGCCCGATACACCATAATAACCCTATAAATACCCCAAAAATAAAGGTTAACGCCATGTGCCAACTGCTCGGCATGAATTGCAACACTCCCACAGACATCATGTTTTCTTTTGAAGGCTTCCGCCGTCGTGGCGGCATTACCGACCACCACGCTGACGGCTTCGGTATCGGTTTCTTTGAAGGCAAAGGTGTACGCTTGTTTCACGACGACAAGCCCAGCGCCAACTCGCCCGTTGCCGACTTGGTACGCGCCTACCAAATCAAATCTGAAAACGTTATCGCCCATATCCGCAAGGCCTCACAAGGCCAGACCTCATTGGCGAACACTCATCCCTTCATGCGCGAAATGTGGGGCGAATATTGGCTGTTTGCACACAACGGCCATTTGATTGATTTTTACCCCGAGCAGGGCGAGTACTACCATGCCGTCGGTTCAACCGATTCCGAACGCGCATTCTGCTTTATCCTCAACCGCCTGCGCAGCCGCTTTGCCACCAAACCCGAACCTGAAGTTTGTTTGATGCCATTGCCGGATTGACCCATGAAATCCGCCGCTATGGTTTGTTCAACTTTGTGATGTCCAACGGCGACTGCCTGTTTGCCCACGCCAGTACCTTGCTGCACTACATCGTGCGCAAAGCCCCGTTTGGCAAAGCACGCCTGCTGGACGATGATGTGATGGTCGATTTTTCCACAGTGACCACGCCAAACGACAAGGTCTCCGTCATCGCCACCCTGCCCCTGACCCGCGATGAAACTTGGTCGCAGTTGGCAGTCAATGAATTGGTGATGTTTCAAGACGGCGATATCGTCCGCAGCGACCGTCCCGAGAATCCGGTTTATATGAGCGCGGAAGAAGGTTTGGAAATTGCCCGCGCCGTCGGCGTATCGGTTTAACGGTTGATTGACTGAAAAACTCAAGGCCGTCTGAAAAGCTCAACTTCGCTCAAGTTGCCCTTTCAGACGGCCTTTTTGTACTTAATCTATAGTCAAAGCGTTTACTATACGAAAATAACGCAATCCGCTACAATAATAGTTCACAAACAATAAATTCAATTGCTTAGCGACCTTGCCGAGCGTATGACAAGGAAACCCGATGAAGTGCCCGTTTTGCCAACACCCCAACACACAAGTAACCGACTCGCGATGGCTGGAAGACACCAACAGCATCCGTCGCCGTCGCAAATGCTTGGAATGCGGACAACGCTTCAGCACTTTTGAAACCGTTGAAATGCGGATGCCGCAAGTCATCAAATCCAACGGCACACGAGTTCCCTTCAATCCGCACAAATTGCAGACCAGCCTTGAGCGCGCGCTGCACAAACGCCCTGTCACGCAAGAACAAATCGATGAAACCGTTGCCCTTATCGAGCAGCGCCTCTACCGTTTGGGCAAAAAAGAAGTCGCTTCGCGCATCGTCGGCGAAATGGCGATGGAAGAGCTGGCAAAAATCGACCAAGTCGCTTATGTCCGCTTCGCATCCGTCTATAAAAGCTTTAAAGACGTTTCCGAATTCACCCAAGTCATCGCCGAATGTAAAGCCAAATAAGGCCGTCTGAAACCATGTTTTCCGCACTTGATACCCAAATGATGCAAACCGCCCTCGAGCTGGCAAAGCTTGGGCGGTTTTCTACTTCCCCCAATCCCCGCGTCGGCTGCGTGATTGCACACGGCGCCCAAATCGTCGGACAAGGTTTCCACGTCAAAGCAGGCGAGCCGCACGCTGAAGTTCATGCGTTGAGGCAGGCCGGAGCGGCGGCAAAAGGCGCAACGGCCTATGTCACGCTGGAACCTTGCAGCCATTACGGCCGCACACCGCCATGTGCCGAAGCGCTGATTCATTCCGGCGTAACGCGCGTGGTCGCCGCCATGACCGACCCTAACCCATTGGTCGCAGGCAAAGGCTTGTCTATGTTGGAAGCCGCCGGAATCCGTACCGAAAGCGGTTTGTTGGAAGCGCAGGCGCGCGAACTCAACCGCGGTTTTCTGTCGCGTATCGAACGTGGCAGACCGTTTGTCCGCCTCAAATGCGCCGCCAGTTTGGACGGTAAAACCGCCCTTTCAGACGGCCGCAGCTTTTGGATTACCGGCGAAGCGGCGCGCGAAGACGTACAAATTCTCCGTGCCGAAAGTTGCGCCGTTTTGACCGGTATCGGTACCGTACTTGCCGACAACCCGAAACTCAACGTTCGCAGCTTCCCCACCCTACGCCAACCTGCGCGTATCGTCTTGGACAGCCGACTGCAAATCCCTTTGGACTGCCACCTCGTTACCGATACCAACAGCCCGACCGTTATCGTTACCCTTTCCTCAGACGAACAACGTTTGCAGGCTCTAAGCGCATTTGAACATATCCGCATCATCAGGCCGTCTGAACACATCAACGGCCACATCAATCTTCTTTCACTCATGCCGCAACTGGCAGAGCTTGGCTTTGGCGAAGTTCTGGTAGAAGCCGGCTCAACACTTGCCTCGGCCTTCCTGAAGGATGACTTGGTGGATGAAATCGTCCTCTACCAAGCACCGAAACTGTTAGGCGCAGGCAAACCTCTTTTCTCCCTTCCTGAAAATCCGACCGCCCTACTTTCAGACGGCCCTTGGCAAAGTCAATCAGTAGAAATCATCGGACAGGACATTAAATGGGTTCTCCGGAAAAAATCCGTCTAATTGCCTCAACTTAATAATCAAACCACTTTCAATAGGATATATCTATCATTTACATAGCAATAAATGTAATTTTTTCGTCAATATATTATAATGACTTTAGCGTATTCCAATTTAAAACTTTGACTTAAGTTAACTATCCTCAAGCCGATTGTCGACAAATTTTCCTTTTTTTCATCACGAAATAATGGATTATTAAGATAAGTTAAGCCACGAAAATTTATTAAAAGTTTTTATTCTAGAAGGGTTTTAAACGGCATAAACGGTAGTTTCATTTCATGAACCATGCATTTGACAAAACAATATACAAAGCTAAAACATATTGTTGCATGTAAATTCTAAAAAATAAGTATTCAAAAATACCGTTTTCATACCTTATAGGCCGTCTGAACGACCGTTAAACTTTTTTGATTGAGACGAATCAGATAAGTGCTTATGATTTTGTCTAATGTAATTATAAGTATGGTTTTAAGGCTTCACACGATACAGCAGCCGGCTATGGCTATGCGGTTGCAGCAAACAACTCAGGCATCGGGCAAACACTCCCGATTTACTCATTTATTAAACGAAAGACATCATGAAAAACGTTACGATACAAAAATTTGCCGATAAGACCGCAAAAATCGGCATCGTTGGCTTAGGCTACGTCGGTTTACCACTGATGTTGCGCTATGTGGATATCGGTTACCAAGTTTTGGGTTTCGACATTGACACCAACAAAGTCGACAAGCTCAACAAAGGCGAAAGCTACATTGAGCATATCCCTTCCAACAAAATTGCCGCTGCTTCCAACAGCCTGTTTGAAGCAACGACCGACTTCTCCCGCATCGGCGAAGTAGAAGCCGTCATTTTGTGCGTACCGACTCCGCTGAACAAATACCGCGAGCCGGACATGAGCTTTGTGATCGACACTACCGATGCGGTAAAACCTTACCTGCGCGCCGGTCAAGTGCTGTCTTTGGAATCTACCACCTACCCCGGCACTACCGAAGAAGAATTGCTGCCACGCATGGAAGAAAGCGGCTTGAAAGTCGGTCAAGACGTGTTCTTGGTTTACTCTCCTGAGCGCGAAGACCCGGGCAACCCTAACTTTGAAACCCGTACCATTCCCAAAAGTCATCGGCGGCCATACCCCTGCTTGTTTGGAAGTCGGCCTTGCGCTGTACCAACCTGCCATCGATAAAGTTGTTCCGGTAAGCTCCACCAAAGCTGCCGAGCTGACCAAACTTCTGGAAAACATCCACCGCGCCGTAAACATCGGTTTGGTGAATGAGATGAAAATCGTTGCCGACAAAATGGGCATCGACATTCACGAAGTCATCAATGCCGCTGCAACCAAACCTTTCGGCTTCGTTGCTTATTACCCGGGTCCTGGTTTGGGCGGCCACTGTATCCCTATCGACCCGTTCTACCTGACTTGGAAAGCACGCGAATACGGCGTAAACACCCGTTTCATCGAATTGGCCGGCGAAGTAAACTCCCACATGCCTGACTACGTTATCGAAAAAGTCGGCCTGGCTTTGAATGACCACAACTGTTCTATCAAAGACAGCAAAATCTTGGTATTGGGTATCGCCTACAAGAAAAACGTGGACGATATGCGTGAAAGCCCGTCTGTGGAAGTTATGGACCGCCTGCACAAACTGGGCGCAGTGGTTTCCTACTCTGACCCGCACGTTCCAGAGTTCCCGCACATCCCCGGACACCACTACTTCGACCTGAAGAGCGAAGCGCTGACCCCTGAAACTGTCGCCCAATACGATTGCGTGGTTCTGACCACTGATCACGACAAATTCGACTATAACATGATCACCGAACATGCCAAGCTGATTGTCGATACCCGCGGCAAATTCCCAGTGAAAAATCCTAAAGTCATCAAAGCATAATCTTGCTTCAGACGCATCCGGCTGCCTCCGGTTTCCCCGACCGGGACGGCGGCCGGTTTCCCAAGGCCATTTGTTTTTCAGACGGCCTTGGCAAACCGGCAACGGTAACAACTCATACCTTACGAAAAACGCTCAGCTCGAACTTCTGGCCGTCTAAAAACAAATAATATGAACGCGAAAAAAATCCTCGGCTACGCATTGGGCCCGCTAGGAAGCGCCGCTTTCGGCCTGCTTTCCCTGCCACTTATCTCATGGTACTTCCCTGCGGAAGACATCGGCCGTATCGTACTCTTGCAGACCATTGCCGGACTGAGCATTCTGCTCTTGGGCTTGGGGCTGGACCAATCCTATATTCGCGACTATTACGCCGTTAAAGACAAGGCTGCGCTGTTCAAATCCGTTTTTTTATCGCCATTGATTCTGACTGTGGCGGTTGTGGTTTTAGTGTTACTGATAAACGCATCATGGCCGTCTGAAATCATTTTCGACATCCCCAGTGCAAATTTGGGGATTCTCTTTCTGATTTTCTTGGCCACCACGCTGATTACCCGTTTTTTAGCCCTGATTTTGCGGATGAAAGAGCAGGCATTGGCTTTTTCTGTCAGCCAGCTTGCGCCGAAATTCTTGATTTTGGTGTTGGTTTTTGCCGTGATTGCTTCCGGCTTGCCTGCCAATACCACTTCGCTGGTCTTTGCCTACACTGCCGCCCAAGTACTGACCGTTGTACTGTTGATATATCAGTTGCGCAGAGACCTGCAAGCCGTTTCCCATGCAAAATGGTCGTCCGAGCTGCATCGGGACGGCCTGCACTACGGCCTGCCGCTGGCATTCGGCAACTTGGCCTATTGGGGCCTGACTTCGATTGACCGCTTGTCCTCAAAAACATCTCGGGTTTGGACGAATTGGGCATTTACTCGATGGCGGTCAGTTTCGGCGCTGTCGCCCTAATTTTCCAAAGCGTGTTTTCCACTATTTGGGCGCCTTTGGTGTTCAAATGGGTAGAAGAAAAAACCAATCTGGATAAAATCGGCGACATCACGCTTTCCATGACCGTCCTCATCAGCGCAATGATTTGCCTCATCGGGATTTTCTCGCCGATGGCGACCTGGATACTGCCGGAAAAATACACGCAGGTTCAATTTATCCTGCTCTCGTGTATGCTTTTTCCCCTGTTTTACACGCTGACCGAAGTCAGCGGTATCGGTTTGAACGTCGTCCGCTCGACTTGGCTGATTACCGTCATCAACATCGTTGCCTTTATCGCCAATACCGCCCTGCTCTATCTGCTGGTACCGAAATTCGGTGCAAAAGGTGCGGCTATGGCCAGCGCAACGGCTTTTTGGCTGTTTTTTATCTTTAAAACCGAATTCTCTTCACGCCTGTGGCAACCTTTGCCGCGCCTGAAGATTTATACCAACTCAACGCTCTGCCTGATGATCTGCCTTGCCTACACTTGGCTGGGGACGCGCGACAACTACATTTGGTTTGTGCTGGCATGGGCAGTCGGACTGGGTTTCCTATTCCTAAAATACAAACACGCACTATTTGCCGCGACCGAAAAAATCAAAGCCAAATTAAACCGTTCGGCAAAATAGCCAACCTGAGATTCACGTCTCTACGATAACAACAGAACGACCATGAAAATAAAACGTCTGAACTTATACACTTACATCCTATACATCATGCTCGCAGCCTATATGCTGGGGCCCGCGCTATCCTTTAAGGTCGGCGTGCCGCGTATCGACAACCCGCTGACCCTGATATTTGTACTGCTTGGTTTTGTCGTATTTTTTCTGGAAAGCAAGCATATTCCGCGCAAGATTTTTGCCATGCTCTGCGCCCTGACCGCCATGTGCATCTGGCCTGCCATCCACATGGGCATTACGTCGCTGACACCGACGCAGTACATGGATATTTTGTTTTTTATGGCGGTTCCGGCTTTCTTCTACTTGTTTTACCAAGTATTGAAACGTGCCGAAGACCCTTTGAGGACAATTCAGAAGTTCCTCATCGTATTTACGCTGTTTATCGCCGTACCGCCGTTTGTAGAGCTGGCTACCGGGATTCAGTTTGTGAGTGCCAGCGATGAGTTGGCTATTGATGAAGGCTCGCTCAAAGGCTTGTTCTTTAACCCGAACAACCTTGCCGCCACTGCAGTCTGCCTTGCCCCTGCCATTTTGTTTTTCTTCCAACTCCAAGGACGGAAACACAAAGAAAAACTGCTGGGCTGGGGTTTGTTCCTGCTGTTGGGCATGGCTATTTTCGCCAGTGTATCGCGTACCGCCATTGGCTGTTATCTGTTGATTTTGCTGGTTTATACAGCCTATCGCAAAAACGGTTTTATTACTGTCGGCGTAGCTGGTTTGCTGGCTTTGGTGTTGTCGATGATTCCGTCACGCGCGATTGCGGAATTTTTGCTGTCGCTCAACGGCAACCAGTTCTTAGAACGCTTTTCCAGCCGCGTGTACCTCTTCCTGTACGACTTGGGTAGCGACAACTCCGTGTCCTATCGTCAAGAGATTTACAACTACTTTGGAACAATCCGCCCCTATTGCTGACCGGCTACGGTCCTAAAAACTTCCGCGAATATTTCGGCGGCCATTTGAGCGGCAGCTTGGGCTTTGAAAACCCGCACAGCTTCATCATCGAGTTGTATCTGGGTTTCGGCATGATTTCCTTGCTCGGCTTTATTGCTTTTGCAGCGTTTTATTTCCTTTACACCGCCTCAAACCGCGCAGTAACAGGCAAATCGCGCGTTTTGGCTTGGGTTGCCTTGGGCATTTTCCTGCTGGCCGGTTTTATTCCGTCCACCATTTTGCGTATGCCGTTTATCTGGCTGCCCTGCCTGCTGATTTTTATTTACAGCGTATTTGTTGCGCCCAAGCTGAAAGATATGGCCGCTTACGCATACAACGAAACACTATACGATACGAAGAAACCATCATGAAAATCATCCTGACTACCTCCATGTCCGGCCTCGGTGGCACTGAAAACGCCACTTTCCGCCTCGGCCGCCTGCTCAAACAACGCGGACACGATATCGTATTGGCCTCTTCAGACGGCCCTTTGATTCAGGAAGCGCAAGCATTGGGCATCCGTTGGCAGCCGATTGATTTTTACCAAGGCGGTCTTTTGGGTTACGTCAAGGGCATGTTTGCCTATATGAAACTGCTGAAAAAAGAGAAGCCTGATGTGATTCACTGCCAAATGGCGCGTATCGTTCCAGCCTGCGCCATTGCGGCCAAGTTTGCCTCGCCAAAAACCAAAGTGTTCTACCACGCGCGCGGCCTTGATCCGGAAACTTATCCGAAAATTGCCAAGCTTTTCGACAAGCTGGGCGTGTACATCATCGGCAACTGCAAACACGAACGCGAAAAACTCATCCGTTACGGTTTCCCTGCCAACCGCATCACCTACACTTACAACGCCCTGCACAAAGCAGATTTCGTTCCTGAAAAAACGGTCAAAGACTATGTCCAACTGGGCACGCTTTCCCGTTTGGACACCGTTCGCGCCGTGCATCTGATGTTGGATATTTTGAAGAAAATGATTGACCGCGGTATGCCTGTACGCCTCAACGTTGCAGGTATCGGCGAAGAAATGGACAACCTCAAAGCCCAAGCCAAACGTTTGGGCATTGAGGGCAAAGTCACCTTCCTCGGCGGCGTCCGCGACTTGACCGGCTACTTCAAAGAAGTCGATATTTTGGTGAACACGCCGCATTGCGTAGGCGACCACGGCGCAGGTGTCGGCAACAATATTTTGGAAGCCGGCCTTTACGACACGCCTGTCGTGACCTACAACATGGCGGGCATTTCCGAAATGGTCATCACCGGCCAAACCGGCTACTGCATTCCTTTCGGCGATGACGAAGCGTTTATCGAAGCCGTCGATACACTCATCAAGCATCCGGAGTTGCGCGGTCAAATGGGCAAAGCCCTGCATAAACACGTCGAAACCTTATGCTCCGACGACGAAATCTACCGCACCACCATGGCTGCGTACGAAATGTAAGGCCGTCTGAAACATGAACATTACCATCGTCGCCCCTTATTGCTCGCTGCCGTCCGAGCCGCATTTCAACCGCTTTTGGTATCTTGCCGAGCTGTTGTCGCAGTCGCATGACGTGTTGCTGATTACCAGCAACTTCAAGCACTACGACAAATCTTTCAGACGGCCTGAAGATGCCGAGGCCGCCTCACAAGGCTGTCTGAAAGTCATGCTGTTGAAAGAAAACGGATACAGCAAAAATGTGTCTTTGGGACGCGTAACCAGCCATCACCGCTTCGTCAAACATTTTGAAAAATGGTTGGAAAACTGCCGTCCGGGCGAACAAGACGTCGTCTTTTCCGCCTATCCGCTGATTGCTACCAACCTGCTGTTGGGCAAACACAAAGCGCGTTTGGGTTACAAACTGATTGTCGATGTGCAGGACGTATGGCCGGAGTCTTTCTCCTCGGTCGTACCGTTTTTGAAAAAAGTACCGCACAACCTGCTGCCCTTTGCTTCACGCGCCAACCAAGCCTACCGCTACGCCGACGCGCTGGTTGCCGTATCGCAGACTTATCTCGACCGCGCCAAAGAAGCCAATCCGAACGTACCCGGCGAAGTCGTCTATATCGGTGCTGATTTTCCGAAACTTGATGCCGCGCCTGCCAAAGATTTTGGCGACGACAAAACCCGCTTTTTCTACTTGGGCACGCTCAGTTACAGCTATGACGTGGAAACCGTGTGCAAAGGCGTTCGCAAGCTGTTGGACGCCGGCGAAAACGTCGAATTGCACATCATGGGCGGCGGCCCCGATTTGGACAGGCTCAAGCAATACGCCTGCGACGGCATCAAGTTTTACGGCTACATTCCTTACGCCGAAATGATGTCGGTCGCCAAGGGCTGCGACATTTCCGTCAACGCCATCCATTCTTACGCCATGCAGTCGATTACCAACAAACTCTCCGACTATATGGCTTTGCAAAAACCGATTCTAAACAGCCAGGTCAACGACGAAGTTGCCGAAGTCCTTACCCTGCTGCCGCATGCGAACTACCGTTCCGGCGATGTGGACGGTTTCGTTCAAGCCGCCAAAGATATTTTGAAGCGCAAAAACGATCCTGTTCAGTCCGAAGAAATCGTCCGCCGCTTCAAACGCGACGTTGCCTATCAAAAAATCGTCAACCTGATTGAAAGATTAGCTCATGAATAAATTTTTCAAACGCCTGTTTGACATTGTTGCCTCCGCTTCAGGGCTGATTATCCTGTCGCCTGTGTTTTTGATTTTGGTGTACCTCATCCGCAAAAACCTAGGCTCGCCCGTGTTCTTCATCCAAGAGCGGCCGGGCAAGGATGGCAAGCCGTTTAAAATGATCAAATTCCGCTCCATGCGCGATGCGATCGATAAAGACGGCAACCCACTCCCGGACAGCGAACGCCTGACCGATTTCGGCAAAAAATTACGTGCCACCAGTTTGGACGAACTTCCTGAATTATGGAATGTCTTAAAAGGCGAGATGAGTCTAGTTGGCCCTCGTCCGCTGCTGATGCACTACCTGCCGTTGTACAACGACTTCCAAAACCGCCGCCACGAAATGAAACCGGGCGTGACCGGTTGGGCGCAAGTCAATGGCCGCAACGCCATTTCATGGGATGAAATTCGCCCACGATGTTTGGTACATCGACAACTTCAGCTTTTGGCTGGATATCAAAATTTTGTTCCTGACGGTTAAAAAAGTCTTCGTCAAAGAAGGCATCTCAGCCGAAGGAGAAGCCACCATGCCTTATTTCACGGGTAATAAAACTGATGAAAAAAAATAACATACTGATTCTGTCGGCAGGTCGCCGTGTCGAATTGGTGCAGGACTTCCAAACCGAAGCCGCACGTTTTTCAGACGGCATCGGCGTTTTTGCTACTGACCTCAATCCCCACATGTCTTCTGCCTGCCATGTTGCCGACCGCGCTTTCAGCGTACCGCGCATCGATGCAGCCGAATACATTGACAGCATTTTCGAGCTGGCCCAACAACACGACATCGGTCTGATTGTGCCAACCATCGATACCGAGCTGCTCAAACTGGCCGAAGCACGTGATCGTTTTGAAGCTGAAGGAATACATATTGTCATTTCCGATGCAAAACTGATTACCCTGTGCCGCGACAAACGCCTGACCGCAGGCCTGTTTGCACAATACGGCATCCGTTCGCCTGAAATTTACGAACGGGACCGCCTGGTTTTCCCATGTTTTGCCAAGCCTTATGACGGCAGCCGCGCCATCGGTGCGAAAAAAATTAACACACCGGCTGATTTGACTGTCGACATTACCGAAGACCCGAAAATGATGTTCGCCCAATACATCGATATCGAGAATACTTTCTCCGAATTTACCGTCGATATGTATTACGACCGTCAAGGCCGTCTGAAATGCGCCATTCCTCGCGAACGTTTGGAAGTGCGTACCGGTGAAGTCAGCAAAGGCGCAACCCGACGCAATGCCCTGTATGAAGAGCTGGTTGAAAAAATGGCCGTATTGGAAGGCGCACGCGGCTGCATTACCGCGCAATTCTTCGTCAGCAAAACCGACAACACAACCTACGGCGTGGAAATCAACCCGCGTTTCGGCGGCGGTTTCCCGCTGACTTACGCAGCAGGCGGCAACTATCCGGGCTGGCTGATTCAAGAATACATCGGCGGCCAAGACGTCCCTTTCTCCGACGACTGGGAAAACAATTTAATCATGCTTCGTTACGATGCTAAAGTTTTGGTAAGAGAACATGATTAAGCCGGAAGAATCCGTCATCGTCTTCGATCTTGACGATACGCTTTACTCTGAGTACGACTACAAATGCTCCGGAATACAGGCAGTTGTAGGGATAATTACGTCGCTTTACCCGCAATACGATGCCGACGTACTAAATGAAATTGCAGACAATAAAAGTAAAGACTGGCTCGATAATTTGTGTCATCATTGCAAATTAAACAAACTAGAGAAACAATCACTTTTGTGGCAATATCGACTACACAGGCCTGTTATCCGACCCTATGTCGAACCGTCTTTTTTACGGAAGCTGATGCGCCCTTTTGCCGCACGCGCCCTGATTACAGACGGCCGCAGTCTGACACAGCGTTTGAAAATACAGGCCTTGGGTTTGACCGATTTGTTTGACGACATTTTGATTTCGGAAGCCATGCAATCGGAAAAACCCGACAATAAGCGTTTTGTCTTCCTGCAAAACAAATATCCGGCTGCAAAACGTTTCATCTACATCGGCGACAACATCAAAAAAGATTTTGTCGCACCCAACAAACTGGGTTGGCTCTCCATAGGCATCATGCCTAAGCCGCACAATATTCATCAAGCCGAGCCCGAGCAATACGGTCGTGAATACCAGCCCACCCTTTGGATAAACACCCTGGAAGAACTGACTACACTGACAACTTCCGCCACCGAAAAAGCAAATGCATAAGGGACATTTCTCCATGAAAATCTTATTTATGGGTCGCAAACAGGTTTCCGCCAACCTGCTTCGTTTTTTGACCAAACAAGACCATATCGAAATCGTCGGTGTCTTGACCGACAGCCATCTGCAAGGCTCGCCGACCACGGCTGCTGCACAGGAATTGGGCTTGCCCCTGTACACCTTCGATACGGCTTTGGAAGCAATGCGAGAAGGCCGTCTGAAATACGATTTGGGCTTGTCCGTCCTTTACTGGCGCAAGCTGCGTGATGAATTCCTGAGCATTCCGACTTTAGGCACGATCAACTTCCACCCTGCGCTGTTGCCCGAATACAAAGGCACAGGTGGCTACAACCTGGCCATCATGGACGAGCTGAACGAATGGGGTAATACCGCTCACTACGTCGATGCTTCCATCGATACCGGCGAAATCATCGAAGTGGACCGTTTCCCTATTGACGCTGAAACAGAAACCGCCCAATCGCTCGAACGCAAAACCATGCTGGCATTGGAAGATTTCGCACGACGCATCATCACCCGCGCCATCGAGTCGAAAACCAAATTGCCGACCACGCCAAACATCGGTGGCCGCTACGTCAGCCGTGACGAAATGGAAGCCATGAAGCAAATCCGCGACGGCGACAATATCGAGAAGAAAATCCGCGCCTTCTGGTTCCCTCCTTACGACGGCGCATACGTCGAAATCAACGGTCAGAAATACACCCTGATCAACCGCCAACTGCTGGAAGAAATCGCCCCTAAAGGCTCAACCAGTCTTTTCGCAGGAAAAACAAATGCTTAATACATCACTCTCCCCATGGCCAAGCTTTACTCAAGAAGAAGCCGATGCCGTTTCCAAAGTCCTGCTGTCCAACAAAGTCAACTACTGGACAGGTACGGAATGTCGCGAATTTGAAAAAGAATTTGCAGCTTTTGTCGGCACGCAATACGCCGTCGCCCTTTCCAACGGTACGTTGGCTTTGGACGTAGCCCTCAAAGCAATGGGCATCGGCCAAGGCGATGATGTGATTGTCACTTCGCGCACTTTCTTGGCTTCCGCATCCTGTATCGTGACCGCCGGTGCAAATCCGGTTTTCGCCGATGTCGATTTGAACAGCCAAAACATCAGCGCCGAAACCATCAAAGCTGCTTTGACGCCAAACACCAAAGCCATCATCGTGGTTCACCTTGCCGGTATGCCTGCCGAAATGGACGACATCATGGCTTTGGCCAAAGAACATAACTTGTGGGTTATCGAAGACTGCGCCCAAGCGCACGGTGCGAAATACAAAGGCAAATCCGTCGGCTCCATCGGCCACGTCGGCGCTTGGTCGTTCTGCCAAGACAAAATCATGACCACCGGCGGCGAAGGCGGCATGGTAACCACCAACGACAAAGAGCTGTGGAGCAAAATGTGGTCGTACAAAGACCACGGCAAAAGCTACGATGCCGTGTACCACCGCGAACACGCACCCGGTTTCCGCTGGTTGCACGAAAGCTTCGGCACCAACTGGCGCATGATGGAAATGCAGGCTGTCATCGGCCGCATCCAGCTCAAACGTATGCCCGAATGGACTGCACGCCGTCAAGCGCACGCCGCCAAACTGGCTGAAAGCTTGGGCAAATTTGCCAGCATCCGTTTGGTTGAAGTAGCCGACTACATCGAACACGCACAATACAAGTTCTACGTTTTCGTCAAACCCGAACACCTGAAAGACGGCTGGACGCGCGACCGCCTCGTCAATGAACTGAATGCGCGCAAAGTCCCCTGTTATCAAGGCAGCTGCTCCGAAGTGTATTTGGAAAAAGCCTTCGACGACACGCCTTGGCGTCCGAAAGAGCGTTTGAAAAACGCTGTCGAGTTGGGCAACACCAGCCTGATGTTCTTGGTGCACCCAACCCTGACTGATGAAGAAATTGCGTTCTGCAAAGAAAACATCGAAGCCGTATTGACTGAAGCCACGGCATAATCATTTTCAGACGGCCTGCAACTTCAGGCCGTCTGAAAAAATAAAACAGCCTGCTTCAAACAATCCGTACCAAGCCACATTACAACACTCAGACACAAGAAATATAAAATGAACTTGGGAAACCCTGCTGGCTCTGCCGCGCAACCTTAAAAAAACCTTCTTCGTCATCCACGATATCTTGATGATATTTGTGGCGTTTTGGTTTGCCCAAAGCCTCAAAGTGCAATATTCCGACGAATGGTTGAGTATCGCCAACTGGCTGGCTTTCGGCAGCACCGCTGTGCTGACCATCATCCTTTTCATCCGTATCGGCCTCTATCGCGCCGTCACGCGCTTCGTTAGCATCCGCGTCCTGACCGCCGCCGCATTCGGCAGCATCATTTCAGCGGTCTTGTTCTGCCTGACCACCCTGATTTTTGAACAAAAACTGCACCTTGCCCTGCCCATCGTCTATTTCTTGGTCTTGGTGGTCGGCGTAACCAGCTCACGCATGATCTTGCGTGCGATTCTGACCGACCATCACCGCAAACAGATGACACCTGTCATCATCTACGGTGCAGGCCAATCCGGCCGCCAATTGTTGGAAGCCATCAAACAGGTTAACGAATATTCGGCCATTGCCTTTGTCGATGACAACCCGAAAATCCAACGTACCGTCATCTATGACCTTGCCGTTCACAACCCCAACGAAATCCCGATGCTGATCAGCCGCTACGGCGTCCGCAAAATTCTGCTGGCGATTCCAAGTTCTACGCCGGAAGAACGCAAAGACATCATCCGCCGCCTCGAAGCATATAAATGCGAAGTCCTGACCATTCCGGGTATGAAAGATTTGGTCGACGGGAAAATCAACGTCAGCTCATTGAAAAAAATCTCTGTGGTCGATTTGCTCGGCCGCGCCCCTGTGGCACCGCGCCCTGAATTGATGAGTGCCGACATCAGCGACAAAGTCGTGATGGTGACCGGTGCAGGCGGCTCTATCGGCTCCGAACTCTGCCGCCAGATTCTCAACTGCCGTCCGAGCAAACTGCTGTTGTTTGAATTGTCCGAATTTGCCCTGTACAGCATAGACAAAGAATTGCGCGAAACCCAAGCAGCGCAAGGCAGCCAAGTCGAAGTCGTACCGCTTTTGGGTTCGGTTCAAAACAAAGGACGCCTTAGCAGCATCATGAAGGCCTATCACGTCGACACCGTTTATCATGCCGCGGCCTACAAACACGTCCCTATGGTTGAGTTCAACACCATCGAAGGCATTCAAAACAACGTGTTCGGCACACTCTGCTGCGCACAGGCCGCCGTAGATGCGGGCGTTTCCACCTTTGTTTTGATTTCCACCGACAAAGCCGTCCGTCCGACCAACACCATGGGCGCCAGTAAACGTATGGCCGAACTCTGCCTGCAAGCCCTTGCCGCCGAGCCGGAACAAAAAACACGCTTCTGCATGGTGCGTTTCGGTAATGTATTGGGTTCGTCCGGCTCCGTTGTCCCTGTATTTGAAAAACAAATTGCCGAAGGCGGCCCGATTACCCTGACCCACCAAGACATTACCCGTTACTTCATGACCATTCCCGAAGCAGCGCAACTGGTTATCCAAGCCGGCGCAATGGGTAAAGGCGGCGACGTATTCGTCCTCGACATGGGCGAATCCGTCAAAATCATCGACCTTGCCCGTCAAATGATTGTCCTCAGCGGCCTCAAAGTAAAAGACGAGCAACACCCCCACGGCGACATCGAAATCAAGATTACCGGCCTGCGCCCAGGCGAGAAACTTTATGAAGAACTGCTCATCGGCGACGAGGTGCAAAAAACCACTCATCCCCGTATTATGACCGCCAGTGAAGTAATGCTTCCATGGACGCAATTATCTGACATACTGTCGGAACTCCAAACCGCTTGTCTCCAAAGCGACCAAAACAGCCTGCGCCAGCTTTTGTTGCGCGCACCGACAGGCTTCGTACCCAAAGACGGTATCTGCGACTTGGTTTGGCAACAAAACAATAAGGCCGTCTGAACATTTTCAGACGGCCCGGACACCATCCCGCAAGGACTACTACATGAAAAAAACGCTCTCCCTGCTTACTCTATTCGCACTGACTGCCTGTAACAGCACGACAGTCATTCCTGGTTCAACCATCAAAACCAGAACCAAAACCATTGTTTACACCGATACTGACACCGCAGCCGATACCAACCTCGACAGCCGCGTTGCCGTTTACCTATCACGCCCACCCTGATTGAAAAAATGCGCAAGCCACCTGTACTTTCCCAAAACAACCAAGGTTTGGAGCAAAGCAAAAGCGCTTACCGCTACCGCATCGGCAGCGGCGACGTCCTCAATATCATGGTTTGGGCGCACTCCGACCTCAACTCCCCTACCCAGCAAAGCAACCCGCAAACCAACCAAGTCAGCCGCGGTGCCTGGGTAGATGAGGGCGGTTACATCACTTACCCGTTGGCAGGCAAAATTCAAGCCAAAGGCAAAACTTTGGATGAATTGCAAAACACCCTGACCAACCTTCTGAAACGCTACATCAAAAACCCTCAAGTAGCCATCAACGTTACCGAATTCCGTTCGCAACGCATTTCAGTATCCGGTGCCATCAACCAAGCAGGTCAGCTGCCGATTACCAATATCCCGATGACCATTTTGGATGCCATCAACCAAGCAGGCGGCGTTACCCAAAGTGCCGACACCCAACACATCAAATGGACGCACAACGGCGTCGACCGCACCATCTCCCTGCAAGATATGCTGCAATACGGCGATATGTCACAAAACCATCTCCTCAGCCATGGCGACATCGTTTACGTTCCTAACAGCAGCAACAACAAAATCTACATCATGGGCGAAGTCGGCAAACAAGCCACCCTGCCGATCGGCAATCACGGCCTCAACCTGACCCAAGCGCTCGGCGAAGTGGGCGGCATGAACCAAAACTATGCTGATGCAACCGGCGTATTCGTGATCCGCCGCGCACCAGAAGATGCGGCCAAACCTATCCACATTTATCAGCTCAACTTGAAAGATGCGACTTCTTACGCATTGGGCAGCGAATTCAAACTGCGTTCGGAAGACACCGTTTACGTTACCGCCGCCCCGGTTACCCGTTGGAACCGCGTAATGTCACAAATTACCAACTCCATCAGCAACGTCAACACCCTCGACAACACGTTTAAATAAACCGTGGTTCCTGCTGTCAGACCCTTGTTTGACAGCAGGATACAAAATCACGCACAATCCACGCCAATTACATAAACGGCATACAAAAGCCGTACACACCGCACAAACGGAAAAGCAGTACCTTATCGTCTGACTCACGCTTTTTTTCAGACCATAAACCGAAAACAATATCATGTACCACAACATACTCATCGTCTGCCTAGGCAACATCTGCCGCTCCCCCACAGCAGAGCGGATCATGCAGAAAAAACTACCCGGCCATCAAATCAGCAGCGCCGGCATAAAAGCACTGGCAGGTAAGGATGCCGATTTCCAAGCCATTAAAACCGCACTCAAACACGGCGTTATCGTTGCAGGCCATACGGCACGCCAACTGACCGCCTCGATGTGCGAACAGGCCGATTTGATTCTCGTCATGGAGCCCAGCCAAATCGACATGGTAGCGGACATCCATCCGCCGGCACGCAGCAAAACCATGCTGTTTGCCCAATGGTTGCCTAAAAAAACCGTACCTGACCCATACAAACAAAGCAGCGAAATGTTTGAAGCTGTTTTTGAACAACTCAATGCTGCCGCAGACACTTGGAAAACCAAACTAAACGGAAAAACTCAACCGGTATAAAACCGGCATGAACAAGAAAGCAAGCAATGAAAAAAACGACCTACACACCTTACAGCGCAGACAACGACGAAATCGACTTCGGCCAACAGCTGCGCGTAATTTGGACAAATAAATACAAAATCCTCGCCGCCCTGCTTGCAGGCGGCATTCTTGGCGCAGCCTTCAGCCTGGCGTCCACTCCGCAATACCGTGCCGATGCCATGCTGGAAATTGAAACGCGACAAAACCAAATCCTGACCGAAATCAACAGCATCTTCAACAATCAAACCACGCCGTCTGAAGCAGAAGTCGAGCTGGTTCAATCACGCTTGGTGCTGGGTAAAACCGTTGACGACCTTCAGCTTGACCAAGAAGTCAAAGCCAAATACACACCCGTTATCGGCAGCCTGATGCACAACATCAGCGGCGACCCCGATCCCAAACTGACCGTCGGCAACTTTACCGTACAAGACGAATGGTTTAACAAAACCTTCACGCTAACCGCCAAGAGCAACAAAGCCTATACCCTTACCCTTCCTGACAAACGCGTCGTAGAAGGCAAGGTCGGCGTGCCTCTGAAAATCAACAATCACACCACCCTAAAAATCGATCAAATCCTGGCCAATCCGGGTCAAGAATTTGCGTTGACCAAGTTCTCCCGCATCAGCGCGATCGAAAATATCCAAAATAAACTGGCGGTCATCAGCAAAGGTAAAACCAGCCCCATCATCAACCTTACCTTTACCGGCACCGACCCTAAACGTACCAGCGTCATCCTCAACAGCATTGCCGACAACTACGTTGCGCAAAACCGTGAACGCGACGTCCAAGTTGCATCCAGCGGTTTGGCTTTCATCAGCGAAGAATTGCCACGCTTGAAAGAGACCTTGCAAGACGCTGAAAACAAACTCAATGCCTACCGCCAACAATCAGGTTCCCTCGACATTCCACTTGAGTCCAAAGGCGCATTGGAAAGCCTGACCGGTATCGAAACCCAAATTACCCTGCTCAAAACCGAAGAAGCAGGCTTGGCCGAGCTGTACACGCCGGAACACCCTTCCTATAAAGCCGTATTGGACAAACTTGCCGTTCTCGAGCGAGCTAAAAACAAAATCAATCAACAAATCGCCGAGTTGCCGAATACTCAACAAGAAGTTATCCGCCTGACCCGCGACGTAGAAACCAACCAGGCTACCTACGTCCAACTGTTGAGCAAACAACAAGAACTCAACATCATGAAAGCCAGTGCGCAAGGTAATGTCCGCATCGTCGATTATGCCTATGTCCCTGAAAACCCCGTTGCTCCGCGCAAAGCCGTCATCACACTCCTGAGCGCACTTGCCGCAGGTTCATTGACCGCTTTGTGGCTGATGATTCGCAACCGCATGAAAAACGGCATTACTTCGTCCGAAGAAATCGAAAACCTCAATTTGGAAGTCGTCGCTCTTGTTCCACACTCCAAAACCCAGCAAAAACGCGACTTCTTCAAAAGCAAATTCAAGAAAACCGGCGGCCGTTCCAACTATCTGCTGGCCAGCGAAGACCGCACCGACACTGCCGTCGAAGCCATCCGCGCCCTGCGCACCAATATCTACTTCTCCATGCTGGACGCGCCTAACAACGTCCTCATGATTACCGGTGCCGCGCCTGAAGCAGGTAAATCCTTTATCTCCGCCAACCTCGCCACTGTAATGGCGCAGTCAGGCAAACGCGTTCTGCTTATCGATACCGATATGCGCAAAGGCTACCTCGACCGACTCTTCGGCCTTACCCCCGAGTTCGGCTTGTCTGACATCCTCAACGGCAAAGCAGCTCCGGCCAAAGCCGTACAAGAGACCGGCATTGAAAACCTCCACCTCATCAGCAGCGGCAGCTATCCCAGCAATCCGTCCGAGCTTTTGATGGACAACCGTTTCAATGAGTTGCTCGCCCACGCGCGCCAACGCTACGACTACGTCATCTTGGACACGCCGCTGTATTGGCCGTGACCGACGCCGTCATCATCGGCCAACATGCAGGCACCGTCCTGATGATCAGCCGTTATGCGCACACACGTGCACGAGAGCTTGAGGCCAGCGTCGAACGCCTCAAACAAAACCACATCAACATCAAAGGTGTCGTCCTCAACGGCATGAAGCGCGAAGCCAACAACAGCTACGACTACTACGCCTACGATGCCTACCATTCCGGTAACAATAAATCATAAACCGAAGCAGGCCGTCTGAACTTTCAGACGGCCTAAGGCTTTTTAAACGGCACAAAATATTTTTCACAGACGCCGCCCTTGCACCCCAAAGCCGTTTGTTTTAAAGTAAGCCCCGTTCCCATATGGAAGAGAAACATGAAAATTACCGTCATCGGCGCAGGTTCGTGGGGTACAGCTCTCGCGTTGCACTTTGCGCACCACAACAATGAAGTTGCCCTTTGGACACGCAATCCCGACCAAATCCGCACCCTGCAAGCAGATCGCGAAAACAAACGCGGCCTGCCCGGCTTCCCTTTCCCTGAGTCCCTGACCGTTCACGCCGATTTGGGCGAAGCACTGAAAGACAGCCAACTTGCCCTGATCGTTACCTCCGTAGCCGGCCTCAGAAGCAGCGCCGAGCTGCTCAAACAGCATAACGCCGCCGATATTCCCGTTCTCGCCGCCTGCAAAGGTTTGAACAAGATACCGGCCTTCTGACTTTCCAAGTACTGAAAGAAGTCCTGCCTAACAATAAAAAAATCGGCGTTCTCTCAGGCCCGAGCTTTGCCCAAGAACTTGCCGCACAACTGCCTTGCGCCGTTGTGCTTGCTTCCGAAAACAAAGAATGGGTGGAAGAAACCACTGCCCAACTGAACACCAACGTAATGCGCCTGTACGGCAGCACCGACGTCATCGGCGTCGCTGTAGGCGGTGCCGTTAAAAACGTCATGGCGATTGCCACCGGCCTTTCAGACGGCCTCGAATATGGCCTCAATGCACGCGCCGCCTTAGTAACACGTGGCCTTGCCGAAATCACCCGCCTCGCCATCGCCATGGGCGCGCAACCCAAAACCATGATGGGCTTGGCAGGCATCGGCGACCTTATTCTGACCTGTACCGGCGCACTTTCGCGCAACCGCCGCGTCGGCCTCGGCCTCGCAGAGGGCAAAGAGTTGCATCAAGTGCTTGTCGAAATCGGCCACGTTTCCGAAGGCGTCAGCACCATTGAAGAAGTCTTCAACACCGCCGCCAAATACCAAATCGATATGCCCATCACTCAAACCCTGCTGCAGCTCATCCGCAAAGAAATGACCCCGCAGCAAGTCGTTGAACGACTGATGGAACGAAGCGCGCGCTTCGAATAAACGGTCGCGCTGTCTGCCATTCAGACGGCCTGACGCACAATATGACGGCCATAAGGCCGTCTGAAGGGAAACACATGAACCAATCACTGAACAATCTGGAAATCAACGTTTACCAACTTGTCCAAAAATTTGAAACGCTGGTTTCAGAAAACCGCCGCCTCAACGAAGAAATCGACAGACTCAAACTCGAGCAAGAGCAACAAAAACGCCAACACGACGCGGCCATTGACGAACTCAGCGAAGCCTTGCTGGTTCAAGTCGGCAAACTTAAAGAAGACCTGCAAAGCAAAATTGACAACCTGACTGCCGAAAAAGAAAACTACCGCAACGCGCTGGCCCAAAGTGCAGACCAAATCCGCAGCCTCATTGCCCGATTGCCCCAAGAAACACAACAATAAAAGGATGCCCCGTGAGTATCGAACAAGTCAATCTCGACATCATGAATGTCAACTTCACCATCAACACGCCGAGTGAAGAAAAAGCCACCCTCCTGCAAGCCGTTGAAATGCTCAACAAAAAAAGCGACGCAATTAAAGAAAGCGGCCGCATCGTCGGCACGGACAAAATCGTCGTCATGGCAGCCCTCAACGTCGTACACGACCTCTTGAAAACCACCCTCAACGACGATTTGGCAATCGGTGAATTTGAGCGTAAAATAACCGACATGAACAACGCGTGCCAAAAAGCACTGGCGCGCTTGGAGCAAAACTGATTTTCCCCTTTTCCCTGCGGTGTTCGCAAAGGCATACATTCCTTTGAACCAATACGTTCGCTTTAGGTTGCCGGGAGCTGTAGTGGGCGCGAGCGTCCGTTTATCGGACGCACCCGAAACTACCCGAGGTGACCGCCTTGTCAGCAAGGTTCAAGCGGATTCAGCCTAAACGGCACTCGTGGGGATTCCCTAAAAAAGCCATACCGACAGGTGTGGCTTTCCCCTTTCTAAGTAAAGACTTTCGTAAAGATTTCCGGCCGTCTGAAAAAACCGCATATTCATGCATCAAACACGCTCAATTAAGATTGACAAAAGCCAATCTCCTCTTTAAAATCCATAACTTTCTATATATATCTGGATTCCAACCATGAAAACCTTCTCTGCAAAACCCCATGAGGTGAAGCGCGAATGGTTCGTCATTGACGCAGAAGACAAAGTTCTGGGTCGTGTCGCAGCCGAAGTCGCACACCGTCTGCGCGGCAAACACAAACCCGAATACACCCCTCACGTTGATACCGGCGACTACATCATCGTCATCAACGCAGACAAACTGCGCGTGACCGGTGCTAAATTCGAAGACAAAAAATACTTCCGTCACTCTGGTTTCCCAGGCGGCATCTACGAGCGTACTTTCCGCGAAATGCAAGAGCAATTCCCAGGCCGCGCTTTGGAACAAGCCGTAAAAGGCATGTTGCCTAAAGGTCCTCTGGGCTACGCCATGATCAAAAAACTGAAAGTGTACGCCGGCGCCGAACACGGCCATGCTGCACAACAACCTAAAGTTTTGGAACTGAAATAATAAGGACACGACATGAACGGTAAATACTACTACGGCACAGGCCGCCGCAAAAGTTCAGTGGCTCGTGTATTCTTGACCAAAGGTACCGGCCAAATCATCGTAAATGGCCGTCCCGTTGACGAATTCTTCGCACGTGAAACCAGCCGCATGGTTGTACGTCAACCTCTGGTTCTGACTGAAAATGCCGAATCTTTCGACATCAAAGTTAACGTAACCGGTGGTGGCGAAACCGGTCAATCCGGCGCTATCCGTCACGGCATCACCCGCGCCCTGATCGACTTCGACGCAGCTCTGAAACCAGCTCTGTCTCAAGCAGGCTTCGTTACTCGCGATGCTCGTGAAGTTGAACGTAAAAAACCAGGTTTGCGCAAAGCACGTCGCGCAAAACAATTCTCCAAACGTTAATACGTTTTCAGAATCGAATCAAAAAGCCTTGCTCTGCAAGGCTTTTTTCATTTATAAAACAATAATCCAATACCACGCAATATATGATGAAAACCCTACTCCACTATGCCAAATCATTGCTTCAGGCTGTGATTATCTTCATCTTCTTATCCCTGATTGTCGACTGGGTTCGCAAGCCTGACCAACCCTTACAATCAGCAGCACAAACCATCACTTTAACTGATGGGCAAACCACTTCCCTTCAATCCTTCAGTCAAAATCGGGTTGCCATCGTTTATTTTTGGGGCAGCTGGTGTCGTATTTGTTCATACACATCATCCACCATAGAAAAGCTGCACCAAGACAATATCCCAACACTGGGTGTAGCCTTGCGCTCCGGAAACGACGCGGACATTGCCCACCATATGCAACAAAACAATCTATCCTTTCCAAACTTCAACGATTCAGACGGCCTGATGGCTCAAAAATGGAATATAGCCGTCACGCCGACCATTATCATATTAAAAGATGGCAAAATGATTCATCACACATCCGGCCTTTCCAGTTATATCGGCTTAAAAATCAGGGTTTACTTGGCAAATATCTTCAGCTAAATTCTTTGAAAATCCACTAAATAGAGAATCTAAAGAATAATTTCACCTGAATATATTCAACCAATTCCATTTCATAAATAAATAAACTATCTCTTTCCCAATAACATATGATTTTGTTGAGATTATAAAGAAAATAGACTAAGATATAACCATAAGAACAATTGGAAACATTATTATCAAAACAAACTGTTAGAGATCTTCATCTAATATTGTGGCAGTGATGCTTTTGTTCCCATGACCCGGCTGCCGACGGCAGCCTTAAAACAGCAATATTCGCCTTTATCAATCTACCTCACGCTTCAACGGTTTGATTTTTGATAACACCGGAGACTTAGTAATGCCCAACCAATCTAAACATGCATCTATCAATATCGGTCTGATTCAGGCGCGGGAAGCATTGATGACCCAATTCCGCCCTATTCTGAACCAAGCCAATATTACCGACCAGCAATGGCGTATCATCCGGCTCTTAGCGGAAAACGGCACACTCGACTTTCAAGATTTGGCCAATCAGGCCTGCATCCTTCGTCCCAGTCTTACCGGCATTCTGACCCGCTTGGAAAAAGCAGGTTTGGCCGTCCGCCTGAAGCCTTCCAACGACCAACGCCGTGTTTACCTGAAACTGACGCCCGAAGGTGAGAAACTCTATGAATCCACCGGCGCATTGGTTGACGAACGCTACGATGCGATTGAAAAAGTTCTATCCAAAGAAAAAATGGCACAACTCAAAGAACTCTTGGCAGAGCTGGCAAAAATCGAACAGGCATTAAAATAAAGAAAGCCGGATGACAGACTCAACACACACACTCAAGAGACTATTTCGAGATGCCATGGCCTCCTGTGCCGCCGGCGTACACGTTATCACGACAGACGGCAAAACGGGACGCTATGGCATCACTATGACTGCCGTAACTGCCGTTACCGACGAGCCGCCGACGGTCATGCTGTGCATCAACCGCCAATCCGCCATCATTCCCATCCTGCAAGGCAATCGTGATTTGTGCATCAACACGCTCAACGACAGCCAGCAGGATATCGCCGAACACTTTGCCGGACTGACCGACCTCTCGCCCGAAGAACGCTTCGAATACCATATTTGGCATAGAGGGCAAACCGGACAGCTCGAAGTCGAAGGCGCGCTGGCGCACCTGCACGGCAGCATTGTCGATCAACGCGAAATAGGCACACATTACGTCTTTTTCGTTCAGCTCAACGAAATCCGCAATACCGACACGCAAGCACCGGCATTGCTGTATTTCCGTAGGCAATTCAAATCTTTGGCATAAATAAAGGTCTCAGGCCGTCTGAAACATCGGTTTCATTTTTCAGATGGCCTGAGACCTTTTCTGTTTCACACATTATAGGCACACCCATGAAAGCAATGATACTGGCCGCCGGTCGTGGCGAACGCATGCGCCCCCTAACCGACCACACGCCCAAACCCTTACTCGAAGTAGCAGGCACACCGCTTATCGGCTGGCACTTACGCCGCCTGCAGCAGGCCGGTTTTACTGAAATCGTCATCAACCATGCCTGGCTTGGCCAACAAATCGAAGATACTTTGAAAGATGGTTCGGACTACGGCGTGCGCATTGCCTATTCTCCAGAGCGCGCCGGAGGCCTGGAAACCGCCGGCGGCATTGCCACCGCCCTGCCTCTTTTGGGCGACGAACCGTTTTTGGTCGTCAATGGCGACGTATTGACCGACATTGATTTCCAAGCTGCACAACTGACTGCCAAGCGTATGCAGGAACACAATCTTCTCGCCTATTTGTGGCTGGTGGACAATCCGCCCCATCATCCCGAAGGCGACTTCGGCCTGCTTTCAGACGGCCTGGTTTCCGCCTCATCCACAGACGGCCAAGCCCTGACTTTCAGCGGCGTGGGCGTTTATCATCCTGCGCTTTTTAAAGATACCCCGGCGCACCAGGCTGCCAAACTTGCCCCACTGTTGCGTCAAGCCATGAACCAAAGCAAAATCAGCGGCGAACACCACAACGGCCTTTGGTTGGACGTCGGCACAGTCGAACGCCTGCAAGAAGCCGACCGTATCGCCCAAAGCTGGTAAAACAAAAGGGGCGTATCCGATACGTCCCTTGCAATATCAAAGGCCGTCTGAAAATATTGGGCAACCCATTTTTCAGACGGCCTTAATTTATCATCAAGCTTTGGCCAATTTCTTTTCTTTCTTCATTCCCAACAAGCCATTGGCTATCATCACGCACAATCCCGACCAAATCAGGCCATAGCCGATCAATGCGCCTTTTTGTACCGGCTCGCCCAGCCACACAATCGACACGATAAAGAGCAATACAGGTTCCAAATAGCTCAACATACCGAACACTGCAACCGGAAGTAACTGATTCGCCTTCAAATTCAAATGCATGGATATTGCGCTATTGAAGCCCAGCAACACAATAAAGAAAATTAAAACCGGTTTGGCCGCAATCATCGCCGGCGTATCTGTTGCCAGCAAAATATACGCCAATGCAAACGGCGTAATCATTATTAAATCAAAGGTCAGACCGATTAAAGAAGGCACGCCCAGTTTTCGGCGTAGTAGATAATAAAACGGATAAGTACCAAACACCCATACAGTCGTCCACGAGAACGCACCCGACCGTACCAATTCACATGCCACGCCTGCACAGGCCAACACAACGGCAACCGTCTGCAATCGGTTTAAACGCTCTTTAAACCAAATCCGTCCACCCAGCATCATCGCCAAAGGAAACAGGAAATAACCCATGGCGATGTTTACCCCTTCCCCGTTGACCGGCCCCCAGACAAACAGCCACAACTGGCTGGCAAATATCGGCGTCGGCAATACAATCAACAGCCACCGCTTCCAATCACGGCCGATATTGTTCGCAAACCGCGCCGCAGCATGCCAACCGTTGACCATCGTCATCAGCACGCATAAAGCCGACAGCATCGCCACCATACGCCACGCAAAAATTTCCGTGCCGCTCATCGGCTGCATCCATATGCCGTACAAAAACAGCATGGCAAACAATGCATTGGACGTTATGGCCGCCAGCAAACCTTTAGATAAATTCGTCATTTCAGACGGCCTTTCATTGTATCAAAGCAGTCTAATACATCAGCCCTGTTTCACAATATCCGACAGCGGCCAGCGCGGTTTGACATTGAATGCACCGACAGCCTGACGCTCGGCAAGACGCATCGCGCCGGCAAAGGCAATCATTGCGCCGTTGTCAGTGCAATATGCCATCGGCGGAAAATAGACGTTGATTTTTTCTTCCTGCGGTTTAGGTTTGCCTTTTGCAGACGGCACTTTGACAGTTAAGTGCGAAAATTCATCACGCAGTTTCCAGTTTGCACCCACACCGCCGGCAACCACCAAAGTTCTGAAGCCGGTATCCAACAACGCTTTTCTGGCTTTGGCCGCCAACACATCGACCACCGCATCTTGGAAAGCGCGGCAAATGTCGTTGCGTGTTTGTTCCGGAATTTCATCGCTGCTAGTTTCGGCACGGACTTTTTCGACAGCGGTCAAAACGGCGGTTTTCAAACCGGAAAAGCTCATCTGCAAATCGTGCGAATGGAGCATGGGGCGTGGGAATGAGAAAGCATCAGGCGTGCCGAGTTTGGCCAGCTCGGACAATTTGGCACCGCCGGGATAAGGCAAACCCAAAAGCTTGGCCGTTTTATCAAACGCCTCGCCTGCCGCATCATCCACGCTCTCACCCAGCAAGGTGTAATCGCCGATACCGCGTACAGCCATAAATTGCGTATGTCCGCCCGACACCAGCAAAGCGACAAATGGAAATTCAGGTTTATCGTCTGCCAACAAAGGCGAGAGCAAATGGCCTTCAAGATGATGAACGGGGATAACGGGCTTGCCGATGGCAAATGCCAACGCATTGGCAAAACCTGAACCGGCCAGCAATGCGCCGCCCAAGCCCGGGCCTTGCGTAAAGGCAACCGCGTCAATATCGGCATAGCCTACGCCTGCTTCTTTCAAGCAACCTTGCGTCAACGGCACGACACGGCGGATATGGTCGCGGCTGGCCAACTCGGGGACAACGCCGCCGTATTCGGCGTGCATCGCCATTTGTGTATGCAAATGATGCGCCAACAGGCCGCGCTCGGTATCGTAGAGCGCAACGCCGGTTTCGTCGCAAGATGATTCAATTCCTAATACCAACATGGTTTGAGGCCGTCTGAAAAAATGATTAAAAACGATTCAGACGGCGTTTTCTCCGAAAACGGAAAAAGGCCGTCTGAAATAAAGTGCGGAATAGGCTGCTTACAAAGTGCCGTAAGAATGCAGGCCGCTCAAGAACATATTCACGCCGATAAAAGCAAAGGCGGTAATGATCAGGCCGATGACCGCCCACCAAGCCAACACCCTGCCGCGCCAGCCTGCTACCAGCCGCAAATGCAACCAGACCGCGTAATTCAGCCAAACGATGAATGCCCAAGTTTCTTTCGGGTCCCAGCTCCAATAGCGGCCCCACGCTTCGGCCGCCCACAATGCGCCGAGAATGGTGGCAATCGTGAAAAACAGGAAACCGACGGCAATCGCTTTGTACATGACTTCTTCAATGACTTGAGATTGCGGCAGCCATGATTTTTTGCCTGCATCTTCTTTTCTGAGTGCCAGCAGTTCGGCAAAACCCAGCATGGCGGCAATACAGAATGCGCCGTAGCCGATAAAGTTGGCCGGAACGTGGATTTTCATCCACCAAGACTGCAAAGCAGGAATCAGCGGCTGAATGGCATGCGCCTCGCGTGAAACGCTGTACCACAAGACAAATCCGACCACAATCGCCATAAAGCTGAAGACGAAGCCGCCCAGTTTTTGTACGGCAAAACGGCCTTCGTAATAGAGGTACATCAGCGCCGTAATGACCAAGAACAAGATAAATACTTCGTAAAGGTTGGAAACCGGAATATGGCCGGCATCGGGACGCAGCAGATAGCTTTCATGCCAGCGCACCAACAAACCGACAAAGCCCGCCACCGCGGAAACCCACGCAAACACGGTACCATGCCCAAAAGCGTATTGGTCTGCACATTTTTGCGCACCGCCGCTATCGCGCCGACGATATAGGCAAACAAGGCAAAGAACACAAACGCGCATTGCCACATAATCGCCGACTGGCTGCTTAACAGGTATTTGAGCAGGAAGACGTCTGCGCGTTTGATGTCGCCGCCATACAAATCAACGGCCAAATACGCCAAGCACACGCCTAAAGGGATAAACCAGCGCATCGGTTTGAAAAACCAACCCAGAAAAACGGCAATACCGCCACTTACCCACAAAATCACCATTTCGTAGATGTCCATGTGCAGACCGGCCTGGGTTTGGGCAATAAACGCACCGACTGCAATCAGCAGCGCGAACGCCCAGTCGAAAAGGTTGAGGTTTCGGATAAATGATTTGTGTGTCAGAAGCTCATGCTCGGGCAAGGCCTGATGTTTGTTATTCATGGTTCAAATCCTTGGCAAGCTGCTGCAATTGCCGTGTGTGTTGCGGAAATTCTTTCTGCAAGTCGCGTTCGTTGCGGCTGGAAGACATGGCAAAACGGATACGGCCGTCTGAAAACAGCAGCCAAGCACGTTTTTCACGGATATAGAACATAAACACCGTGCCCAACACCAGCAATACCGAACCCAAATACACCAAGAATGCGCCCGGCGAACGGGTCATCTGCAGACCGGAAGAGCGCACTTCGGTAAAACTTTCCAGTTGCAGCAGCATCGGCGCGGGATATTCGGTCAAACCGGTGTAAGCATCCATTGCGTGCAGCAGGAAGCGGTTGCGTTTTTTTCATCTTGCGGCCAAGCCGGCAGATTGTATGTGCTGATCGTGTCTTCCAAAGCGGCATTCATCACACCATAGAGCATCTCATAGAAATAGCCCTGCATTTTTTCCTGCTGCTCTTTCGGAATGTTGGTGGTGACAAATTCGTCCAAAGCCAAATAGCCGCCTTTGGCAAAAATCGACAAGGTATTTTCCGCCGCCGCCATGAATTGCTCACGGATTTCGGCAGGCGCACCTTTAACGGCGTTGGCAACGGTTTTACGGCGTGCCGCATCATCTTTCAGATATTGGCGCAAAGCCATAAAGGTGTCGATTTGGCCATTTTTATCCATCGGAATGCGCAACCAGCGGTATTGCTGCGCCAAGCCGCTGCGTGTGCCGGTAATGAAGAAATAGTCTTCATCTTGTTTTACCGGCAACATATAGTTTTTATATTCGACAGCCTGCCCTGCTTTGTCGCGGATGCGGTAAACGATAGACGGGCCGATGTTGGTGTATTTTTTGCCTTCTTGACGGACGGAGCGAACATCGTTGATGGCGGATTTCAAGTTCTGCTCTTTTTCAGACGGCTCGCTCATGTCTTCGACGTTCATCGAAGTAAACTGGTCGAATTCCAGTTTATAAGAAGTCTTGCCCAAATCCAGCGGAAACTCGCGCATGGAAGTCGCTTTGAGTTTGACCGGCGTACGGTCGGCATCGGCCAGATTCCACGCTTTAAACGTCAAGTCCGAGCCGCCGTCGGCAAAACTTGCCTGATAAACCGTGATACCGTGCAGCGTCAAAGGATGGTTGACGCGGATAGTGTGTTCGCTGACTTTGCCGGTCGCCTTGTCCGTTACTTCCAAGTCGCTGGCAAAGTCGCGCGGCATACCGGTATCGTAAAAGTCGATATGGAATTTCTTTAACTTGACCGAAAACGGCAGGTCTTGCACCAGCATACCGTTATCCGCATTCAGAAACACCACGTCCGCGCTCTGCCCTTCCGCGATATTGACATTACCCCTAAACGACAGGTTGGATTCACCCAACACGCTTTCTGGCTTAAAGTCTTTAGCGTAAACCGCCGTATTGTCCGGCACGACTTGGCCGGTAAGCATACCGATTTTCAGCAGGATATTGCTGTCTATCAAACCGCCCAAACAAATCACAATCAGCGCGGCATGAGCAAAGATATAGCCCCATTTGTTCATCGCGCCTTTTTTCGCCGCCACCAAAACCGAACCGTCTTCACGCGTAACGGTTTTGCAGCCGTAGCCTTGTACTTCCAAATATCGTTGTGCAACTTCGGGCGTCACCTGTCCGTCTAAAACGATGGAATGGCGCATTGCCACCAGTGATTTCTCCTTCGCGTTTTCACGGAACGAACGAATTTCGCGCAAAAACGGCGGAACATTGCGAATCAGGCACAATCCGGTGGAAATTACCAAAAACATCATGATGACAACGAACCACGCCGAGGCGTACACATCGTACAGGCCCAAAAAGCCGAAAATCTGCGACCAAAACGGGCCAAATTTCACCAAATAATCGACTTGTGGCTGGTTTTGCTGCAAGACCGTACCGATAATCGAAGCCACGCCCAACAGGCTGAGCAGGGCAACGGCAAAGCGCATGGAGCTGAAAAAGGCAAACCATGGTCTACGGATAAGTGGGACGGATGATGAAGATTTACTCATGTCTCAAATGTCGGCTTGGGGCAATCCGATCGATGGAACGGACTGCAATGACGTGTGATGCGAAAGGAAGAATACTGCATATTGTAGTAAAAATCTTGCTGTCGCTATTTGAAAAAAACAATCAGGCTTATCAGCCTATATTGGCTAAGGCCGTCTGAAGGGTTTTCAGACGGCCTGTATCAATAAGCTCGTTTCAAAACGAAATTAGTGCAAACCTTGGATGAAGTTGGCTACTGCGTTCAACTCTTCTTCGCTCAGGCGGTTGGCAATATCGGCCATGATGGCGTTTTTGCGTTGGCCGGATTGGTAAGCTTTCATTTGCTCGACAACGTAAGCTTTGTGTTGGCCGCCCAGACGAGGATAGGCTTGGATTTCAGTACCGCCGCCAGGGATACCTGCGCCGCTAGGACCGTGGCAAGACATACATGCCGGCAGTTTTTTAGCGCTCAGGCCACCGCGATAGATTTTCGCGCCCAGCTCTGGGTTTTCTTTAGGATTGGCTTCGCCCGGTTTGCCTTGTTGTTTGGCGTAATAGGCGGCAGCGTCGCGGATGTCTTGTTCGGACAAGTTCATCACCATCGGTTTCATCACGCCGGCAGCACCGTGGGTGCGGGTACCGTCTTTGATGGCCATGGTTTGACCGTAGGTGTAGGCCGCGAACTGACCCGCCAGTTTAGGATAAGTTGCGATACCGCTGTTACCATCGGCTGCGTGACACGCCGCACAGATAGTAGTCGCTACCTGTTTGCCTTTTTCAGCATCTGCTTTAGGGGCAGCGGAAACCGCGCCGGCAGCCAATACCAAGGCCAATAAAGTCAATCGTTTCATGGAGTGCTCCTGATTACAGCATTGCGTACCGCGTCAATGCCTTTTTATACTCAAATACCGGGGAATTTTCCCGATTAAAACCGATAATTCTATAAACGTGCTATTCTATACCAAGTTTACATTAAATTACTACTCAAATTACCAAACTGCTGCAACATAAATGCCCGATACAAATTATGATGTTGCAGTTTTGTTTCCATATAAGGAAATACTGATGAACCTTTTTCAAAACGCCAAATTCTTTACGACGGTCAACCATCTGAAAGACCTGCCAGACACGCCGGCCGAGATTGCCTTTGTCGGCCGAAGCAATGCCGGCAAATCCAGCGCCATCAATACCTTAACCAATCATGTACGCCTTGCCTACGTTTCCAAAACACCGGGCCGCACCCAACACATCAATTTCTTTGAACTGGAAAACGGCAATTTCATGGTCGATTTGCCCGGCTACGGCTACGCGCAAGTACCGGAGGCCATCCGTACGCACTGGGTCAAACTCTTGGGCGACTACCTGCAACAACGCCGCCAACTGATCGGCCTGATTTTGATTATGGACTCGCGCCATCCGCTCAAGGCTTTAGACATTCAAATGCTGGACTTCTTCCACATCACCGGCCGTCCTGTGCATATCCTGCTGTCAAAAGCAGACAAGCTGTCTAAAAACGACCAGATTAAAACGTTGGCAGCGGTAAAAAAATCACTCAAACCCTACACCGAGCGTCAAAAAATCAGCGTTCAACTGTTCTCCAGCCTGAAAAAACAGGGCATGGACGAAGTCAATCAGGTGGTCGGTTCATGGTTTGACGCTCATCGCGAAGAAATCGAGAATCTTGCAGGCGAAACATCGCCTGAGTGATTGTAAAACAAGGCGGGATGAAATGAGTTGACCAACCGCAAATCTTATTCCGTCATTTGTTTTTCTATAATGCCGTTTTCTATCTTACTTTCAAAGGGTATGTATACGCATACCCTTTTTATTGCGTTTTTTTATTTTCTTGTCGCAAACTAAAAACAACGACGTATCAGTGAAAATTCTTAAAAAACATGGTTTTATTCAAATTTAAAAAACATGGTTTTATTCAACTAAACCTTTTCAGACGGCCTTTGCACCATCTTCGCCATCCACCCAGCCTGCTTCTTTCAACTTCCGCTGTTGCGCATCATAACGTGCTTTTTCCGCCCAAAACATTGTCTGGATACAGGCATCGCCGCATTCGCTGCCGCAACATTCCCACGACTCGGGGCGGACGGGTTCGTCTAAAAGCGGCTCGCCCAAGATGGCTTCGGCTTTATTCTTCAGGGTCGTATCCATCGGCAATTTCCAAGCGTGCGCCGTCAAATTCAATCACTTCGCCGCCGCGTATTTTGGCGGTTTTACGGGTTTCGGTTTCGCCGTTGCGCAACACCAGCCCTTCGGCGATAAACGCTTTTGCCTGTCCGCCGCTTTCGGCTAGGCCGGCCAGTTTCAATAGGTCGCATAAAGCGATGTATTCATTGTCTTCAAGATAGACTGTTGCTTCCATCATTTAATCCTTTTCAATAATGGCGATATTTTAACATGGCCGTCTGAAAGAAAGCCCCCTTCTGTTTTATTTGCTTTATCCAAACCCATTACATTTGGTTTTCAGACGGCCTTTAGCTGCCAACCCTGCTACAATACGCCTTTTATTGTTCACGCCGATTTTGCCATGACCGAGCCGACCTATATCCCCCTGCGCCTGCATACCGAATTCTCGATTACCGACGGTATGGTGCGGATTAAAAAACTGATTGCCAAAGCGCAGGAATACGGTTTGCCTGCTTTGGGCATCAGCGATTTGATGAACGAATTCGGCTTGGTGAAATTCTATAAAGCCTGCCGCGGTGCAGGGATTAAGCCCATCGGCGCGGCGGACGTGTGGATAGGCAATCCGAATGCGCCCGACAAGCCGTTCCGCGCCATGCTGATTATCCGCAACGATGCGGGCTATCTGCGCTTGAGCGAGCTTTTGACGGAGGCCTATGTCGGCAAAGACCGCAATATCCATCATGCGGAACTCAATCCCGAATGGCTGGAAAACGGCGACAACAGCGGCTTGATTTGTTTAAGCGGCGCGCATTACGGCGAAGTGGGCGTGAATCTTTCGAACGGCAATGAAGACGCGGCGCGTGCGGCGGCGTTGAAATATGCGGCGTGGTTTCCCGATGCGTTTTATTTAGAGCTGCAACGCCTGCCCGAACGCCCTGAATGGGAAGCCTACGTTTCGGGCAGCGTGAAACTGGCGGAAGAATTGGGCTTACCGGTAGTGGCAACGCATCCAACCCAGTTTATGAGCAGCGATGATTTCAACGCGCACGAGGCGCGGGTGTGCATCGCTGGCGGCTGGGTACTGACGGACAAAAAACGTCCGCGCGATTTCACACCGAGCCAATTTTTCATTCCTCCGGAAACCATGGCCGAACGTTTCGCCGACTTGCCCGAAGCCTTGGAAAACACGGTAGAAATCGCCAAACGCTGCAATCTGCACATCACATTGGGCAAAAACTTCCTGCCGCTCTTCCCTACTCCGGACGGCCTGTCGCTGGATGATTATTTGGTGAAACTGTCAAACGAGGGGTTGCAGGAACGCATGGTTCAGCTTTATCCCGACGAAGCGGAACGCGCAGAAAAAATGCCGGAATATCAGGAACGTTTGGATTTTGAGCTGAACATCATCATCCAGATGAAATTCCCCGGCTATTTCCTTATCGTACAAGACTTTATCAACTGGGCGAAAACACACGGCTGTCCGGTAGGGCCGGGCCGTGGTTCGGGCGCAGGCTCGCTGGTGGCGTATTCGCTGAAGATTACCGACCTCGACCCGTTGAAATACGCGCTGCTGTTCGAACGTTTCTTAAACCCTGAACGCGTTTCCATGCCTGACTTCGACGTGGACTTCTGTCAGGCAAACCGCGGCCGCGTGATTGAATATGTGCGCGAGAAATACGGTGCGGAAGCGGTCAGCCAGATTGTCACCTTCGGCACGATGTCGTCCAAAGCGGTGATCCGCGACGTGGGGCGCGTGCTGGAGCTGCCGTTTATGCTGTGCGACAAACTGTCCAAGCTGATTCCGTTGGAGGCCAATAAACCCCTGAGTTTGGAAAAAGCCATGGAGGCCGAGCCGCAGATTCAGGAATTAATCGAAGCTGAAGAAGCGGACGAACTGATTACGCTGGCGAAAAAGCTGGAAGATTTGACGCGCGGTCTGGGTATGCACGCGGGCGGCGTGTTGATTGCGCCGGGCAAGATTTCCGATTACAGCCCCGTGTATCAAGCAGACGAATCCGCCTCGCCCGTATCCATGTACGACAAGGGCGACGTGGAAGACGTGGGTTTGGTGAAGTTCGACTTTTTGGGTCTGCGCAACTTAACCATTATCGAAATGGCGCAGAACAACATCAAAAACACCACCGGCGATATCGTCGATGTCGGCAAGATTCCGCTTGACGACCAGGTTGCCTACCAAATCTTCCGCGATGCGAACACCACCGCCGTCTTCCAGTTCGAGTCGACCGGCATGAAAAAAATGCTGAAAACGGCGCATACGACCAAGTTTGAAGAACTCATCGCCTTCGTATCGCTCTACCGACCCGGCCCGATGGACAACATTCCCGACTTCGTCGCGCGCATGAAGGGACAGGAATTCCAATACATCCATCCGCTGTTGGAAGGCATCCTCGCGCCGACCTACGGCATTATGGTGTATCAGGAACAAGTGATGCAGGCGGCACAGATTATCGGCGGCTACTCGCTCGGCGGCGCGGACTTGCTACGCCGCGCCATGGGTAAGAAAAAGCCCGAAGAAATGGTGAAACACCGCGAAATCTTCGCCGAAGGCGCGGCAAAACAAGGCATTTCGCGCGAAAAATCCGACGAAATCTTTAACTACATGGAAAAATTCGCCGGCTACGGTTTCAACAAATCCCACGCCGCCGCCTACGCCCTGATTTCCTACCAGACCGCATGGCTCAAGGCGCACTACCCCGCCGAATTTATGGCGGCAACCATGTCGTCTGAATTGGACAACACCGACCAGCTCAAGCATTTCTACGACGACTGCCGCGCCAACGGCATCGAGTTCCTACCGCCCGACATCAACGAATCCGACTACCGCTTCACGCCGTATCCGAACATGAAAATCCGCTACGCGCTCGGTGCGATTAAAGGCACGGGCGAAGCCGCCGTCGAATCCATCATCGCCGCGCGGCAAAGCGGCGGCAAATTTACCGGCCTCTTAGACTTCTGCGAGCGCGTCGGCAAAGAGCACATGAACCGCCGCACCCTCGAAGCCCTGATACGCGGCGGCGCGTTCGACAGCATCGAACCCAACCGTGCCATGCTCTTGGCAAACATCGACCTCGCCATGAACAACGCCGACCAAAAAGCCGCCAACGCCAATCAGGGCGGGCTTTTCGATATGATGGAAGACGCCATCGAACCGGTGCAGCTCGTCGATGCGCCCATGTGGAGCGAATCGGAAAAACTCGCCGAAGAAAAAACCGTCATCGGCTTTTATCTGTCCGGCCACCCGTTCGGCCCGTATGCCCAAGAAGTCCGCCAAATCGCCCCGACCAAATTAGGCCGTCTGAAACCGCAAGACAGCGTGCGCCTCGCCGGATTCGTTACCGCCATGCGCACCATGATGGGCAAACGCGGCAAAATCGCCTTCGTCAGCCTCGAAGATTTGAGCGGGCAGATTGAAATCATGATCAGCGGCCAGACGCTGGAAAACTGCGCCGACTACCTCAAATCCGACCAAGTGCTGATTATCGAATCCAAAGTCAGCCGCGACGACTACGGCGGCGGCGACGGGTTGCGCATCATGGCCAACCAAGTCATGACCCTGCAAATGGCGCGCGAACGCTACGCCCGCAGCCTCAGCCTCGCCCTCGCCCCCGGCCACGACATCGCACGTCTCGCCGCCATCCTCACCGCCCACCGCCTGCCCGACACGTCACACATCCCGCTGCAACTGTTGTACAGCAACGACAAAGCATCAGGCAAATTGAAAATTGCGCCCAAAATGGATGGTAACGCCAAGCACCGCCTTGTTTGACGAACTGGAAACATTGCTCGGCAGCAGGGCAGTTCGTGTGAATTGGTAAGACTAAAGGCCGTCTGAAACCACACGTTCAGACGACCTTTAATTTAAAAAAACGCTTTTAAAAAAACATAAATAAAATAAAGATTCGGCTTTCAGATGACCTTATTGTATAGAGAGTTTATCTGAAAAGTTTATTGCACAAAAGCCTTTGGCCAATAAGGAAAGATAGGCCAACAACAAAGGGAAGCGACAATGCCGAAACAATGCCAAGCACCCAGTAAATACATTGGTTCAGTACAGTTTTTGAGGCGGTAAGCCGCAGCAGTTTGAAATACAAGGAGAACCAGGCGGATGACAAGACAGTAGTCAGCAAAAAGCTGACGAGGGAGAAGGAACCGTAGAAAACGTATCCCAGCATTGTCCCTATCACGGCATAAAACATCCCTGCGCCTACCGCCCATTTCCAGATGGGATAAAGCCTATCGGGGAAATTCAGCGTTCCGGAGGCTTGGAGCCTGCCGAATACCAATACAAATATGATGTCAAACATAATAATGGTTGTTTTAGTGTACGGTACGACAATATATATGAAAAGGGGGTGAAAATACACCCCCTTTTTCTATAGAAGCCCCATATTAAAGGCTGTCTGAAAAACAGTTTTATTTAACGATTTCAACCGGGCCGTGGTCGTCGCAGTGATCGCCGTGTTGGTGATGCAGACGGCCGTTGACGATGTAGTCAACGTGATCACCGTGCGGTACGGCTTCGTGGCCGCAACCTTCGCCGTGAACGTGGCCGTGGCAGGTGTCAACCGGATGGCAGCCGTCAGGATTGGTTTCATTGACACTCAGGGCGTGTTCGTCGTAGTGACCGTTGTGCTCATGGTGCAGGTGGCCGTCGTGCAGATAATCGACGTGACCTTCGTGTTTGATGGCAGTGTGGCCGCAGTTTGCGCCGTGAACGTGGTCATGATGTTCGTGGGTTTTACAGGTCATTTTTTCTCTCTCCTAATGTTCAGTGAATAGCAATCTTTCGCGATTGATTTTTTTATCTTATCTTTTTTTGATGCAAACGTAAAAAATTTTACAGTTATTAATATATTGTTACGATATATCATCTGTTGATATATCAGACTATTTTATTTTTCAGACGGCCTTTTATTTATAATTCATTTATTTTCAGCGAAAACTTCAAACCCTTCCGATAATTCAAAATATCGAATTTTTCAGCCGTAACGGGTAATATTGAAACCAAGGGATGAATCCTTCAAACAAACAGGTACTGCAATGGGAAAACAAGCCAGACTTTATATGGTTCGCAGCACGCAAGGTGCGCTTTATGATGTATTTTTTGAACGCAGTGTGGCGGCGTTGGCCTGGCCTATGCTGGCCGAAGCGGCGACCAAGGGTTTTGGCCGTGAGGAACTGACGGATATTTACCGTTCGGCTGTGCCGGATGTGAAATTGAGAACGGCGCAATCGGGTGCGGCTCAGATGTGGCGGTTTGTCAACGAATTGGCTGATGGAGATGCCGTACTGACCTACTCGCCTGCTTTGCGCCGTTATCGGGTCGGCAGGATTACGGGCGGCGCGGTACATTGTCCGCAATGGGACGATGAAAAAATGTCGCTGGTGCGGCCGGTTGAGTGGCTGGGCGAAGTGTGCCGTGATGATTTGAGTGCGGCTACGCAACGGGCTTTGGGCAGCGTGGCAACTTTGTTTGCGGTATCGGAAGCGTGTGCGGCAGAAATTTTTGAACGCGTGGGTTTTCAGACGACCTAAGAAGGGAAAGGAAACAGGATTATGTGGAACACCATGCATGAATGGCTGAACACTTTGCCTGTCAGTGAAGAAATCATTAAATCGGCATTGATGTCGGTATTGATGATTGTGGCCGTCATTGCCGGGCGCAGCATTTTGCTCTCGGCGCATTTTCGCAGCCATCCGGATTTGAGCATTGAAAACAAACGCCGCTCGCTGGTGTTCAGCCGCAACGTGACCATGTTGCTGATCCTGCTCGGGCTGGCGATGATTTGGGCGGCGCAGATTCAAACTTTGGCCTTGTCGATGTTTGCAGTGGCCGCGGCGATTGTGGTGGCAACCAAAGAGCTGATTATGTGTTTGTCCGGCAGCATCCTGCGCTCGGTAACCAAACAATATTCCATCGGCGACTATATCGAAATCAACGGCCTGCGCGGACGGGTGGTCGATATCAATATGCTGAACACACTGATGATGCAAATAGGCCCCAATCCGTTGATTGGCCAGCTTTCCGGCAAAACGCTCTCGTTTCCCAACAGCCTGCTTCTGAGCCACCCCGTGCGCCGCGACAATATTTTGGGCGATTATGTGATTCATACGATGGAAATTCCCGTACCGATTCATTTGGATTCGGACGAAATCATCGGCCGTCTGAAAGATGTTCTTGAGCCATTGTGCGAGCCTTATGTCCCTGCCATCAAGCAGCATTTGGAAAACGTGCAAACCCAAAAATTGTTTATCACACCCGCCGCCCAGCCGCGTGTATCCCGCGTGCCACATGATGACAAGGTGTACAACATCATTGTGCGCTTTGCCTCGCCCGTGGCCAAACGTTTGGAAATCCAACAGGCGGTTTTGGACGAATTCTTGCGCACGCAATGCCGATTAATCAATAAATTAAATAGCCCAGTTTATATATACTATCAAATCCCTTACAATACCCAAATTCACAATCAACAATAAGGAAAACTCATGTTGCCCGAATCAGCCCTTGCCGAAATGTACCCTGTAATCATGACCCCCAGCCATGACGGCAAATATTTCCACAACTACACCCTCTCACTTCTGAACATCGTCCACACCAACGCCTCCCTCGGCCTGCCGCTTCAAGTGATGATGCAGCGCGGCGAAAGCCTGATTACGCGCGCACGCAACAACTGCGTGGCCAGATTTTTGGAAAACAAAGAATGGACGCATTTATTTTGGATTGACTCCGACATCGGCTTCTCTCCCGATTCATTCTACCGCCTGCTTTTGGCAGACAAAGACGTTGTAGCCGGCGTTTATCCGCTCAAACGCGAGAATTGGCCTGAAGCAGGCCTTCCGGCCGGCATGACCCAAGCCGATTTTGAGCGCATGTACACTTCTTACACCGTCAACACCAACGATAAAAACGAAAACGGTGAAATCGTCCTGAAAGTGGATGAAGAAGGCTTCATGAAAGTTCATGACGCGCCAACCGGCTTCATGGTTATCAAACGTAGCGTATTTGAAAAAATGATAGAGGCCTACCCCGAGTTGAACTACGTCTCCGACAGCGACTACAGCCCGGAAAACAAAGGCCTGCACTACCGCTTCTTCGACTGCATGGTCGATCCTGAAAGCAAACGCTACCTGTCCGAAGACTACACCTTCTGCTACCTCTGGCGTCAAATCGGCGGCGAAGTGTACGTCGATGTACAATCCAACCTGACCCACCAAGGCGCAAAAGTGTATCGCGGCTCGTTTGCCGAATCCCTGCAAACCAATGTTGCCAATGCGGTTTATGCCCAGAAGGCACCACCATGCGCCTCGAACTGGCTGCGCCGTTGCACGCCAATCCGCGCGGCGCAGAATAAGATTGGTCGACAGGCAGGCGGGACACTTTAATTCTGCCTGTCTGCCACCATATAACGCCTATCGTTTTCTTTTCAGACGGCCACAAGGCCGTCTGAATCCATCTTATTCAGGAGAAACCATATGAGCGACAACGTCCTGCTCCACTTGGGCGAGGAACCCCGTTTCGACCAAATCAAAACCGAAGACATCAAGCCCGCCCTGCAAACTGCCATCGCCGAAGCGCGCGAACAAATCGCCGCCATCAAAGCGCAAACGCACACCGACTGGGCAAACACCGTCGAAAAACTGACCGACATTACCGAACGCGTCGGCCGCATTTGGAGCGTGGTTTCCCATCTCAACTCCGTGGTCGATACGCCCGAGCTGCGTGCCGTATACAACGAATTGATGCCCGAAATCACCATTTTCTTTACCGAAATCGGTCAAGACATCGAGTTGTACAACCGCTTCAAAATCATCAAAAACTCTGCCGAATTCGATACCCTCTCCCCTGCGCAGCAAACCAAGCTCAACCACGACTTGCGCGACTTCGTCCTCAGCGGTGCCGAATTACCGCCCGAACAGCAGGCAGAACTGGCGCAACTGCAAACCGAAGGCGCGCAACTGGGTGCCAAATTCACACAAAACGTCCAAGACGCGACCGACGCTTTCGGCATTTACTTTGACGATGCCGCGCCGCTTGCCGGCATCCCCGAAGACTCCATCGCCATGTTTGCCGCCGCCGCACAAAGCGAAGGCAAAACAGGCTACAAAATCGGCCTGCAGATTCCGCACTACCTCGCCGTTATCCAATACGCCGACAACCGCGAACTGCGCGAACAAATCTACCGCGCCTACGTTACCCGTGCCAGCGAATTGTCTGACGAAAGCAAATTTGACAACACGGCCAACGTCGAACAAACGCTTGTAAACGCGTTGAAAACCGCCAAACTGCTCGGCTTCAAAACCTACGCCGAGCTGTCGCTGGCAACCAAAATGGCGGATACGCCCGAACAGGTTCTGAATTTCCTGCACGACCTTGCCCGCCGCGCCAAACCGTTTGCTGAAAAAGACTTTGCCGAAATCAAAGCCTTTGCACGCGAGAGCCTGAATATCGAAGATCCACAATCTTGGGATTTGAGCTACGCTGCCGAAAAACTGCGCCAAGCCAAATACGCCTTCAGCGAAGCCGAAGTGAAAAAATACTTCCCTATCAGCAAAGTATTGGCAGGTCTGTTTGCCCAAATCAAAAAACTCTACGGCATTGAGCTGGCTGAAAAAACCGTCCCCGTTTGGCACAAAGACGTGCGCTATTTCGAGCTGAAACAAGACGGCCAAACCATCGGCGGTGTCTACATGGACTTGTACGCACGCGAAGGCAAACGCGGCGGCGCATGGATGGACGGCTATAAAAGCCGCCGCCGTTTCGCCGACGGTACGCTGCAACTGCCGACCGCCTACCTCGTCTGCAACTTTACCCCGCCGGTTGGCGACAAAGAAGCGCGTTTGAGCCACGACGAAATCATCACCCTCTTCCACGAAACCGGCCATGGCCTGCACCACTTGTTGACCCAGGTTGACGAAGTGGGCGTATCCGGCATCAACGGCGTCGAATGGGACGCGGTCGAGCTACCCAGCCAATTCATGGAAACTTCGTTTGGGAATACGACGTATTGGCGCAAATGTCCTCGCACGAAGAAACCGGCGCGGTATTGCCGAAAGAGCTATTCGACAAAATGCACGCGGCTAAAAACTTCCAACGCGGTATGTTCCTCGTCCGTCAAATGGAATTTGCCCTCTTCGACATGGAAATCTACCATCAGGAAGATGAAGGCCGTCTGAAAGAATGGCCGCAAATCTTGGACAAGGTGCGTCAAGAAGTCGCTGTAACCCAACCGCCGGCATACAACCGCTTCGCCTTGAGCTTCAGCCACATCTTCGCCGGCGGCTACGCCGCAGGCTATTACAGCTACGCATGGGCGGAAGTTTTGAGTGCAGACGCTTACGCCGCTTTTGAAGAAAGCGACGATGTTGCCGAAACAGGCCGCCGCTTCTGGGAAGAAATACTGGCTGTAGGCGGTTCGCGCAGCGCAGCCGAATCCTTCAAAGCCTTCCGCGGCCGCGAACCAAGCCTGGATGCCCTGCTCCGCCACAGCGGTTTCAACAACGCAGCTTGATTTGAAAATCCGCGATTTTAATTGCTGATTCAACGCTAAAGGCCGTCTGAAATGTTTCAGACAGCCTTTTTATAATCAATTCAATGTTTTCAGCAAAACAAATATAAAACCATTCAGCTGATAAAACCACCCAGCGCGGAACGCCGCAATGATTGCCAAGCTCAATATTTTCCCCAATGCAGACAAACCGCCCATAAAAACAGGGCATGTTCCCATGCCCTATCATTTGAATTTCAGACGGCCTTTCGGTTGTCAAAACTGATTAGGAACAATAAGTACGCCCTGTCCCTAACAAGATTTTCGAGAAAACAGAAGTCCAGATTTCAAACTTCTATCTCCCCCTGACCAACGCTAAAATTTAGTTTTTGCCCTTTTTATCACCGGCAGCCAAGCGCATATTGATAAATTCCATCATCAAATCTTTTTTCGTCCAGAAAAAGGTTTTCATTTTTTCCAAAGAATAGATTTTCCGAATCATCGCCGGCAATCCTGCATGAACGATGGCCGCGACTTCGCCATTGGTTGTTTCGTTGTCCATGGCGGCTTTGAGGTTTAGATTGTGCGTATTCAGGTAGTTGCTAAGCTCTTTCCTGACGCTGTTGCTGATTTCGAATTGTTTCATGTTTTCCGTCCATAATGTTTTTATAATTAAATAGCATAGAATTCTAACAAGTTTTTTGCATCGTGCATATCCCAACTTGCATATTGTTGCGAAATTTACAATTTGGTTTTTGGGTAAATTTGTGTCTGCAACGCATTGTTGCGGCGCACTAAATCGGATTGTTTTGACTATTTTGTTTTAGCTTAAGCAGTATTGCGGATAAAATAATGGTTTTAGGTTTTGAGGCCGTCTGAAATGTATTTGTGGTTTAAGCTGTTACACATATTTTTTGTGATTTCTTGGTTTGCCGGACTGTTTTATCTGCCGCGGATTTATGTGAATCTGGCGCAATTAGAGCCTGGCAGCGTGGAATATGTACGGCTGACGGATATGTCGCGGCGGCTGTACCGCTTTATGTCGCCTTTGGGCTGGGGAACGCTGATATTTGGCGCGGCCATCGGGTTTGTAAATAATTGGTGGGGCAACGGCTGGCTGGCGGTTAAATTATTGTGCGGCCTGCTGCTCTTGGCTTATCAGCTTTATTGCGGTCTGCTGCTGCGCCGTTTTCAAAACGGCAGCAATGTGTATTCGCACCGCTGGTATCGGGTATTCAACGAACTCCCCGTATTGATGATGGTGGCCGCGCTTTATATGGTAGTTTTCAAGCCGTTTAATCTTCAGACGGCCTGTTTGGTAAATAAGGAAAGAATTCATGACGGTCGAAATCGAACGCCGCTTTTTGCTGGCGGATGACAGTTGGCGCGAAGCGGCAGGCGAGCCGCTGGTATTGCAACAGGGCTATTTGAGCGTGGAAAAAGAGCGCACCATCCGCGTGCGGATTATCGGTTCGCAATCCTGGCTGACCCTGAAAGGCTATATTTCCGACATGACGCGCAGCGAGTTTGAATACGAAATTCCGTTGGCTCACGCGCAGACGATGATGGCGGATATGTGCCCGTTTAAAATGGAAAAATACCGCTATCGTGTCGAATTTGAAGGCTTTGTGTATGAAATCGACGAATATTTCGGCGACAATGCGCCCTTGATTGTGGCGGAAATCGAATTGCCGTCTGAAGATACCGAGTTCCCCAAACCGGCTTGGCTGGGCAAGGAAATCACGGCAGACGGAAAATTCACCAATGCGTATTTAAGCAAACATCCGTATTCGTCTTGGACGGAATAAGGGCGGCAACCACTCTACACACAAAAAAGGCATGTATCGCACATGCCTTTTTTCTTTTCAGACGGCTGCTTTACCGATATTTGTATCGAGCTGCTTTTGACATACCGTTTCAAATATCGGGCAAGTCCGTGTGGTTTTATCCGTTGAACCTTACGCCGGACGGCAGGCCACCATGTAGTTGACTTCGGTCGAGTCGCACAGGGAATAACGGCCGCTCAACAAATTGTAGGTCATGCCCTTGCTGCCGACGGTATCCAATCCGGCTTGGCGGCACATGCGCGCGAGTTCTGCCGGCGTGATGAATTTTTCCAGTCGTGCGTGCCTTTGGGGACAAATTTCAACAGATATTCCGCACCGACTATCAGATGCAGATAAGATTTGGGATTGCGGTTGATGGTGGAGAAAAACACCATGCCGTCGGGTTTGACCAGTTTCGCACAGGCTTGAACGATGGCGGCCGGATCGGGAACGTGTTCCATCATTTCCATACACGTTACCACATCGAAGCTGTGCGGCTGCTCGGCGGCGAGGTCTTCGACGCGAATGCAGCGGTAATCGATATTGGCAACGTGTTGAGCGGCCGCATGGGCAGCGGCGGTTTGCAGGGATTTTTCCGCCATATCGATGCCGGTCACGTGTTCTGCGCCGCGTTTGGCCATGCTTTCCGACAAAATACCGCCGCCGCAGCCTACATCCAGCACGCGTTTGCCTGCCAATCCGGCATAGCCGTCGATATAGTCGAGGCGCAAGGGGTTGATGTCATGCAGGGGCTTGAATTCGCCGTTTTTATCCCACCATTTGTCGGCGATTTGGCTGAACTTGGCGATTTCGCCGGCATCTACGTTGTCGTGTTGATTGCTCATGGTTTGCTCCTGCATAAAATCATTCGCCTGATTTTAGCCGATTGTGCTTCAAAATAAAATGTTTCAGACGGCCTTTGCCTGTTTATCGGCCCTATTCAACTTTCATCCGCCTGCCCATAAAAAACGCACCTTGTGACAAGGTGCGTTTCAATCGGCATGATTTAGAATTTAGCGCCGGATTCGTTGGCCATGTAGTCAACTGCGGCTTTCACTTCATCATCGCTCAAGCTGCTGTTGCCGCCTTTGGCAGGCATGGAATTGAAGCCTTCGAGGGCGTGTTTGTGCAAGGTGTCTTTGCCTTGTTTAATGCGAGGCGCCCAGTCTTCTTTTTTGCCTACGGCAGGAGCGCCGGGAATCAAGCCGCCGTGGCATGCTTTACAGTTCGCTTCAAAAACAGCTTTGCCGTCCACTTTGGCGGATTCGGCAGGCTTGGCTTCAGCGGCAGGCGCTTCGACTTTCTCTTCGGGCTTGGCGGCTTCTTCAGGCTTGGCAGCTTCCTCTGCTTTGCCGGCGGCGGCTTCAACCTTATCGGCAGCTTCTTGAGCGGCAGATGCAGTCGCATCGGCAGCAGAAGCGGCTTCGGTTTTCACTTCAGATGCAACGGCTTGAGCAGTCTCTTGTGTCTCCTGTTTAGCCTCTTGGGAACAAGCTGTCAAACCAGCCATCATCATTACGGCAATCAGTAATTTGTTCATGTTCTGTCTTTCCTTAATTTATTTAAATCACTGCTTTATATAAACAGCTCAAAAATTCTAACACAGAAACTAATACTTTCGACCTACACTATAATAAATATTGGTATAAATCAGATTTTGTCTCAAAAACTGAAAAACATATTGACACCACCTCTCTACTCGGATAGAAATTTACCCCATTTGTCATGAAGCGCGATAACTTTCATTTTATTGTTCAAGCAGTTACTCATCTTATTTTCAAAGTTTCTTTTAGAATTCAACTTTTTACCGACTTCTCCATGAATAGCGTCAACCTGAAAGCCATCCCCATCCCAAACAGGCCGTCTGAACCCCAATCAGGTTTCAGACGGCCTTTTTGAATCATGTTAATAAATGGCCATGCAAAAGACACCGGCAGGCTTACTTGTTTATAGAGGTTTTCATATTCCGACTACGATTTAATCCAATGCCATTAGCCTTTTGCCAAGGTTTCAGCTTCAGCCCACAAGCCCCGCTTCTGCTCCGCCGTCAATTTCTTAATCCCGATTTCCCGTTTCAACGCCTCACTTTTAGTCATGCCGTCTGAAACGATGCGCATCTCGACAGGCTTGTTCAAACGCGTGTATTTCGCGCCTTTTCCTGACAAATGCGCCGCAAACCGCTCTTGCGGACGGTTGCTGATGCCGCAATAAAACGCGCCGTTTTCGCACAAAATCAGGTAAACACACCAATTTTCCGCGTTCATAAATCCCCTTCCTTGGCAAAACTCTCGGTAAAAATGCGCACAGCAGCCTCGGTTTTGGCAGACTGCACACGATAAGGCGTGACCAAATAAAGGCTGACCGGCGGCAATGTCCATTCGGGCAAAACCGCTTTCAGACGGCCTTGGGCGATTTTTTCCCGAACTTCGCCGCCCACTTGCAAAGACAAACCGAAACTGCTTTCGGTCAGGCTGCGTACAGCGGCCAAATGCGTGCAGGCAATGCTGTCGGCAACGTCGAGGAAATAGCTTTCTTCACCATTTTGCAAGGTCGTGCGGACAGGTAAAAAATGCAGCCAGCGGTGGGCATGAAGCTGCGCGGGATGGGTAATGGGCGGATGACGGTCGAGATAATCGGGCGCGGCGCAAATGGTGTACGGCCAGGTAACGAGATGACGCGCGACCAGATTGGGATCGTCCAAAGCACGGTCGCCGCCGCGTATGGCAATGTCGGTCTGATTGTGTTGCAGGTCGTCCAAAGTATCGCTGAAATTAAGGACGGGGCGGATTTTAGGGAACTCGGTTTGCAATCGCGAAAAGGCCGTCTGAAAAGCGCGGGATTCAATAACTGTAGAAGTCAGGGAAATCCGCAATTCGCCGACGGGTTCGGTTTTGAGGTTGTCGATAACGGTGCGCGTATCGGACAAGGTAGCGGCGAGGCGGCGGCAGTATTCTCCCAAGGCGCGGCCGGCATCGGTGGGCGAAAGGCTGCGCGTGCTGCGGTTTAACAGCTTGATGCCGTGCAGGGTTTCGAGGCGGTTGATATGCTGGCTGACCGCCGACGGCGTCATACCCAGCGCGGCAGCGGCGGCGTTCATGCTGCCGTGTTCGAGAACGGCGGCGAAAACGAGCAGGGGTTTGATGTCTTGCATTTCGACTGATTATGTAGTTTAACTTCACAATCATAACAGCAAATCAGGGATTATCAAGCGTTTCAGACGGCCTTACAATGCACTCATCTAATCAATCACATCCCCACAAGGAGTCAAATATGAAAATCGCAGTCATCGGTGCAACAGGTTATGTCGGCAACGCAGTCGTTCAAGAATTGGCAGGTCGCGGTCATGAAGTGACCGCTTTCGCCCGCAACACAGACAAAGTGTTCCAAGCGCAAAATGTTGCCGCTGTCTCCGCAGATGTCAACGCAGCAGATTTTGCCGACAAACTGGCAGGCTTTGATGCCGTGGTCAGCGCGTTCAACCCGGGCTGGACCAATCCCAATATCGGCGCGGATTTTACACGCGGCGCAAACAATATTGTCGAAGCGGCAAAAGCAGCGCAAGTGCCATATCTCTTAATCGTCGGCGGCGCAGGCAGCCTGTATGTGGCACCCGGTTTGCAAGTTATCGATACGCCTGACTTCCCGAAAGAAATTTTCGACGGCGCCAATGCCACACGCCATCTTTTGGTAGAACTCCTGCCACGCCGCGACGTGAACTGGTCTTTCGTTTCCCCTCCTGCACGACTGGGCGTTACCGGCGGTTTCAGCGAAGACAAGACCGGCAAATACCGCTTGGGCAAAGACGATTTGCTGATGGACGGTGAAATTCCGGCAGGCATCAGCGTGGCGGATTTAGCGATTGCCATCGCTGACGATGTGGAAAACAAAGCGCATTTGTTTGAACGCTTTACCGTCGCCGCTGTTTAACCGTCTCAATTTAAAGGCCGTCTGAAACCCAAAGTTTCAGACGGCCTTTTGCTATAATACGCCCATTAAATTTATCTATACGCGAGTTCTCATGTCCGCATCCCAACCCAACCATCGCCGCCATCGCTACCGCACCCGGACGCGGCGGCGTCGGCGTTATCCGTCTTTCCGGCAAAAACCTGCTGCCTTTGGCGCAAACCCTCAGCGGCGGCAAAACGCCCAAACCGCGTACCGCGCTTTACACCGACTTTCTCGGCGGCGACGGGCAGCCGATAGACAACGGCATCCTGCTCTACTTCGCCGCCCCCGCCAGCTTTACCGGCGAAGATGTGATTGAATTGCAGGGACACGGCGGCCCCGTCGTGATGGATATGCTGCTCTCACGCTGCCTCGAACTGGGTGCGCGCATGGCGGAACCGGGCGAATTTACCAAACGCGCCTTCCTCAACAATAAACTTGACCTTGCCCAAGCCGAAAGCGTCGTCGACCTCATCGACGCTTCCAGCAAATCCGCCGCGCGCATGGCGTTGCGTTCGCTCAAAGGCGCGTTTTCCCAACACATACACGAGCTGGTGGACGACCTTATTACTTTGCGGATGTTGGTCGAAGCCACGCTGGACTTCCCCGAAGAAGACATCGATTTTCTCGAAGCCGCCGACGCGCGCGGCAAGCTCCAAGCGCTGCAAGGCCGTCTGAAAACCGTCCTCGCCAGTGCGGAACAAGGCGCGATTTTACGCGAAGGCATGAACGTCGTCCTCGTTGGCGCGCCCAACGTCGGCAAATCCAGCCTGCTCAACGCCTTGGCGGGCGACGACATCGCCATCGTAACCGACATCGCCGGCACCACCCGCGACACCGTGCGCGAACAAATCACCCTCGACGGCGTACCCGTCCACATCATCGACACCGCCGGCCTGCGCGAAACCGACGACGTGGTCGAACAAATCGGCATCGAACGCAGCCGCAAAGCCGTCTCCGAAGCCGATGTCGCCCTGATTCTGATTGACCCGCGCGAAGGTGTGAACGCCAAAACCCAAGCCATTTTAAACAGCCTGCCCGAAAGTTTGAAAAAAATCGAAATCCACAATAAAGCCGACCTGACCGGCGAACTGTCGCCGTCCGTTCAGACGGCCTCGCGCAAACCGGCGCGGAAAGCGTCATCAGCCTCTCCGCCAAAACCGGCGCAGGTCTCGATTTGCTCAAACAGGCGCTGTTGCAGGAAGTCGGCTGGCAGGGCGAAAGTGAAAGCCTGTTCCTCGCCCGCAGCCGCCACCTCAACGCCCTGCACGAAGCCGAAGCCGAGCTGGAAAACGCCGCCCTCTGCAACAACAACCAAATCGAGCTTTTTGCCGAACACCTGCGCCTCGCCCAAAACGCGTGCAGCGAAATCACCGGCGAATTTACCGCCGACGATTTGCTGGGCGTGATTTTCTCGCGCTTCTGTATCGGCAAATAAAACGGTTTGCCATCAAATACAAAGGCCGTCTGAATGTTCAGACGGCCTTTTTTATCACCAAAACAAGCTTAATTTCACTTGCGTTTATTTATTGGCAGCTTCTGCCATATTTTTTGCGATTTTGGTTGCGCCAACTGTCAAACCAGACATGCCGATCAAAGAAGCTGCAGCCAATTTGATTAATGTTTTCATTTTAACTCTTTTCTGTGTATTTAAGGGTGTGTTGTGTATTTTTTTATTTATCGGCATCAGCCATATTGTGGGCGATATTGGTTGCACCGACGGTCAGGCCGGACATACCGATTAAAGAGGCGGCTGCCAGTTTGATTAAAGTTTTCATTGTTTGTCTCACTTTCTTGTCTGTCGGCCGAAAAACAGCCTAAGTTGCGTTTCCTGAAGTATTGTAATCAATTCGTTTATAATTGAATTATTTGTGTACTACCGTTTCTATATTGTAGGCGACGCCGAGGGAGGAGGCCAGTATCCCCGACATACCGATTAAAGAAGCGGTGGCAAGCGTTATTAAATGTGCCATTTTAAGTAGTCCTTTTTCATAGATACAAAATGTTATTTAACAACATACACATTTTTTCGCCGGCATCTGCGCTGCCGACAGGACGAATCATACCGTGTTAATCGTTAATTAATACAATTTTTTCGTAAAGATAAAATACTAAAAATATACATAACGATGGTTATAGTTAATTTATATTTTGTTTTGAAAATGACACCGATGTCTTTCTCAATGACACCGATGTCTTAATTACATACGCACTACAAACGTATCTTTCTGCGCCCATAAAATCCCTCCTTTTTTGTTGCAAAATTGCACTCTAAATTAAATATTATTTAAAATTCAAAATGTTATAAATCCATCTTTTCACAAGCAAAATCTTTAATTAGTCAAAACCAATACCTTCGATAGCTTCTTTTAAAGGAAACACACGTTTCTAGTACATATCCGACCATAAAATGCGCCGCAAATATATGATATAGTGAAACATTCTGCGTATTGACTATTTCCAGCATGAACAACACCCTAATCCTGACCGGCGCGGCCGCATTTTTTATCGGCGCGCTGTTTGCTTGGCTGATAACACGCTACCAAGCCCAAAGCCGACACTTTATTGTTTTGCAAGAATTGGCCGAAAGCCGCCGCCTGCATGAGTTTGCCGAACAGGTGCAGGCTCAAACTGCGGCGGACTTGGCGCAAAGCCGCCATACCGTGCAGGAATTGCAAGACGAATTGCAGGAGACGGGCAACCGCTTTGCCGCAGCCGAAAAACAGATTGCCTATCTGCAAGATTGCGAGGCCGAAGCCGAAGCTTTAAAACACGAATGTGCAAAATGGCAACAAAGCGCGCAAAACCTGCAAATCAACAATGAGCGATTAAACACGCAGCTGGTTCAAGAACAGGCCTTGAGTGCGGATAAAAATACGCTTTTGCAACAACAAGAAATGGAAAAAGGCCGTCTGAAACAAGACTACGACACGCTTTTAGAGCAAGACCATGCGCTGCAAGTCCAAAACGAACGCCTCTCCACACAACTGACCCAAGAAAAAGCCAATATCGACGACAAAAACAGCCTTTTACAGCAACAGGAAGCCGAAAAAGGCCGTCTGAAACAAGAATACGCCGCTCTTTGGAGCAAAACCACGCGCTTCAAGTCCAAAACGAGCGCCTCAACACCCAATCAGAAAAAGACCGTCAGGCTGCCGAAGAAAAACTGGCCCTGCTGGCAGATGCGCGTAAAAACCTGAGCGACCAGTTCCAAAACCTCGCCAACACAATTTTGGAAGAGAAAAGCCGCCGCTTTACCGAGCAAAACCACGACCATCTCCAGCAACTGCTCAATCCGCTCAACGAACGCATACACGGCTTCAGCGAGCTGGTTCAGCAGACTTATGAAAAAGAAGCCAAAGAACGCCTGACCATCGAAAACGAGCTCAAACGCCTGCAAACCCTCAACACCCAGCTCCACCACGATGCCAAAGCGCTGACCACCGCACTGACCGGCACGCAAAACAAAACCCAAGGCAACTGGGGCGAGATGATTTTGGAAAGCGTATTGGAAAACTCCGGCCTGCAAAAAGGCCGCGAATACATCGTCCAAGCTTCCAGCGTCCGCCACGAAGCAGACGGCACCCAACGCCGCCTCCAGCCCGACGTCCTCATCAATCTGCCCGACAACAAACAAATCGTCATCGACTCCAAAGTATCGCTGACTGCCTACGTCCGCTATACGCAAAGCACCGGCGCAGAAGCAGAACGCGAGCTTGCCAACCACGTCGCCAGTATCCGCGCCCACATCAAAAGCTTGGCTGCGAAGGATTACACCGACCTTGAGGGCGTCAAAACGTTGGACTTCGTCTTTATGTTCGTCCCTGTCGAACCGGCCTACCTCCTCGCCCTGCAACACGATCCAAACCTCTTCCAAGAGTGTTTCGACAAACGCATCATGCTGACCGGCCCCAGCACCCTGCTCGCCACCCTGCGCACCGTTGCCAACATCTGGCGCAATGAGCAGCAAAACCAAAACGCGCTGGCGATTGCCGAGGCAGGCAGCAAACTCTATGACAAATTTGTCGGCTTTGTCGAAAGCATGGACGGCATCAATAAAGCGCTCGGTCAGGCTCAATCCCAGTTTCAGACGGCCTATGGCCGCTTGGTTTCCGGCAGGGGTAACCTCATCAGCAGCACCGAAAAACTGCGCAAATTAGGCATCAAAGCCGGCAAACAGCTGCAACGCGATTTAGTAGAAAAAGCCGTATCGGAAAACGAAGACCACGCCGCTTTACCGGCCGCACAAGACCAAGAAGATAACTAACAAAATTTAAGACATTGCAAATAAAGGGAATTTAACCAATGAGCAACATCACCATCGTCCTTGCCGCCGATACCGGCTATGCCGAGCAGGTTCATACCCTGATGAAATCCATCTGTACCCATAACACAAATGTCGATTTCTACCTCATGCACAATACCTTCAGGCGGGAATGGATCGACTATACCAACCAAAAGCTCGCGGCCAGCGGCAACCGCCTGAATGATGTCAAAATCGAAGTCGATTTCAGCCAATATCGCCGCTTGTCCCATATTTCAGATGCCGCATTTTTCCGCCTGATGATGCAACATCTACCTGTCGACCGCGCCCTGTATCTTGACAGCGATATGGTGGTTACCCAATCCTTACACGATTTGTTCAACCTCGATATGCACGGTTATCCCGTTGCGGCGGTACAAGATTCCTTTCTTGCCCGTACCGAATGGAATCACCCGACCGGCCTGCACACCACGCCCTATTTCAATTCCGGTATGTTGTTGGTCGACCTGGCGCAATGGCGGGAACACAATATCGCGGCACAACTGCTGCAAACTGCTGCCACCATTGATAAATCCGTTCCCTACGGCGACCAATGCTTTCTAAACACCGTATTTCAAAAAAACTGGCTGCAACTAGAAGAATCTTGGAATTTCCAAACAGGCGCAGTCCAATATTTCCAAACGAAACCTCTGCGAAGTATTCCCCAAACCCGACACCGTCCCGCCCGTTATCCACTACACCACACGCGCCAAACCGTGGTTGTGCGATTACGGCGAAATTCCTTTTATCGAAATCTATTGGCAATACTATTGCGCCGACTGGCCGAAAGCGTAATTTCAGGCAAGGAACTCCCTCTCCTTCAATTACTCTTAAACACCCCATCATCAAAAACAAAAGGCCGTCTGAAATCGTTTCAGACGGCCTTTAAGCCATAAAAAAACAGGCAGAACATTCTGCCTGTTTTGTGTTTAAATCCGACTGTAAAGTAAGCATTGCCACCCTCAGCCGGCGTCATCGTTATCCGATTAAATACCGCGCAACAATTCATTCACGCTGGTTTTCGCACGGGTTTGCGCGTCCACGCGTTTGACGATAACCGCGCAGTAGAGGCTGTGGCTGCCGTCTTTGGAAGGCATACTGCCGGATACGACAACCGAACCAGCCGGTACGCGGCCTTGATAGATTTCGCCGGTGGTACGGTCGAGGATTTTGGTGGATTGACCGATGAACACGCCCATGGAAATCACGCTGCCTTCTTCGACAATCACGCCTTCGACGATTTCAGAACGCGCGCCGATGAAGCAGTTGTCTTCAATGATGGTCGGGCTGGCTTGCAGGGGTTCGAGTACGCCGCCGATGCCGACGCCGCCGCTCAAGTGCACGTTTTTACCGATTTGCGCGCAAGAGCCGACAGTCGCCCAAGTATCGACCATCGCACCTTCGTCAACGTATGCGCCGATGTTGACATAAGAAGGCATCAACACGACATTTTTCGCCACAAAGCTGCCGCGGCGGGCAACGGCACCCGGAACTGCGCGGAAACCTGCGCTGCGGAATTCGTCTTCCGACCAGTCGGCAAATTTAGTCGGCACTTTGTCGAAGTATTTGTTCACGCCGTCGTTGAGGATTTCATTGTCCTGAATGCGGAAAGACAGCAATACGGCTTTTTTTGCCCATTCGTTGACTTTCCATTCGCCCACGCCCAAACGCTCGGCAACGCGCAGTTTGCCGGAGTCGAGTTGATGAATGGTTTCCAAAACCGCTTCACGCACTTCCGGGGTAACGGTATTCGGATTGATTTCGGCACGGTTTTCAAAAGCCGTTTCAATGATGTTTTGCAAAGACATGTTGATTCCTTCAAGAGATCAGGGCCGTCTGAAACCTATTCAGGCCACCCTATTACAAATTTTTAACTCATTATTTTGCCATGTAAAAGCGATTTCGTCAGCTATTAACATGATGAGCCCGCGCGTTACATGGCCGGATTTCGGCTAAGCCAAGATTTTCAGACGGCCTGTTCACGTGAATGGAATGGCGTTTATTTTCTAACTAATTTTCCAGCTACGATATGCAAGCTGTCGATTCTGCCGACACGCCGTGCCGATAAATCAATTACCGCCAATCTTTTGCAGCAGATTTTCAGCCACCACGCCGCATTCGATATTCCGCTTTAACGGTTTCGCATTTAAATCCTTCAAGGCCGTCTGAAAGTCGGCAAAATCCATCAATTGCGAACCGAAACGGCGCATATGTTCCGTATCCTGCTGACAGTCTATCAGCGCAACGCCCAAATCCGCCAAAAACGGTACGGCGCGGGCAAACGCAATCTGGACGCATCGGGACGCAAGGCAAACATTGACTCGCCATAAAACACGCAGCCGATTTGCACGCCGTAAAACCCGCCAACCAACTGCATTTCGCCTTGTTCATCCGGCAGCCAGCATTCAAACGAATGCGCATGCCCCTGATGGTGCAGCTTCAAATAGGCTGTCTGAAACGCAGGTTCTATCCACGTTCCGTCCTGTTCCGGACGCGGCACATCGGCGCAATGGGCAATCACTTTTTCAAAGCAGCGGTTGACCGTTACCCGATACGGCTTGTGGCGCAAAGTTTTGGCTAGCGATCGGCCGATATACAGGCTTTCCGGCACAATCACGGCACGCGGCGCAACCGCATACCAGAAAAACCAACCGTCGCGGCTAAACCACGGAAAAATCCCCTGCCCATACGCCGACAACAGTCGCCCCGTATCCAAATCACCGCTGACGCCGACTAAGCCGTCGCATTCGGCCAAAGCGTAAGACGGGTCGGGGAAACGATAATCCCGTGGCGCAAGTAAAGGAATCTTCATCGCAAAGCCCATAAAGTTTCAGACGGCCTCAAGCTGAAAATGCCCAAGGCCGTCTGAAAAATCAACATACCAACTGATTAACGTTTGGTTTTGGTTTGGCATTCGCCGCATACGCCGTACATATACAGCGCGTGATCGACGATGCGGTAGCCGTTTTCTTCGGCGATTTTGTCTTGCAGCGCTTCGATTTCCGGATTGTGGAATTCGGTTACTTCGCCGCATTTCACGCAGACGATGTGGTCGTGGTGGTCGCCTTTGTCCAATTCGTAAACCGCTTTGCCGGTTTCAAAATGGTGGCGTTGCAAAATGCCGGCCTGTTCAAACTGGGTCAGCACACGGTAAATCGTCGCCACGCCGATTTCCACGCCCTCTTCCAACAGGATGCGGTACACATCTTCCGCACTCAAATGCTCCTCGGCATGAGTTTCGAACAAGTCCAAAATTTTCAAACGCGGACCCGTAACTTTCAAACCGCTGTCTTTCAATTGCGCAATGTTGCTGAATTTTTCCATAATATTCAATATCCCTGTAAGGTAATAACCGTTATAATACGCACTTTCCGCCCGTTTGCCCACTATTGGGCCGTTAAAGGGTGGCAATCTGCCGCCGGTCTTGCAATTGAAAATCGGCGAAAAGAAAAATTAAGAAGATGATTATCGTTTGCTTTTTAAAAATATTCAAGCGATGATAAACATCTTTCCCGAAATGACACAGAAAGGTAAGCCCGTGAATAAAGCCTTATGCCTTGCCATCGCCGCTATTTTAGGTCTGGCCTCATGCAGTGCCGAGCGCGTATCCAACTTTCCATCCTACAAACTCAAAATCATTCAAGGTAACGAGCTCAATCCCCGCGCAGTGGTTTCCCTGCGCCAAGGTATGACCCGCGACCAAGTCCAACTGCTGCTCGGTACGCCGCTCCTGCGCGACGCCTTCCATGCCGACCGCTGGGATTACACTTTCAACACCAGCCGCAACGGCATCATCAAAGAACAAAGCAACCTGACCCTGTACTTTGAAAACGACGTCCTCGCACGCGCCGAAGGCGATGCCATTCAAAAATCCATCGAAGCCGTTCAAGCCGGACAAAACGTCGTTCCGACCACCGAAACCAAGCCGCAATAAGGAAGCCTCATGAGCGCATTGAAAATCGCCATTGCCGGCGTCAACGGTCGCATGGGCCGCGTCTTGGTTGAAGCAGTCAACAACCATCCCGATGCCGTCCTCTCCGGCGCACTCGAACATTCCGGTTCGGAAGTATTGGGTTTGGATGCAGGCTTCGCCTCCGGCCTCAAAACCGGCGTTGCCATTTCAGACGACGTGGATGCCGTACTGGCTCAAAGCGATGTCCTCATCGACTTTACCCGTCCCGAGCCAACCCTGAAACACCTGCAAAAATGCGTGGAAAAAGGCGTCAACATCATCATCGGCACAACCGGTTTTGACGACGCAGGCAAAGCCGCCATCCAAGCCGCAGGCGAGAAAATAGGCGTTGTCTTCGCCGCCAACTTCAGCGTCGGCGTCAACCTGACCTTCCATATCCTCGACACCGTCGCCCGCGTGTTGAACGAAGGCTACGACATCGAAATCATCGAAGGCCACCACCGCCACAAAGTCGATGCCCCAAGCGGCACCGCGTTACGCATGGGTGAAGTCATTGCCGACGCACTCGGCCGCGACCTCAAAGAATGCGCCGTTTACGGCCGCGAAGGCCACACCGGCCCGCGCGATCCGTCCACCATCGGTTTTGCCACCGTCCGCGCAGGCGACATCGTCGGCGACCACACTGCCCTCTTCGCCACCGACGGCGAGCGCGTGGAAATCACCCACAAAGCCAGCAGTCGCATGACTTTTGCCGCCGGTGCCGTACGCGCCGCAGTTTGGGCAAACGGCAAAAAAGGCCTGTACGATATGCAAGACGTACTGGGTTTGAAAAACCGATAAACCCGCATCATCAGGTTTCATACCTTACAAGGCCGTCTGAAAGCACAACGTCGATTTTCAGACGGCCTTATTAAAAAGAAAGCCCCACCATGTCCTATCAACAAATCACCATCAACGTCAACGATGCCGTCGCCGAACGCCTTGCCGACGCGCTGATGGAACACGGCGCATTGTCCGCCGCCATTGAAGATGCCTACGCCGGTACAGAAAACGAGCAGGCTATTTTCGGCGAGCCGGGCATGCCGACCGAGCAAATCTGGCAACAAAGCAAAGTCATCGCCCTTTTCGGCGAAAGCGACGATGCCGCTTCCATTATCGAAGCCGCCGCGCAGGAATGCGGTTTGAACGATTTGAAATACACCGGCGAAATCCTTGAAGATCAAGACTGGGTACGCCTGACCCAAGCGCAATTCGACCCGATTCAAATTTCCGACCGCCTGTGGATTACCCCGTCTTGGCACGAAGCGCCCGACGGCAACGCCGTCAACCTGCAACTCGACCCGGGCCTTGCCTTCGGCACCGGCAGCCATCCAACCACACGCCTCTGCCTCAAATGGCTGGACACGCAGCTCAAAGGCGGCGAAAGCGTATTGGACTACGGCTGCGGCTCAGGCATTTTGGCCATTGCCGCCCTCAAACTCGGCGCAGGCTCCGCCGTCGGCGTAGATATTGACGAACAGGCCATCCGCGCCAGCAAAGACAATGCCGCGCAAAACAACGTCGACGCGCAGTTCTACCTGCCGGACGGCCTGCCGCAAGGTCAATTTGATGTCGTTGTCGCCAACATTCTTGCCAACCCGTTGCGTATGCTCGGCGAAATGCTTGCCGCGCGTACCAAACAAGGCGGCCGCATTGTTTTATCCGGCCTTTGGACGAACAAGTCGAAGAACTCAGCGGCATTTACAGCCAATGGTTCGACATCGAGCCTGCCGAAATCGAAGAAGGCTGGGCGCGATTGAGCGGCGTCAAACGCTAAACCTGTTTTCCGATACAAAGGCCGTCTGAAATTTAATCTTTCAGACGGCCTTTTTGCACTTAAAACGCTGAATATTCCAGCAAAATCAGGTATAATTGCCTATTATTTTGACCTTTCGGAACACATCCGCCGCGCCCGTTTGACATTTCATTGCGCGCACGGAAAAATTCCTTGAAATTCAGCAAGAAAAGACCATGACTGACCAAAAACACGAAGAATACGGCGCCGACAGCATACAAGTGCTGGAAGGCTTGGAAGCGGTACGCAAACGCCCCGGTATGTATATCGGCGACACGCAGGACGGCAGCGGCCTGCACCACATGGTGTTCGAGGTGCTCGACAACGCCATTGACGAAGCGCTCGCCGGACATTGCGACAAAATCACCGTAACCATCCATGCCGACAATTCCGTCAGCGTGGCCGACAACGGTCGCGGCATGCCAACCGGCATCCACCCGAAAGAAGGCCGCTCCGCCGCCGAAGTCATCATGACCGTCTTGCACGCAGGCGGCAAATTCGACAACAACAGCTACAAAATCTCCGGCGGCTTGCACGGCGTGGGCGTATCCGTCGTCAACGCACTGTCCGACTGGGTAACGCTGACCATCTACCGCGACGGCAAAGAACACTTCGTCCGCTTCGTACGCGGCGAAACCGAAGAGCCGTTGAAGGTTGTCGGCAATTCCGACAAAAAAGGCACAACCGTACGCTTTCCTCGCCAGCAGCGAAACCTTCGGCAATGTCGAATACAGCTTCGACACCCTTGCCAAACGTATCCGCGAACTTTCCTTCCTCAATAACGGCGTAGACATCGAGCTGATCGACGAACGCGACGGCAGACATGAAAGCTTCGCCCTCTCCGGCGGCGTGGCCGGCTTCGTGCAATACATGAACCGCAAAAAAACGCCGTTGCACGAAAAAAATCTTCTACGCGTTCGGCGAAAAAAAGACGGCATGAGCGTGGAATGCGCGATGCAATGGAACGACAGCTACCAAGAAAGCGTGCAATGTTTTCACCAACAACATTCCGCAACGCGACGGCGGCACCCATCTGACCGCACTACGCCAAGTGATGACCCGCACCATCAACAACTATATCGAAGCCAACGAAGTAGCCAAAAAAAGCCAAAGTGGAAACCGCCGGCGACGATATGCGTGAAGGCCTGACCTGCGTTTTTGTCCGTCAAACTGCCCGACCCGAAATTCTCATCGCAAACCAAAGACAAACTGGTTTCCAGCGAAATCGGCCCCGTCGTCAACGAAGTCATCAACCAATCCTTGACCGACTTCCTTGAAGAAAACCCGACCGAAGCCAAAATCATCACCAGCAAAATCGTCGATGCCGCACGCGCGCGCGAAGCCGCCCGCAAAGCACGCGAAATTACCCGCCGCAAAGGCGTAATGGACGGTTTGGGCCTGCCAGGCAAACTTGCCGACTGCCAAGAAAAAGACCCTGCACTGTCCGAACTCTACCTCGTCGAGGGCGACTCCGCAGGTGGCTCCGCCATGCAAGGCCGCGACCGCAAATTCCAAGCGATTTTGCCGCTCAAAGGTAAAATTTTGAACGTCGAAAAAGCACGTTTTGAAAAAATGCTGGCCAGCCAAGAAGTCGCCACGCTGATTACCGCTTTGGGCGCAGGCATCGGAAAAGAAGAATTCAATGCCGAAAAACTGCGCTACCACCGCATCATCATCATGACCGATGCCGACGTGGACGGCGCGCACATCCGCACCCTGCTCCTGACCTTCTTCTACCGCCAAATGCCCGAGCTGGTCGAACGCGGCTACATCTACATCGCCCAGCCGCCTTTGTACAAAGCCAAATACGGCAAACAAGAGCGCTATCTCAAAGACGAATTGGAAAAAGACCAATGGCTGCTCGGTTTAGCCTTAGAAAAAGCCAAAATCGTTTCAGACGGCCGCACCATCGAAGGAGAAGAGCTTGCCAATACCGCCAAACAATTCCTGTTGGCCAAAACCGTCATCGAGCAAGAAAGCCGCATCATTGACGAACTCGTCCTGCATGCCATGCTGCACGCTTCGCCGGTCGACCTCAGCACGGCAGAAAGCGCAGACCGCGCCGTTGCCGAATTGAGCGGCCTCTTGGACGAAAGAAGTCGCACTCGAACGTATCGAAGGTCACGAAGGACACCAGTTCATCAAAATCACACGCAAGCTGCACGGCAATGTGATGGTGAGCTACCTCGAGCCTAAGTTCCTCAACAGTAAAGCCTACCAAACCCTTACCCAAACCGCCGCCGCACTCAAAGGCATGGTCGGCAAAGGGGCGAAGCTCTACAAAGGTGACAACGAATACGACATCGACAGCTTTGAAGGCGCTTTGGACATCTTGATGAGCGTTGCCCAAAAAGGCATGTCCATCCAACGATACAAAGGCTTGGGCGAGATGAATCCGGAACAACTTTGGGAAACCACAATGGATCCTACCGTCCGCCGCCTCCTGAAAGTCCGCATCGAAGACGCCATCGCCGCCGACGAAGTGTTCGTCACCCTGATGGGCGACGAAGTCGAACCGCGCCGCGCCTTCATTGAAAACAACGCTCTGCTGGCACAAAACATCGACGCCTAAGCATGGAAAGATAAAAGGCCGTCTGAAAACCATTTTCAAACGGCCTTTTGGTTTTTTTATTTATTCACAATATTCTTTTTATAATCCAAAGTCCGATAACTTTTTGTGTTTACTTTCAAGTAAATCATGAACAAATTGCGGTTCTATTTCTAATAATGATTTTACAGTATCATGGATTGCCCAATACCGTTTACTTGGATGGTCAATAATATGCTGTAGATATTCCTTAACGAGCGGCACATACTCTATAAACTGCATTTTCGTGACCAGCCAAAACAACTCACTGATAGAAAAATCTGCTGATGACGCTTTACGAATAATTCTAGCTATAGAAGGAAAGATTTTCTGACGTGCATCATTACCTTTTTGCTGACTCTGACCTGCTTTAGATGCCCAGTAACTGATACAAGCAGATATGCCGATCTGTATCATCATAACCATGTAAGCGATGATCAATCAGTCCCTCTGTCTTCCCTTTCTCAAACATCAAAACCAAAGTATCAAAGCCTTCATCAATACCCCAATGAGTAAGCAGGCGTGCTGAATCAAATTGCAATACCTCATTTTCATTGGATAGCAATTCGATTAATCCATCTATTCTCTCTTGCGGCACATCCTCTAAGTCAAGCTCTTCTGGAATCGTCGTATAGTCCACATTTTCCGGTATGCTATACAGCAAAAAATCTATTTTTTTCTCATCCATTAATTTAACCCTTAGGCAACTTACTTCAGCCGCATATTTTAATAGAGCGTTTCAACTGATTTGGATGCTGGACAATCCCAAATAACCGGTTTGAAACGCTCCAATCCGCTTCCGATTTATTCCGCTTTTCCCAAAATCATCGCATCCCCATAGCTGAAAAAGCGGTATTCCTGTTCCACCGCATGACGGTAAACGCTGCGGATATGCTCCATGCCCGAAAACGCGCTGACGAGCATCAGCAAGGTTGATTTGGGCAGGTGGAAATTGGTAATCAATCGGTCGGCAACATTGAAGCGGTAGCCCGGCGTAATGAAAATATCGGTATCGCCGCAACCGGCTTTCAGACGGCCTGTTTCGCGTGCGGCGGATTCCAAGGCGCGCATGGAGGTTGTGCCCACTGCCCACACTTTATTGCCGCGCGCTTTGGCTGCTTCAACGGCGGCAACGGTCTCGGCCGGTACGTCAAACCACTCACTGTGCATTTTGTGCTCTTCAATTTTATCGACGCGCACGGGTTGGAATGTGCCGGCGCCGACGTGCAGGGTTACTTCCACGGTTTCTACGCCTTTGGCTTTCAGACGGCCCAACAACTCATCGGTAAAGTGCAAACCCGCCGTCGGCGCGGCCACTGCGCCTTGATACTTGGCGTACACGGTCTGATAGCGGCTGTCGTCTTCATCATCGGCCGCGCGTTCGATATAAGGCGGCAAGGGCAAATGGCCGTTTTGCTCCAAAAGTTCATAAACGGTTTGCTCGCCTTCAAATTTCAGGCAAAACAATTCTTCCGCACGCTCCATCATGACGGCGCGGATATCGCCTTCAAAAATCAATTCCGTACCCGGTTTCGGCGATTTGGACGAACGGATATGCGCCAATGCGGTATGCGTGTCCAATACCCGTTCAATCAGGGCTTCGATTTTGCCGCCGCTGGCTTTTTGACCGAACAGGCGTGCCTTCATCACTTTGGTATTGTTAAACACCAGCACATCGCCCGGTGCGACATAATCGGGTAAATCGCCGAAATGTTTGTCTTCAATCGGCAATGTCGGCAAAGCAACCAGAAGCCTGCTGTTGCCGCGCACTTCCGGCGGATGCTGGGCAATCAGTTTTTCGGGCAATTCAAAATCAAATCGGAAATATCCATTGTCGTGCATACTTTAAAAAAACAGGCGCCATTATACGCGCAAAGTTGGTTTTCAGACGGCATGTTTTGTCGAAAAACCAATAAATTAGAATAAACGCTCTTGGGAAAATCACCTTTTAACGACAATCAGCGTTCCTTTCTTTTTTCGCCGAAAAACGCCTTTTTTCTATCTTTTACTGGACATTTACCGACAAGTTCGGGAAAATAACCAGATTCATTTCTCAGGCTCCGCCCTGTTCCGACATTATTTAAACGCCGGATGGCAAACCTGCCTTCCGACGTCTCAGGAAATCATCTAAAACCACAGCGGCGCATACCCAATATGCACTTTATGCCGCGCTAAAAAGGAAAAGCAATGGATTTGCGTAAATTAAAAAAACTGATTGATTTGGTCGAAGAATCAGGCATTGCAGAAATTGAAGTTACCGAAGGCGAAGAAAAAGTCCGCATTACGCGTACCACTGCCGCCGCAGCTCCTATTTATGCTGCTCCGGCACCTGCCGCAGCCGCTCCGGTTGCCGCCCCTGCTGCTGCTCCGACGGCAGCCGCCCCAGCCGCAGCCCCTGCCGCTCGCGATTTGTCCAACGCGCAAAAATCGCCTATGGTCGGTACGTTCTACCGCGCCCCCGGCCCGAACGCCGCTGCTTTTGTCGAAGTCGGCCAACAGGTTAAAGCCGGCGATACTTTGTGCATCATCGAAGCCATGAAGCTGATGAACGAAATCGAAGCCGAGAAATCCGGTGTCGTCAAAGAAATTCTGGTTGAAAACGGTACTCCGGTCGAATACGGCGAGCCGCTTTTCATCATTGAATAATCCGTTTTTTCAGACGGCCTTCAGTTTCGAGGCCGTCTGAAATTCCTTTTTCTGTTCATTAAGGACAAACCATGCGTCTGATTTTGGCTATTTTCTTGCCATGGCTGCAATTTTTCACCATCGGCCGTCCGTTTGCAGGCATCATCTGTCTGATTCTGCAATGTACGCTGATCGGCTGGATACCGGCAGCCATGTGGTCGGTTTACGCCTTGAGCCAGTACAAAACCGACCAAAAAATCCGCAACGCATTAGGCGGCCGCTGAGGCCGTCTGAACCATCCGGAAAGATTATCATGCTGAAAAAAGTATTGATCGCCAACCGGGGCGAAATCGCCCTGCGCGTCCTGCGTGCCTGCCGTGAAATGGGCATCGCCACCGTCGCCGTCCATTCCGAAGCCGACAAAGACAGCCTGCACGTCAAACTCGCCGACGAATCCGTGTGCATCGGCCCTGCCGCATCTGCACAAAGCTACCTCAACATTCCCGCCATCATTGCAGCCGCCGAAGTAACCGAAGCCGACGGCATCCACCCCGGCTACGGCTTCCTCGCCGAAAACGCCAATTTTGCCGAACAAGTCGAACAATCCGGCTTTGTCTTCATCGGCCCTAAAGCCGACACCATCCGTCTGATGGGCGACAAAGTATCCGCCAAACACGCCATGATCGAAGCCGGCGTGCCTTGCGTTCCCGGCTCTGAAGGCGCATTGCCAGACGATGGCGAAGAAATCCTCAAAATCGCCGATAAAGTCGGTTATCCCGTCATTATCAAAGCCTCCGGCGGCGGCGGCGGTCGCGGTATGCGCGTCGTCGAGAAAAAAGAAGACCTCCTCCAGTCTGTCGAAATGACCAAAGCCGAAGCAGGCGCGGCTTTCGGCAACCCGATGGTTTACATGGAACGCTATCTGCAGCGTCCGCGCCACGTTGAAATCCAAGTGATTGCCGACGAACACGGCAACGCCATCTACCTCGCCGAGCGCGACTGCTCCATGCAGCGCCGTCACCAAAAAGTTATCGAAGAAGCACCTGCTCCGTTCATTACTGAAGAAGAACGCGCCAAAATCGGCAAAGCCTGTGCCGACGCTTGTAAACGCATCGGCTATCGCGGTGCAGGTACGTTTGAATTCCTGTACGAAGACGGAGAATTCTTCTTTATCGAGATGAACACTCGCGTTCAGGTTGAGCATCCGGTTACCGAGCTCATCACCGGCGTGGACATCGTCCAAGAGCAATTACGCATCGCATCCGGCCTGCCTTTGCAATACAAACAGGAAGACATTAAAGTCGAAGGCCACGCGTTTGAGTGTCGTATCAACGCCGAAGACCCATACAACTTCATTCCAAGCCCGGGCCTGATTGAAAGCTGCCACCTGCCCGGCGGCTTCGGCATCCGCGTCGACAGCCACATCTACCAAGGCTATCGCATCCCTCCTTACTACGACAGCCTGATTGGCAAAATCTGTGTCGTCGGTAAAGACCGCGACCAAGCCATGGCCAAAATGCGTGTTGCCCTTGCCGAGCTGGCGATTACCGGCATCAAAACCAATACGCCGCTGCACCGCGATTTGTTCAGTGACCCAGGCTTCCAAAAAGGTGGCGTCAGCATCCACTACTTGGAACATTGGCTGGAAGAACGCAAAGCCAAACAGGATAAATAATCCCTTGTTTTGACTAAAAATAAGGCCGTCTGAAACGCAAAATAAAGTTTCAGACGGCC